>Ga0099810_1025538_pt1 | contig 12191 bp, 1 predicted proteins | sample DipCnscriptome_FD_81139 | JGI IMG/M metagenome (GOLD analysis project Ga0099810, IMG submission 81139) | Metatranscriptome of coral microbial communities from Puerto Morelos, Mexico - Diploria C A metatranscriptome (Eukaryote Community... | ecosystem: Host-associated > Invertebrates > Cnidaria >... | reverse complement strand
CTTTTGGCTGAAGGTTGACCAATGCGTAGCCTCAGGAAAAGCCAGTGTCATCTGCCGTTTCGCTTCAGACTTGAAGATGTTGCAGTGCTTCAGAGTCAAGTGAAGTCAAGTGCAAGTGTTTCAAAAAGCAATTTGTGTTGCAGAGTTGGCTCGAGTGCTAGGGCTCCAGCCACCAATGTACCATGTTTGTTTGCCTGTTTCATCATGGTTCTACACGTATGGCCAGACAAAGAGCCTTTTGCCTGGCTGTCTTCACGCTATCCTTATTAAGGCCTGCATGTGGCAAATCCTTCATGACCAGAGGCGGAGATCGAGTGCACGAGGAGAGCCTTGCAAGATCTGGCTCGGTGCGTGGTCGAGGCCGATCAGCAGATGTCTTTATATTTGCCGATGGTCAGAGGCACTATGAGGATCCGGTTTGCCCATCAGACTGTCTGAAATGCAGCATAAGTGGTGAGTGCTTGCAGTGCACCAACTCAAAGTACCTGGACCCCGTGAAAGCGAGCTGTAAAGACATCTGTCCGGACGGCTACTTTCCAGGCGGAACAGGTATCTCGAATCGAACCTGCACTCCATGTGCTATGGACTGCGCAGTTTGCCTTTCACGTGAAGAATGTGTTCAATGCACCAACAACAAGTACTTGTCTCCCACAGGATCTTGCGAGTCCTCTTGCCCACCAGGGCACTACGATTATGGTGAGAATGGAGGTACTTGCAGGTCGTGCCCACCGACATGCCAGACATGTTCTGACTGGAATGCTTGCGATGTTTGTGAACCAGGTGCGTACTTATCACCGAATCGGAGCTGTTCAGTTGTTTGTGATGATGGCTACTACAAGAGCGATACCAATACAACGCCCGAAACTGGCGGTCTTTGTGCCAAGTGTGATGAGACGTGCAGTAAGTGCATCAGCCGCAATGTTTGCACAGAGTGCCGGAAGAAGATGTACTTGTCCCAAGTGGATAATATGTGTGGCCCATCCTGTGCCAAAGGCTTTTACAAGCAAGGAAAGGATGACCTTGGAAACACTTGCGAGGAATGCCCCGACAGTTGTCTTACTTGCACAAGCTCCACCAAATGCTCATCCTGCAAGGATGGCTATTTCTTGACGCCCAATGCCACATGTGCCCCTACTTGCCCGGAGGGTCACTTTGCCAATAGCACTCGGAAGCGTTGTCTCTCCTGCCCAGAGGGCTGTGGAACTTGCACTGCTGGACTGGTTTCTCCGGTGGTTTGTTTGGAGTGCAGTGACTACAAGTACCTCTCACCCAAAGGGGAATGTGTGCGCACTTGTCCAGAAGGCTACTATGCAGAAGGTTACAGTGGGCCCTATGGTGGTCAATGCATTCTTTGTGATTTGGCCTGCACTGCCTGCAACAGCAAGACAGAGTGCACGAAGTGCAGGATGTTGCATTACCTGACTGCGGAGTCCACATGTCAGTTGTTGGAGTGTCCACGGGGATTTTATGAGCAAGGAGGCCTTGATCTCAAGGAGCCAGGTGTCTGCTTATCGTGCGCTGAGAACTGCGCAGAGTGTGACAGTTTGCAGGGATGCACGGTTTGCAAGAACAATCACTACCTGCACCAGGGTCACTGTTTTCCGTCCTGCCCCACACGCTACTATGGAGTTGAGGTGGCGGATAGCAACAATCCGGAAGGTCGCCTTTGCAGAAACTGCAGGTTCCACGACTACGAGTGTACATCACCCAATGCACTTGTGGGCCAAGCTCCCGATCCAGCATTGACCATTGTGGCAACCTCCTGTCAAAATGACTACTACCTCTATGATGGTGCTTGTCATCCCAAAGACTTTTGTCCCATGGGCACCTATCCCAGGCGTGGGGAGGAGCTGGAAGATGCTACTGTGGTAGGGAACTTCGTGGGTGGCAACTGCTCGGAATGTCCTCAGAATTGCTTGAGCTGCAGCTCACCTTCAAGGTGCACCACCTGCAAGGGGGGCACCTATCTGACGGCAGAAATGAGTTGCGAGGAGGCTTGCCCCCCTCAATACTTTGGAATTGGCACAGCTGACACTGGTCGTACCTGCCAGCCATGCGCGAACAATTGTCTAGAGTGTCAATCCCAGCAATTCTGTACGAGATGTACCAATGGCACCTTGCTGACGGATGGCTTCACATGTGAAGCCAAGTGTCCTGATGGCTACTATCCAAGGAACCCAGCTGATGGATCCCTGGACGGACGAACGTGTCAGAAGTGCGTGGGAGATTGTCTCACCTGCGACACACGATTTTCCTGCACCAAATGCAAGAACTCTGCCTACCTCACTCATAAGAAGGAGTGCCAGCGAGAATGTCCAGCATCACACTATCCTGATGGTTCCAAAGCCTCTGAAGGTCGCTATTGCGTGGAGTGTCCTGGCATGTGCAGTGAGTGCAAAGGGCCTCATTACTGCACCCAGTGCAAAACTCCGACATTTCTTACAGCTCACGGCACTTGCGATGCTTCGTGCCAAGAAGGCTACTGGCAAGAGGTGGGAAGAGAGGTGCACACCTTTTGGGGAATGAAGGTTGGAGGAGTTTGCAAATCCTGCCCGCAAAACTGTGATCGCTGTGTTGGCAGTGGCTGTATTGAGTGCAACAAATTCCAGTACTTGGATGCAGAAGGTCAATGTGTTTCCCGTTGTCCTGATGGCTATTTCGGGATTGGAGTGGAAGAGTTGGGTCGAGTGTGCGCACCCTGCAGTGATGCGCATGGTGACTGCTTGAACCGGACGTTCGTCCTGCAGTGCGGTGAGAATTTGTACCTGGACCCGTGGAACAACACCTGCATCCAGACCTGTCCCGTGGGATACTTTGGTTTGGATGGTGAAATCAAGGAAGGAGGTCGACCAAGAATTGGCGGCACCTGTGAAAGATGTCTAGGTTCATGCAAGATTTGCAGCTCGGCGACGACGTGTCAAGTTTGCACGGATGGGATGTACCTGAATCCAGTGACCGACAGGTGCACGATGGAGTGTCCGAAATATCACTACATGGTTGGCAATGGTACTGATGGTCGAAGCTGCAAGGCATGTCCTTTTGGGGCATCCAAATGTGTCAATGAGACCTGGGTCTATGAATGCCGTGGCAATAATCAATACCTGGTACCTGAAGGAGGCAAATGCACAACGAAGTGTCCTCAAGGTTACTTCGAAAAGTCAGGAGTTCAAGTGGAAGAAGATGCACCGCTGGTTGGTGGTACTTGCGAAAAATGTGTTGGCAGCTGCCACCGTTGCAAATCTGAATCTGAGTGCTTGGAATGCAACGGTGGCTTATATTTGGATCCAACGACTTCCTTGTGTACCCTTGAATGTCCGCGGGATCACTTCATGACTGGCATGGGAGATAAAGGAAGGGCTTGCACGCCATGCCCAGACAACTTTGCCGTCTGTCGGAACGCTTCGTATGCTGTCGAATGCCGTGGAGATCAGCAATACATGGTTCCTGAGGGTGGACGCTGTGTGCCGAGCTGTCTTGATGGCTACTTCGCACGCTCAGGAGTTGAGCTGGAAGTGGGTGGCCCTTTGGTAGGGGGCACCTGTGAACGTTGTGTTGCTCCATGCGAGACCTGCATTTCCACCACTGAGTGCAAGATTTGCAAGGGAGGTACGTACTTAAATCCCTACGATATGAGTTGCAGTTTTGATTGCCCTTCTGGGAGCTACATGACGGGCACAGGAGATGTGGGGCGCAAGTGCGAACTATGCCCCGCTGAGATGCAGTCCTGCACCAACAATACCTATGCAACATTGTGCAAGGGAGACAGCTATTACCTGACCCCCAAGCACTCCTGTGAACTCAACTGCCCAGATGGCTATTTCAAAATGGGTGGCTTTCCAGTCTATGAAGGAGGGCCAATGGTTGGCGGAACTTGCCAGAAGTGTGTTAACAACTGCAAGAACTGTTACACCGAATCAAAGTGTACCTCCTGTCGGAACGGTGCCTACTTCAATCCTCGTTCTGAGCAATGTGATTTCAGCTGCCCCGAGGATCACTACATGGTGGGCAAAGCGGAGGAAGGCCGAGTGTGTGCTGCATGCCCGGAAGACTTCCATACCTGTCTGAATGACACCTATGGGACCCATTGCCGTGGAGACAATAAGTATCTCACCGACAAGGGAACTTGCATCAGCACCTGCCCAGATGGATATTTTCGGAGGGCGTCGGACATCGTGGGCGTGGATGGAGTATTGATTGGTGGCAGTTGTGAAAAGTGCGTTGGAGATTGCAAGGAATGTCTGAAGGAAAAGGAGTGCGCGGTTTGTGAGAATGGCAAGTACTTGAAGAATGGAACTTGCCTTACAGCTTGTCCAACTGGCTTCTTCCAAAAGGATGGCAAAGATGGCATCAACGGCACCTGCGAGTTCTGCAAGCTCGGTGCTGCTTCTTGTAAAGCTGGGACCCAGGATGGCGTCACAATCGCTCTAGCCTGCGAACCTGGTTTTGAGCTGAAAGATTCCGAGTGTGTGAACAGCTGCACGAGTGGCAAATACAAGAATCTCACCACGGACAAATGTGTAGATTGTCCTGCCACGTGCGTGGAGTGTCTCAATGCGACAAAGTGCAGCCTTTGCAAGAATGGCGAATCATTGGACCTCAGCGAGCTTCCAAGCGCGAGCAAGTGTGTGGACTCCTGCCCTGATGGCTTCTTTTCCGAGAAAGGTCTATGTATGTCCTGTTCCAAATCTTGCAGCAAATGCGATTCTGGTACCTCTTGCAAAGAGTGCAAGGACTACAGGTACTTGAATCCTGCCAAGACCTGCGAAGATGACTGTCCCAAAGGATATTATGGAACTGGTATCAATGCCACGGGACGTAGCTGCAAAGCTTGCAGTAAGAACTGCTTGAGCTGTGCATCCTCGGGAGAATGCCGGGAGTGTGGCAGTCAAAAATACCTGGTCCCTGAAGGCTGGTGTGAGGACGGCTGTCCCAAGGGCTACTATGCGAAAGGCAATGGTGACACTGGTCGCACCTGCGAAGCTTGCCCTGGAGACTTCTTTAACTGTGTCAACCAGAAGCTGGGTACTGAATGCAAGAACCGGAAGTATCTCACATCCACAGGAACTTGTGAAAATGGCTGCCCCATGGGTACCTATCCCCATGGCACAGGAGACTTGGGACGTATGTGCATGCCTTGTGGACCAAATTGTGCTGTTTGCACCACTGGAGATACATGCGACAAGTGCACAAATAGTTTCTATTTGTCTCCAGATTTCTGGTGTGAAGATTCATGCCCTGATGGTTACTACAAGAGTGGCACCGGGAAGTTGAATCGAAGCTGTGCCTTGTGCCCAATGGATGCATTGAAATGTATCAGTCCTACGGTTGCGACTGAATGTCGAGATGCCAAATATCTGACAGCTGCGGGAAGCTGTGAATATTTGTGTCCAGAGGGAACTTATCCTGCAGGTCACAGCACCATTGGCCGCACTTGCGAGGTCTGTGATGTGAACTGTGCCAGCTGCAAGAAGGCGAACATCTGTACAAAATGCAAGAATCGTCGGTATCTGACTTCTGATATGTGGTGCGAGGAGGAATGTCCAGATGGCTACTATCGCAACGGTACAGGGAAGGTTGGTCGCAATTGTGTTCGATGTCCCGGCAATGCCATGAAATGCATTGGCCCTGCTCTGATTACGGAATGCAAGGACTGGCAGTACCTTACGCCTGATGGCACATGTGCAGATAATTGCCCCGAAGGTACATATCCCGCTGGTGTGAACCAGGTGGGTCGCGTTTGCGAGGTATGCGACAAGGACTGCGTGACCTGCACCAAGGAGAACAAATGTGAGAAGTGTCGCAATGGTAAATACCTCACACCGAGCGGTTGGTGCGAAGCGGCGTGCCCTCATGGAACCTACAAGAATGGTGTAGGAGCTATGGGCAACACGTGTGATCCTTGTCCTGGTGATGCCAGTGGATGCATCACTCCAAAGTATGCAACTGAGTGCAAAAATTCCAAATTCCTAACAGCTGATGCCAGCTGTCAAGAAACATGCCCAGTTGGCTACTTCCCTGAGGGAACCGGCGAGGTTGGAAAAGTTTGTCCAAGATGTCAGGAGCATTGCTACTCCTGTCAGTCTTCGGCCTTGTGCACTGTTTGTGACAACAAAAGAGTCCTGAGTCCCAACATGTCCTGCGTGGACGACTGCCCGGATGGATACTTCCGCAACGCCTCGGAGAAAATCGGCAACAACTGTACCGAGTGCACGAAGCATGCGAATAAGTGTCTCAACTTGACGCACATCACGGAGTGCAAGAATGCGCGTTATTTGAATCCTGACTTCACATGCCAAGTGGACTGCCCACGTGGATTGTATCAGCTGGGTGATGAAGACACTGGACGTGTTTGCACTGGATGCCCTTCCAATTGTACACTTTGTGTCAACGCCACGACTTGCACTGAGTGCAGGAACAACAATTACCTGGGTCCAGACTTCCTTTGTCAACAAGAATGTCCATCAGATCATTACTACGCGCCAGCAGAATCACTGACACAGATTGACTGGAAGCAACTGCAGGATCGAAGCTGCGGCGGGACGGAGCTTCGAAGGTGGTCAGGTGGTACCGATGCGAGGTATGGTGAGGGCTTTGTAGAAAATGTAGAGGGCTGCAAGTTGCTATGTATGGCGAGAGCGGAGTGTACTGGCTTTGAGCTACGTGAGGAAAGCAACCGTTGTTCTTATTGGATGGGTGACACATTGTCACCCAGCCCCGCCAAGGGCATTCACTGCTATAGCAAAGTGGGTCTGGTGCCGGTGAAGAAAAACGCGGCTGCTGGAGAGGTGGTAATTCCGGCGCCGGGCATTGCTTCAATGAGTTCGAGTCTGAACACAGCTCCTGCCAAGCTCTGTAATGACGGGCTGATCAGTACCCGCTGCAGTAGCACTTGGAACAATGGAGCAGGTGAGCTAAATCCTTGGTGGCAGATGGATCTGGGTAGCAAGGAGTCTCTGGTGAAGATCCGCATCCTCAGTGATCCTGATGGCTGCGAGGCCCTGTCTGAAGAGGCCACTGGTCTCCACTGTTCTCTACTCGGAGGAGTGGTGGGTGTGAGTTCCACCCCCTGCGAAAAAGGCAAACTCTGCAAAGGAACTGTATGTGGAACGCTGACGGAAGCCACAGCTGAAAAGTGGTACGAGGTGACCTGCGACCGTGCAGAGGGGCGCTATGTCTACCTGCAGCTGAAAGGATACCGGGTGTTAAACTTCTACGAGTTGGTGGCATACAAGGTGTCCGAGACTGAATCCTGCACAGAGACGTGGCAGCTGACCAATGTCAAGCAGAAAGGTCACACATTCACAGCTGCTAACCAAGAGGGTGGCAGTGCATTTGCGGTGGCCGGGCCGGTATCCAGCATTGCCTTCATGCCGGGGCAGGATGACCAGCCTTTGTGGGTGGGCCTTACCACCGATCCGACGGACGAGAGGGACTTTCCAAATGGCAAGTTCATCCAATTGACAGCTGGTAGCTCTGTAGCCATTGATGGTGCCTTTGAAGGCTTGACCTACACCAGGGAAGACTACTTTCGATTGGAGCTCAAAGGTGGCGAGATGCTGATCTACAAGAATGGAGCACCACTGCATAGCTTCAAACTGGATGCCAGTGGTTCATTGAATGGTTTCTATGCCATGATGTGGTTTCCAGAGACTAAACCTGACGAGCCTGCAGTGTATGTTTCGCGCGTTCAAACCACCTGCTTCCCCTTGCAAGAGGGTGTGGGTGGGAAATGCATGAAGTGTCCCAACGATGCAAGCAGGTGTGTCAATGAGTCTATTGCGCTGGAGTGCAAGAACGAGATGTTCTTGCAGCTGACTCATGTTTGCGAAGCTGAGTGTCCGGAAGGTCAATTTGAGACTGATGGCCCAAATGGTGTAGGTGGCTATTGTAGTCTATGCCATGAAAACTGTAAGACGTGTATGAATGCAACCACCTGCCTGGAATGCAAGAATCAACACTACCTCACTCACGACTTCAAATGCGCACCCGAGTGTCCAAGAGGATACTATGGGGTCAAGAGCGATGACTGGGACGATGGTTTGGGTGGGCGCTGTAAAGCTTGCCATGAAAATTGCAGCGCCTGCAATAGCTGGGAAGAGTGTACAGAGTGCCGCCTCTACACTTTTCGGACTCCGAGTGCAACGTGCAGTGACGAGTGTCCAGATGCATACTACAAGAATGGCACCGAAAAGGTGGGAGGCGAATGCTTGCCGTGTGCAGACAATTGTTTCCAGTGTGTGAGTGGAAGTACCTGTGCAGTTTGCAATAGCTCCTACTTCCTGGCACTAAGTGGTGCGTGCGTTGAACATTGCCCTGATGGTGAATATGAAGTTGGAGATGAAGACTTGGGCCGTGAGTGCAAGAAATGCCCTAGTGGTTTCAATCGGTGCATCAGTGCCAAGATGGCCTCTGAGTGCAACAATCACTTGTATCTCACTGCTGGGGCGCAATGTGAAACCACCTGTCCAGATGGATTCTATCGATCCCCAATTAATGGCAAGCCCATTGGTCGAGAGTGTCCTCGTTGCCCGGAAGATTGTAACAAATGTGAGGATGCTGGGGCCTGCTCCGAGTGCAAGAACAACAAATTTTTGAACCCGGATCTTTGGTGTGAGACGGAGTGTCCCACTGGCTGGTACAAGGTGGGCAACAAAGAGATTGGGAATACCTGTGAGAAGTGCCCCGAACACTGCCGAAGCTGTCTTGACAGTGAAACGTGCACGGAATGTATGGATTTCAAGTATTTGGCGCCCAGCAGGCAATGCGTGGAGACTTGCCCGATTAACACCTTTCATCTTGGAGATGGTGAGGCTGGACGGGTCTGCGCTTATTGCGAAAAAGGTTGCCACAGCTGCTCCACATCAACACGCTGTTTGGAGTGCAACAGCTCTCTTCACCTAGACGAGGCTTTCAACTGTGTTGAAGCCTGTCCCGATGGCTTCTACCCTGAGGGAGATGAAGATCGCGGACGAAGTTGTTTGAGTTGTCCCACGTACTGCAGCGTTTGCACAGGCCCCGACATATGTCTCGAGTGCAATGTCTTCCGTTACCTGAACCCGGACAGCAGCTGTCGGGCGGACTGTCCAGATGGTTTCTATCGAACGGGACACAATGAGACAGGAGGGACTTGCCCGCGCTGCTTCCACACTTGCAATAAGTGTGACTCAGCAGATGTGTGCACCGAGTGCAAAAACTTCACGTATTTGACGCCCGACTCAAAGTGCAACTACGAGTGCCCTGCTGGCTACTGGGAACGTGGGACAGAAGAGATTGGTGGCACGTGCGAGCTATGTTCCGACAACTGCATGGAATGCAGCAGCGCAGAAGTGTGCGAAGTTTGCCAGAATGGATATTTCTTGGACATCTCAAGTTCAACATGCAAGAAAGAATGTCCAGATGGATTTTGGGGCAAGATCCCAGATCCAAAGGTGGAAACTGGACGCATCTGCGAACTTTGCTCGTGGCCTTGTAACAAATGTGATTCGGCCCAGATCTGCACCGAGTGCAAAGACTCGTCATATCTGACGCCCTATGACACCTGTGAGTATACATGCCCACCTGGCTTCTACCCACATGGTATTGGAGAGATCAATGTGACCTGCCAACCATGTTCCGAAAATTGTGCGACTTGCGATACCTTTGAAGTCTGCACAACTTGTAAGAACGAGAAGTATTTGATTCCAGATGGAAGCTGTCAAGACAATTGTCCTGATGGCTATTGGGAATTGCCAGCTGCCGGCGGTGTAGGCAATGCCTGCCCACTTTGTGCAGAGAATTGCAGCCTTTGCACCAGCGCGACAGTGTGTCAGGAATGTCGAAACTCGACATACTTGACGCACTACAATTGGTGTGAACCAATATGTCAAGATGGTTGGTACCACAAGGGTGCTGGAGATATCGGCCGCAACTGCGAGGTGTGTCCATGGACTTGCAACAAATGCGAGGCAGAGGATTATTGCACCGAGTGTAAGATCTCTCTCTATTTGACCAGCCAACATTCCTGTGAGAAGACCTGTCCAGTGGGATTTTATCCCAATCGCAGCCGTGAAGTGGGTGGTGAGTGTGAAACTTGCCCCGAGCAGTGCACGCAATGCACCAGTGCTTCCACGTGTTCAGAATGTAAAGACGGCCTCTTCTTGACGCCTGACAGCTTCTGTGAGGAAAGCTGCCCTACCGGACACTATGCCCAAGTGGGAAATGCCCTTGGCGTTGGCGGCACATGCCCAATGTGCCCGGAGAACTGCTTCGCGTGCAACAGTGCAGAGGAGTGTACTGTTTGCCGGCACTTCACACACCTCACGGAGTATGGCCAGTGCAGATCTGAATGTCCTGCAGGTTATTATGAGAACGGTACCAGCAACGTTGGTGGAAATTGCAACAAGTGTCCATCACCCTGCAACTTGTGCGAGACTGGGACGGTTTGCACTGAATGTGCTGAAGCTTCATACCTCACTCCCACAGGCAGCTGTTCCTATAAATGTCCTGATGGCTATCACTACGAGGGATCTCAGGAGATTGGTCGTTTCTGCAAGGTTTGCCCTCCAACCTGTCAGACATGTTTGGGTCAAGGGCAGTGCACCTTGTGCCAAAACTACACCTACCTGACTCCCAATCAAACCTGTGAGTATACCTGCCCAGATGGTACCTATCGTGGAGGCATCCAGGAAACAGGCAACACTTGCCCAGCTTGCCCTGGTGACATGGAGAGATGTATTAACACAACCTACGCCACTGAATGCAAGAATAAGAGATACCTGACACCTGCTGCGAAGTGCGAAGAAGGCTGCCCTGATGGATTCTTCAAACTTGGCCGTGGCGAGGTTGGCCGAAGCTGCCCAAGATGCGCACAAAATTGCACCTTGTGCACGAACGCTACCACCTGCCATGAATGCCAAAATGGCCAATATCTGACACATACCAATTGGTGTGATCATGAGTGCCCTGATGGCTACTACAAGTTTGGCGAAGGTGATGTGGGGCGAATCTGCAAGGTTTGCAAAGCTCCCTGCAATACATGCCTCGGACCAGATTTGTGCACAGAGTGCAAGCAAGGTATGTTCTTGACGCCCAAGGGCACCTGTGAGATGAGTTGTCCTGATGGCTACTGGGCATCTCCTGGAACCAATGGCATTGGAGGTACATGTGCAATCTGTCCAGAAAATTGTGAAGAGTGTGGGGCTGAAACGATGTGCACCGTGTGCGCCAACAATACCTATTTGCATGCGCGGGAATGCAAAGCCAGATGTCCCGATGGCTGGTTCCACCTGGGAGAAGAGATCTCCAATCGAGAATGTGTATCATGCAAGCCTGGTTGCAGTCAATGTTCCAATGAGACCTTTTGCAGTGAGTGCAAGAATGGTTTATTCCTTTCAGCCAGTGGACAGTGTGAATCGACCTGTCCTGAAGGCTTCTTCAATTTACCTGGGACTGATGGTGTTGGAGGCGTTTGCCAACTCTGTGCCGAGAACTGTACCAAGTGTGAATGGTGGGATCGATGCTTGGAATGCAAGTCCTCCAAATATCTTACTCACTACAACTGGTGCACAGAGGGATGTCCAGCGGGCTACTTCAAAGATGGGGAAGGAGAAGTGGGGCGGGTGTGTGTTGAGTGCCCCGAGAATTGCAATACCTGTGAAGACAGCCTGATTTGCACAGAATGCAAGAATGCTACATACTTGACACCAGCAAAGCAATGCGACAGTGAGTGTCCGAATGGCTTCTTCCAAGAAGGATTCCGGAATGTTGGACGCACATGCCAAGCCTGCAGCGAGAATTGCAATCAGTGCCTCTCAGCCACCGAGTGTCTCGAGTGCAGGCACAATGCATACCTCACTACCAACGAGGACTGTGCAGCGAGTTGCCCCAAGGGATACTATGGTCAAGGTGAGCAAAGCGTGGGAAATACCTGCCAGAAATGCTCCAAAGACTGCGACGAATGTGATGGGATCGAGTTATGCACAAAATGTACAAATTCGACATTCCTCACGGAGAACAAGTTCTGCACGGGTGAATGTACGACAGGCTTCATTCAGACTGGAGATACAGTCAGTGGACGCGTTTGTGAAGAGCTGTGCTTTTGGTGTGGGTGAGACGGAGGTGCAGAGGATGACCCGTGGGATTGCGTTGTCAGCAGACCCGGATGTCAATGTGAACATGGGAGCAAGATTAATCGATGGACTCTGATTCGGTGC
>Ga0099810_1079769_pt1 | contig 12523 bp, 8 predicted proteins | sample DipCnscriptome_FD_81139 | JGI IMG/M metagenome (GOLD analysis project Ga0099810, IMG submission 81139) | Metatranscriptome of coral microbial communities from Puerto Morelos, Mexico - Diploria C A metatranscriptome (Eukaryote Community... | ecosystem: Host-associated > Invertebrates > Cnidaria >... | reverse complement strand
ACTAGATTTTGACTTAGTAGCATTTACTGATATAAACTGGTTGATTTTGTTGTGTAGTTTTATCGAAATCATCAAAGAAGTCAGCAATCGAAGCAAGCTTTCTGCTCAATTTCACTCAACTTCTGTGTTGCTGTTAGATTACTTAACAATAGGGACATTGTTGCGTGACACGTCGATTTTGAGGAAATAATCAAAGACTCTTAGGTCGCTCTAGTATGAAAATTTTAAAAAAAGCAGTGAACAACAGAGAGATTCTCTCCACAATCCTAATACATTTTAAACCAGACTCGTAATGAGAGTTAAGACAATCATCAGGATAGGCAACTCCCGATTCTTTGATGCACTATCGAATTCTCAAAACTAGCGTGAAAAAATCAGCAAAGACTCGTTAGAGTGCATGTGTTTCACAGATGCAAGTTGAAAATTTTCCAAACAAACTTTCTCGAAGGCGGTTAACTAACACTAAATTGTGTCAAAGAATATATATCGTGAATCAAGGTTATGGACTATTTCTGGCAGCATTACGTAAAGAGAACTGGCAAAAGAACAAATCCAACGCTGGTAAACCTATTTTGTTTTCATAGCCCAGCTATATTTTATAGGTAGAACAATCTCGGATAGTTTCTTTTTAGAGTAAATTGATACGAATTGAACCCGCAAAATGCGGCGTTGTCTAAACTTTTCGTAAAATTCAAAGATCTTTAATTCTTGATTCAAATGACATTAGAATGAAGGGTGTTGATGCGTACTTGTAATTTTCAAGGTTATTTTAGCTTTTAAGTCTGTGGACAAAGCCCTAATAGGTGACCATTCGAATGAAAGCTATTGAGCAGCACTTTCGTGTGGTACTGTTTATTATGCTGTACAAGGTGGTTCTATTTTTTAAGACCGTGAATGAAACCCTAGTGAGTCTAGTGTGTGATCATTCCAATGAAAGCTATTAAGCAGTACGATCATAATAGTAATATATCGAAGGTGGTTCTAACTGTTATGTTTGTACATGAAACCTTAATGTGTGACCATTCAAATGAAAGTTGTCTAGAAGTGCTTTCATGTGATACCCCGAAATTAGTTGTATATAGGGGAAGTCTCTAGCAAACTGAAGTTTTGATATGGCACTGTTTAAAACTTACAGCTGTTGCCATGAAAAATATATGGAACAGCACAATTTTGTGGTGCTGTTAATCAGGCTATACAAGGTGTTTTGAACTCTATATAGTGGTTCTTTGAGAAAACCTCAAGCGTGACCATTGCAATGAAAGCCTCCACTCTTTGTTCGCGTTCGTAATGCTTTTCAAGGTTTTGTCCACTATAGAATTTACTTGTGGAAACCACAAAATGTGGCGATTCCGACAAAAGCCTATTGATCGACCACGTTCTTCCGATACTATCATACTGGGTTACTTTAGAACTTTTAAGGATAAAAACAGATTGCATTATTTTTTGCTGCCAAATGGAAATGGAAGTTTCACATTTTGTGTTAATTAATTTGTAAGCGATATAGTTGCTGTTTTGTTCGCGTCTAAAGCAGCTTTGCTTTTGAAGTTGGTCTGTTTGTGTTTTTTGAATTGTACTTTTTATATTCTGCGCTTTTCATTGTTTCATTCCAAAGGAAGCATTTGCTTAAAGGCATTTCGTTCTTACAGAGCGTATTCGCGCCAATGAACAGGATTTCATTGTTTACAAGTGGCGGTGTAGTGTGATTGTATTGGAAAGGAAATATCTTTGATTAGCTTTCCGATTTGAGTCATTTCACTTTAACGACACATTAGTTCTCCTTTTTACAATGAACAGAAAGGTCTTAGATGTAAAATCATAGCACTAATGCATTTCTCAGACAAAATGAGATGGGCAATATTGTGTTGCCGCCAAAGTAATTTTAACCTGAGTTCTTATAAAGTGTTATTTGTTATGCTTACATTCTTGGCAAAAACATTTCCAATATTTCCATCCCAATTATATTACAAGAACAATATTTGTTAAACAGACATAAACTTAAGCACCTCCTTAGACCCAAGAAGGTTATTTGTGGGAACATAAACCGAAATACACTTTCAATATATTTTATGGATTATGAGCATCGTAAAAATATCACCCTGTATTGTACAACTTTTATAAATAGCGATTAAAAAGCCTCAAACCTTTTTTATACCATAAGTTAACTACTTTTTCCTTTACTAAGAGCGACTAAAAATATTGCACACACTCCTTCTTTGAAAGTTCTAAAGCAGGAAATGATTTTGCGAAATTGCGATAAAACAATTTTAGTGTATTATTTCCCAAGCTTAGCGCGGATCACATTACTTACCATCGCGGAAAATGTCAAACCTTTTCTCGTCGGGTTCCGGCTTAACGAAAAACTTTCATTAATGTCTGTCACAGTTTTTTTCAAATAAAATACAAATTGGCGAAATTTCTTTTCAGAGCTAGCGACCGCTTTTACCTTACAAAGAACCCATTTCAGTTCAAAGCTAGCCGATTCCGGAAAATCAGGTGCCATTAAGGACACGTGCTCGTAACCTCGTTTGATAATATTCCCATAAGTTTACTTTACACTATTAAATTGAACAAAGATGAAGAGATAACTAATTAATTCACCCGAGAGCAAAAGTTTCTTTCTTGGCCGCCTCCAAAAAATAAACGTCTTTTGTCAAACCACGCGTAGAAGGCGTGCCGTCGTTGTGAAAAATAATACAAGCGGTTTTTGTATTCGCGCGAATTTCTTTCTTCAAACCTAAAAGGACCTTTATCGCTCTGTTTTGGACGCTAATGGACTTACAATACACATTTTGTCATCTTTCTAAGCGAGCGATAATTATCTACTATAGCTTAAAAGTCTTCGTATTTGATTCCGTTGAGTTATATAAGCGGACACTTTCCAATAAATATGCTCTTTTCAAACCAGCTTTTGTGAAAGAAAAGATATTTTAGAAAACAGCCGCTGCAAAAGCGTCGATTTTAGGGGAACCGATCGCGACTTCTTTTACGAAAATAGAACGATAGTGCTCCTATTATTCAAAGGTTCGCTTAAAAGCTTAGCGGATTTCAAGTAATTATCTCAGAGCTAAAATCTCTTAATAATCTTTTAATGTGGTTATCTTATTAAAGAAAACATTCACCAGCAGGCGGGGTTTTCTTTATTCAAAAGCCGCGCACAGTCTTTGTTCCTCGTAATATGTTTTGGGTTCAAATAGAATATTTTGTTTCCAACTGTGACACTTGAATCAGTTATCTCCACCTCAAACTGTATTTCACTGAATTTGGCGCAAAGCGTTTGTTTGTAAATTGTGTGACACGTTGCCAGCACGTAAATTGCTTCATGACGATTGGTTCGGAGCAAGACACAATATGAATTTAATTACACTTGTCCTAAGAGAGAGAGAAGTAGTTTGACTGTTCATCTGGCTCAATTCATCTTCCTGAAACTTCAAATATGTCGTTAAAGCTAGAGCAATCGCGGAAGAAAAATAGGTTAGAAAACTGGCGTGATTATGGAGGAAGTTTGGATAGGTTCGACCGAAACGACTGGCGGAAACGAGGTCTGTATGAAGATTTATCGAACGCAACCAAGTGCGGGATCTCGCAGGTTAGTCGCGTTATTGCCCGTTATAAAACGTAGCTTACGAAATCATACCTTTTAAAGATAGCTCGAAATGTCTCTGCATAGAAAACGTTCCGCAAAATTGTGTGCAAAAGTGTCTTAAACTTCATGGTTTAATCTGATCATAATAGAATTTTTATCTATTGGCTGATCAGTGAATATCTCTTACTTTTAAAGCAAACAAAGTTTACTTCAGTCTTAGACTGCAAGTTGCTTTGAGGGGACGAGGTTTAACTTAATCGTAAATCGAACAAGCATCACGGACTTTTTCCATAAATGTAAAATTTTAGCTGAGTCCTCGACTAACTACCGCTCTAAAAACTGAATTTCCAAAATTACGACTTACGAAATTTCAAGGCAAAAGTTAGTTTATTCTTTTAGGTGAGAATCTGGTTCTTTTTGAAGCAGGACTTCAGTGGAAATAGCGTGTTCGAAACACCTTGTCTAATAATTGGCAAAAATGTAATATTCACTGTATGCAAAATGTTCTGTCTTTATTCCACACTAATGAGTTTAATAAAATAACCTTCAAAAAATTTAAACTTTAAGGAAGTCGGCAAAACACTTTAATTCGCGGAGAAAATTGATTAGAAAGGTTGGTTTCAGGTTTCCTTGGAAAACTGTAATCTTCAGAGTACTATTTGCTGACAATATTCCGCTTCGGGTTTCACGGAGGTAGAGCATTACAAACTTCTCTTGTGAAAGTTTCTGACAGACATATAGCTTGTCCGATTGAGGCATATTTCCAATCAATCATATTGCAAGATCTTTCAAGTTGAATACAAAAGCACAGTGAAGACCATTTTAAAACCTTTGCGTGTTTGTGTGAGATTAAAGGAAAAAGCACTTTTTTTTCTTTCGAAACCTCGCAGTTATTATTTATAGTTTAAAAATGTTCAGATCATTGATACACAGTTGGAGATTCGTCAACATACAATGGTATAAGCCCACGATTCTGAGGAAATACTCACGAGAGTCTCACGAAAGTGAAATCAACAAAACGGCCAGAAAATACTTAAGTTTTACTGAAACAAATCACAAGTAAATTATTTCAAAAATATAATAACATTTTCAACAAAGCTAAGCGTGCGTGAACGATATTACAACGGAATGTTTGGACTGTATAGGTTAAAATATATGACGGTATATAGTTATTGTACCTCGCCACATGTATGGACAGGTCTTGATAAATTATCATATTCGGGACAAAACGCTTTGCTGGATATGGCGCCGCACAGTCGCGCGGAGAAGCGTAATAGTTCATTTTCTGACCTATCTAAATTGAATTTCACATATTGAGAATACTTAAGCGCCTTTGTAAAAGTGTGGTAGCATATGATGTTTGTATTTTCGCTAGACAATAACGGCGTCAGAAATCCTATGTCGGGATTGACTTAACTGAGACCTCCTATCGCTTATGATAATATATATAGATAATGTGGAAATTAAGCGCTGTATTCTTCTGTAAAACTTAATTTGCTTCATGTGGAAGTCAAATTTTGCTATCTGTTTAGGACTGAAACCCGAGTGATTAACAAGCATTCTCTCCCTGCAACATCAACAGATTATGTATGGGGCAGGTATTGAGAGTAAAGAAATCAATCAATCATTTAAAAAGTGTATGAATCTTTAGCTAGTATTGCCAGTAACAGAGATGGCTGAAAATAGCGTTCAAGGAAACCTTTGCAGGACAGCTGATATTCTGAACTTAATTGGGTTTTCCTTTTCGAGTGAACACTCAACAAGATTCAGTTATCCAAGTTCTAAATCTTGTGTGTTACGACTTGGCCTGGTTCTCGCCAGCCAGTACGACTCTTCATCTTGCGTGCTTGTCACAATATACGAAATCTATTTTTGTGATTGAAATAGTTTTGGCTGACCACAAATTGTGCACCACATCAGCAAAACAACGTCCATTATAATTAAGGGGGCAAGCTCACACCCAAGAATGGAATCAACTTCTTTCATTTTCCATCAGCAAAAGTTGAATTGTCTAATAGCTTTGGAAGCTATCTGTCTAATTGCTGTTAATTAGAAATCGGCTCGGGCGTTTTAGCTTTTCCTGTTAATTGTGTTGTTTCTAAATAGCTTCTGTTGTTTTCCTGACATTTCGATTTATTTCTCGACACGCCTTGTTGCGTAGGAACTATTTGCTTGTATCACACGGCCCTAGAGTGAACAAAGTCGTCCATTACGATTTTTTTTAAATTCACGCACACAGCGAAAGGCAGCTCGTCTGGGCTAGAACTGAGCGGGACCATTGATGGCAAGTTACTTAAGCTACAAGGTATACACTTCTACTTATAATGCTCAACACCATAAGCTTTTTAACCGAAGAGCAGAATGCCTCGATGAATGAAGGAAATTATGAACTACGATAATTTTTTTTTCTGAATGAACCGCCAAACTTTTAGAATCACATCGACATAAACGTATGAAAAACAACGAGGAATCTTTGCACAGGGTCATGAAATCGACACGTAGGCGTTACATGATAGATAAACTTGAACACTGCTTTGTGAAAATAGTCACGCCCCCTCCGTTTTGTTTTAGATATTCACAGGAGATAGCATTATCCTCTTAGCTCAACGTGTTGACTAACTTTTACGGAACTAAATTTACATTTGACAAGTATCGTATTTCTTCTAAACAATTAACTTTTTAATCTATAAATAAACCCGAGAAACAAGCCAACAAACAGCGATAAGGTTTTTAAAGGGTTTATTTTGCATGTACTCGTTATCGCACACTTTTTTAGCGTTTGCTTCTCAATATTGTTGTTTTGGCTTCAGTACGCTAGCGACGGCTAGTCGAAAATTGTTAGCTGCCAGCTGTTGGTTTTCAAATAGTGAAACTTTTTCAGGTCTACAAGTAGGTTACAGAATTATCGATGTGGCTTAAAGTTGTACAAATTATAGCGAATGTAGAATTTTGGCTCGAAAGAATTGTTCCATGGCAAGTCACGTGAGAATTAACGGTTTTTTCAATCATTTACTCCACCATCAGTCTTAATAAAACTCGTTTCTTTATACAATTTTAGAGACCAAAAACTCTCACAAAAGCCATGTTTTTGCAACAAATGTGGCATTTTATGACATACTTTTCGCTTGCGCAAGTTCGAGGCCAAAATAGCTGTGCCCTTTCACCGTGCTGTGGTTATGTCAAAACATTTTTTCTAAAGAGAGTATAATTTCTTTATCTGGGTGTTTCAAAATGCTAATTCGTTTCAATTTGACCCGACACGTTAGATTCCGCCAAACTGAATTATCCGTTTTTCTAAGAGGGTGGCAAAATAACCTGGTACAACGAAATGTAGCTTTCATTAAACCAATGTTCCTAGAAAGTTGCAAGTTGCTTATTTCGGAAACTATTATTTGTCCACGGTCTCTGCACATCACAGAAAAGCGAACAACATCCAGACAATTTCGCATCCGGTCGTGCCGGTGTAAAGTCTGTTTTTTTTGTTCCACTAACATGAAGTTGGCTTTTGTTGACTTTCAATGGCTTACTTAACATAACAAAAGAATACATTTCATCCAATACCTTTCAAAAAGCTGTTTAATTACACAGTGGCTTTCACGATGAACTTTAACAGAGTCGGCGAGGTTAACAAAAATTTTGAACATGTGGACGATTGAAAACAATGTGAGATAATACTTAATCTCATCTCAACTCCATTGAGAATTTAGTACGTTCTACGTATCAAGTGAAAACAACTAATGAACTTTATGTTACGTTGAAATGGACAACCTTGAGACCGCTGATCACAATCCTGAAAGCATGGTCAATTCACTCCAAGAGGTATGACGTTCGACACCATAAATGACATATATGTTTTAGAAAAACAGAATATATACAATAGTGGTCTATTTCTTTTTCCTCATTTTGAAAACGGTAAGAAAAGAGAGTGACAATATTATTTTATAACTGACCCACTTAGCACTAGCCAAACAATTTACTGTCAATTCTTACAAATGTTGTTGTGCGAACAAGGGAGAAATCCATTGATAAGATAGAAACGAAAAAAGTTCGAAGTTTGTACAGGCAAATGGACGCAATACTCAGAACGTGAGAGACTGTATTGTGCTTCGCACTGCAAAGGTACTTGCAGTTTCGGGCTCTGGACATGACCCAAAACAAAGTTAACGAAATTATTCGGTTACTTCTGAAGACTGGTTACCTTTTCCTTGCAATAAGACAGTCTTTAATAAGGCTCTTTTTGCTCGCTTCCCAGCTTAAGCTTTTGCACGGATTTCTCCTACGGTTACATCTCAAAGTAACGAAAACACACAGAGAAAAAATTATTGAAAACGTGCTGCGATTTGAATACCACTGATTAAAAATAGCGTGCTGAAAATTTCTAGCGAAATCGACACAAGCAAAACTTCTAGTATATTCTTTAATTCTTGATAAAAAAATGCTTTGTTCTTGTATTTTGCCACTCAAATTTACTGCCAGCTTTAATTAAATGGAAAACAAGTAAGTCTCTTTGAATTATGAGAATACTTGTAATACCAATTTATCCGTCATAAGTATTGTTTAGGATATTAAACTTCGGCCATTTTAATCAAAGAAAACTCTTTGCTATTCATGATTATTAAGATCATTTCGGGGGAAAAGGCAAGTATTCCAGGAGATTTAATTCGTAGCTGTTTAGTTCTTTTGCTTTAAGGGAAGGAAAGTCGTTATATGAATCAAATCGTTGTGTCTGATTTAGGCCTGCATGGTGAGAAAGCAGAAAATGGCTTCAAAAGCGTAAGCCGTTGCGCCAACTTTTAATAGCACGACGAGGTAGACAGGGTATATAGGCTAAAATTGTAGCGCACAGAAGTTAGAAGCGGACAATAGGGCTTTCATAGCCACATGACCGAAATTTTAACGTCGCAGTGCAGTGCGAAGTGACAGGGGAATTCAAGTCCGCGCGAAATAGACTGGGCAGGACTCGAAGTCACGGCTTGCGACCATGGAACGGGAAGTCGACAAAATTACAGGTTGACCTTCGTCGCTGGGAAAACATATCACACTTCAACTTGGCGCCGAGAGTCAGCCAAACTTTGATAAAAAAAATCATATTGCTAAGGACCCTTTTAAAGGCTAAACATCGCTTTGTAAACTAAATATTAAATATTTATAGGGAGAAGGGGATTTTTAGAACCACCCTCTTTCTCTACTTCCCGCTTGGCACTTCATGTATGAGGTTAGCGAGAAACTGGCAAAAAAGTATATGACGTAATGCTGCACTGGGTGCACTGAGGTGCAATTATTTTCAGCTGCAGGTCAAAATTTCTGTCCATTTCTAAACTACTACAAAATTTTGTTAATCTCAGATCTCTCGCAATCATTTCTCAAGTGACAGTTCAAAATCTCGGCCGTTTCTCAGCGGCCACAAAACCGCATCTACACCCTCAAAATATGTAGTATTTCACACAAAAGCTGTTCGCGTGCAAATGTGCATGCTTTAAAATGACGTTCAATACTTGGAATTGCAGTATTTTTGCCTCGGGATAGTCTTGGAGAGCTTTCAAGGCTCGTCTTCGTCTTTTGCACGTAAATTTTGCCCTCTCGGTTAAGTGTGTAGTCTGCAGTTAAGTGCGAGCCGAGCCAGTCTGTTTCGCTTGTGTTTTGACGCCAGCGAGATTGTGTTGGAAATAATGAAAAACCACAGACCTTGCTTGCACAACAAAGAGATGTAAAAAGCTTTTCGTTGTTTACAAAGTGGTTCTCCGCCATTCAAGAGCTCCTGCTCATTAACACTGTTGTTTAACAGACTGGTCCACTGATGCATGAAATATTCTACCTTGGAGTGTTTGCGTTAAAAACACTTAAGATGTTGTGGTTGTCCTAAGAGCTACGCAGGTTTATTAGAATTTAGGCATTTAACAACAGTAAGACCAAGCTCCGAGTCACTTATCAAGAGTTGACTTAAAGTTATGTTTCTAAGAGGAGACCAGATAAGCTGAAAGACTTACTGGTCGAATTTGAGTGGAAAACGGCAGATATTTTTTTAATCAAGCTTGGTGGTTTACGAGCGAGATAAGGTAAATTTTGCAGTTTTTAACCCTGTAGCTGGTGGATGCGGTTTCAACCCTTAGTTTTTATTGAGTTTGTTTGCCGCTCAAAGCCTAACAGTACAACAGACATTAAGTCCCTCTTACCCGTATTTTTCTCCTCTTGTGTCCGGAGAAATCAAATACAGTTGACGTCGCACGTGTGTGTTCGCTCTGGTCATGTTTACAGCGGTTTTTCAATCGTTTATGCTCGAGTAAACGAAACGGTTCGAAGGGGCGGTTTCTTTGACGAAACTCGCCTGTCTGAACTTATAAAAGAACGGAAATATAACTATAGTCACGTTTTTGCTGCGGCTTTTCAACGTGAAATAGTCCAAGATGTATCTATTGTTCAAAAACAATAACAAAACGGGTTGATTTAGTAAACACTCGTTTGTTTCCTACGGGCGAAAAAATGACGATGTTAAAGTTATATATTCTAGTTTCTTCATGTAAATGAACTAGAGTTACTTTGAATCCAAACGGTACAAGCCTGATTGTTCACGGAATAAGTAGCATTGCGAACAAAGAGGAGGAAACTTAAACTTGCTTTCCTTGACGTTCGTTAGTATAAAGTTGTTCATTGCCTCAGCACGCGAGCTGCAGTCGAACGAACATAACTGGAAACCCTTCGGGGAAATTGTTTTCATGCTCACACATAAAAGGAATTTGCGTATATACGTCATTTATAGATATCTTGATAAGTTTACAATTAAATGAGGTTTCTGGCTCCACCTTGAACGATATAATTGCATGCTTCTAAAATACTATGCAACAGCTATATAAATAGCCGCCAAAATGGCGAACTCTGCGTGCGTTTAAGTCTGCGCAATTTACGATTTTTAACAGGTACGCCGTTAATTTAATAAACAAAGTAGCTCTTTGACACCTTGTTGAGAAAAGGTGATTAATTTACTTTGTATGACATCAGCACTCAAATAAAGTGATTCAGTTCTTTGCCAGTAAATGGGGCATGGAAAACGTTGCGTGTCGAGTCCACCTTGCATGTCTTCGAGCTAAAATAAGCACATAAAATCAGAAAACATTTTATATTAGCGTCAGAAGAGCTAAAACGACGTTGAAGGATCGGTTGTTTTTCCTGCAAGAAGAGCTGAAACAGGAAAAAAGGTAAAACTTCAGCGCTAGTCTTATATCACAATATTTGAATTTTTGGCGATCTTACCTTTGCAGCCACCTTAACATTTTATGATAAAACTTTCTCACTACCTAAAAACTACAATAATTCAACATTGTTCATTGTTGAGAAGAGCATTAAGCAAGCATACATTTTTTCACGACCAGCGCTCACATCAGCGTTCGTAAACCATGTCTTAAAATGTTCCACTCAGCACTTTTAAAGTTGCTTGTTACGTCAACAAAAACAGAAAAAAGCAAATTTTGACTTCAAATTTACCCGCTCTAGAGTGAAATTAGAACTTAGCTCATCGTTGGATTAGACCATAGAGTCGGTTCGACCACTTAAAAGACAGTTACATACTGAACAGTTCTTTCATGTGGCACTGTTCATTATGCCGTATAAGGTGGTTCTAACTTTTTAAGTTTGTTGATGAAACCCTAGTGTGTGACTTAAAACAAAAGCTATTTCGAGTTACCTCCTGTGGTTTTGCTCGTTTTCCAAGTTCATTGAACTCAGTGTATCGCATTGTCAAGTTTCCAGTTTTGCAAGGTTAAGGGTTAAATCTATCACTAAAGCACCTGCAGTCGATCTTGTCTACACCGTAGATTGCATTCCTAATACAACGTACGATAAACCTCTTGCAAATTCTGCACTGCGTACAAGGTCCTCAAGGAGTTAAAAACTTAATCGTTTTCTTTTTCCACTCTTGGAATGTACAGTTTTGTCACTTACGATCATGATTAATAACTCTTTATATATTCATGCGTCGTTTAATCTGTCCACTAATTTCCGGCTATTAGCGAGAACGCTAGAGGCGAATCCATAACAAACTTCTCAAACAACCAATTATATTAGCCGAGTTTTCCTTCCCGTCACGCGATATTTCAAACGAAAATAACTGACCACGTCTTGAAATACTCGCGCACTTGATATTGCCTTTGACAGCGTGCAATGACAATTCCATGCTTCGTTAACAGCACATACCTCTAGGATAAAATCTATTTCATTGAAGACTACCAAATGCGTAGCACGCATCAGAAATTTTTACGGCTAAATTTGATAATTCTGTTTTGCAATTCACCGCAAAGCTCTCCGCCTTCTACAATTATCCACTTCTAAGTGCTAAAGAGTATTGTGTCGCTTTCATTAGCATTTTGCATTTGTAAGGCGTTCAGAGTTGTTTTGAAACTGTCAGCGAATAAACGAACTCAGTCAAAGGGCTCGGCCTTAATATGAACTTCTATCATGGTTGGGTTTAATTCCTTTTCAGTCAAACATTTTTATTTTAGAAAACCGTTATTGGTCGGTTTTGGCGCTGGAAGTAAAATTAGCTGATCACGATCGTTGTAGTTATAACGTGATTGTCTTGACATATGGCTTAACACTGCGGATGGTAGCTTTTTAAGTCGCTATTACGTAATGTTGTAACATTTGAAGTATTAACCAGGAACAAATTATTGGCGTCGTGATCATAGAATCTCGGAAGCTCATTTTTTTCCGCTCCAGGAATAGAAAGTTACATTACCTTGCAGAATTACTATTTTTTCATTATTATTATTGAGACGTACTCAAACGTGAAATTTGCAGCGTCACTTCTACATGGATGATGAAATCAAGTAAAAATCAAAAGCTTTATTTTAATGACAAAGAATTAAATATAGCTTGTTATATTCAACATGTGTGCAGTTGCGAAATTGTGTCCGTGCGATGTGACATTTGAATTTAAGTCAACAGGGT
>Ga0099810_1185700_pt1 | contig 12765 bp, 6 predicted proteins | sample DipCnscriptome_FD_81139 | JGI IMG/M metagenome (GOLD analysis project Ga0099810, IMG submission 81139) | Metatranscriptome of coral microbial communities from Puerto Morelos, Mexico - Diploria C A metatranscriptome (Eukaryote Community... | ecosystem: Host-associated > Invertebrates > Cnidaria >... | reverse complement strand
GATTATTTCTAGTCCTGAACCAGAGGAGTCTGAAGTGAAATCTTCATCATTATCATCACCAGAACCAGCACAGCCTCTGCCATCGTCTGGTGTTATTTCATCCCAGTTAGTAGCTTTGCAGGTATAGTAATGTTGCAAATATTGTCATGCTTGGGTAGCACTCAAAGTAGTATCAATAGAACACAGTTTTATTGATTCTAACATGCCAAGAATAATTGCAGGCTTAGTATTACTTATATCATTGCCTTCGGGTATCATTTTTAATTTTTTTTCCTTGTTATCAATATGGAACCCTGTCAAGCTTTCAGTCATGAAATCAAGTTGTATAAAAAGGTTTCTATCTGCTGAAATTTAAAAACAAAACTTATTTTCTTCATTTGGTGTCTATATCATGGTTTTTCTACATGTAGGTCTGGACAATCAACCTGAAATAAGCAACAAGAGTAAATATATTGTGAAGAATACCCTAAATTAATCTAGTGAATTAAACAAGAGAAAATATACCTTACTAACTTACCAACTGGCACCCATTTTAAAGACCTCATATGTAGAGTGCTATGAGACTATGCATTTATCACTGATCACTTTGTACTTCTTCTCTTGTGTGCACATATAAAATGGTGATTTAGTCTGTTGTAGTAGTTTTTATTGCCTCAAGTTTTTAGTGCCTCGTTTCACAAGGATAGAGAGTTAGTTTGGTACATTCCTGTGTAACCTGCCATTCTTTGTGTTCCTAATGTAACATTCCTGTTCAGGCAACTTGTAGGTTAATCAATTTTTGCTCTGAAAGACAGCTCTGTTACAAAGTAACATAAATGACTGTAGCTACAGCAGTTAAGTTGAGCGCACGCGATGTATGACATTTCACAGACCTTCTGACAGGGTGCGAAAAAAAAATTGTGCGGCTTTTGGGAGGCAAACTGTGTGGTAAAAAAACGGCGATTGTGCGGGAATTGTGCGGCATTGCACAATCGTGTAGACATGAAAACAAGAAGATCTTTTAGATCTTATAACTGCGCTTTTTTAACTCCTCTGTTTGTGCTCATAAAAAGGTTACACGAAATCTGACCACTTCTGTGTAAAATCAGTGGTATTCCAGAGAAGTCACTGACGAATTACTTTGTGCTATAATAAACTTGCTTTGATAAAACAGCCAAAGAATTCACTTTAATTGCCTAGACCCAGAAGAAATATTAACAAAATTGCAAATAAATTAATGAGCATTGCTTCTAACAAAATAAACTTGCAAATAAGCACGATCTTACCTATCACGCAGTGAAAGTGAAAGCTTTAACGATGACGTAATGGTTTTAATCTGGAGCTTAATTCTTTCGGATGTGTATGGGTATGAAAGATTTGAAACGTTTGAAATAAACACCGGAACAAGTTTTTCAAGTTTTTTGTCTGCAAGCAGTCATTGTTGATTGACTGATGACTTAAGACACAAAATCACCTGATCAATCTGAAACTGAAAACGACTACACACTAACTGTTTAATCCTCTTATTGCACCATCACTTATTGTGAAATCCTCGATTGCACCATCAGTGGTAGTGGTTGTGAAATCCTCAATGACATAATGGTCTTAATCTGGAACTTTCTTCCCGATATGTAGGGCATGAAAGAATTTCAACGAAACGATCATATCGCACAAAATAAAGCATAGAATATTCATAAATTTTCAGCACATTAATGTCTTAACAGCTGTGGACGAATAAACATCATAAGTTGCATCATTCGAAAGCTGGCTGAGAGAAGTTTGGGTCTGCTTACCGACGGGTAAAAAATAAAAATAAACCAAGGGTAGATTAAGAACCGCGCTCGGCCCATGGCCGCACGGTTAAAAATGATGCACATAGCACACAACTTTCATTTTAAATATAGGTCACCTTGCCCATTTAAGAGAAAATAAGCATTTGTTTTGCTATCAAGCTTAGCTTGAGGGAAATCGCTTACATTTTGTTTGTGCAGTTGCTCATTATATGCACCTGCTAGTGATGTGAAAATTGTGTGCAGTAGGGATGCGCAAAGCAATACTGAGGAATCACTTTAAAACATTTAAGTATCTGGTTTCAGTCATACAATGAGTGGATTAAAAACTAACCTCTGAAGTGCATGTTATGCAAATAAGCGAACAGGTATAACTTACAAAACTTAATTGTTAGGCTTAATTATCATCAATATCTCTGTCTTTATATACCACAATAGTTCAGATCAGGGCATCAGGCCTGCATTCATAATGCTACTGGCAATGTAACTCTTCCACTCTGTTTACTTCATGTTTATTTTTAGAATGAGAGTAGCCAGGTGTACACAGGTTAGCACGAGAGCATGGTCTAACCTTTGAAGCAACATGCAAGTTGCCCAAAACTTACTCTCACTGACTAGTTTTTGATTCCTCAGGTGCCACATCATTTTAATCCACAAACTGCAGACTTAAGCTTAACATTGTCTTAAATACAGACCTGCATAAGCATTTCTGAAATGGAAGACTGTGTTTTAGGAAATTCTTTTGATGAAGGGTAATAAATTCCCAAAAACTAAATGCATTCCTAACATGAGAAAAATCTCAGGTTAACAATGTGCTGATTGAAAACTGTTATATGATGTGTACTTTACAGAAGTAAAGTAGGAAATTGATCAAGACAAGCCTAAGTAAAGGTGGAGCTCCTTGGGCTGCAATGAGGTTTTCTGTATAATTATATTGTTTGGCCTTTTGTGAATAATCTCAAACTACTCACAACTTGAAGAACTTGGCTCTAATTGCAACAAATTGTTTTCACGGGTGTCAGTTGTTCGTAACATAGATGGCGAATATCGGAAAAGGACCCTATAAACTAATGCTGCATGCCTCTATCACCCTATTAGTTGGATTAAGGCCGCCATCTTGTGGGACTCCGTTGCCATCGCATTGCAGTTGCCATGTGAACAGGCCCACAAGGAAAACTGCTCACCATGATAACCATGAAAAAATCAGTTCACAGATTTCCTTTTCTCCCCTATATTTGTATATGAGTTAGAGTATGATCCTCTGCTTGGGAACAGAGCTCCACTTTAAATTACTAATTGCACATTTCTAGTTAATAAACTATATGGCTCTATGACTCCATAGGTATTGTATTAAGTACCTGTCACATTTACCACAGCAAAACTTTAAGTGTTATTTCCATTGTTTCCAGTTATGAATGAAATCAAAAGTTTTAATTAGAAACACTATTGATTCTTGTCTGTATTTCAGCTTCTATCTCTTGAAACAGTGTGCTTTATCATAGAACAGAGCATTTCGGTTGATGACGGAATGTTGACCCAAATTATACATATGTGACTTGAAGTAGTCCCTTTATTGTACAGGAGGTCACGCTCTGTAAGTTAACTTTATTTTTCATTTTGGCGAACCTGTGGGTTCATCATCTAGGAAGTCGGGTACATGTGTAACTTTCTTCTTTGTTCACACAATTCACCATGCCATTTCGTGATGAAAGAAGTAAGATGCAAAACTCAAATTTCAAAATATGAGATTCTGAGACCTGCTTTATTGTAAGAAACTTGGGATTCGGAGACTTTGGTTTGAGATGAAGAGATTTTGAGACTTGGTTTGAGATGCAGAGATTTTGAGACTTGTTGGAAATTAAACCAAGACCCATCAAGAATCATTAAAATTCCTAACAGACTAAAAAGTGTTGGTAACCATGGTAACATGCCAACATTTTATATGTAGATGCAAAAAGAAACATTGCAAAGTGATCAGTGATAAACAAGTAGAGGTGTAGTGCTGTACAAAAACTGTTCTGCAGACTTCTACAGACTTTTTTGCCATAGTGCTTCTCTCTACCCATGGGTTCCATCAAATAAATGTAATACTGGGGGTGACCCTGAGACGGTCTTCTATCACTACTATCATTCAATCTATTTATTCCAACATACTCTTATTAGCTAATGGTTACATGTATGTGGGTAATTTTAGAAAGTGGAGAATTCAACGCTGCGATTTGTGCCATATTTTGTTCAGTTAATTTTGTTTTGCTTCCATATAAAATGATTAATGGGCATTATAATATAATGTAGTCATGTTTAAAACTTAAAAAGTGGTGAAAAATTAAAATTTGTTTTCTAGGAACAATAAACAATGCCTTAGTTTTAAGCTGCGCACACTTAAATAAAAAGCTCTCAACTATCTTCAGACCTTGAAAGTTTTCTGTGAGATTAGAATCTATTAATTAATGATGATCATAATGTATAATTAAAATAAAATATATTAATGACACATCATGATAGCACCCTGACTAGGTTTTTTAAGAAATCTTAAAATGTTATGAACTTTCTGCTGCAGTTTTCAACTGATGATAAACCTTAATGCAAAGAATAAACACTTACGGTAACAGCATGTTGTTTTCCAGGATTCCATGTTAAGAGATGTTTCAGGTTACATTGTTAAAAAAAAGAAGGTAAGATAACCTTGAAAAAGTTATTTAAAAAAAATTAACTTTACGTAATAACATACTGGCTCTAAATTGAATTTCAACCCTCAAGCATTAAGCAACAACTGATTGTCATATAATTAAATACTTCCTTTGCAAAATTTTGACCAAGATCTCATCAAGATTCTTGGCAAGCTTTTGGCCAGCAAGATTGATGAGGTTTCACCAAGATGTCACCAAGATCTCACTGGTCCCGCTGATCTTGCCTCATCGAGATAACAAAATCTTGGAGACCAAAAAACTTAATGAGAACCTGGGAGATTTCTTGGCAATATTGTTGGGATATAAAAATGTTAACATGCAGATTCAGATAACATAAATTTGCAAAATTCTGAAAAGTTAACCAATGTCAATGTTGAGAGAAGTAGCCTCCAGCAGACAAAGGAAACACCCTTTACATGTAGCTACATAATTATTATGAAAGAGAAATGGTCATTACTGAAATTAAAATTACAGAAGAACCAACCTTTATCCCCTGGTCGATCTGCTTTACCTCTAGCAAACAAGAATACCGGTGCAAAAATATGGTGGAATTGTGGGATTTATGATAAAAGCACCAAATTTGCCACATTGATAGAGATACCTACTGAACAATATTAGCTATGGACCCACCTGGGAAGTATCCCATAATTTCAGTTTAAGTGGGTTTAAGGTTGATCACTGAAGTGTCAACATGGAAACGAGGCTGGGATTGTGTTTCTTGTGTAGCATCAAAGTAGCAACAGCCAGCCCACCACAATTGGAGAATTATTCCATATGTCTGCTATTCTTTTAATTTCAGTTGATCATGTGACAGGTCACATGATTGCATTACGGTATTGTGACATAACTAATGAGATTTTGAGGCAGCGATAATGTGTTGTTGTTGATGGATGGTTTGAAGTGAAAAAGTACATTTCAGAATAGACAAGAAAATAAGACCACTAGAATGATAATATTTTCTTCCAATATTACCAATACAGGACTGTAACACTGCCCTAAAAATTGCTGTTCAAGTAATTAGCAAAACGAAAAATGGCTGTTGATGAAAATAGGAGTCATACCAGCTATTCGCAGGTTGTCAAATGTGGACATCTACCGTCAAAACAATATTTCCTTTTGAAGCCTGTTACTTTTTTCATTCAAACTTCTCTTTAAATTCTTTTCTTCTGGAGTGAGAAGGCTAGCAAAACAAATTTATATTGCTATTGAATGGTTTTTCTGAAAGCAGACTGAAAGGAAAGAAAAAAAAGATCCATACTTTTATTTTATGTAGTGAAGAGCAAAATTGCACAAATCCTGCAGAAATAAAAAGTGCAGAAAAGTGGAAAAGACAAGAAGAGCCTGGATCCCCTCCAAGTTCTAAATTTACAAGGGCTTGTTCTGATGCCACCACTTTCAAAGCTGGAAGAAAAATGCTTTTTCTGTGGAAGTTCTTCGGAAACACTTCATGAAGCCTCAAATTTTAATTTAGATTCAAGGGTTTGCAACTGCACACATCAGTTGCAAGACAGGGTGTTAACTGCTAAATGAGTAGAGTAGGTGATTTCTCAAGAAGCAGTTTATCATGTGAAATGCTTCAAAGGCCATCTTTTGAAGCTCTACTTCTAGATGGTGCAACTATTGTTTACATTCGTAAGCCTTGATCCTCCAAGACATTTCAAGAGTGCAGTTAGTGCATCTTCCTTTCATATGTAATAAACCAGTTAAGGAATGTCAAGAGGGTGGATGTGGTATGGGACAGATATCTCCCGTCAGTCTTTAAGATTCTGCACTTAAAAAGAGAACTAAGGGTATCCGTTGATGTATCAGTGGACACCAGGAAATTGGACAGCCTTCTTGAGGGTTGACGAGAACAAACAGGAAATTTTTCTTTACCTGGTGAAGAAGCCGGTTTCCATGTTTGAAGTGTAGTAACCCCTTGCAATTACAATTACAGGATAGATTCATGACATACACCCAAGAGATGTCATGATCCTCAAGGAATTAAAAGCTATACAAAGAGACTCTCTCTGGAGTCCTGGCACTTAACTTTTGACCCAAACATGGTGGATGAAAGAAAGTCTTTCTGTGCACTTACACTCCTTTGTTTCTGGTATAGATTCTGCATGTGTGTTCTAGACAGTAAAAAGTGAACTAAAAAATGAGCTATTTCTTCATCCTCTTTTTAGACAATTGCCACTGAAAATTCAGTGAGAAAAAACCTACAAATCATTCATTAGACCATGGTGACCTCTTTTAATTTTTGTTTACTGCAGTCATTCACCACATCTTTCTTTACCTTGTATGTAATAGTTTTAACTTTTTTCCAAAATATCAAAAGACAGCACATAAATTGTTCAAGTTCATCTTAAAATCAACTTGAAGTCAAGCTTTAAAACAGTGAACTCCTTTTTCATGTGGTTCATCAACCTGGTCTTCATGTATAGCAAGTATTGACCTGCTTTTTTAGATCTCTGAAATAAAATATCAACTGAAGGTTAAGGCCTTAAACTAACTGATTCAAAAAAGTTGAAAGATAAGTGAGGTAAAAAATGTCAATCCTAAATGAGACTTGATAATTAATAAGTTAATAATAAGTCAATAATAAGTTGTACAACACAATAACTTTGTTGCAACGGAAACAGAAGTAAGCAAAACTTCAGCTTCCATGAAGCTGTAGCTCTTGGCTCTATATATTATTGGACTAACTTGAACAATTAGTGATAAAAACAACAAGCATTGTTACCCAATTTTATTTGCTTAGCCTAATAGTCACTAGAAAAGAAATATGTTTCTTCATCAGGAAGCACTAGAAGACAGAGAGAAGCAAATCCAATCATTACTGGCAGAAAGAGAATTTGAACAAGCAGAAGTTGCCAGTGCTACAAATCAAGTTACGAAGGTATTGTGAGGAGATTCCATTGTAAGGTGTCTTTATTTCAAGTTCTTGTTACCCATGTTTTGTCAGTACTGGTACTTCATGCCTGTAGTGGGAAATTGAAAGAATCAATAATTATTACTTTATCGAAAGAGGGTATTCATTTTTATTCCAAGTTTATGGGGTTTGGTCACTACTTGTTTGAATTGAAGTCTGCAAGCAGTGTCATGATAACTTCATATTTTTGCTTGCAAGAAAGACAAGGGTGTCTCACTTTTATGTTGAATTGAATTGAATTGAAAACATGTCACTAAAATGGTGATGGATTAATGCTACTCTTGCCAATAATTCACAAATCAGACAACATCAGCTTTCACCTTTCATTAACAAGCTTAAAATTCACCGTCTTTATAGTGCTGATCCTACATGTAGCAGAATGCAGGATGCCTGTCACAGATGAACTCAGTTAAATGACCAGGTTGCTCTCCATGAGTTCTTGTAGCTCAGTGGATAGAGCGCCTGCAATGTGTTCGGGAGGTCATGGGTTCAATTCCCATCATGGTCTCAGATTTTTTCTTTGTCCCGCACTCGTGTCATGTTGATGAATTTACCATTCAGATTTCATTACCGAGCTTAAAGTGCCTATAACCCCAAAAAATTTTATTAACTCAACAAAATCTCCATATTTTTCTGAGTAAAGTACCGCAAGAATTTCCCTGTTTGCGTGAAAACTCGATTTTTTATGGACCGTCAAAGTTCGTCTTTTGCAACCACACAACCGAGTACTTGCCGCATGGGAACTAGTGATGTCAAACAAGGAGATTCTCTGCAGCATCCTTCGGTCATTCTTTGTTTTGGTTACGAAAATTAAGTGTTTGAAAGCGAAGAAAAACGGTTCTTTGGCCTTTTTGATATCAAAACCTATAGTCAAAAGAAGAATGGCCTCCGGAGATGTAATTTTTACCTCCAGTTCTGATTCAGAAGACTCAAAAGTCAAATTTATTTCTGATTACGTGCTGGAGGTGGAAGGCTCACCGAATTCGAGCAACCAAGATGGAAAGGATTCGGACAAAGAACTTGAAGCGTATGCTGACGAGCCGCTAGCAGATGACGAATGGCTGGCAATATAAGTAGAAGAATGGAAAACTGATGAAGAACTTGAGAAATGACTGCAATATCGATTAAATGGAACGTAGGAAGTCGGCAAATGGTTAGTCGTTGTTGCTATAAACAAACACGCGTAAGTTTCAACCAACATTAATTTGTGTTTGTGATCACTGGCTAAATGTGAGTTTCTACGTAACTTTCCTAGGTGTAAATGTAAGAACTGTGACTGTGGAAGGTTACAAAATATTAGCGAGTGTTCTTGCTGCCGCAAGCTGGATGGATGTGTTGTGTAAAATGGGGTTGACTAGCTTACACTACTTCTACGGCTTGTGACATTTGTACATTTGCCGTTCTCTTTTCGGTCACTCAACCCTTTTTGTCGCTTCACTTGTGTTTATGAAGGGCTCTTCGTGTTGTGTTATAAGGAGGAATTTTAAGTGGAATTTTCCGTTAGATCGTGTTATGGCAAAGTTCTATAGGTCATAGGTCTACATGATTTCCGCTGTTATCTGTATGTTGCTTTGTGGACTTTGACACCTGTAATTTGCCATGTGTTTATGCATTGTTTTGGCTCGTTTCTATTGCAAGCTATGTTTGTAAGTCTCTAAGTATTTGCTTTTAAGGGAAAAAATATGAAGTTAGCCGCGAGGATGTTGTTTATTTGCATTCTACGTTGTGACACTGGGCCCGGCTGTGATTAGTACTGTTTGCTAGTACAGTAGTAAATTCTCATCACGAATATCATATTTGTCCTCATAAGTTTTTCTTCAGAGACGCCATAGCTTTACTCCGAGATAGCTATACATTTGTCTAGAGACATTTTAATGTTTCTTGCAGCTATCTGATCGAGGTTATGGTTCCTTTGGTCGTACTGACACCACATGATTCAAATGTTGCTGTTTACGCGCAAGTATGTTGAATGTTTTGCATGTTGCCATTGTTCGGCATCACAAACATTACTACACTTTGTAGTACTTCATCTAAAGTCTGGAAGATTAGAAAACCAGTACATTGAATTTGGATTAAGATATGTGCAAAACATCGTTAAACCAAAGGTCTTTTAGCATTCAAAGGGAAAGTGACACATCATGGCAAACGAAAGGCTTGTGATCAGTCTCACCTTTCTCAGCTTTCTCTTACTTCTATTACTCTCTGTCTTTTGTGCTACTATGGATGAAGCATGTACATGTACCGTAGGAAAAAACGCTCACTCCAAGCTCGTCTTGTTTAAGCCTGGGTTTGAAGTTTGCTCCTAGAAGTCCAGAAAAATATCTCAGTGAGCACACTGCCGAGTGATTTTGTTGGCTTCCAATGTGCTTGTTTCGTTTAGATAAAATTAGCCCATTTTACATTTTTTACGGGCCTCGGCGCAATCATCGCCAAAGAACGGAATTATATGGAGAGCTATACCTTTTTCAAGGATAGAAATGTTGTTCCAACTAAAGGCAACACAAGTAGTCAGCATTTTACTACACCTCCTGCAAGCTACTTCACTGAAAACATCAACAAAGAGTGAAATGAATCTCCCTCTTTGACATCATGACTGACTTTTGGCCTAAGGCTCCTCTGGCTCGGTAACGCGGGAAAATATTGCAATTTTCCAGCTCTTTCAGGGCATATAAAAATTTGAGGTTTCAAGCAAAAACAGAAATTCTTGCGGTATTTTACTCTGAAAGAAATGGAGATTTTGTTAAGCTAACAAAAGTTTTTGGGGTTATAGGCACTTTAAAATTCACCATCTTTATTCACTTATCATCTGCACATACACTAGTTCATCTCTGCAGTCAAAGTAGTCAAAGGAAGATGGTGAAACCTTGTTTATAAAAAGTGTAAATTAATTTTTTCCTTTGCTCGATACTTTGGATTAAGTTACTCAGATATGCTGGATGAATAAATGCTTGTAGTTTCTGAAAGGAATTTGTGGCTTAAAATTGATATAGTAATAGTAACTTTGTGCAAAAAAAAATCATTGTGTGCCAGTGTTTGTGTTCTTTGCTCATACTAACAATTTATGTTTTAATAAAAAGATGTGTCTCATGTTTTTCTGTTTAGTTTTCTGAAAGAATGGTTAAGTCATGATGCAATTTTGGGACACAATTAATTTGTTATTCAATTCTCTCAGCACTGAAAGTCAAAATCCCTCTAGTATTGCTTTGGTCTCCTCTAAACATATGTGAAATTTCTTGGTATAAGACTAGTATATTTTACTTCTGTCGCCGTGCTTGTGTGTGATTTTTTGGCTTTTTCCCACTTCCTTTGCTTTTGCACATTGCACATTTAATTTTGGTTAACTACATTTTTTCCCAAATGATGATCATTTGAAATAAATAATCCTTGAAATAAACCTCCCTCCAAATTCCATCATAGCCTCAGATCTAAAAAACTGAAGGAGCTGTTAGTGCCATCTTGCTATGGCTCTAACACTGAAGTTGAAGAGTGCTGTTGAGGTTAAGGGTTGCTTTAAATGTAAAAGAGCGAGGTGTGATCTCTGTCACAATTACCTTGTTGAATCAAATTCTTTCCGGAGTTTTCAAACAGGCAAGAGTTATAAGATACGATCAAAACTTTCATGTGATTCAAAAAATGTTATCTATTTGGCTTCGCGTAAGAAATGTAACCTACAATACATGGTCACCAAGAAAAAGAACACCAACAGAACACCTCATGATTTAAACAACTTTTCTTTCCAGTGTATTGATCAAGTGCAGATAACTGCAAACAATTCAAGTAACATCGAAAAACTTTTAATCACTAAAGAGGCATATTGGAGTGCACAGTTGTTCTCTCTGGCACCTTTTGGCTTGAATAAATGTCAAGAATTCCACTCAAAAAAAAGAATAAACTTCAATTAGCGCAAAAATAACTTGCAAATTTGGTGGTTATCTTAGTTTAGTTGTTCAAAGGCCCTGACCTTAGATCTTGTTAGCTTTGTTAGTGCTAGGTATTCTCAGGGGTCCCCACCAGGGAATTTATTACAATATTGTTGTTTAAGGTCCTGTTCAGGGCGCCTGTTGTGCCTTGCAGTGGCATGGTTTCAAGGGCATTGTTTTGGGATTTTGTCACAGGTTTTACCTGGCACCACCTTTTCTGAACAATTTACATGCAGATCCCTTGACACTTTCAGCTGCTTGACGAATTATGTTACTTTTTTAACAATAATCTTATTTGTAATGTATTCGCTCATTACTTCATATTTGCTTTGTTTTTCTTCAGTTTTGTACCACAATGTTATTGTTTCTCGCTTGGCAATCACCAATTGTTTATCACTGGAAAATTTTTTAGCTTTCATGTGTTACCACGCCCTGTTATGTAATCATCTTTGTAATGTTATGTCATTTTTTATACTGTAAACTTATTTAAAGGAAATTGTAATTTATTGTTCACTTGCACTGGAACTGATGAGGGTCATTGACTGAAACATCTATTTTTATTAAAATTTTTAACTTTTTTTAGATTTTTTTACTCTCTCTATATATTTTTTTCATTCGAAGTTGTCCGTCCTCGTTCTTCGTAATAGTCTATATAGATTAATGAATTGATGAAGGAACCAAGGATGGACAACTTCTGAATGACACATTGGAAGAAAACTTTTTATGCCCTGAGCGGCATAATAGTGAATGTGAATTTTTATGTGGTTCTCTCCTGTCAATCCAGTGTCATCTAGTTGGAGAGAAACATTGGCCCGGGAGAACCACAAAATTCACCAAGGTTATATTATACTGGAATGTGCTTGTTTCATTGCAGGCAGAGGAAGAAATTACCAAACTAAAAGACAGCCATAAGGAGGTACATGTACAATACATCTACATAGTAAAAATAATAAATCGAAATAGACTAGAATGAAAAAAAGGAAAGAATTTTGGCAAATTTTGAGGGTATGCTAGAGGGTATGCTCTAAATATTTTTTTACAGGACAGTAAAATAAGATGTTAGATGGATGGCAGGGAAGTATCTTGCATGTCCTTGGATTCCTTTTGGTTAACATCAAACTTATTTCATAGCCTAGAGGTAGAAGGGGGAGGTTAGCAGTGTTGAGACACCGGTAAACATGGACATTCCTTGAAACAAATTATTTTTATCTTTGGTTAAACAGGCCATTTTTGAGCAAAACAAAATCATTGAAGAACTTCAGCTTTTGGTTAAGACAGTCACGAAAGAAAAAACAGAGCTGCAGGCACTGCTAGATGAAGAGAGAAGGTAAAAAGTAATATCATGGCATTATCATGCTTGTTTAAAAATCTTATAAGATTAAATTTGGAAATACAGTTAACGATAAAAATTAGCGAAAAAAACTGAGCAACGACGTTTCGGTGTCATCCTGGCACCATTTTCAAGTTAAAAA
>Ga0099810_1150317_pt1 | contig 12999 bp, 19 predicted proteins | sample DipCnscriptome_FD_81139 | JGI IMG/M metagenome (GOLD analysis project Ga0099810, IMG submission 81139) | Metatranscriptome of coral microbial communities from Puerto Morelos, Mexico - Diploria C A metatranscriptome (Eukaryote Community... | ecosystem: Host-associated > Invertebrates > Cnidaria >... | reverse complement strand
AAGGAGAAACGATTTTGACTTTACACTTCAAACAAGAATGATTGGTGGAGGAGGACCAACAAGAAGGATAGGGACATCCGTTTGACTGGAAAGATTTGAAGAAGAGATCACCGGTCATAGCACGAGATGCGTTGATCAGATCTTTGACTGCCGGTCTGAAAGGTTTAAATTCACGCGGCAAAGGTGGAAAGGTCAATTGGAAAGTTGGACTTGAAGGTGTTAAGAAAGGAGCAGTGAAAGCCATTAAATGCAAGGCAGCCCAAAAAGCGGTACGTTTGGCAGCCAAGAAAGTGAGTAAACACATATTCGGGATATCATTCCAATCTATTCGAGACGTGTGGATCGAATTACACCCTTCTATGGAGGATGGCGGAGACGAAGAGAATGTATAAAGGTGATCAAATACTTCCAGGTCTTTCAAATTTGATCAGCTCTCAGTGGGTGCGGAAGGCGACCTCAAAAAGAAGGAAAAGAAGAAGACGCCGACGATGACGGACATTGTGGCACACGTTCGATCCAAGGGGGTGGTGAATCCTCGTCTGAACCTCTCCAGTGTTCTCCCGACGGATCTCAGCATGGCATCACGTCGATACGTGAAGATAGTCCCTTTCAACACGGCGATCAACCCTGTGGACTACCAGATTGATCCTCAAAAATATTTCATTGACTTGAACGACAGCTTCATTGAATTGTAAACTGTGCTCAAGAAAGACAACAACACGAATCTGCTGGCCGGGGATCAAATCCTACTGGTGATCAGTTTGGCTCATTCACTCTTCAATCAGATCATCGTGCGATTCAACGGAACACTCATCAGCCCTCAGACAGACACGTGCTATCACAAGGCTTTCATTGAGCATATATTGAATAATGACCGAGCTGATGGTGAGAACCTGCTAGCACCTCAAGGATGGTTCAACAGTCTGAATGTACCAGACACGGCTGACACTGCGCTCACTGTACGGCGAATCATCTCGATCCAGCTCATAATGATCATTCGGCATTGCCAGAAGACACCAAAATTTCCATGTGGAATCGAATTCAGTACTTGGGTGGAAAAAAAGGTTACCCTGAGATTCAAACCCTTCCTTCCATCTCAGCAAGTTATTGATCCCGGGTGTACAGATCCAGATGCAAACGTACTTTAATAACCAATCTATGTGGTCTGTGGTCTATGGCGTTGGCAGAACCCTGAGATTGTTGGAAGCGGATGTGAACGTGAGATTCTTTTTGGCTCAAGTGAGAGTCACTCCTTCGATTTACCGAGAATTGGTGGAGGACATGAAAACCGGATTAGTGAGCTACCTAACAGTGAGAGGTGAAATCCTCACTTACTCTCACGCTAACCCGGACTGTTACTTCGAATGCAACAACCCTTTCAGAAATCAACTTCCAAACAGAGTGATAGTGGCCCTGCTGTGACAGTATACCTTCAGTGGAGATGCAGGGAGGTACCCGTTCTCCTACCAAAAGTTCAATCTCTCAAGCATGAAACAATTGGTGAGAGGTGAAGAATATCCTTCCCTAGCAGCAAGGACCTCAGAGGTTATCAAAGTTTGTGCAGACACAAAGCAAATAAAACAGCCAACGGTTGTTTGAACAGTTCAGTGTTGAATCCCAAACAGAGCGGAGAGTTGCGCATTGTGATCACATTTGGTGCCGACCCTGGAGCAAATCTGATAATCCTGGTCTATGGAGAGTTTGAGAACTTGATGGAAGCAGACAGAAACAAAACCATAACGTACGACATGTATCAACCTTGAATATGGAGAAAGTGGCTTTGAATAACATACAGTTGGATCATTTGGCAGGAACCAATCCGAAACTATCTAGAGTTTTTCACGGGACAGTACCCTGTGATCGATTACCGAGAACATTACCTGATTAAGGACCGTCAGCCTTTATTGTCAACACAGACCCTCATGATGAGCCGGGCACTCACTGGATTGCCCTTTGGACACGAGGCAACGTGTGTGAGATATTGGACAGCTACGCCCTACCATTGAATGCTTACTTCACCGCAGAACCGTTGCAAGAATGGTTCGGTCGTCATTTCAAGTACTTTGTCTCGAATGGAATAGAGTTTGCAGTCACTGTTCAGTCAAAGTTGTGGTGGTTATGCTTTGATGTACCTGATCGACCGCGCAGAAGGCAGAAACGTGGACTATTTTTTGGACAGATTCAAGAAAAAAAAAAGATTATGTGAAGAATGATCACAAAGTTGGACAAATGCTGAAATGTTTGATCGTAAATGATGTAGCTTGGCATAAGATTTGTGAGACCCCCTTTCATCAGGACACGTGTGGGTCGTTGAAAGGCATATGCCATTTTGTTGCTTAAAATTAAGAGATTCATAAAAGGGTTGTCAGATTGAAAATGAGTGTCATCATGGAATGTCACAAAGCATTCAAATTTCACACACCATCCAGCATAACGGTGGTCGGACCATCAGGCTCTGGCAAAACCATGTTCACAACCAAACTGCCCTTAAACAATCTGTAGCTATTCGTTGAACCCCCAAAGAGCATTCATTATTGTTATGGGTCATAGCAAAAAGGGTATAAACGGTTAAAAAAAAGGAGGTGTCAAGTTCCACGAGGGTGTGCCGGATAATGAGTCCCTACCCAAATGGTTCCCTCAAGGAGGAGTGTTGGTGATGGACGATTTGATTGATGTAGGTAGCAATGACAAAGGTGTATTGGATCTATTCACTAGACATTCTCACCATCAAAACATCACAGTGATTTACCTATGTCAAGATCTTGCGCATTACGTGGTGGCTTTAGGGAACCCGCGTGATCAACTCGGGATGCGAAATTTATTATTACAATCGTTTCCCACAAAATGGCAAAAAGTACTGGAGACGTTCAGAAAAGTGACCGATGAACGACCATTCGGTTATATGGTGTTGGATCTTCACCCTGCTAGCAGAGGTGATCAACGCGTGTTGAGTCAATTGTTAAAAGAGGAAGGTTTTGTCCGATGCTATCAATTTCGTCGAGATGGTGAAGTGTAATGATCATCGTTGGTGGGATCGATTCGCATTCTTGTGCCGCGAGCATCTGGCCAATATGAGAACAGATGACATGGATCTCAAAGCCATGAGATACGTAGTGGAGAAATGTCACTCGTCACGTGACGTGTGGCGGTTCATTCGTCAATATAAAGAGACGTACTTCAGAGAATTGATTCAGACGTTGGAGTCAGGAGCTAGCAAACACATCGATCCTTGGTTCAGGAGAGATTATCAATTCTACCGTTCTTTTTTCGTTCCGAGGCGTGTGATAAGTCGAAGTCCGAGAAGAGGTACTTTCAAAGTGTGTTTGAGCAACAGTCGAAGAAAAAGCTGGACTAACGAGTATTACGTACCAAGCAACCGATTGGATATTGAGTGAAAAATATTGCGAAGCGAAGTCCAATGGTTTCCTCGCATTTGCGAAAACATATTGAAAGGACGTTTGAATCCTGAAGAATACGATTACAAACCCATAGAACAAATCACTCAGTGTGATAGCATGCGACGTGTACGTACCATCGTAAAAGCATATAATAACGAAGACTTTGAAGATTGGATTCATTGTCTGGAAAACTGCATCTCAGTGAAAAAAATGGACTACGTTGAACTCGGTGATTTGGATTTCAGCGATTTGGACTTTGACTCAATCAGGAACACTTACGGTTCTCCAATACCAGCACCATCAACATTGAATACACCTCCGACACGTGTGCGAACACCCAATGCAGCTGTAGGTGTTGGGAGTGTGGGTGCGTCACCTTCCAATACCACCGTGGGTATTGAAACAACGTCAGCCGCGCGAACAAACACCACAGTGGGTGTGGGAGCCACACGCACTCCTCGTCTTCGAGCCGGCAGAGCCGACACTCCACCCGGTCAAGGATACATGGCCACGAGACCCACGATAGGACACAAACAACCCAGAACTGTACCTTACCAAAATTCTCCCTCTGGTAGTCCGAGTGATCCAGGAAGTCGAAGAAGAAGCAGTTCCAGTGGAAGAAGTAGCAGTGGTGGCAGTAGAAGAAGCAAAAGAAGCAAAAGGGGTGGCAGAGCTGGAGGCGGAGGCGGAGGAGATTCCATACATCCATCTACACTATCATCTACACCAAGTCCAGGTCCTTCACGCAGAAGAAGACGGCAAAGAGGACGTATCATGAATCAAGCTCAAAAGCACCAACAGCTTGAGAAGATTCTACAAGAACAACAACAAACGGCTGCCGGGAGACGTATCGCTGGTATTACAACTACAAACACGATCACCACAACCTATAAAAACGGACGCCGTCCCACAGTAACCCGCAATACAACTAGTGCAATCAACTGAGTACATCAAGATGATGAGAAGAAGGCGAAGACAGCGTAATAAAAGAAAACAATCATGATTCCACAACTTGGAGGTGGCGTTGGCCTCACGGATGCATTATCAGTTTTGGTTCCTGTTGGAAAGGAGCAACTATGGGTATAGCGAAGGGCACAGCGAAGGCCATGGGACACAAAGCTGTGAAAGCTGGAAGAGTAGCAGCCCTTGGTGCCGCAGCCTCTGGCGCTGCATTAGGAATCTGCAGATTAAAAAATCGAAAAAAGAGACAGTCGTGAAGGATTGTTTCAGTATGAATCAAGACTCTCCAGATGAGCACCTCGATCTGTTTGATGGATGAGTCTCAACCAAAATACTGACACTGATTGGGAAACTCTGCAAAGACTAGACGGTTTGTTCGCATTCTACCACAAACAGTGGTGGTGCAGATTATGAATGTTTCACAGATTCAAGACACTGAATGCCATATTCAATGGGTTGGCTCCGCAATTATTGGACCATGCCAACGCCGATCAAATCAATTCTGTCAGCGAGATGGTCCTCAATTTGCTGAAAAATCAAATTCCCGTCAACGCAAGTACCTATGGGAAATTGAAACGCCATAAATAGGTGTTGCGTGAATAGGGTAAACGCAGAAATTCAGTCAAACGTCGAAGAGAGTATCTCATCAAGCAGAAAGGGAGTGGATCCTGGAGAGGATTGAACGATTGTTTTCGAGCATGTTATGCACGATGAAAGGTCGCGACGAATATGGACGCCCCACAGAAGGGATCGACGAGGTACCAGTCAAACCAAAAAGGGAGAGACAAAATGAGGAATGTTTGTCCCAACTGGTTGACATGCTGCAACAAGCGAACCAACGTGAAGAGAAATTGAAGGAGTCAGTGGAGTTTTGGAAATGTAAGTATCACAGTTTGTATCAAGAACATCTATTTTGAGCGACTTGTGTGTGGACTGTCAAATGAGACGAGACAACGCTGGGAACGGTGGTTGTTACGAGGTTTGTCGTGAGTGCACACAAAAGATCAAAACCACAGTGGTTTTGAGACGCGAGTTGGCGGAAAAAGACGAACGAATCAGATACTGGACTGACTGTTATGAAACAGCCCTGAGTCAAGTGTCAGAATTTCCAGACACCAAATTGAGTCAATCGTAGATGGATGAAGTGATGATGGTACCTGTCAACGAATTCAAACAATTTGAGAATTATTACAAGGGACAGATCACAGAGAGTGGGTTGTTGAACAAAGCGGGTCAATAGGCCGCTGAACAACATCTCATATTGAAAGACAAAAGCACACCGGACAGCATTGCAGTCAGAATGACGAAACCGTTGGCAGCTGAACATACGCTTGCCTCGTTGCTTCACTTCGCCAACGTGGTGGCTTTGGCCTAATTGGCACATTTTCAAAAGGGATGCAATAGCCTTTCTTTCTCTCTATTACTATTACTTGTCGCGAACTTGAAAGAGTGCACTGTGTGATATAGCGCTGCGAGAGTGTTTCTTTTGGGACGCAATGAAAGTCCGGCTACCCGCGAATGCGATGCTGCTGATTCAAATATGCTTGGCATACCTGCCTGGCCCGAGCTACGAAAGGTTACTCAGGATTGGAAAAGTTTCGGTTACAGCAAGTGATGTTAGAAATGTAGGGAAAAAATCCAATTTCGTCCACGAAATCAAAATTCCATAAAATTTATCGACATCAGTAAGCGTACAAAAACTCGCAATCTTTTAAAGACGCTAATGTTACCATACCGGCGTACCGGTCCAGCGTATCTACGGCGAGTTTCCTGCCGAACGATCCTCCTACATTTTGTGCTGTGATTGGAACTTTTCTCCTCGAGTTTTCTTTAGTTTTATTTTTTTTTCTCCAGACAAATATGGCGAACAACTAGCTTGTTTGTACATTTCGTGTAAGTAAACACAAAACGACTCCTAGTCTTGCTGCTCTGTGATTGGGCAGAAAAGAAACAAACGTTTTCTGGCACCAGTCGGAAGCCAGAGGTGCTCCGACCGTTTGGAACTGGTCTGTAGAGACCTTGTCCCCCTCGTTCTTGACTTTTCTTCGCACTAATTTTTTCTCGCCCGTTGTGACTTTTTCCCGCCTCCACTAACTGCCCCTGGGTCTCCGAGGATTGTAATATCGTATCGATGGTGTCACTGAAGAATGGTGTGGCGAGATTTAAAGCCTACAAGAGTTCAGACATAATGGGACTCAGTTGACGTAGAGAGAAACATAATATGCAGTACGAATTTTTTCTCGCCCGTTTAGACTTTTTCCCGCCCCCACTACCTGCCCCTGGGTCTCCGAAGATGCGACATTATCAGCAGTCCTATTGTACGGCGGTTACAAGATTACACGTTTACTGATAAAACACTTTTTCCCTTAGAGTCATTGGGATTGGTTGCACCCGGAAATTGAAGACTACGTTATGTTGTTTGCTGCGTCACAGAACTATATTGATTTAAAAAGCAAAGTTGATATGGAACGTAGAGACCAATCAATCAGACATAATCTGAGAAATCATAGAGTATGGTAAACTGAAGACGGCGTGGGGACTGGGGCACATACAATGCAAGATTGAGAAATTTTCTGAACGTTGTCCAGCGAAAATTTTCATGATATTGGGACATTAGATAGACTATTATGAGTTAACCAAACATAGTGTATACTAAGGTCGTGATTACAAACATGCGCGATCAATATTGCACCGTGTAAGGTCGTTTCTATGAAAAAATAAAAAAAAAAACGTTTCTGAAACAGAACAAGGTCCTTGGACCTCTGGGTTATGAGCCTAACACGCTATCCACTGCGCCACTCTGCTGCTTCCCACCAAAACCAGGCTAATTTTTGATAAAAATATCTTTCACATAGTTATTGGGATCGGTTACCCCCTGAAATCCAGAAATACATAGTTTCGTTTGCTTGGTGGCAGTGCATGAGAGACCTGAAGCGAAAAAATCCATTGAAAGAAAGTCTGTTAAAAGAGATACATCATCACCATGCTCTGACCACAGCATGGAACAGTGAAACCGTCAAACTCGGTCACATTGTTTATCGCCAAAAGAGAAAAAGCATTGTCATTTGTTCAAATAATATTTGCACGAGTCAATCAACTAGTTACAGTTACAGCTGTGATGGCAACCCAGACTGTTTTAACAATCACTCGAGGATATACGAAGAACTCGAGTAAGGTCATATGTGGTTCCTAGGGTACAATTTCCATCAAGCTCATCAAAACATGAAATACATCAAATCATTCGTTCCATCTCACACGTGTGGATATTGGTGAACCTCGATTTTTTTTCCCTTTCTTTTCAGAGTTATTGGGATTGGTTACCCCTGGAACTAAACGACTACGAGTTAGCTTTGGCCAAAGCCCAGCATAAGATTGACTTGGAACGAAAAAAACAGTGGAAAGAAGTCATAAGTGAATTTTAATTGTACCACCGATACAAAGAAGCCTGGGGTTTAGGCACCACTGAACTGAAAACACACGTACGTACAAATTGCATTTGTCGCAGACGATCAATGCGTCCCCATCCGCATGTTGAAATGGAAGGAAAGTTCACATACATATCAAGCTATGACAGTGAAAACGTCACACTCAACGTGTCATTACGACGCATGCATTGGCAAACCCATTACGCGTTAGCCGAAATTCGCACAAAGAAAAAATGTTTACAGGAATCATGCAAAATCGTCTGAAAAATATCCATTCTTTCACAGAGTAATTGGGACTGGCTACCCTTGGAACTAAAAGAATACATGTTGGCTTATTGCAGAAGGATGCGTCGCAAACAATCACTTCATCATGTCAGAATGTAAGGAAAATACAAAGTCAAACACATCGACCTGCAAGACGTATTCGATTATCACCTCAATCTCACTGACGAACCTCCTCAAAGGATCCGTGAGTTCAACACTTCCCTTGGACTCCTTGATCAACATCCACAAACCAAAATCATTGTGAGGCATCATTTCAAAGTCATTGTTTAAATTTTCTCTCCAGGACTCTGACAATGACAGGATATTTGACCCTGCCATTGACGCCATATTAGATTCCTATGCAAAAAAAACGTAACAAAGAAGAAGATGATGATGACGACGAATGGATATTTGATCCATCCCTGGACGACGTCATGACAGGAGGAGGTATCGCAAAAAAAAGGTCCTCTCCTCGATTTTCAATTGCGTCCAGTGGGAGAACGTCGCAACTGGAGAAATGCTCTAAACAAACAACGCTTCGAAGCCACTCTTCAACAGCATGGAGATGCCACCAAAAACGACGATCTCGGGACAGAAGTGACCGATGCCCTTCAACGAGCCAAAGAACGACAAATCGACGCTGATGACACTGAGACACCCAATTCCACAGAACATTTCACAATGCAGTCCAACAATTTCACGCACGCCTTCCAATCCACTAACTTCACTGTACGCGAATTTGAAGACGGTAGTCAATGTTTAGAAACTTACCTACAAGCACTTGCAGCCAAACTCAACTCCAGTGAAGAATTCAGCCCCGACGACACTTTCACCATGGAAAACACTTTCATAGGTACTCCAGGTGCTGGACGCGGTCACGGAAAATGATACAGACCCAGCGCCGCAGCCGTTCGTGGCATCAGAAAAAAGTCAAGTGTCACCATGAAAAACAAAGATGACTTGTGTTGCGCCAGAGCTATTGTGACCATGAAAGCATCGTGGATGCTGGCAACAATACTCGAGATCATCACTACCACAACCTGAAACAAGGTCTTTCCGTCCAACAACGAGAAGCCCAAGCACTCCATCGTGCTGCTGGAGTTCCTGAAGGTCCATGCGGGATACGTGAACTTCAACAATTTTAGGCCGCTTCACCCGCTTACCAGCTCAAAGTGATCTCCATTGATCTACCACACATGTCGATTTACGTCAGACCCACTCCGTCCGACAAGATCATACGACTCATCAAAGAGAGTGAACACTATGACGGATGTAATTCATTCAAAGGTTTCCTCAGCCGGTCTTATTTCTGCGACGATTGTAATCGAGGGCAAACAGTGCTCTGCCTGCAAACGCGACAACTGCCCCAATTTCATGGCCGTCAAACAACCACTGGGACGGGGAAATTTTCCCACATCCAGGTCCATTTGCAGACTGTGTCAAATACAATTCTTCGGAGAAGACTGCTACGCGCACCATCTGATGCGCAGAGCCATCAACATACGCTCCGTATGTGACACCATCAAAAAGTGCCCCGACTGCAGGCACGTCTACAAACTGGACCAACGACCTGGAAGACCCCGCACCGAACACAAGTGTGGATGGGTAGAATGTCTCATTTGCAAGGAAGAATTCAAACACACACCAATGTTACATTCAACGTCTCCCAGAAGATGAAGGTGATTCCAAACAAAAAAGAATCGAAATCCAACATGTAGGATGTAGACTCTACATAGAAGATGAAACAGAAGAAGGGTATGCCTGGGTCGACAAAGAGCCGCCTCTGCAAGTTTACTGCCATTACGAAGCCATCACCGACGCAGAAGATAATCAAACCCCCATTCTACTATGTCTAGAAGATGATGAAAGCGACGACACACATTTCTTCTACGGTTCCGACTGCATAGCTGATATGTTTGACCATCTCGAATCCCTGGCCGTAAACATGGACGGTGCTGAACGAAATGTCATTTTCATATTCCACAATCACAAAGGGTACGATGGCAACACGCGGACTTTGACCCCATTGAAAAGTGTGTCACCATTGCCTCCGCTTGCAATCGCTTCTGGCGTAAAAAAATTCGACACCATTGCCTCCTAACCACCTCGAGGATGGCACGGTTCACGTTCCAATCACTCCATCAAAGCCCTCAAGTGGCTCGCTTGGTGTGAACATCAACTCCCTCACCACACCACTCAAGAAATCACATCCTCACTGTACGAAACGGAGGTGAAGTACGTATCGCCAACCACCTCGTAGACGGATTCGACCCATGTGATCCAATCACTCGTTGTACCACCGTGTACGAGTTCCACGGTTGCCTGTGGCACGGGTGTCCACGCTGTTTTCCAAAAAACCGAGACAGGTTTCCCATTGCTCACGCTGACTGCACCATGGAAGAAGTGTACGAGAGTACACTACGAAAACACGAACTGCTCAAACAACGCCGTTATGATGTCAAAGTACAATGGGAATGTGACTGGGACACCGAAGTCAAAACCAATCAAGACCTACAACAATTTCTCGACACCTTCGAAACAACAGAGCCACTGCAACCCAGAGACGCCTTCTTCGGAGGCAGAACCAATGCCGTCAAACTCCACCACACCGCAGCTCCGGGAGAAAAAATACTCTACGTCGATATCACCTCTCTATACCCGTGGGTCAACAAAAACTGCGAATACTCTACAGGACATCCGGTCATCACCGTCAACCCAGAGGATCAAGGTATCCATCATTACTTCGGAATGGCCAAAGTCGATGTTCTTCCTCCCTACGAATTGTATCATCCCGTCCTGCCGAACAGACACCGTGGCAAACTCACCATTCCACTCTGCAAGAGCTGTGTCCAAGAAGAAATGCCCAAAAAACTATTGGACAAATCACATCGTTGCTCCCACACTCCGGAGCAACGACAATTACGCGGTACCTGGTGCACACCAGAACTCGTCAAAGCCGTCGAAGTGGGATACCGCATCGTCAAGATTCACGAAGTCCACCGGAACAACGCGTTAAAGGTCTTTTCACTGACTACGTGAGCACTTGGCTCAAAATCAAGCAAGAATCTGCAGGGTACCCCAGCTCGGCCACCACCTCTGTATCCAAAGCACACTACATCACGCTACACAAACACAAAGAAAGCATCGACCTCGATCCAGCTCTCAAAACAACCAACCCGACAATGGGCGCGTCAACATCTTCGTTGCTGCTTTCACCACTTGTCATGAACGACGCAAACTCTACGAGTCCTTACAACAACTTCAACAGAGAGTTCTGCACCCGTATATATCACAACAAGAAGCTTTAAAGAATATGATGAGGCAGCCTTTCGAGATGATATGTCTACTGGTCCCTGGTCAGTTTTTGACATCTTTGATGACGTAGATGATAAACTTAACGCATTCAATTTAATATTTGATGATATACTTGACTCGCATGCGCCCATCAAAGAGGTAAAGATACGGAGTCGCCCAAATCCTTGTGTTACGAAGGAAATTCGTGCTTTAATGAAGACGAGGGATTATTGGCGAAAGTTGGCGAGGAAAACAAACGACCCACTAGCTTGGGCTGGTTATAAAAACTTCAAAAGGGAGGTAAGACGTGAACTAAGGCTAAGCGAACGAGAATACGCAGAGACTAAAATTATGAAAAATTCCAACAACACAGGCTGGATTTGGAAAGCTATACGTTCGTTTATTCCAAAAAAGGCTGTTAATCGTAAGTCATACAGCAAAGAGGACATGACGGTCGCCAATGAATTTAATAAATATTTTACATCAATAGGCCAAAACACTATTCATAAAATCCAGTCACTGGCTAATGAATGCAACTACGACCTTGCACAATCGTCCTTTGTTCCAAAGTGCTATCCCTCATCACAGCAATTTACATTCAGGCCTGTGGAACGCAGTGAACTCGAACACATAATCAATTCAATGCTAACAGGTAAAGCTCCCGGGAATGATAAAATCCATTTGCGTGAAATTAAGGATTGTCTTCCTGCTATCCTTCCCACTCTTACATCTATTGTAAGTAACTCACTCACAAGTGGCGTATTTCCATCAATTTGGAAGACTGCAGAAGTGATCCCTATCCATAAACAGTGCGATCACGAAAAACCTGAAAATTATCCACCTATATCTTTATTGCCCATTCTATCAAAGATATGTGAGAGATCTGCATTAAATCAATTTATACCGTATTTGGAACTAAACAAACGATTGTCAACAAAATAAAGCGGCAATAAAAAATGGCACTCGACCGACACTTCACTGATCCACACAACAGACACGATCCTAAATGCAATTGATGAAAAGAAAACTACAGCTATGGTCCTACAGGATATGAGTAAAGCTTTCGACAGTATTAGTCATAAAATCCTGCTTTACAAACTTCAAGATTTAGGTGCTTCAACATCTGCTATCGACTGGTTCTCTAGTTATCTATCCAACAGAACCCAAGTTGTCCGTATAAACACTAAGATCTCCGATCGACTACCATTGACTAGTGGAGTCCCACAAGGTAGCATCCTGGAACCAATACTTTTTGGAATCTATGTCAACGATTTACCATCTATTCCAAGAAACTGTCTTACTGAGTGTTACGTGGAGGACACTAAGCTATATATGTCTTTCCGACCTCATGCCTCTGGAAACACCGTAGCTGCTATGAACGAAGACCTTCTTAGTCTACGTAACTGGTGCTTTGATAATGGTCTACTCCTAAACCCTGAAAAGACCAAGCTTATCATATATGGTAGTAGACAAATGGTTGAAAAAATTCCGGAATTTCGCCTTTCACTCTTGGGAAAAGCCCTCGAACCCTCAGAAACTGTTAAAGATCTTGGAGTGACTTTTGACAAAAATCTCACCTTTAATGAACATATTATTAAAACTGTCTCCTCGTGTATGTCTGCACTTGGACAAATAAGCCGCGTAAAACATGCATTTAG
>Ga0099810_1278013_pt1 | contig 13226 bp, 3 predicted proteins | sample DipCnscriptome_FD_81139 | JGI IMG/M metagenome (GOLD analysis project Ga0099810, IMG submission 81139) | Metatranscriptome of coral microbial communities from Puerto Morelos, Mexico - Diploria C A metatranscriptome (Eukaryote Community... | ecosystem: Host-associated > Invertebrates > Cnidaria >... | reverse complement strand
AGACCATGAAGTCCCGAGAGCGATCGATGCTGTAGCAAACGAGAATCAGGAAAATGCAACAAAAGAAACCGAAGCAAACGAGAAAGTGGGTGCTACGAAAATTGGTCTCGATAACGAGCCTGAAGATGAGACATTCGTAGACTCTTCCAGTAGAACGACGGAGCTTCGTACGTTGTTGTCTGACACAGTGAGTCCAAATGACGAATATAGCCACCAGTTGACTGCAAAAAAAGGAGGAAACAGGAGCAGAATCAAATCTAATGTATCGGGAGTAGTTGAAAGCCCTGATATCATCGAGAACGAAAATTTGACAACTTTAGAAGAAAAAAGCTTGGCAAACAATGATTGTTACCGTTACATCCAAGAAGATAAGAAGAAGCTTCACATTAAACAGGAAGATAAAATGGGGGATATGCTACAAGGGAACACAAGCCTGAATGACGAAAACGGCAATGCGCTTAACCTAACCACGATGATGAAGACCTCAACCAGTGACGTGGCTATTTCCGATGCAGCGGAAGTATTAATTTTAAAAGAAGAAAATTCTGGTTCAGAAAAAAAGCAGCCTGGCAAATCAATTTCCAATCATGATGCAGACGAAGGTAGCGGCACTTCCTTGAAACAGGAATTCACAGCAGCAATCTCCAGCCAGGGGACAGAACCAGAAGGACAGAATATCTTGCTGGAGACAGAAAACTATGAGGACGTTTCTAAACCAATTTTAAAATGTGCCCCAAGGCCATTTGGAGTCAAAGGCAAGGACTCATCTTATCCGAAGGGCTTTGTCCTCGATGCAGAAGAGAACAGGGAAGTGGAATTTAAATCTCTTACAAGCGCACAGCCATTATCACTTTCTTGGAAAATCATGGACAAAGCTAAAAAGTTCATCTGTGCCTGCTTAAATGCTGATAGGAAAGGCATCATCTATTTTGGAGTTGGAGACTCTCAAGAACAGAATTCAAGGTTCAAACGAGGCGAGATTCTCGGGCTTGACGTAGAAGATGTAATAGATGACATAATGAAGGCTTTTCAATTCGTCCTTGATGACCACATTAAAAGTGATGATGGCCCCCTTAAAAAAGGAGGAGATCAGAGCTGCGTCAACATAGAGTTCATCCCTGTAACGAGTGAGGGAAACCGCACCAACTTGTATGTCGTTGAAATCGAGGTCTCGCGTGACTGGAAGTTGTGTAAAGACAATGTTTACTATAGCAAATGTTGGACTGAGAAGCGAGGAGTCAAGATTGAGAAGGATCTTTGTACAAAAAAACTGACTGACTTTTACAAAGTACTCAAAGATGAATTTGATGATGTTGCCATTCGAACTAGCGGCGCATCCAGCAGTGTGAAGCAGCATGAAGTTAACAGGCAGGTGAAAGAGCCTCTGACGGCAAAGTATAAGGAATGGAAGAGGGAAACAAAACACGGTACCAGCGAATCACTCGAAGGCCCAATGGATGACGCTGATGTCAAGAGGTTTAGTACACTGGTAAGAGACCGATTGCGTAACGTGAACTCTAAAGACTTCGGTTACATTTTAATTGCCAACAAGTTGCCTCCTCATTACAGAAAAACACCACATCTCTCTTTCCTGCAAAACATACCTTGGCTTGCGGTATTTGATTTGTTTGACACTGCTTCCAAAAAGGATGGCCTGCATTATGTTTGGAACGAAACAACGGATGCGCCAAGAGCAAAACTCAGAAGCCTCGATGACTTCAAAGAAGTTTCATCTGATTGGATATCTGGTAACGACTTCACCCTTCCAACAAGAGGGACCACCTGGATTTTGAATAACGAAGAAATGCAGAAAGGGGACTGGATAAAATGCTGTAGAGACTGTGTTTATCGAGCTCTCTCGGCTTATAAACGCTGTTTTCCTCCTGGACGGCTTTTGTGCGTCTTTCTTGGCCTTAGTGAGAGCGCCGTTAAAGAGATGGTAGACATCCTGGAGTGCTGTTTTAGTATCTTCGGAAATTCGGCAAGTAACTGTGTCACCATTATAAGCGAAAACAAGATTGTTGCAGAGGCATTTATCAAGTCCTCAGAACTTTCACTGCAGAAAGAGCTTAGAGAATGTTCCGTTTCCGGCATTCCTTGGAGCCTGTTGAGAGAAATCGTTCGTGAAATGGTTGGGCCGACTAAGTTTGAGGAGAGAGGAGCCACAAGTGAACTCCCGTATTTCAACGGTCAACTCAAAGAAGTCCTAAACAAAGTGATCCATTCATGGGATGATCTCGAAGTTTACATTCCAAATCCGCGACTTCCGAGTTTAGCAGAGGACATCGAGAAAGCGAGGAATGCCTTTTACAAGGGCGCCCAAGCAAGCCAGACCAATCTATTTCACAACCATTGTATCCCAAGAACACTTGAAGACGAGATGAACCTGAAAATTGAGCATGCACTGAAGTCCTTGTCTAAACCTGGTAAGGACCTGGGCAGTCACGTCAAGACCGTCACTGTTCCCTATGAACCGGGATCAGGTGCAACGACCTTGTGTCGCAGAATCTTGTGGAACAAACGTAAAGACTATCGTTGTGCTGTCGTTAAGGCAATAACACCGGCCACAGATTATCAAATCGAACAGCTGCAAGGAATTATTTACGATGAAAAGAACATTAACTATTCACCTCCTGCTCTAGTTCTGGTAGATAACTTCCCTGAGAATGAGACCAGACGTTTAACGGAGAAGATTGGGAAAAGACAGACCAAGTGCGTCATTCTGTCAACGTTCCCAATTGGAAAATTGAGTGCTAACACAGACTTCGACATAACTTCGAATTCATTGCAACAACTAGATGAGAAGGAGATGAGCCTCGTCAAAGATATTTTAATCAACATCACAAGTGACAGCGAGCGACGAAGAGGTGCAGAAGAGGTTCTTGAAAGAGAAAAGCGTTTCATTTGGTTCGGGTTGGAGCTTTTCGGACGAGAATATGACAAAATTGAGAAGAGGCTCCAGAACCATATCAAGAGTACCCTCGACTTTCTCGGAGATTCTCAAGAAATACATGAGATGGTCCTTAATTTCTGTTGCTTTCTTCATTATTACAGCGATGGACGTGCTATCCTCCCCCACCCCGTTGCCAGTGACTTCCTTTATGAAGCAAGCGGTGAAACAGAAGAAGAATGTGCATTAATGCAACACATTCACAAGATCTTTGGAGGGCTTCTCTTGGAAGGATTCAACGAAACAAATGGTTACTACGGCTGGAGGCCAGCACATTCTCTCGTCAGTGAGGTTGTTAAATCGAGAATAATTATCGAGGATACCGCGATACTTCTTTTGGAAAAGGTTCATAAAGGAAAAGCCTACGTGAACAAGTTCTTGAAGGAGCAAGTTTTCAAGCTACTCTTGGATCGCAAGCGAATTTCCGATACAGTTGTTCTGGAGGATCTGGCAAAAGATGATGGTAGTATTGATTCTGACCTCGAGACCGAAGTTGTTGGCTTCTATGAAGTGCGTACCCGGTATTCTCCTTTGATAATGAATATCTTGGAGGAGGACAATGGTATTCGAGGAGCACTCCGACTGCTCATCGCAATTTGCCAGAAGGCATCCCAAACTGAAGAGAAGGCATACGCTTGGCAGCAATTGGCTCGGTTCATGGGTTATGAGATGCGTGCGAAAGAAATGGACTCAAAGGATGACCTACATCATCGTCTCTATTCCATCATGAACAAAGAAGGAGACGTCAAACTGCCTATGCAAAAAACGTGTATCGAAGCAGCACACGCTGCGGTAGATATCGCCATAAATCAGCAGCCTAAATACAGTCATCACTACGTGACAAAAGGAGTTCTGTACCTACTACAACTTAGAGACTTCAAGCCAGGGGAACGACCTAACCTTCCCTGCTCGTTGCCTGCTGTAATCGATATTTGTCGTAAAGCACTGGAAGTGTATGACAAAGCACTTAGCACGACGAATACTCTCAACCACTACTCCATGATTGGAAAAATTCAAGCCATGGTCTCCCTTCTTGAAATTGCAAAAGGATTATCATGTTTTCGTCTCGAGAGTGAAAGATTTACAAGGTATTTAAAGAGATTCGAAATTCCTAGGGAAATTGAAGACACACTGATCATGAAGCAAGAAGAACACAACTATGTCCAGGAACTCAGTAATAGGACACTTGCTCTATTCAACGAACTCTTCCGAGATGTTAAACTCCGACAAATGACTACGTACGACGAGAACGAGATCAGAGGATTAAGTAATGCAAAAATAAGGGCATCAAAACTGCGGCGAACCTTTTACGAAGTTACTGGTTTTGACAGAAGCGAGCTCAATGAAGAGGACGTCCCAATGCTTTCTTCCCCTCTGAGCAGAGATGCACCCGCTCTTTACCAACAGATTGTTCAAGACATTCTTTTCAAGCATGATGAGACTCCGTACAGCTCCTGGGCCAACTTAGGTGATGGAGATGTGTCACTGATTTACAATCTGCTTCAGCCACTTTGTCTTCGTGGTTTTGGAAGCCAAGATGATCTCCTAACATGCTGCAAGGCATGCCTGCGCATGAAAGAAAGACCAGTCGTTGATGAGCTTGACAAAGTTGTGAGCAAGTGGGTTGCCAGGTATCCCAGGTCAGAATGGGCTCACCTATTCAACTACATGATCCACTTTCCTATTCCTAATGGAAGCCTTGCTGCTTTCAGTCATTCTGCAAAGTTGTCAATTAAAAAGTGCGATAAAATTGTACGAGACAAGACGGGGATAGGTTTTCGAAAATCTGGCGCTGAGTATTTCCTCGGAAAGGGAATTGGATTGTATGCCATTGTAACCAGCCAAGAATTTCGATGGCTAGAGACAAAGTGGGAAACTAAGACCGACTTTTGGAGAAGTAAGGATATTTCTGAGAAGCTGGAACGCGTCTGCGGTCAAAAAGACGTCAACTTCAAAGGTGTTATAACGTACCAAGGAATTCAGCTTCGCTTTGACAACACACGTTATCCAAATGAAAGTAAAGACGACCTGTGGTTTTACATTGGCTTTTCTGTTGCCGGTCCTTACGCGTATGATCCTGTCGACAACGACACCTACGCCATTTTGAGCCGCCAAACCAGCAAAAGCGTGTTTCCAACATTCGAGGCCTCAATTCACAAACACAACTATGGCACGCCTGTCTCTAAAAGGGGAAAATTCCATGAGCAGAAGTATTCAACAACGAAAAGAAGTCAAGAGTCAGATGTGACAAAAGCTGAAAACCCAGATGTCCTGGACTTTTCTCGCTTTCCTTACGGTATTCCTGTATATGAAAAAGAAAAAGCGATCAGTTCGTCCATGCCACATAACCTTAACACGTTACCCAGTGGCTGTCGTGAGAATCCAACAATGGTCCCAAACGCCACGTTCTCTACAAGTTCAGAAGGTTTTTCAACTGGTATGTTACCGTGGGCCAGTGTTGATAATCTTCATCACCACACTGCACCGAAGATGGTGTCGTATGCTTCTGCCGTACAACTTGGAAGCCCAAGACAAGAGGAACAAGTGACAAAACCTACGACTAAACAGCAGCAGGGTGTAGCTTGCAATTCGTTGCCTACCAAAGGTCGCAACTGGAAAGGTGTACAAGGGACTCGTGATGGAGGAAAGCATAAACAAGTATTTAATCCCAAGTACGTTGACAAAGCAGGAAAACTTCACCATGGTTCATGGGTTCTTGGGGCTGAGAAGTCTAAAGAATGCAAGATTCACACAAACCGAGCCTGTGACATTAAATCAACAAGTCGCTGTCCCTTTGCACATTCGTGGAGAGGGGATACTCTCCAGTATGTATGTACCATGTGCACACGAAATAGCAAGCCTGTTTGCAAAGAAAGGAAGGCTCACGAAAAGTATCTTTGGAATTTAGGTCCATACTATAAGGAGGATGGGACAATTTGGAAAGGCCCGCCACAGTAACTCCTAACGTTAGCACTTTGGCATTGAACCATCGCACAAGATGGGTACAGGATGATATAATTTTTCAGACAGCATTCAAATGGGATTAGCATGACCACGAATTAAATCAACCAACAATAAGCATTTTAAGAACAATTTTTTAGTTGCTGGCAAATTCATATCTGTTCCTTAAAATAATTGAAATAATCTGTGTTACATATTATTGAGAAGCATTTTGTGTAGACTAAGCAATCTATTTTGACACACTGGGTAACGTTTTTGCCACTAATAAGATGTCGCTTTGCAATTTAAAATAAACCTTTACCAAGAACGGGTGTTCCGTACATTTAATTTATCCATCCTCCCTAACCATAGTTCTTTATTTATCAGCTCCAAAGTGGACGCTTTCGACTTTGCTATATTCCTGTCAGCAAGCAGGACGCTTTTCAATATGAACGAAATAAATAACTTTGCTCACTAGTAATAGCTATTAGTTTCTCGCGCCATTCATAACTCAGTATCTGGAAGTCTTCACATTTGAAGGACAGAATTGAGGAAGAGCATGTGGAAGCCATTCCGAATGGGGTCACCACCTTATCGTGGTGGAGCGGTTTGTGTGTCTCAATGACCCCTAGAGCTATGTCGGCTGGGGTCTTGTACTCCTGGTAGGGCCACCCATGCCGAACAGGTTGAAGGGTAGAGACCGGACAAAGAGTGACCCCCCGGTCCTCCAGGTTCGGGTAAAAAAACATAAAAAACAATTTGTTACAGAAACCGGAAACGTGGACAATGATACAACACTAGCTGGGGGTGTCACTGCTGGGGCTGCAATGACGCTCTTGGGTCAAAGCCAGCGGGAAGCCCAAAGGCCGATGGGCCCCATGGTAGCCCCCAAGCGACGGACGACCATCGGTTGCTGGAATGTGAGGACCATGGCAGAAGCAACACGGGCAGGGCAGGTAGCCAAGGAGATGTTGGACTATGGAATTGAAGTGCTAGGGATAAGTGAGGGAGGACAAAGACAACTTGGAGAAGGACGGTGGAGAAGGAAAGAAACAAGGCGGGGTGGAAGAGCTGGAAAGTAGCCAAAGCAGTGGCACGGAACAGGGAGTGTTGGTCGGAAAGCGTGACGGCTTTATGCGCCTACTGGCGCGACAAGAATTGATGATTGATGATGTGAAAGCCATCCTCAAGGAGTACCTGCTAGAGTTGGTTGGTAGATTAACCTACATTGTTACAGCGTAAATATCTGCAACCTCAAAGCTTTTCGCTCTGTGGCGAATGAAGCTGACAAACTCGATGCAATGACGTCGATAAAGGCGATGAAGTCGATATTCCTATGTGTGCACCACAGCAAGACTTCCTGCAAGTTTTAAAGACATGAATAATTATCACAGGTATGTAAACGACTCAGTTAATTAGGCAATTGTGAAAATAGAACTTAGCAAGAACCTGACAGGAAGCGTTTATGGAACAAATCGAAGGGTACTCGTTGGTCTGTACAGTGCGGGTAAAGTGACGAGTCACAAACCATACTCTGTGCATTGTTACAGCAGATGATCTTACTCCCTTTGTAAAGTGATCCTGGCTTTTGTAATCAAGCGCTTTTTCCAAATCGAGTTCAGCTCCGCTGAAAAAATATACCTTTGTCTGTTTTGTGAATCTTGAGTAATTTAAGGAAGGACAAACACTGCAATAATATGAAAATCGTTACATTAGTGACACATCCTCCATCGCCTAACAGCGAACTTGAAATTCCTCTCTTTGGAAGTCCCACTACAGTCACCGCATAATTCTCTCCTTTCATCAGTGGCAAGTGATAATTTCACAGTAGTTAATTGCTACTGGAGTTGTCAATAACAAGTTAAGCAATTGTGCTGTAAGCAACAAGTTTTCAAATTTTAGCTGTAAGTTGTTGGCAACAACCTACAGTGCCTGTTGTTGGATGTTATGGCGCCAACATATGCAATGATAATCGCTAGTTACCAAGCTCTCGTGGAAGAAAATTAGGCGCGTTTCAAATGCTGTGCTGATGTCGTGCCGAACTTAATTCATTATTTACGTTTCTTGTGAGTGTGGACGCATACGCCCTTCCACTAGTTTCACCAGGGAATGTTTCAGAGGCTAAAAAAGATTCTTGCTCATTGGGTCTTGAAGAAGGAACAGACGTAGAAAATAGGGAACCGTTGGGTGAGGACGAAAAAGTGGCGGAAAATTCGAGATCGAAGAGCAGTGGAAAATAGAAGAAGAAAGGACGGAAAGCAACATGGAAGGAAAGTTATCTGAACAATATGGTTGATATCATAGTTAACAAGGATCGTTTCGAGAAGAATATTCAATACTCGCTTCGTTCTCCTTGCAGTCTTGGCTAGTTTAAAACACATAACAGTACGCAAATGTTTGTCAAATTCTCCGCCAGGAACACCGTCCGACATTTTGGATTTATTCGTAATCTTGGCGCTGGTTCGAAATCTTCCCCTTTGTGAAAGCCCAGTGAATGAAGCTCGACGTTTCAACCCAAGTCGTGTCAATGCCGTGCTACATTCGAGCCAAATTGAATTTAGTTCGGCACGACTTTAGCACGACGTTTGAAACGGGCTTTAGTTATCAACTAGAAATAGTGTTCACTATAGCTGCCCCCGCTTTTGATATCCTGTTTTTTGGATGTGTATTGAATACAAAGATTGCGTTTACAATTGCTGAGAAATTAACGTTTGAAGGCTTTTCAGTTGACCTTCTAATGCTGCAAGATGCTACTAGAAGATGGTGAAGCTCGAAGGCGACGAAACAAACGCGAACTCGTAGATGCAAGAACTTCAAATGCTGTAAGATCCTGCTAGAAGACGAAGGTGACGAAACACGACCTCTTGGTTGCAAGTACCCGGCACCACCGTGCGCGCTTGCTAAAATATTATACGAGACGACCGTGCGCGCCTAGTTTCGTCAAATTGAGAGTGCTTCGCCCATTACAAACACATTTCTTACTTTTTCAACAAATATTCTTAGTCCTTGTATGTATACTCCCGGGGACTCCTAGGGTGCCTCCTCGGGTTTCCTCTGGGCCAAAACCCTGCGGGGGCAATAATTTTGGTCTCCATAAATAGAAAGGTTCTATCGAAACCATCTCATATTACCAGTCGACATTTAATTGTTTGATTTCATTTCAGTCAGACTAAGTAAAAATATGTGTGGCAGAGAACTACGCTAAGATGATTTCGAATAATGGTTCTCGATTTTTCGTTTTACTTTTCAATTTTGATGCTTTGTGGTCCTTGTTTTCGCTGTCTTCAGTTTTTCCTTACTCGGTTTTTCTTTTCGCACGCGCTATCACACACGTACAGCTACATACAAAATCATGTTTCCGCGTGTATTAAAATAAATACTTTTATCTAAACGTTCTACGTTAATTTGTCTTCAGGCCGCATTTTGACTACAAACTCAGAAGACGTTTTAAAATGCACAAAAAACACACGATGTGTTTTGATAACCTATAGTCAGAACTCTTGCCTAGTGATGAAAGTGTTTTGCAAATTTCTACATCTTCAAAAGTAAACACATTTCCATTTACAGCTGTGAGTTGACAGGGCCTTATTATTAAACTATCTTTGTCAACTTTACTTCACAATTGTCCCCTCCACAATAGCTTGTTGCTATGTATACGTAGCCTTGGAAACATGGGACAAATTTTGCGCCTCGATCTTTACACTATGTTACTTAAGCCATGATTAGCCTGGTAAAAAAAATCCATTATTCGAACCCAGCTTCTAGGAGCGTTATTGGCAACTGAGAGAAAACTGTTAACTGGAAAAATAAATTAGCGATGCAATTTTATTTCTTGTCACTTGTAAACAATTCGTTTTAGTCATTTAAGTGCATCAGAAATTTCCATATGGTACTTGTCTTGACATCGTGAACGGAAAGGACCAGCCATATTGGATCGCGAAAAGCGATCAAGTCGAGGGATCGAGTCGACTGAAAAAGCAGAAAGATGAATTTCTGCGCTTGTTATTCAGCAGTGACTCATTGAAAAGGTAAGCAGAGCTAGAATCTTCTTTTTCCTATATAATTAATAATATATATTTCATTTCTGTCAGGGATTTCTGTGTCGTCCTTTTAAAATAATAGTAATTTAGTCAGCTGCATTTTGGAAGCGACGTTATAAACACGAATACAGGTAAATTATATGCAAAACTATTAGACAACGTAGTGAAAATTATTGTCTTACAAGTTAACTTGTATTTTATTCTGTTCTACGCTAAATGAAAATGTTTAATCTTTAACGAAAAAGATTAAATTTGAATCGCTGTACAGTAAGCTAACGACCGCTTCGTAGTGATCAAGCATTATGTATGATTGTCAGTGTTTTCAAGCACATGCTAAAATAAAATAAAAATAATTTTGCGTTTGCGTTCTTTTCGCTCAATGATCGGACCTTCCGTCACGAAAAAATAATACTACGAGAACAAATGAAAGTATTGATGCTTTGCTTTAGATCGACTGCGCTTTACAAATCGTGTTTACCTTCGAATGTTTTTTTGCGCAATCGCTGAAGAAATCTTTTTTATTACTTCATCGCCACGGTAACATTACTTTATCGGTAGGGATTCGAACAGTCGGTAATTCAATCACCTTTATTTCTGTGCTCATTTTATTTAGCTTGCAAAACTTTGAAGCCGGAGACAGTTTAAACACGCCGTCGGACAAGAAGGAGCCGATTTGGTGCTTGGAATTCGGACAAGACATCCAGAATGGCAGCAGTTGCGTCCAATTTTGCACCAACAGTCACAGTAAAAGTGTACAAGAATGGAAACCGCAACTTTCTTGGCAAAACGCTTGTTATTAATAGGCGTCACATCCGTACAATGGACGCCCTATACGATGAGGTCACTGCACACATTGCGGCGTTCAATGCCGTGCGAAAAATTTGTACACCGATCGGCGGAAGACCAGTTCAAAGCCTGGAGAATATTCGAAACAAAAGCGTGTACGTGGCGGCAGGAAGAGAAGAGTTCAAAAAGCTGAACTATGCCGATCTGGGCATTTCAAAGCCGCGTCCTCCCCGTAGGATGAACATTTCTCCAAAGAAAACAGTCATTGTGACGGAGGGGAGACATAAGATGGATTATGAGTGGGGTAAACGAGATTTGAAAATCATTCACGTGTTCTGTAACGGAGATGTGTTTAGACCAAGTGTGAAGATCGTTCTTCAAAAGCGATTACAACAAAGCATGGAGCAAATTTTAAACATTGTACAAGAACACGTTTTCGTGGCGGCCGCCATCTCTGCGCTGTATACAATCGACGGAAAGCTGGTACTAGCCCCCACCGAGTTAGTCTCGGGACAAAATTACGTGGCTGTCGAACGGGGGAGGCTTTTTAAACGAGCAAATTATGGTGGTGCAGCTTCTTCGCTATCAAGGAGTCCACGAGCACCATTTTTGCCTCAAATTGGCAACGGTCAATTGACCAACAAAGAAGGACGATTGCCGAAGAAGAATATCGCGAAACGGAAACCAAGGGTTCATCTTGCAAAACGTAATGTCGAAAACAAAACTAATGAAATCTCACCGAGTGACCAGACACGTGTCACCACTGAGTCTGTCGAGTCACCGCGTAACGAAGTGTTTAACGTGTCTCCAGACCCCGCTGCTGTTACTCGTGTGCTGCGTGCATCACAAGACAATTTCACGATATCCGCTTCGCCGCCTACACAGCTTGAAAACGAGACCCCAGTACAAGAATACCCGGAACTTAAAGAGGAAGACAGCAAGGAAGATAGTTTAACAGTTGGTGATGTGTTCAAGGCCAGCGGCCTGCTGCGAGAGAAAGCGGCTGAAGTGAAAGACACCCGTCAAACGAAGGAGGAAAAGCCAATCGACCTACTTCCGGCGGAAGAAATTTTGGAGGAAGTACTTGACAAAGTCGAAGACGTAAGGAAGAGTTACGGAGATGAAGACGAGAACGCCAGAGGCAGGCATGAGGGAGATGTAGAAGTTGAAGAAGACCTTGAGACTGTGGAAGATAATCCAAAGTTGAACCAAGCACAAGACAAGAAAAAGAGACGGCAAATACAAGCCTGGCACAATGAAGATTCAGAATCAGGGGCAGCGGTGGAGAGCTCTAAAGAGACGGAACCGAATTCTCGTCTCTCGCCAAAAGATGAACTTAGGGAACCTTCAACTTCGTCCAACGTGGACGATGATAAATCTACCCTTGATAAAGCATCGGGGGAGCAAGAGAAAAAACAAGATGATGGCTCAAAAAGAAGAACATCGTCCCCAGAAAAGGCAACAAGTCCTGCGGCCCAAGAGGAAGATGAAAACACGCCTCCAAGCTCAGAGCCAGAGAAATCTGATGAAGACGATTCTGAGGATTCTGAGGAAGATGACGATGATGATGAATTGGAGAAACAAGAAAATCAAAATGGGTCAGATAATAATGAAGCAAACGAATCAGATTCAAATAATGTTGATAAAAACTCTTCACCTGATAAAGGTTCCAATTATGCCCAGAACGCCGACAAAACTAGCTACATTTCATAAAAAAGACGATCGTACAGTAAGCCTCGTGCGTCAGAGGGTTCATTAATTGTAAATTGGGATAAAGATGTCATATCATTTGGAATATATTTTGTGTGTAGATAATTATACGCTTGTTGTTCTATTGTAAATGTTCCAAAATTTAATTGTTTATGTATTCGTTGAATCTGTTGTGGGCTGAATGAAGTTAATTATATGCATTTCCTGATCAAGAAACGTTTCAGATTTTAACGTCTGTGATTTTTTCGGGCTCTTGCAAGCTGCAAGTCACCAAATGATTCGTTGCAGGCGACATTTATATTTTATTCTGATGTGATCAGAACGAAATTAGTGGTCAAATGATACGGAGGGTCAATTTTGATCAGGGTATGCAGCCATAGCATATCATAAATTACACAACAAATGATTTGAATGTAGAGATTCAAATGACGCAAAAACGTACTGCCCTCAATACATTATACATCCAGGTTGCATGCCGTAGCGCCAGCCTTGCATCAGTTTTGATAATTAATTTTACAGTTCCATTGGCGAGCACGGGTGGCGCAGTGGTGAGAGCACTCGCCTCCTATCATTGTGTCTCGGGTTCGATTCCTGCCCGCTGGCCTATGTGGGTTGAGTTTGTTGTTAGTTCTCGTCCTGCCCTGAGGGTTTTTCTCCGGGTTTCCTCCCTCCACAAAATCCAACGTTCCAAATTCCAATTCGACCCGGATAGAATACCCACATGAAAACCAGCTAAGGCTGATGTGGCTTCCTCTCTAAATGACTGTAATTTATTTTTTTATTATTTATTTTCACTCTAA
>Ga0099810_1085375_pt1 | contig 13638 bp, 1 predicted proteins | sample DipCnscriptome_FD_81139 | JGI IMG/M metagenome (GOLD analysis project Ga0099810, IMG submission 81139) | Metatranscriptome of coral microbial communities from Puerto Morelos, Mexico - Diploria C A metatranscriptome (Eukaryote Community... | ecosystem: Host-associated > Invertebrates > Cnidaria >... | reverse complement strand
GCTCAAGCGTCTCAAGTTCCCTTGTAATTGAAGTGGCAGTGCGCTGTGTGCATCAGTCCGGACACACAAGATTCCGGCTGTGCACCCTGCCCAAAGACTAGTCATGGCTCTACAGGCCTCAGTACTGATTTTTTCTCTCCTGACCGCGATAGATGCAGCGACGATTACAAGCATTTACCCAGCACGAGGATCGACTGAAGGTGGAACCTATCTGGTCATATCAGGTTCAGGCTTTATGATGCCTGTTGAGGCGAACCCATGGGACTCGCAGGTGGTGTATGTTGGCGCAAAGATTTGCAACATTCACGCACATTATACATCCTCCACTCGAATTGTCTGTGAGACAACTCCTCATGACATTCCAGCCGAAAATTCTGAGTCACTCACTGTCAGTGTACAGGCGTTTGGTGGTCTCGGTTTGGCAGGCTATACCTCAAGGAGTAGTGCCTTTCAGTACCACTACTATGACACGCCTTTGTTCTATTGGTCAGATGGTTGGGCTGGCACTGGTGGGGACGTTGTGGCCTTCCAGGGAGATGTCTTTCCTGGAGCGAGTGTGGCCGGACAGTTTGACATCCGGATTGGTGGCGCTCGCTGCCTGGTAGATCAAGAGACTTATCCACTGAGCTCAAGAAGAAGAGGTTCTTTGAAGCAAGTGCAGTGTACACTCCCTGATGATGACTTGCTTTCAGCTGGTCACTACAACGTTACTATCCGGGTTGGCAGTTTGGATCGGGAAGATGGTAGCTGTCCCAACACCTTGTGCTTTCCCTATGCCCAAGAACAGGCTGGCACCGGATATGGCTATGGTATGGCAGCTATTGTGCCCCTTGTGAGCAGTGATTCCGTCGGAAAGATGAAGAGGGTCTGGGGTGGTTCTATCGATTTGGCGACTGGACAGCCCTACCACTATACGATTTACCCTCAGGTGAATTCCATTGCGCCACTTGCGGGGAGTTTGTTTGGTGGAAACAATTTGACTCTGACTGGGAGCTCCTTTGCAGCAGATTTGGTGTCCATCAATGTGACGGTTGGCGATGCACCATGCGAAGTGCTTGAAGCTTCGTCAACGCAGATTGTGTGTCGTTTGAGCCAAAAGTCCGGCCGCGGTAATTCCATGCGCGGGCTGATGAATGCTGTGTATGGCGTGGACAGCAACAGTCGACGCCGAAGGGTCTGGGCCATTACTGGTGTCCCCCCACCGCAGGATCGCTACTTGCATTCTTCGAGCTTCTACAAGGGAAGCTTGGATTCTATCAATTCCGATTCTCCATATGATGCTGACACTTTGTCTGATCATCGGATGCGGGAGCTGACGGGATTTTTTGTTCCACCATTGACAGCCAGCTACTCTTTCTACATTTGTGGCGATGATCAAGAGTCCATTGAGATTGGAAGCAGTAAAGGGAGTCCAACGGAGACCCTTGAAACCATTGCCATGTCCACAGATTGGGAAACCTCTGGCGACTACGGTCTCATCTCTCCTCACTGCTGGTATTACCGTGAAGACTTAAAGAGTTTGCCTGAGCTATCAGGACCCACGAAGAAAATCTCTGATCCAGTGTTCCTGCAAAGTGGTATGCGCTATCCCTTCCGCTTGAGGCACATTGCCCATGGAGGGGCAAACTGGTTGCGGACTGCCATCAAGGTCTCTGGCTTGACATCTGCGACCTTGGCAGATGGTAGCACCTTGAATACCACCCAGGTCCAAGGGATGACAGCCCTTATGCCTTCAATGGAAGTACAGGCCATTCGGCTGCTGGCCGATGGAGTTCTTCGCGAGAAACATTGGATCGAGATTGCGGATGTGAATGAAGCAGGAAGCTTTCGTATTCGTATTTCTGGGCCGCAGGGATCGGAGTCTACCATGTCCTTTCCCAACTCCGTGGATGCCAACGATGTCAGGGATGGTGTGAAAGATGCGCAAGTCATCATTGCTGGTGAGGAACCCTACCGGTTGCACAACTGCAATAGCGTGAGCGTCGCGACCAACGAGACTGGCGCGGCACGTCGCTTCACCCTGACGTTCAACTGTCCTTTGCAGGCAGGCACGACCAGCTGGGTTGGGATCAGCATCGTGGTAGCAGGCCCAGGAATGGCCACTGCTGGAAAAGCACAGAATGCAACGGCACCATTGGCTGGAAGTTTTATGGTGGGCCATAGTGGCACTTGGAGTTCTCCAATTCAGGCACGAGAAGCTACCACCAGTTGGTCTTATTTGACCTCACAGGTTTCCAGCATGAGGAGAGCTGAAGGACATGAAAATGGTCAGCTTGAGTTGGAGTGTTGGACACATCCTGATGGATTCCACGGTGGCGAATCTTTCCAAGTCTTGGTGCGATTCCGGCGACCCTTGGGCAATGTGCCATTACTGCAAATCAATGCCACAGGACTCCAGGGAACTGGCTTTTCTTTAGAGGTTTATCCAGTTGAAGATGGTGATTCGGATGCCATGTTTATCGAGCGCGTGACTGCAGATATGTTCGAGGTACCTTATCCAAGCGATCCTAATATTCAGCCTGTCAGAGTGGTCATCAATGGAATTGTTGGTGGCATTGGAGGAAGCAGTCCAATTGGATACAAATACACCAGCGAATTGGTGCCCGTTCTCGTGAGTGTTTCGCCGACAGTGATTGAATCCAATGGAACACTGACATTCGTTGTCGACAACGTGACAAGTGCTGGTGAAGCCAATTGGACAAAGGATATCCTTTTGGTATTTGGTGACAATGCTGGCACTTGCGAGGACACCCAAGAAGTGTCACAGGGTAGTGATGGTATCACCCTCACCTGCATGCTGCAGGATGTACCTGCTGGCACGTATCCGGTGAATCTGATCTCCATCACTCAGGGACAAGCTGACCCTTCACAGGCACCCAACATTTCAGTGGAGCCTGTGTTGGATGATGTGAGTGGCTTGACCGGCTCCTTGGCGGGTGGCACAGTCTTGGAATTGACAGGCGTTGGCCTGCGTGGTGTGCCCTGTTCTGGTGTATTGGTGGACGGAGTGCCATGTACTGCACCCAGTGAGAGCAAGATTCAGGTCACCAGCAGCGCCACTCTGGTGTGCCTTACCCCTGCAATGAGCGGCTTTGACCCCTCGTCTTCTCAAGATGGTTGGCCTGCCACTTCGAATGCTGAAATCACCTTGCAAGAACCATCAATCAGAAGCTCCACGGTACGAGCGACATTCACCTATGCATCCGCTTCTACTCCACTGTTGAGCTCTGTCGACCCTACCTTTTACTCATCAGCTCTGAGCACTTTCATCAACGTCACCGGAAGTGGCTTTACCAATGGGGGAAGCGAAACAGCCCTGCCCATTGTCCAGTTTGGTGCCCGAATGGGAAGTGTTACCTCACAGGATGACACAGTGTTGGCTGTGTTTTTAATCAGAGCTGCACCAACACCACCAGATGAGCCCATTGTCATGCCATTGGTATGGATTCCGGGCAAGGGCTTTGCTGCAGTCCCATCTGGAGTCACCTTCGAATCACGATTTGAGGTCACTGATATTTCACCAGCTGAGGCATCCAAGGCTGGTGGTGTTGTCATCAACATCACTGGAGCTGGCTTCCATCCAACCGATGCTTCTAAACATTTGATCAACTTCGCGACTGCCAGTGGTTTGACCAGACCTTGTGAGGTTTTAAGTGGCACTCCAACACTCCTTACTTGTCGTTTGAAAGGAGGTGCCACGAGTCAAAACATCGAGACGAACAAACTCTATGCCGATGATACCTTCATGCGCCGCCTTTCCATGGAGGACAATCAGATTGACAGGCGGCAGTCGAAACTCCGTTGCTCAGCTGGAGCTGATGATCATTCCAAGGTTCGGTGTTTCGCCTTGGCTGCAGGGCAAGCTGGAAGTGTTCGATCCTTCCCATCAAGTACTGCTGCAGGGCACACGGCCGACATGCTTGATTGGATCCGCCGATCTGAACTAGAAGGTGACCAGGGAAAGATGTTGGACCCGGTCTACAACATTGACACCGTGTCTCCAGACGCTTTTGTGTTCGGTCCCGAAACAGAAGAAGGAGAGCCAGCAAGGCGATTGGAAGAGACAGCACAGTTCGCTCTTGACTCCAGAGGGCTCCAGGGTCTGCCTCGTTGGGGCGTTGCAAGTGATGAGGCAGAAGACTTCCGCTTGGTCCACATGAGAACAAGACATTTCCATGGAAAGGATGCGTTTTCCACAAAGAAAAAGGAAAATTCCGCAAGCGAGGAGTCGGAGTCCTCCGAGTCCTCCGAGTTCGACTCCGACACGACAGATTTGGTAAGACTTTTGTCGAGTGCTGGAGATGATAGCGACAGTGACAACAGCACCAACACCACTGACGACAGCGACACTGCGCCAAAAATCGAGGAATTGACCTTAGCTTTGACGCTGAATGGGGTGATACCCACTTGCAAAATCAGCGGTGGTTGCGGATTGAACTTGACCGATGACAAGACTCCCTTCGTTGAGCATGTCACTCCTCTGAATGGCTCATTTGATGATGGGACCACTGTAGTGATTACCGTGGCGATGTCTAGTGAACCGCAAGATGTCCATGTATTTTTTGGACCTTTCGAATGTCCAGGTGCAGTGGTGAGTAGTCCGAAATCCGGACGATGGACTGTTACCGTCCAACTCTGTGCCTTTGAAGCCTCCATAACTCCAGTCTATGTTTTGACCAGTACCGGCTATGCAGTTGCAGGTTCTCCTTTCACTGGTGCGAGCTTTCAATTTGAACAGTTCTTAAAACTCAAGTCCATTACACCCTCATCAGGCTCCTTCTATGGTGGAAGCCTGGTGACCATCGAAGGGGCAGGGCTGGGACCTACGGCAGCCATGAACTACGCCACAGTGGGAGGATATCCCTGCGAGGTGATTTCTGCCAGCAACACTCAGATCCAATGCTACACACCCGCCGCGGCGGCTGAACTGGCCACTGAAAACAGCACAGTCAGGACACAAGATGTGAAAGTGCAGGTGTTGTCTGCGCAAGTGTCTTCAAGTGTTGGCTTGATGGCGGAATATTTCTTCTTTGCTCAGGGGAGCAGCCTTCCAAACCTTGACTCTCGTGTACCTGACCTGAAGCGTATTGAAGGCACTATTAACCAGCCAGACACCGGTAGCAAATGGTTCGATCAGATGCTAGACAGTGACAACTTTGCAGTAAGATGGACTGGCTTCGTAAGCGTCAAGACTACAGGCGAGTACACTTTCTACCTGGGTTCTGATGATGGCAGTAAGATGTACCTCAACGGTGCAATGATCATAAACAATGATGGAACGCATGGAATGAGAACACGAAGCTCACTGCCCATGAAGTTGCAGGGTAACAGCCAGAATCGGGTAACTATCCTGTTTTTTGAAAGAACCGGTGGGGCTGGTATAAGACTGCAGTACACTGGACCAGACACCGGTGGGCAGCTGATCGTCGTTCCAAGCTCGGTCTTGTCACATGGCGTGTATGGGGAGCTGCCGACTCTGCCTTTCACGTACAATGATCCCGCGTCATCTCCCATGATTGAGAACCTCACGGAGACTGGCTCGGAGCTGGTGCTTCAAGTCAACGGTACCTTTAACAATGCAGTGAATGTCTCGTTCGGCACCGCCACGAACCCCAACACCAACTTTGAGTGCAATGTCATCAGCTGGTCGTCATCAGAAATTACATGCACCAGACCAACTTTGCCGTCAGGTGCATGGCAGGTCCGGGTTTATGTAGATGGTGATGGATGGTCAAATCCTGCTCCCAGCATGGTGTGGGTACCTTTGACCCTGACTTCTGTAGAGTCCAATGGTGTCACAGTTGACGCGACGAGCACGTCAGAGCCTTGGATCCTGGTCATGAAACTCTCGCAGGGAGGAATCCTTGGATATGATTCAGAGTATTGGACCAACACAGAGTTACTGAACCCTAAATCTCCAGAGGACATGCCAGACAACGCCAAATACCAGGCATATTTGGATGCTCCTTTCAAGCGCCTCAGAGCATGTGTGGGCAGTTCTAATGGAAAATGTGTGCATCACAAGTTCGACAGTGAATGGTCTAGTGCCAAGGCATTGTTCTCGGCTGGCTACATTCGAGACCCCACAGTGGATCAAGCTGGTTTGATTCAAGCCCTTGGTGCCACTCCTGGTAGCTATCGCGCTTGCCCCATGCTCTTTCCTGGCTTCAACTTGGAATGCCCGAACAACAACAAGGCCCGCTGGGGCTTTTGCGCCAACTGTCCCAGCCAGTCTTGTCAGTCAGAATCATCTGATGCAGATGCAGCTGTGGGCGTTGGATTAAGAGGTGAGAGTTCATCAGCAGTGGGTGCAGGATGGACGGATTACTTTGCTCCGGGGGGTGGAACATGTACTCCCACTAGTGAAACCCACCGAGATGTGTGGCTTTGGGTGGAAAACACCTCAGCTGTAAATGGAGGTGTCAATGGACAACTCTTCAGCGGCTATGGAGGAGGTGTGACTTTGAACATCCAAGGGACTGGACTTGGCTTTGCAGCAAGTCAGACCAAGATCTCGGTTTGCGGTGAGCCTTGTGAAGTGTCCGCCAGCAATGATACGGCTGCCAGCTGTGCCGTGCCTTCTATGACAGACCAAGATTTCATTGATGCCTTTCCAGATGCATTCCCATCCATTGATTTGGCCACAGTTGCAGCTAAATTCTACACAGATCGAGGCGAGCAAGAAGAACAGTTGTCCAAGTTGGCTTTCACTTCTCCGATAGACCAGCAGATTGATATGTCAATGGGAGTTGGACCACGCAGTGGCTGCTGGTTTGGTTTTGAACTTCCTCATAGCAAGGAGGCCTTCTTGACAGCTGTGGACTTCTTCCCACCAACCGATCCGAATCGCCGCAACAAGGTTGTAGAGACAGTCTTCGAGATTCGGAGTTTCTCTGGTAATCTGACTTGGGAAGAGGTGGCCAGTGTCCGTGACAGTGTTTGGACAGGAGAAAGCATCGCCCAGGGATGGACCTCTTATCCCATCAGCGGCAGTGGTGTGAACGGCACGGCGGTGGGTCAAGCCTTTCGGATTCGACTCTTACCGGATGCTTGCCAAACATCAGGTGAGCTGATGCGTGGTGTTCGTTTCAGAGGAATCTTGCTGAACAAGGGGAATACATCCGCTTGTCCCATTGAGGTGGAGAGCATCTCCCACCCCTTGGCCTCCGCCATTGGTGGCTCGGCATTATTGCCAGCGACCTTATCCTACAGCTTGGCCAGAACGCCTCAAGTCACTTCTTTGACTCCCAACCGCGGGACAGCCCGAGGAGACACTCTGGTGACGTTGCTGGGTGATGGCCTCGAACCCTTGGATTCCTCAGGAACAGCAACAGGTGTCACGACTTCAAATGCGGTGGTCACCTTCAATGGCTACGACTGCATCCCACAAGAAGCCAATGCCACGGCATTGAGCTGCATGACCACTGAGCGAAATGCAGGAATCAATGCTCCTTCCACCTTGGTCTTCCTGGAAGGTAGAGGATATGCTATCATCTCCGAAAGGGCTGAAGATACAGTCTTTAGGTATGTGGACAAGTGGAGCAATATCTACAGTTGGTTGGAGTCAGAGCCTCCTGTGGATGGAGATAGTGTGGTGGTACCTGAAGGTCAGGCAATTATGCTTGATGTGAACTCACCCAAGCTCTTCTTGCTACTGATCTCGGGTTATTTCGAATTTGATCGCCGCGATTTGATGTTGAATTCCACTTACATTTGGATTGCAGGTGGCAGTTTTTATGTGGGCTCTGAGGCTGCTCCCTTCTTAAACCAGGCCACCATTACCTTGCATGGAGATCGTTGGTTCACCATTGAACTTCCAGTGATTGGCTCTAAGATGTTGGCTGTGACGGATCTGGGCGGCTTGGGTACATGTGCGCATCTCTACAAGAGGACCAATCGTTTGTCCAGGACGGGCAATCACTATGTGGATCCTTGCCCAGTGAAGTTGGTTGGTCGTATGGAGTTGCATGGGAAGCCTGGGATCTCTTGGACTCGCTTGGTGGAGACAGCTCCGTCTGGCTCCAGTTTGCTCAAGTTGGAAGAAGCTGTCGACTGGGAAGTTGGAGTTGAGGTGGTGATCACACCCACAGAACGTGGACACCAGGAGGAGGTTCGAAGGGTGCAGAGCATCGAGGACAATGGCTTTACCATCCGTTTGGATCAGCCATTGAGTCGGGAGCACTTGGGCATTTGGTACTACAACGCCGAGATCCCAACACCCACAGACCTCCGTGCAGGGGTGGGAAGGCTGAATCGCAATGTCAAGGTTCAAGGTGATGAACGATCAGCTGGGTTTGGCAATGCCTACATGTTTGGAGTGCACATCGGTGCTTTCCATGGTGGAGTCATGCGGATAGAGAACACAGAGATCACTAGAAGCGGACAGGCAGCCAACTTTGGCCGCTATTCCTCACATTGGCACGTTCTCTCGCCTCATCGCACAGTGGACGTTGCAGACATTGCATATCTCCGCAACAACAGCTACCATGACACCTTCCAGCGTGCAGTGGTGGTGCATTCCACAGACTTCGCTGTGGTGAGGGACAACGTGGCTCTCAAAACAAAAGGCCATTCTTTCTTCACAGAGGCTGGCGATGAGGTTTTCACACTCTATGAACACAATCTGGCAGTGCACCCGCTTCAGCACCCTCTCTTGTTGGATGATGACATGACTCCGGCTGGCTTCTGGCAAGGAGGCTTCCAGGGGTGGCACCGTTCCAACATGGCGGCCAACTGTCATCGTGGCTGGCGTGTGCGCTTGATTTCCGGTCCTGCTGGGTCGCAGACGGACATGACTTTCTTCAATAATACGGCACATGCCTCCGGCTTTGGTTGGCACTTGAAGCCTCCACATGCACCACCCACTTTGAACAATTTCCTCTCCTTCACAGCCTTCCGGTGTGGCACCGGAATGTTCTACTATGGAACCGGCAATATCTTCCATGATGATCATCGATTCATTGAATGTGGTACCGGTCACTTCATGAACCATTTGTCCAATGGTCTGCATACTGCGCCATTCTATCACAACTTGGTTTTGGTGGGCAACATCGATCCTGCCTCTACGACTTCAAGAATGAATCGGGGCATTAGATCTGCAAAGGACAATGAGTACTTCTATGTCTCTGGTGTGACGGCCATCAATTTGCGTGATAAGGGAGCTTTCGAAGGTTGTTTTGAGACCGTTTGTACCATGAGATATGAACGTTGCCGATGGTTCAATTCAACGAAGCACACCTTCAGTAATGGTGGTAAGATGGCTGGAATCTTCTGGGATATGGATGGGACTTTGACGGGCTATCCTAATGGCTTCGTCTCCAAGTTCTATGAATTCAACACCTTCCCGGGAATATGCCAGACTTCGTCGGAACATGAGAATGGAGTTGTGTGTGGTGCCAGTGATGGTTCCGTGAGAGTCCGCAGACTCAAGGTGGACCAGCAGGAACCATGGCAGCTGGATGGGAAAACAATGCGAGTCATTACATCAGCTGGTTATGATGAGGTGGAGTATGACTTTTTGAAAATCAGAGGCTGGGGAGTGCCAGTGGTGGAGAATCAGACCTATGACATGCGTGTCAACGATCCCAACGACTTCCAGAACTTGCGCTTCCAGTATTCAGAAAGGAATTATGTCATGGAAGAACATGGATATTACAACAAGACGACACCAAAATCAGAGGACATTCTTCTCCATTTGAACTACACCGATTGGCGTGATCACTTCGATGGAACCACTGGGGAACGGTTGAGTCGCATGCCAACCAGCGATGATCCATTTGGCTCCTACTCAATGATTCTCAGGCAAGACCAATGTGATCTATTCAACCTGACGGATTCGTCCCAAGAAAAGTGTGGTGTTTATGTTAATGACACCGGACTGGAATTGAAGGCAGAGATTGACGAGCAGCCCGAGTTTCCGACCGTCAACGGCCGGTTGACCACTTCATTCGCCATGAAGGTGATTGGAGACCAAGCCCCCTACACAGCAGGTCCAGGAACTCCAGGTGGTGCATTCAGGCAGACGTTCATTCCTCGTGAATGTCCCAAGAGCGGCTGTCCACAGCCGGAGATCGGCAAAGATGGATATTTGCCGCAGAGGAGATGGTCCGATGCATCCAGTTGGCCAAATCAACGGTTGCCAAGGGAAATGGAGAATGTGGTTTTGCCTCCAACAGACAATGTCTTGCTGGATGTGGTGACTCCCAAGTTGAACTGGGTTGACATCCAGGGAAAGCTGGAGTTCGATCGGGCCCTCAATACCACCCTCAATGCCGCTTCCCTGAAAGTTTGGGGCAAATTGGAGATGGGAACAGTGGATAATCCTATGCCAAGGGACAAGAAAGCAGAAATTGTCCTTTGGGGTGCAGAGCAGGCAACCACCGTGATCATGGTGGAGGGACTCTTTTTGGTCAACAAGGTGGTGGCTGTCTTGGGTGAGATCTCCGCTGTGGGAACACCACGCACCAGCAAGGCATGGACGAGACTGTCTCAGACTGCAGAAGTAGGTGCTCAAGAAATGGTGCTTCAAGGCGATGTTTCGGACTGGCTCCCAGGATCTCAGGTGGCTATCTCTGCCACTGAGTATCCATCACCTCCACAAACAACAGAGACGGAGGTGCTTACGATTTCCGGGGTGTCCTACCAGGCGAATGACAACACAACAACAGTGACCTTGAGCTCTGCACTGGCACATCGTCATTTTGCTGGCGTGGTGGACAGTAGTGCAGAGAACGTCCATTGGCCGCGGCCTTTCTTGGCTGCTGCAGTGGCCCTGCTCGATGGACGATCCAATGTGGTGATTCGAACTGGAGAAGAATTTTCAGAGCATGGAGGTGATGTGGTCATTGGCGGTTCATCCGATGGCAGATGGGAAGGAATTGCCACCATCAGCAATGTGGACTTCATCCGAATGGGCAAGTTCTGGTATCAAGCTCCAGCTCTGAAGTTCAACTTCTTAGGGGGCCAGAAGAACATGTCTCGGGTGGAGAACTGCGTCTTTAGCCGCTCACAAAGTGGTGCCATTGAGGCCAACTATGCTTCGAATCTCGAACTGGTGGATAACGTTTTCCATAGGACCACACGAACGGCAGTGTGGATCCGCAAGACCAGCAGCCACGATGCCATCGTTTTGCGGAGAAACATTGCTATTGAGACACTTCGTCACCCCAGTGAGAATACAGACTGGGTCAGACACTTCGGAGCGTTCTACTTGGAGGTCCGTCCGGCCGTGCTGTATGGAAACGTGGCCGCAGGCTCCTGCGATACTGGTTTCATCCTACGACCTCAACTGGCAGCGTGCCAGAAGGGTGATATGGGCAAAGCCAGATTACAACAGGATGAGCTGAATGAGGCTGTGGCCACCCTGACAGGTGTCTTTATCTTGGATGGTTGCGAGTCCCAATGCGACGAATGTGCACAAGTACATGGTTTAGTAGCTTGGAAGTCTGCCCACGGAGGTATCATGTCTGGCGATCAGAATGCCAATCTCAGGTTGGACACCATACTTCTTGCTGACAATCACATTGGGGTGGCCTTGCGCTTTTTGCGCAGTGGCGACGACCTAAATCATAGGACATACTCCTACAATGTCAGCGTCTATGGTTCAACAGCTGCCTCGACCTGTGATGCTTCCATTGACTGTCGTGCCCTGGGTGAAACGGATGTTGTTGGTCTTTCCTGCAACTCTGTGATCAAAGACAAGTATCGCAGGGTTGGCATCATGACGCACATGAACAACAACATGGAAAAGTTTTGCGAAGCCAAGGGGATAACACCGTGCCGACCACCCACTACACCTATCAAGCCGTGTGTGATGCCATGGGAAGAGCGCATGGGTTCACAAGGATCGCGATATTCAGAGTCTCACTGGGATGGCATCACGTTTGGCCATTTCGCCGCGGACGATTGTGGCCGTCCCTCTGTGGCCTTCACGTATAACCCGACCAACATCGATGTGGCTTATCCTCAATTCTTTAGCGGTGTGGTTTGGCTACCTTCTGTGGAGGCCAATGCTAAGGTTTTCCTTGGTGAGTCTACAATTACGCACAACTCTGTCGTAGCCACTGGCGAGTTTGACGGTGTGAACCAAATGGTCCTCACCGATGTGGATGGCAGTCTCCTTGGCACCGAATCAAGGGATGCATCGCTCGTGACGGTCTACAATCCAGCACTGGCTATCCAAAGCTGCACGGAAAGGGGTTCTTCCTACTATGAGTGCCCAGAGCTGTCGCTTCGTGCTCTGTCTTGGCAGGCAGTGGGTGATCCTGGAAACCGAGTCTTCAGCAAATTCAAGGCTTGGCGAGCGTCAGATTCTCGCGAGACTTGGTCATTGGGCCCTCAAGAAGAGAAGGCTTGCCGTCCTGTAGGAGCTGCACCTATCAGAAATTGGAAAGTCCGTCCAAATGATAACTACAACCTGACGATGTTTACTTCGCCTCCAAAGAATCACAAGCTCTTCTTTTTCAACGACAACCCGGATGAGACCATTCGACTTGACATCTTCCTAACGCAGCCCTTCCGCTTGGAGGTCTTTGTGGATGGTGTCCTTATTTCTGAGGATTTGTACGACACAGCGAAGAAAACTCCATCACGATTGCCGGAATTGACGGATCCTCACGGCTCCTATGCCTTTGATCCACAAGCGCGTCGCTTTTACCTCGTCATGCAGGGCGGCTTTTTTGGTGGCAAGGCTGCTACTCTTGGTGGAGGTCGCATTGACCTCAAGTTGCTACAGGTGGTACAGATCACTATGACCGTGTCGGTGGCACTGGCAGACTTCGACGATGTGGAGCAGAATAAGTTTATCAACAATGTGGCGACATTGTTGCAGATTCCCTCCTCCCGCATCAAGATTGTGTCAGTGCAGTCCAAGGCACAAGTGGCAGCGCAAGGTGGTCGACTCCTTCAGGATGTGCCAACTTTCCGGAATCTGCAAGACGAAGGGGTGGAGGTGATCTTTCAGGTCATTGAGGATGAGACTGTGAGCACAGGCGATGACTTCAGCGGTGCAGCTGTTGCGGAGTTGCGTGAGTTGGTCACGACTTTGGCCTCTGCCTCCGAAGCCGGCTCCCTCTCCACATTGCTTGGATTCGCCGTGGTCTTGGAGAGCTGGGACATTACAGACGTACCAACGTCTGATGGTGCAGATGATGCAAATGCAACAGTGACAACCACCACAGTGTCAACCACCTTCACCTATTCAATTTCAACGACCTCAAGCACCACTGATCCCAATTCAACCACCGAAGAAATTATTGAAGACCTCGAGGACCCTACTGCTGCCTTGGTGCAATCGATCCTCATTGGGGCGGCTGTAGGAATTGCGGTTGGATTCTTGATGATGGTGGTGGGTTATCTGGTGCGCAGAAGATTCTATTCTAATAATGTCCATACTACAACCTATGCAGAAGAGGGCCAACAAGAAGCTCTCAATCCATAAGGAGCCATGTGAAGAACAAGGGAACGCAGCTTAATGACTGGCCCCAACCAAAAGGGAGTCCCACCTCGCTTTCACAATTTTTGTTCAGATCTGAACGTTTGTGAAAGCGTGGTGGAGTTGCCTCATCTCGTTGTGATGAAGCTGGTCGTCGAGGGGAGGCTGTTTGAGCCATCCGTACTGAAATCAAACTGGATGCTGCG
>Ga0099810_1191282_pt1 | contig 14015 bp, 6 predicted proteins | sample DipCnscriptome_FD_81139 | JGI IMG/M metagenome (GOLD analysis project Ga0099810, IMG submission 81139) | Metatranscriptome of coral microbial communities from Puerto Morelos, Mexico - Diploria C A metatranscriptome (Eukaryote Community... | ecosystem: Host-associated > Invertebrates > Cnidaria >... | reverse complement strand
AGTATCTTTTAAAAATATTAATGTCCAAGCACAGTTAATTAGGCAGCTCACACGAAGATTGCAGCAATGACATTGATCAATTCAGGACAAAAATTCTGTCTCGTCAGGCAATTAATGGCGGCTGAAAGACAAGGTAAATTGAGTAAAGACTGGAACAGGAATTATTACTGAATGATGGCAGAAAAAATGGTCCAGTTGTAGACGAAGCAGAGAAAATGAACGATCACCAAAGGCTGGCCAAATCGGCAATTTTATACCCTTAAGCACCTGACGAGAAAACAGAGGAATTAAATGCGCTAAAATAATCTACTGCCACGAAACCAAAAAAATACTTGAGAAGAAATCATCGAGCAGATGGCACGCCCTGTTCACGTGCCTCCTCAAACACAATGACGTCATAATAAATATCTGGAGATAAACCTGCAGGATCGTGTTCACTTTCTTCCTTTTCAGTAGACATTCAGCTAACATAAAATAAAGCCAAGCTAGACTGGAGACTAAGAATATGGCAAGACCAAAAAAAACTGAGAGCCACAGTTCTCGAGGTCTGGGAAATGTACCCGGAAATGGTCCGCCAATGAGCTCTACCCAGGAAAGGGATCCGCAAATTGAACCGCAACTGATCTCCTCTCAGGAAGGGGTGCCCGAGGACGAAAACAAACATCAAAGTAATGAAGTTGTTGGCACGGACTGTTGGATCTGGACAGTGGATGAAGGGTGTCAGTTATCAACAGAAACAAAAATAAAAATAGAGCTTTACATGAAAATATTGAGCTGTGGCGATTTTATTTAGACACATTAAATCAAGCCAAGGAAATGATTGAAATTATATACCCGCTATAAGAAACAGTGTAAAATTAATATTTATAGTCATAGTCACTAATTTTTTTGGACACCGTCCAATGGGAACAAACTGCAATGAGATTAGCCCTATGTTAAGCAGCAAACCCAAACAACGAGATCAGACCACAACACCGGGAACTATGTTCCCTACTCTTTGTGAAGGGTGTGTGGGTTCTTTAACGTCCCCTGCTATAAACATATAACACTAAAGATGCAGGAGACGGGGCCTACGAGTTTTCGTCCTTATCCGAGAAGACTAGAATGTCTAACTAGTAGATGTAAATACAAAGGTAGCACATTCTCCTCAGTTATTTTAAGACCCTAAGAACCCTCGACCTCCCGCACGGTAGTCCGAAGCTCTACCAACTGAGCTAACCGGTCGGCGGTTAAATAATTAATCTTTCTCTTGTTTTAATATCCTGCTTTACAGTGACGTTTGGTTGAAAACGCACGCCAATTGACGTCAAAGTCCATTTCTTTGGACTCTTGTTCTCAGGTTTGCAATCTTTCTTTGCGAGTTTATCGATCGATCATCGGACTTGCTAGCTAGTATCAGAAAATTACTTGAAAACCTGTTAATTGATAATATTCTAATATATTTTGCAAAAACTGGAAGACATTTTTTTGTAAATCTGAAAATTATGTTTGCAGCAAAAATTCTTGAACATGTTCACAATTCACAATCTTATTTTCGCTCTTCGCTTGCGGTCTTCTGTGGTCGTTCTTTCCGGCCGGATCCGAGATTTATTACTGCGGTCCGGAAAGTTTTTTTTAGTATAACAGCAGGCTTGTTTTGGGTCTTAGGAAGGGGCGCCGACGCTGATTTCCGTTTCGTAAACGGTCCATGCCAGTGGATTAGTGAAATTTATGGAAATAGGAAATTTTGAAGATTTAATGTTGTTTTAAAATTAGTTTTGAAAATTGGTAGACGTAAACCAAACAGTTTCCCACCAACCAGGGGTGCCCTTTCGGGGGCGTTCAACTGTCTGGTGGTGTTGTTTTTTTAATCCCACTTTAAACGTCCTTAAATTCATGTTTACCCTCGCCATAAGGTTACTTGGACTAAAGATCCTTCCATAGCGTTCTAAATTCCAAGTTCGAGTCTCGGTGCTGACTCTTCACGGTATTCTAGTGAGACAACATAACAAGAACGGTTTAAAGGTTTTTTTAAAAAAGTATTAATTCATCATATCCTGTTAAATTCTCTTTGTAATGACGTTTGTCACGGTGTCCATCTGCCCATCTGCCTATCTGATATTTCGAACGCTAACTTTGTTACGCAAGGATCCTCAAAAATGGTCTTAAACATGGTAAAGTGTACATATCTCTTTCAACCATTTACTCTCGTTTTTATAATTTTTCTTCGCATGTTCATAGACAGCAGCGAGCTGGGATCAGAATTCTTGAGAATGAAAAAAACGCAACCACATTTTCATGTCCGACCACGTTCTCGACAAATCCCTCAATCCTCACGTTATTACATGTTAAGTCCGGATAATTCGGGCTGAACATTTACCTTGGCATCATGTTTTCACGTACTGCAAAACTGGACATGGAATATTTTTCCCTAGCATTTTGAGTTTCCCTATAACGACCAGAAAGAATGATAGAGGCTGTTGACAGAAAACCATGCATTAAGTCATTTGTTACAGTAATTTATAAAGTCCAAGCTAGCTGAGTGTATCATTTCTGATGTAGAATTTGCATCTTTTTGGCAAGCCTTTTCAAAATTTATTAGGAAGGTTACGAGGGTCAGAAAACCTGATAAATTGTTTCTCTTTGTCTATTGAAGTAAGAGAATACTGTAAAAAATTTCCTGGAATGTTTACATTTTACCTTTTTTATTTTTTGGTGGGATATTTGCAGCTTGTGTTTGTTCTTTTCTCTAGGTATAACGTTCGAACTCGACTTGAATTACTGCTGTCCAAAGGTCTGTAATAGTTGTTTCAACGCGTCAACGGCACCGACACACACAGCTCCAAAGGTTCTATAGTTGCCGGTGTAAACGGAAGAAAACAAACTGACATCAAAGTAGTCCCCAAGGGATATTCAAGGACAAAAGCGACAGACGTAATTTCCCATCTGACCCCACTCTCACTTGTAAGAGGCCCCTTCTTCCCCCCTAAGATGTCGCATATATGTGTCGCCTGGAGTGATACAGACGAAAGCTCTCTTTAGTCGTATGCTCAGACTACTTATAACGGAACTTCGCCGTAATCCGAATTAATGTCATAGTCAGTGGCCTTTTAATTATCGCCTGATAAGTGGCAGACAGATTCAAAGGTTAAAAAATACCTTTTTGATCGCGTTACTGCATAGAGATAACGTCCATTGGAGGAAACTAATACTCCGACTTCAGGCTTTTCTAATCGCAGCTTTTAGGTCCCCTCTTCTGCACATTTCAATGGAATCGAAATTTTCCGGTAAATTTCACATTCCGGCATAAGCACTGCCGGCTGAGACAAATCACTCAGTCTACGAGAAAGTTTATGAGCTTTAAAGGGGTCTCTAAAGACGGAAGGATTTCCGTGCAATGATAGCAGCTTTTACTGGCGCTCCAGTAAGTCACGAAACAGCTATCACGACAAGGGTTTGACGCAAGGAATTGTGTCAAAGTTGAGTGCCGACAGACATAACCCTGCTGTTCCATACAAAGGGCAACTTGTTGCCTCATTGTCGATTCATAAGTCTGTCTTGCAAATGTTTAGATAATTCTATCTTGTTGCTAAATTAGTACACTGTGTCGGTTTGCTATCCTTTATCCCGTTCACCCGACGAATCGCCCCCTTTCAGTCAACAGTAAGCCGAAGGTACAGCTACATATCTCAACTCCAGGTAGGGGAATTATCGTTTTGTTTATGTTGCGATTTCTTGTGGATCTACGGACTCGTGCGTGCATTTTAAAGTGTGCTTTTTGCAGTAAGTCTTTAAAAACAGATATTCCACTCTAAGATAAACAACACATGGCGACGTAACGATTAGAAGTTGTCGACCAATCTGATAATGAAAAAATCGATTAAGTTGAACTCGTTAAATGCAGGTATAAATTGTTCACAAAGAAACGACTAAACGATCAGAAAGGTGCTTTTTGGCAAGAACATGTTTGTTCCCCTAAATCCCAGCCGGTCTAATACGGGTCAAGCCTGAATTATTCTTTTCGGTTTTTTTTTTTATTGGTAAATATTCTTGTTAGACTAAACAAAGGATAACGTGACGTGTCAATTGGACAAATGATTCATCATTAGGTGTCAAAGAAATGTTACATAGTCTATACAAGCCTGCGGAGAGAATTTTACGCGTAGTTTGACGGAATGAAACGTCACGCCAGTGGGGTGTCGTATAATGTAAATTAGGTTGCCGCAGATTGCATTCTTTAGTAAAATATAACATGGCACTACAAGCAATAATTTAGCGATCATTGTCATAGTCACTCCTGGTGGGAGATCGTTATCGCAAGTCTGCGCGGTTCAAAGTCAAAGCGCATGGTTAAAATGCTTGAGACTACAATTCTCTTCACTCGCTCGCACTCATCTCTCTCACTGGTAGTTCTGAGAAATCAGCATCAAATCTACAACCCTCAATTGATGATTTTCACTATCCTTGCCCGCAATATATTCACTTTCGAAGAGTTTTCCTAACGCTCTCCAGAGCTGAAAAAGTTGCTTTGACGTGCTTCGGATTTTTATTTCCGGTCAAAGCCCGTGACCACTACAAATGGAGCGGATCTCCTACAGAGTGCACGTGGGGAAGATTGAAAACCTGAGAAGTACGCTGTGATCATGAGTAGCGCATTAATCCATTCCACAGGGTTTTCAAACCCCAATTATAGTGAATCTTGCTCAAAAGCTCGTTCAATCCCACTGTGTTAGATCCAGTTTCGAATTCACGCACTTAGGATGATACCATATTCTCTTCGTCCTGACCCTCACCGGCACAAACAGAATTACGACAGCTAATCAGGCACGCGAACCAATACATCATTAGTACTAGCACTCTTGAACAGACAAGATAAGAATGCCAGGTAAATCGGGATATACTTATCTATTTATTCGGCTCATACAGAAATACGTGATAAATAAAATCTTTGATATGGCAATAACAAAGCGGAGAAAACAAAAAAGGAGTAAAAAAATGAGACAAACTTAGACAACGGACTTCAAAATTTAAGCTACGTTTTTTAGATGTCCCCGAATCAGCGACTAAGCTGCCTCAAGAAGACTTTATCCCTACTTATAATCCTAGTAGAAGCGAGCAAAATGACATGAAATATTCTTCAAGAGCAAAGATGAACTTCTTAGCTACCAAAAAACTATGAACGTACCAGAAGTGTATATAAAGAAAAAGAAAAAGAAAAGAAGTGAATATATCAAAAAAACAAGGACACGCCGGATTTGGGACAACGAGACCTTGTTTCCTGTACAGGCACATTCTGGTACATTTACACCACTCGTGATTTGACGAAGAGGAGGAAAAAGAAGCAAAAAGAACCGATGATATGGGACGATGTTTTGTTGTAGGATATCAGGACTATAAACGTACTAGTGCATCGGTAAATTTGTAAAGTGAGACAAAAGGCAATGGCTCAAAATGTTCTTTAAGGATGCAGTATGTCTGCAAGAGTGACTTTTGCCAACCAGCCATACAAAAGTCTGAAATGTGATATGTTTCAGTCATAATAAATCGTGTCATATTAAACGTGTCAGTCCTCTCAAACCATGCCATGCCAGCCAGCCATAGAAATGTCTGGAAATTTGACTTGTTTCAGTTATAGTATATCGTATCACGTGATCCTCTCAAATAATTTTGCAACACTCAGCGGGAGGGCGAGACGATAGAGCTATTTAGTTTAGAAACCATGAGAACAAAAAATTCGACTGAGTATAGCCGATGCACTTTCTAACACACCTAATATAACGAGATATGACAATACGAGCAAAATCGATTTCCGTTTGTGGTATCAGAATACGTCCACGTTCACAAGATATACAAAAACTCCACCATGCTGCTGATAGCAAAGCGACTGCTCTGTACAGTATAACTTATTAGCCTAAGTCTTTAAAAAGGATAAGATAAGACCTGTTTAAGTAACCATTATATCTGATTAGCGAACACTTGGTGTGCAAGGCGAATATCTCGTTAAGGAACAAAGAGGAACTTTTCAGCAATAGAGATAAAGTTTCAAGAAAGCCAGCCTACCACATACACCGCAAATCTTCGTTCAGCAATATTTTCTGCAAGCATGCATCGTTTCCATTGGAAGATATACGAGATACGATCTTTTTGTCTATAAAAGAAACTGGAGTTTAAGTTTGAAACTTGGAAACGGTTCCGGAAAACTACGACATTTACCTACAGTTTAGATAGATTGCTGTGCCAACGTATTGACACGCCATGCAAACGCCTGTAAGTTTGACCTCTTTTCAAAAGGAATATCTTATTGAATATTTAACGTATTCCCCTCACATTTACCCAGTTCCTACACGGCAGGTGCTTTCGATTATGTCTGTGTTCGCCAGACTAAATATGTATTCATCTAGACTCATACATTCATCCGAATCAAATAAGAAGATTAAAACATGCCCACATAGATAACGATTGCGCCATGCCATACCAAGGTTGAGTTTTGTATCACTGATAGCAAGTCCGTTAACCAACTTATCTTCTAGTTATCGCACCAGCTACTGGTAATTAAGAGATAACAAGGTACTATCTGACTAGAATACGGATCGTTATCTGAGTAACAATACAGTCTTGTAAGAGGCAACGCGTATCTGATTTAGTTAATCGGGCGATAAAACTGCTTTAATCAGCCACAGCGTTAAACCAATTATACCATGCCATAGAAATTACGTAGAGCCAATTAGAATACAGGGAAGTTGGTATTACAGGCATTATGCGTATATTCCGCACATTCCCTTCATGGGCTGTGTGCATGTAACAAATTGACTGAGTTGTCTTAAAGCTCGTGTGCATACCGAGAAAATGCAGTCGACTCGTGAGCTATTTCATTGTATAAAACTCAAAAACGGTACATAACTACTTTTTAGTAGAGGATCACCATGGGAAATCTTCCCTTGATCATCGGGATACAAAGTGCTAGTCAGTATGGAAATCGACTCAATTCCACGCAGTCACATAACTCGCAATGGAAAAGTGACTGCAAGCTGTGCTTCTAGATCAAACTATCAGTAAAATCTGAATTTATGATTGATCATCGCAGCTATACACACAAGTTAAGCAGTTGTGAAATTAAAGCCTGAAAAAAGTTCAGGCCTGAACGGGATTCGAACCGATGACCTCTGAGATACCGGTGCAGTGCTCTACCAGCTGAGCTATCAAGCCAACTGGGAGCTGGTCACATTGTGAGTTCTTAGTATACCTGTAGAAGGTTAAGAATATATTCATTTGCATCAGTAAAATCTCTTACACAGTGTCAAGGACTTACGTCACGGCTTACGCAACTTGAAAGGTTCAAGTTCGTCGCTTGTAATCCGTGTCAATCCTCTCAATCCTTAACCATCCTTGTTCCTTTATGACTTATAAGTATCTCTTTGGTGTTTTTCTACCTTAGTAAACTATTATGGTTTGCCTTCAATTTAAAGGTATTTTTTTATACGTAGATAAAATACTGCGACTGAGCTCTTTTAAGTAATCTTAAGATGCGCGCAAGGATAACGTTCCATTCATTACAGTCTGTTGTGAGTCAGTAAGTATCTGAGAAATTTTAATTTTCTAATCATGAAAAACACAGTTTCGAAATCCGTGTTGTATGATAAGTACATTCTTTAGCTGAGGTCTCAACATGTCATCATGACTCCATCCACACATGCGAAACAATAATTTCTTCGATATAAGGACACTGGTTACGAGTCAAGTTTATGATATTTCCATTATTCACTTCCATATAGTCATCTATTACGGCGTAATATATATATTATATCACAGTTACGATGGTAACAGTGTAACTACGCTCAAAAACGAGCTTGGTGACTATCACCTTTTGTTATCGATGGAATTAGACTACTAAGGTACAACGTTTGGAAAAGTTTAAAGCGGGGGTACATGTGAATTCAAGTGACATTTTGCGAAGTGTAAGGAGGGATTAAGAACAAAGAAAAAGTTATGGAACATAACAGAAAGTTGAACGCTCCCGAAAGGGGGCACCCCAGGTTGGTGCGGGGCAGCTGTTTGGTGTGCGTCTACCAATGCTTAACTTCAAATTCTAATTTTAAAACAACATCAAATCTTCAAAACTTCCTAAAATCACCAAAACATTTTTCAAAAAGCTCGAACGTAGATATGTGTAATGAGCAAAGAGATTTTTGATTGCTTGAAACGTGAACGAGATATTTGCGTTAAAACCATACCCAGCCAAAATACGCCTTACTGAAGAAAGTCTGTGGGCGGAGTTCAGAGCCACCTTAAGTTTTTGAATCTTTTTTGGTTTTTTTTACGAATGTAGTTAGATCCCCGTATTATTGAATGAATCTTTTTTTTTTCAAGCCAATTCATCAGTTTCACTTCTCAGTCACCAACGTGACGGGAAGATATCCAGCCCATATATATGGAAACGGAAACGTTAACCCGACAAACAATTCGGTCAAGCCATTAACAACTAGTTCTTTATTCCAACGAATACGAGTGGAATTCACAATAGTGTCTAATTTGTAATGACATTCGATGCAAGAATTTTTGAATCAGCCGCCGGCTATATCCATGCAAAATTATATAACTTCGATATGGTTGAATTTCTCTCGTTGTCTACCTTTGAATTTTGTCCTTTCAATAATTAGCCATTGCCGGAGCGTAAGTAATTTCCATAGATTACACCAGGACTTTTATTTTTTCAAACATGATCGCACCTCATGGTAATGTCAATGAAGAGTGCTTGAGAGGATTCGAATAAACTTGACCTTAAATAGCAATTGCTGAAAAAAATAGTTCACGATCGCTTAGCTTGGGGATTTCTCAACGAGAATGTCGCTAAATGAAAATACAAGTTTGTCACTGAGAAGTGACGAAGGATAAAACGGCAATAAAAAAACATTAATTGTAGCTGGGAGCTAATTAAATTTGGCAGCGAATGGACGGTTAAATGTAGTTAATTGACCTAATCAAGCAATTCGTATCAACAGTGTATTCACAGCTCTAGATAACAGCGCAAAGCAACGAGTATTATTTCGCTGAAAGCGAAACTGGATCCCATTAATTGAACATTGATGTGCGATCCCGTTAACTTTGGTAATGATACTGCTGCTTGCAGCGCAGAGGCCACACAAAGATTGACAGCATTGCCGCGGGTCTTTTTTGCGCAGGAATGTTTCGGAACCTTACCTGATCATTTAAGGGTTTCAATTTCCGGTTTATCATTTCAATAGCGATGATTACAAAGGTCTAGCTTTGCACCCAGAGTCAAACGCTATCAGCTGCTATCATTCCGGGATGAAAGCTACTGAGCAGAACTTTCTCGCAGTGCAGTTTATTATGACATGCAAAGCAACGCTCGACCGAGTGCTAACGGATTCTAGCAATTTTTCTTGGACAATTCTGTCCGAGGGGAAAGGCGTAATGACGTTAACCTTATTGCGAAGCATCGACAAGGCCAGACCACAACACCAGGAACTGAGTCCGTGCCCTACGCAAGTGTGTGGCCCTGCTAACGATGTAACACTGGAGGGGCAGGAGGCGGGGCCTGCGACTTAGAGTCTTTATCCGAGAAGACTTGCACTTCTAACCATTTGCAGATGTAATTAAAAAGGCAGTACATTCTTCTCAGTTACTGAAGACCCCGAGTGTGGGTCCGGTCTGGGGCCATCGACCTCCTGCACGGCAGCCTTCGACGCTCTACATACCGTGAACTGAGCTAACCAGGTGTCTGTTTTCATGTTAGTTTGTTTGGAAAAGTCGTCATCGTTGATGTTAGAAGGTCCTCAGTCCAAGTCACTAGTCCACATAACAAGGTTTGTTGTCTACGTAACGTATAAACCCCTGAAATGCGTGTTGTCAAAATACATTCAGATGTCGACTACATCGTTTTCTAAACGAGAATTAACTGCAGGTGCAGGAGCTCAGTAAAGTTAACCTGAAAATAATAAACGACGATAGAAAAACCGGCTAAAGAGATAATAACAATGCATAAAGGAAAGGATGGAGAAGATTAACGGATTACAAACGACAGACCTGCAAAAAATGACGTAGGTCCTTTTAAAGTCTTAAAGAATATCCTCTACAGGAAGCTGCACACTATGATTTCTCGTGTTTCAAAGAACAACGTCTTCTGATACGCGCCCTAAGTGCTCACAACTTGGCGGAGTTTCTCGAATTCTTGAGGGGGGAGGGGGGGAAATTAAAAACCCCACTCTCCCCCCTCCTGCTCCGTCCTCGCCTATATTTACCCTAAGGCAAAAAAACTGAACAATAAATTTTACAAATTCAATTAAATTGAGTCGAGTCTATGTAAACGAAATATGATGAATAATGGCCAAGGAAAGAGTAAGATCTGGTTACAATTTCCGAAATACAAAACGCAATCCGAAGTTTAAAGTTTAGGGACATTTAAGGTCAGTCTAAGCAGACTTCTCTTTGGGAAAGAAGGTACGTGAAACCCTTAACTACTTTTTGCCCATTCGTTTTATTGTCCTTTGTATCTCGTTAAACGTAAACGTTAAAAATGTTTGCTTCAGGATTACATTCTCTTGTCAGGATCAATTACTTCAGGGTAGTCCACCAGACTAGCCCCCAACTAACATCACAGACAACCAACTGCCAGTAGCTTGTAAGGAGACTCTTCTTAGTAGAGAAAGAAAGTAGTGTAGGAAAGAGCGAAGAGCCTGCTCGCAAGTTTAACTGCAAGAAGTGAAGGTTTTAGAAATTTTAGTTTCGTGTTCTGTTTGCTAGGTTCGCTGTCCATGTATGTTTGTTGAGTTCATCAGGACTTGCTAAGTCAAATACGCCCGGAAATACGCGAAAAAAAAGCGCGGCTAAGCTGCAAAAAGGGTACTCGTGTAGCGGTGATATATGGCGACATCGATCGATTAACAATTAAAAAAAAACAACCATATTCCAAAGAACGTACAAAGTCCGCAGCCTGATAAGTGTTTTTATTGTAGCGAAAACCACAACAATTTTAAATTTGTGATATGGAGTCGCCTAATCGATCCAGCTGGAAACACGTCTGTGCATATCTCCTTCTCGTACCCAGTTTGCCTCGTCCACCACAAGAGACCAGTTTCGGGAGCGCAAACCTCGAAGGAAAATACATGAAGCCGACGCAAAGCGCGGGAAAACGTGTGCGAACAAGTTTTAAGCCAGGCGTGTGGTGGTTCGGATGCAAAAGCAATTACTTTTCGACACTCGAGTGAAAACCGCGCTACACGAACTCTTCTTTAAAACAGGAGACCGTTGCTCGGATTTCTAGTAAAAAAAAAAGTACTGACAAGATCTGAAAATTGACAACTCGATTGTTTTTAACAAAAGTATTCCGTGAACTCAGACCCTCAATTATCAGAAATATGCAATAATCATTAAAGCAAGACAAGAGATCCTGAACAAATTATCAGTATGAGGAGAAAGACACAACTGTTACGAATCCACTACACTCTTTTTTTTCTAAAGAATATATTTTAAAAGAATATCGAGGCAGAAATTTGCGAAATTTTAAGAATGGTTTAAAAATAATCCCGAGGCTGGGATTTTGAAAGGAACATAATTTTGTATGTAGAAAAATTGTAAATACGATACATCTATACGCCTTAAACCAAGCCTATAAAAATTCTTTCTCGAAACGGCAAGAGTAGCCCTATGGTCGATGATAACAATATTTCTGCAAGACGTTTTGTGCGTCTTGTCAGGCCTTATTGCCTGCAATCTGGATCACAAGCCATCAAATAAGCTATAATCTAAGAATATTAGAATATTTTCAGTCTAAAATCGGAAGAAAAATAAGAATATTCAGTCTAGGCCGGAAAAACAATATTCTTGTAAATAATAGTGCCCACCAAGATAAATTCGCCTGACTACACCGATACCAAACATGTTAACCTTTTACCCTGTATTATGAAACTTTGTCATGATTTAAATTCTTATCTACTTGTCTGAATTTTGCCATGCTGAACGAATTAGCCGATGGCACCTGGTTTGAATTCGAGTCCAAGAAACAACACAGTTCACCGTGTTTTTTTCTATACTGAACAGGGACAATTCTCTGACACGTATTTCTGGCATGAAGGTCAGATACTGACACATGACCAACAACAACAATTATCACCCATCTACACACGCTGAAAACCGCACCGAGCACAATAGACCTCTGTACAGGTCAAAGCATGTTAAAAAAAATTGGATAACTGACTGAGCTACTGATGAATGTATGACCTTGAAAACGTATGTCTGATAAATCGCCTAATTTAATCCCAATAAAAATTCCAGTGGGTAAACAAATGAAAATCTCACCATACTTTACTCGATCAGGTGAGGAATCTGCTAAGAAAAATAACCACAAATACACAAACTGGAAACTTCCCCTAGTGGCAGTGTATGTTTCTGTTGATCTAGTACTGTCTGCTCTGCCACACAAGGAGAGTGACTAAAAATAGTTACTATTGCACCAATGTAACATTTCACTATCAAAACACGGGGTAGTTTAGCTTGAGAATGTAACGAGACAAAGAAATAAAGTTCGTAATGAATACATGTTGTTGCTTTAGTGTTTTTGTTGGAAGAGGTCCCCTACCGGCTTCAATGCCAAAACATAAACCCTTTTCTAACCGGGCACCCCCCATGAGCACTCGACGCAATCTTTCAAAATGTCGACGCCCAATGCTGGAATGCGTTAAAAGTTATCACGGTAAACAGATTAGTTTTGCGGCTGGACAGCCAATCACAACCTTGTGGCGCAGGAATAATTGGATTTATTACTGCACATTCTACTAGGTACGCAAAGTTTGTCGGCGTTCAGGATTGTGTGAGACGTAAAACATCTTCATCTTAAGGGCTTTCAACACTTAAATTTGATACAGTTCAAGTGCAACAAAGCAAAATAACATCTGAGAACTGTGGAAACTCAAGGTTTAGAATCTTTAAAGCGAATTTTCTTGCATCAATGGTCTCTGAAATTGCAACAGTGTTCATAGACGTTTTGCAGACTAAACTCGTGTGTGTGTTTTTTTTGGTTAGAGAACTCTTTACAGATTAATTACTGTTTGTTTGTTTTATAGGACTCTCGACACTGTGGCTACTGAAAGGTTAACGTCTGTTATGTCACACTGAAAGTTCAGTTTCCAGATACCTTGCATTTGATGCAGCCACATTGCTATATTGCTGAACGCATTCGGGCCAAACGCCAAACTACAATCAAGTTCAAAATACCGATACAATTCGCGACACACGAGACTCCGAAATTCGAGAAGAAGTATTTTTCAGTTTTTTTAAAGAGCTTTCGCCCAACTAGACTACGAGTAGTTCTTGTCCGTCGATCGAAAGAAGACTACGAGGACTAAAACGGAAATGGTTGGCCAGCGATTGTCAAACTTACTTCCACTCGCTTGACCTTTATGTCGGCTACTTATCACGATGTTTTTATCAATAGACAGCATACCCCTCGCTGTAGATATCACAGTCCAAATCTTGGATTCCGTAATGTTATATATGTTTACAAACTATAGTAGCGCACCAACTTGATTTGCTTTGATATTTTGTGCTTTCCGCTGGCATTTGGGGCATTCGGACGAGGTGCGTCTGGCCTATAAGCTTGCGTTAGGGGTTTTTGGTTTTTGCAAAAATAAAACAGGCTGCTTCTTTAAATACTTAGTCCTGATTAGTGCCTTTGCGTGCCAGACATAATGAAGCCTTTTTTTCAACAATAACACTGCACCCAGCCTGGCAGACAATCACACTATAAATATTTCAGAGGCGTAGCTCATGACAGTTTCCGCTGTACATACAATGCGCGGTGACGCCAGTCATCGCACCTAGTAACGTATTAACATTTGTAATACCCCGCAGGGTTGTTCGCTTACGCACTGTGACATTTTCCACAACGGCTATCGATTGAAAGTGGCTCGAGTTTGAAGGTGCTTTGCCTACAGTGTTCGAGTAGATCATGGCGTATAGTGTAGTCCTGAAGAGAGGGATCTGGCTGGAGGCTGTCTTCATGCTACTAGTAATGAATGCGG
>Ga0099810_1356146_pt1 | contig 14443 bp, 2 predicted proteins | sample DipCnscriptome_FD_81139 | JGI IMG/M metagenome (GOLD analysis project Ga0099810, IMG submission 81139) | Metatranscriptome of coral microbial communities from Puerto Morelos, Mexico - Diploria C A metatranscriptome (Eukaryote Community... | ecosystem: Host-associated > Invertebrates > Cnidaria >... | reverse complement strand
AGAGTTTGAACAGCAACTGTCAAGGCCATTCTACTTCCGACAGAGAGAACATGGCACCGTGGTGGACGTTCTGTTCCAAAAGACTGCAGAATCCCCAGAGGTCGCTGCCTTTAAGAAAGGTATCGTTGGTGCTTTTCAAGTCAACCTGAGGGACGCGCATAGAGCCAACACCTACGAGGTGCAAGAGCATGATGATTCTGGTATCTTCCAAACCAAGTACAGTGTGTTATCCTTAAATGATACACACGCTCATCTCCATCGAGCCTGGACCAACTTCGACTACCAGCAACTTGCAAATGGTGCTCCGCCGAAAGGAGAACACAAAGTTCAATCTCAGCATAGTGTTCATGTGCACCTCAAAGATGGAAAAGTAGATCAAGTTCACCGCACCACAAGTGCATCCTTCAGGCCAGCCAAAGGACACCCAAGAGCAGAGAATTTGAAAGGCTTCGAAAAACAGGATATAGAAATGTCAACTAGTGGTTACAGCAAACTGACCTTAATATCGTGCTCTGGTCCTCAACACCAGCGTTCGAAACGCTCCACCGCCGAGAACGAGCATCTCAAGACTTCAAAATCTCTTAATAGAGACAGCTTACTGCTGGATGACGCAGACAAAATAAAAGTGTCTGAGGTAAGCAAGGAAAAGAAGAAAACACGACCTTTGTACGAAGTATTACGCTGTCTTGTAGACGACAACATCGAAGAGCGGGAAGTTGGTTATTGTGCAAATGAGCTGCATCATATGGTTCGCAATGATGAAAATGCATTCAGAGCGATCAAAGAGTTGGTCCAAAGTCGAAATCACCAAAACCTAACCTCATGGGCCGTCTATTTGGCCGCTGTAGCCGCACACGGCAAATACGAAGCCCAAAATACACTAGCATACGCCGTAAAGACAGATAATCCAAGACTTCTCACCAGCGAAGAATACGAGACTGCGCTGATATCAATTTCTTACCTACCAGACGGACCACTGCACTGTAGTCTCTTTAATGCCCTTTTTTATCTGACTATGGAAGACAAGAAAGGAGAAGCTATTACAGCAACAGCGATGCTGGTCTTGGCTGGACTTACAGAAAGAGCAAAAAGAGCAGGATACAATGAAACCTTAAGTGATACCGTTGCTGAGATGATTCACGAGAGGTACCGAAACAAGTCAAGCTTCTATGACCCCGAAAGTATGGAATATGAATTACAGCTGAGAGACCACATCTGGGCATTTGGAAATCTTGGTCATCACTCTGGACTTTCAGTCATTCTCGAACACATTGACCACGATAACTCTGATATTCGATCAGCAGTGGTTTCAGCCATGCGAAGAATGTCTCCAAAGCACACAGACCGACATCTGATGGCAGCCTTGAACCAAGATGAGCACAAGGACGTCAAGACAGCAGTAATCAATGTTTTTATTGATCGCCACCAAAACTTGACTGAATCAGTAGTTCTAGGCTTGAAGCATGCCATGTGGCACGCCGACAAGGACGATGGCTTGGACTCGGCTATACAAGAGTTCCTTGAAAACCATGGGAATCATAGCAAAGCAGTAGATCTACGTAGCCAGCGTAGAGAAATCCATCGCCGCAAACGTGCCCTGATACCAGAGCTCCGCCCTCGCAGCTTCGAAATCGGCCGAGTTAAGCGCTGGAATAAGGTTGTTGGAGGAAACTGGTTAGGAGCTGAAGCTGTCATTCAGTTCTTGAATAAACTCGAATTACGCGTTGGAATTTTCGGCGGAAAATTTGAAATTAATCTAGATAACAACGCTGTGATTAGAGGTCACATTCTCAAGATCCCTTTTGATGTAGCCAAGGGCAAAGCTGTGTTCAAGGCTTCAGCAAGTTTTAAGAACGACATTCCAAAAGATCTTATTCATACTATTGCAGATGCTGGAGATGAACTTCTCAGGAACTTCGATAGTATCGCAAGTGTAATTACTAAGCAAATCGAGAAATTCAGAGCAAAGCTAGCCAAGTATTTTCCGTTAAACATTGATAAGTTCACAGACTTTTCCAGAAAAATGAACAACTTTTTGAAAGAACTAACACTTCCTTTGCAAGCCATTAAAGCCACTAGAAAAATCATTGGCTTCTCCAGAGATTTAAGTTCTCGTGCAAACAACTGGATATCGTTGATAGATAGAATCACGAAAATACAGCACAGCCTGACAAGGCTTAGTGGTTTTGAGATTCTGTTTAGGAACGTTATTCGTTCTTTAGACACAATACTTGGAACTATCGATAGCTTAAGTAAGCAACTGCCAAACAATCTGCCGGATGACTTCAACATTAAGAGCCTTCTTCAAAATCTCAGAAAGGTTCCTGTCAATCAACAAGATGCTGAGATTAAAAAATATTTCAAGACATTGGAGTCATCTGTACCGGATGGATTCCGCTTACAGCTTCCATTCAAGTTCTTGATCTACTTCTCTTTCTCAATAAACACGTTTCAGAAAGTCTTGTTAAGACTGCAGCGTTTCGGTAGCAAATATCTGGAAATGTCTAATTCGCTAGATTCGCTGGATGGGACAAAGTTACCAACATTACGCCTTCCATTCCTGAAAAAACATTCTCCAGTGTTTCAAAACCAAAAGTTCAATTTTGGCCTTGATTTTGACTGGAAGGTTTACCTCAGGTTCGATCTCAACTTGAAATCGAAGGATTTTCAGTCATTCCTTGATCTCCTTGGAAAATTCGGAGAATTTTTCCAGCAGTTTACACTCCTCGATTTCGATCTTGACACGTTCTTTCAAGACATTTTACCTGGGAGATCACTTGACTTGCAAAAGCATTTCCCTGAGATGTACAAGACCAAACAAGGAAATTACTCTGACCCCTCCGACTTGTTGCAAGCGTTTCTTTCGAAAATAACTGACATACTCGATCTTCATGTTCCAAACATTTCTAGCATTAGTCACATGACGGACTTCTTGCAAGAACTTGGACCAGCAATGAAGCAGTTCACAGAACAGAGCCTTCAAAAAACCTGTCGAGTCCATGAAACAGCAGTAAACCTTTTTCAGAGTTTCCAAGACTTTAAAGATAACATTGAAAAGGAAGGCATATTTCTTCTCAAGGACATTGAAAATACAACACAAAGCGTTCTCCAAGAATTACTTAACCTAACAATTTTCATAGATACTTCAATATATGAGATCGAACAGAACTTCACCACTTCTGTGAAACACTTCATATCGGACTCTCTAAAGGAAACTACTGAAAAACTACGCAATATTGAGAACATAGTAGATGGTGCCATGAACTTTACGGGAGGAAGGTCGTCGGAATTCAGTGGGGCGTGTACCAAAGCATCAATTTTGTCCGCTGATGTTATCGATCAAGTACAAGACAACGCTCGTCAGGCAGTTAATGACCTGGCATCGGTGATTGGACCTGCGGCATCAAACATCAAGACTGTTGGAACAGATTTGAAGTCTGCAATCACAAACGTTGAAACGTGGTACGAAGAAAACCTAGCAGCTCGTGTGGGGAAGATTTCTCGAGTTTCTCAAATAATTAGAAATTTTCTATCAATTGTAAACACGAAAAATGACTTTGTTAATGCCCTTCGAGATGTAGCTACTCGCTTATATGAAGTTATTAAACATCTAAAAAGCCTTCCAGAATATGCAATCAAGGCAAGGGAAACTGCAGACGCAATCATTGATTTTGCAAACGGAGCTCAAAATTATAAAGACGAAGTTCAAAAGCTTGATATCCGAAAACAGTTCGGGGATGACTTTGACCAACGACTACAAAATGTCTGTAACAAGTTCAAAGCCATCACTGCTGCAGGGCTTGTCAGACCTGCTGATGTTGTGCATGAGTTTAACCAGTTTTTCAACAAAGAAGCCAACACGTTCGTTGAGAAGGCGTTGTTAAAATTCAGGAGAATAAAGGATTCTGTAGATGAGACAAGAGAGGAACTGCAAGGAATTAACTCAATGGTTGATGAGGTGGTAGCAGTTCTACACGATCTCAAGCCTTTTACGAACTCGTTCTCGGCCATACTTGAAACTGCAAGAACACTACCTGATTGCGACCAGATGACTCAAACATTTGTCCAAAGTACGAAACACGGGGTCCAAAAAGCACTCTCGATTGGTAGGTTCGTTATCCATCAGTATAAAGACGTTAAGAAAGAAATTGTTGCCCTCAATGAACTGGTTCCGGAAACGTGGAAGAACTTCAAGTTACAGAAATGTGTGAAAGGCGTTACCTGCCTTTCCAAAACATTCACTGAACAAGGGAAGGTTATTAAAAAGAAGTTGGATATCATTAAGGACAAACTTGAGAAAGCCAGTGAGTATACCGACTTGCTAAGCAAGTGCGAGGAAGGTGTCAGCAACACAACGGAAGTGCTCAACAGCATAAAACTACTTATGGAGCAAGTTCGAAACTTCTCTCTTCAAGATAATACTCAAAAAGTGAAGGTAATTTTGCAGAAGATCACAGGACAAACATCGGATGACGAAGACCAAAAAAAGGCCATAGCATATGTTAACAACCGTCTGAAAAGAGCTGTTGATTATATACAAAAAGCCAAGGAGTTGGACAACCGGATTCTTAATTTTCAGGCAAATACTTTTCAGGGATTCCGTAGAGTCTACGAAGACGCCATACATAAACACGTACAGTCATTGAAGAGCACACGCTCCAAGCTTGAATTATCCTATCAGCTGTGGAAAAAACAAATGATGTCCATAGTGTCATGACGGCTTTGCATACCAGTACTAAAGGAGCGCTTGTGTTTGCTGATAATCTACAAGAAGTGACGGGTTTGTTTTCGAAGCCAACTAGCATCCTTATTGCCAATACTGAAGAGATAAGCAACAAGGTGAAACCTCATCTTGACAAATATTCCTCGGAAGTGACCGATGCGGTTGACAAAGTCAATGGACTTTTACAAAAAGTCACCCATTTTTTGAACACGTTTCAGACGAGACAAAGAGGTTTAGATCCCAGCAGTTACAAACCTTGGCAAGATATACCTTACTGTTCTAAAGAGGTTTGCTTAAGATCTATAAGGAGATCATCACCGCAATATTTATCAGATATTTTCACTTGGAAATTTCCGCATCTTGATGATCTATCTTCAATGGACAAGAGCGGACGTTGGCTTACACCTGGATTGTTTGATGATTACAAAGTGGAAGGAATTGCTCAGCTCTCCGAGAAAGAAATGATTCTTGGAATGTACGGCGTAGCAAGTAATGAAGACAAAGCATCACTCCTTGTTGTTACAAACGTTGATAGCGGGGTCAAGAAAATTGTTCAGCTACAGAAACAGGGTGTTATTTTGTCGGTAAAAATTGGTGGTGTTGCCATAGCTAGAGATTATATCTGGATCAGCGATAATGAAAGAAATGAAATCCTTTCTGTAAAAAAAATCGATATAACGTCGTCGTCTTCTTCACCTAAACCTTCTCAGGTTGATATCTTCAAGACGGTGACTGTCGAGGGAACAGCTGAGTCCGTGTCTTATGATGAACAACGCAGTGTCCTGTGGATAACAAACGGCAAAATGGGGAAGGCGTACAGTTATCGGCTGTCACTGGAAGGCGATCTGGCTGGTTTATCCCCATCCAGAGTCATTCATATCGGAAAGAATGCTCAAGGGATGACGATTGTAAGGCAGTTTGGCAACGACTATGCGTGCATCTCAAGGTGTGCAATGGTTGCTGGGTTTCAGTGCAAGCTTGAATTTCATCACTTGAATAATGGGGACGAAACGGGAGAAAACACGTTAGAAAGAGTGGTTCGAACTCCCTCTGGCTTAGAATCTGTGAACAGAGTTGATAATGAAGTTATTGTATTGGCATTCTCCAGTGGAACGTTTTCTGAAAAAGAAAATTTCGAACAACTTGGTGGCGACTTTGAAGACAGATACTTTAAAATAAGGCTGCCAATTCTTAATACCACCTTTGGTATAAACGAGAACTGTATTTACTTTAAAGTAACGGACAAAGACGTTGTACGACCGCGAAGGCTCTTTCCAATTGGAGACGTCGTGTGTGGAACAAAACGCACACGAAGTATCTCTCAGGAGCTTGTCGAAGCAGATGTCTACCATGAGCAACTTGAAAAGATACACGAAAAAAGAATGCGAAGTGCTACAGGCCTTGGTTCCTGTGTTTTTTCACAGGGGAACTTTACTGCGAGGTTCTCGTGAATTTTATCGATATGCACAAGGTTTTCCAGTATTTGGAATATATGTTCTGTTTGTGTCGCGTGCTGCTGGTCATTATAGTATAGGATACCAGGCAAAACTTTGTTTAGAAAAGAAACTCTTTTCTTCAGGTTTGATTCCCGGGGCGTGGATAACTGTATACGCTAGTGCAAGCGTTCCTCGTTATGTTATTGAAGCTGGTGTTACAATTGAGGCCAGGTTGCTGGAAATCTACCTTGTTCCGGAGTTGCGTATATCGTTTGGCAGCTGGCCTTTAAGAGCATGCATTGAACTGAGAATTCGATTGACCCCTCTGAGCATCAGAGTTTATCTTTGGTACAGGTTTAGGAAAATTAGAATTGATTGTTGGTTAGTCGGGTGTGATATAGAATTCTACTGGGGCTCAAAGCACACTTTTAAGGAGTGGCTGTGGACAACAAAACAAATCGACCACGTACTTTTCACGAATTGCCAGGAAGATAAAGACAGTACACCTCCAGAAGCGGGAACGTGTGTAGCTCGACAGGTAGCAGACACCAAATACTTTGTAGAGTGGCATGGATTTAAGGAAGACTCGAAAATTAGTGCTTATCAAGTCAGGATAGGATCTATAGAAGGCTCAGGTGATGACTACTCTGATTGGGTGGGCACGTCGCTTAGCAAAGTTGTCACAAACCTGAAGGTCATGGACGGTAGAAATGTATTTGTCAGTGTTATGGCGACAAACGAAGAAGGACTTGATAGTCCCTTGGTGAATTGTCCGTCGTTTCCTGCAAGGAGAAAAGGACCACAAATTCGCTATGTTTATGATGGTGTAGTCAAAGGAAAAGATGCCAACTATCAATGCGATAATTACACTTTAGGAATGAACTTCGCATTTAAAAGTGATTCCTCTGAAATTGTCCAGATCAAATGGGGAGTATCGTCAAAGCCAACTTGTACGTTTGATACATTAGAAGCAGACGTGGTTCCTATGACATCTCTTGGAGATTCTAACTCCATTCAAGTTTCTGGCTTATTTCTTGAACACGGAAAAACGTACTTCACTCGTTTGTATGCAATGAATACGTTTGGATTAAAAGCGGTTATGTGTAGCAACGGTATTCTAATTGACACAACTCAGCCCATACCAACATATCTTCAAGATGGTGCTGATGAGGTTGACGCGAACTTTGTTCCATCACTAAGACGTGTCCGCGCAAAGTTTGGTCGCTTTATTGATCATGAAAGTCCGATTACGAAGTATGAATGGAAAATTCTGAGAAATATGTCTGGCGAAGATGTCACGGCTTTTGTCAAGGTACCTCTCACCCAAACGACACCCCTCATGGATCGTCTTTCTCTTAAAGCGGGCTCTACTTATAGGATTGCACTTCGTGGAACTAACGCTGCAGGTCTTCAAGCGGTAATTGAGACAAATGGATTCATACCTGATAATACATCACCACATTGTGAAGGGGGCGTAATTGACGTCTCTGATGAGATGGACACGTCAGATGTAGATTTCGTGAAAGAGTTGAAAAGTATCCAAGCAAAATGGAAATGTTCAGATCGTGAAAGTAACATTCGTTCACAGCTTGTAGGTGTCGGAACCTACCCTGGTGGTGACGACATTCGAGCGTTTGAAAAACTAGACCTTCTGCCCCAAACCACAATAGATAGTGTTTTTTTTGTTCAACTTTCTGACATAACGATTTTCGCAAATGTTCGATACCATGTTACCATAAAGATCATTAATGGGGCGGGGCTGAAAAAAACTATCTCCTCGGATGGTATTTTAATTGACTTAACGCCGCCAATGGTGGCTCCAACATATATCAAGGATGGAAAAGGAGAAATGGACAAGAACTATACTAGTGAACGTTTTTCTTATAGTGCGCACTGGGAGCAAGCGTTTTCTGATGCAGAAAGTGGGCTGGTGGAATATCGTATGGGGCTTGGTACTAAACCTGGACTTGCTGACATTAAAGCTTTCAGTACAGTGGGTTCGCAGACTAATGAGACAATAACAGGAATCCTCCTCGAAAGTGGTCAGCGTTACTTCGTGACCGTGATTGGTTGCAACAGAGTGGGTATGTGTGTCAACGGAAGCAGCGATGGTGTTATTGTAGACTTTGTCCCTCCACATTCTGGAAATGTCTTTACCGGATTGACAGGCCCACCAGTCCTGTATCAGTGGTTAACTACGTCAGTATGGGCAAGATGGAATTGGTGTTTGGCGGATGAAAAGAGAGCATCTACAGTTTTAAAGTACAATAATCAGTGTGGCAACAACAGCTTTTTTGATGTTCACAGTGGTATTGCTATGTTTAGTATTTCCGTTGTATCGCAAACTACTGAGCAGCTTCTCGCGCCATTCAAGTTCGCTGGGCGCCAAAGATACGCTGGCCGTAACATTAATCTTAAAGATGGGGTCTACTCGGTAGTTATTGAAGCCAGGGACAAAGCAGGTGTTGCTTCTCGTGGTCTTTCAAACACGTTTATTGTCGATAGCAGTCCTCCTTTAATTACGCTTGTACAGCATGGCCATTTTGGCAAAACACTGGCATATGCAAACACTTCTGTCATAACATTTCAATCTTACCTCATGGTTGAAGACGAACTTTCTCGGGTTAAAGCTTACAAAATTGGCGTTGGAAGTCATTCTGGCGGTGATGACGTCATCAAATTTCAGTCCTTCTCTTTACGTTTCCCAACATCATCATTACGAGCTAACTGGACATCGCTGACACCAGCGTCTCTGAAAAACAACCGCCGTTATTTCATCACCGTATTAGCTGTAAATAGTGCTGGCCTCTCCACCATTAAATCTTCCCCTCCTCTGATCTGTGATTTTGAAGGACCTAAAGATGGAATAGTGTTAGATGGCTGGGACTCACAGGATGTCAAGTATCAGAGTTTTGCCTCCATCTACCGTGCACACTGGTATGGTTTTACTGACTTCTCGGGAATCGACAAAGTCTACCTTGGCTTGTCTAGTAAATCTAATTCAACTGTCTGTGATGTGAAGAAGGAAGTAATTGTTTCAACTGATGCAAATTTCTATGTGTTATCTGAACTAGCCTTAATCTCGGGAAAGATATACTACGCATGTCTCAAGTTGGTGGACAGAGCTGGGAATTCCAATTTTTTTTATTCCAATGGTGTACTTGTAGACACAAGTCCTCCTGATCCAGGGTATGTTTCTGATGGACGACCAGGGCAGGAGATAGACGCACAAATGGAGAGTTCTTTCCTTACAGCTTCTTGGGGTAATTTTACAGAACATGATACAAGTATTGTGTCATATCATCTGGCGTTTGGTTCTTTCCAAGGTGGCCAAGACGTGCAAGGATTCACAAACGTGGGGATGGTAAACACCGCCACAAGCTCTAGACTGAAAGTTTCCGAGCTGAAGACAGGTCAAATCTATTATGCATCGGTGATTGCCTACAACATACTAGGGATGCCAAGCTTTATAGCTATATCCGATGGTGTGCTGGTAGATTTCAGTCCTCCGTCTTTCTCACAACCAGCTCGTGATGGTGATGATCACGGTAAGGTGTTAAGCTACACATCGGAAAATTCCCTGAAAGCAACATGGCAGTGCGAAGATCCAGAGACTGGTCTCTCCTCCATTGCTGTCGCTTTTGGTAAACAGCCAGGTGACGCAGACATTGTAAATTTCACAGGCCTACCAGTGTCTCAAAACTCTTTTACAACCAATCGAAAGCTTCGTTTGGGTGCTCGCTACTTTAGCACTGTTCGATGCACTAACAAAGCTGGCCTTACAACTGTCTCCTTTTCCGATGGAATCGTATACGACGATTCGCCGCCTTATCCAAGTTATGTTCGAGATGGTGACTATCAGACTGCTAATAGGACTGTGCTTGTTACCTTTAAGTTCGTTGATGCTGAAAGCAGAATTCAAGCATACAGACTTAAAGTATGGGGAGCAAGGTCACTCAATACCTCGCTGGATGTGCATGGTTCCTTCAGAGTTCATGGGAATGTTACTAGTTTAACTTTGGAGTTATCAAAAGATCTTGATAACGGGAAAACGTATTATGTCAACGTAACAGCAGTGAATGGCGTCGGTCTAGAAGCTACTATACAATCTGATGGATTTGCTGTTGATACCACTTCTCCGATATGCTCGCAAGTCTGGGATGGCAAAAGTAACTATCTAAATGACATTGATTACGCTCCGAGCTCAAACAGATTCAGTATTTCTTGGGTTTGCTACGACAACGAATCTCCAATAGTTCGATATCAGTTTTCGGTCAGAGACGTGCAAACAAAGGAGTACGCCATTCCGTTTTACATTTTAAAGACGCGTGTGAACTCAACGGGATCCGCAGTAATTACAGGTGGAAGTCGAATCACAGCACGCTTTATCCAAGGACACACTTACCAATCTGGAGTCGAGATTACGAACGCTGTTGGCTTGAAGACAACTAAATGGACAGATGGTGTTACAATTGATAATACACCTCCACAAGCGACAAATCTAAAGCTGGCATTTGATCCAGAGAAGGATTCCTTAAAAATGGAATGGTCGGTAAATGACAGAGAAAGTGGCCTGAAGTCAGTATACTGGGGACTTGGAACATCTCCAGGAACAAACGACATCAGGAACTTTTCCGACGTTTCGCCATCGGTAACAAACATATCAATATCAAGCGTTTCGTTTCAGCAGGGGAGTACGTGTTTTTTAAATATTTTTGCAGTTAATAAAGGTGGCCTGTCTAGCAAATCCACCTCAAACGCCATTATCATTGATCGCTCAACACCAAACCCTGGGATTGTAGCTGCTTATCATGTATTTCCACGCAGTTATGATCAAAGCAGCAATAAGGTATCCAATTCCTCTTTTGTTGTAACTTGGACAGGATTTACAGATCCTGAAAGTGGTATCAAAAAGACCAGCTGGGCTATTGGAACTGACTGCCAAAAACTGAAACAAGATGACGACGATTTATACACTGAAGTAGTCGCTGATGACTCTGTTGGCGGAGTTATTATTGAGAATCAAACCGTAATGGGAAACGACACTTACTTCGTTTCTGTTCGAGTTACAAATGGAGCTGGCCTTCACAGAACAGATTGCTCCCCAGGAATGCTTGTAACATTAGGAAAACTATCTGCTGGTGTAGTAAGCGACGGACCGCTCTCGTCAGCAAATGACATTGACTTCCAGCTCGATAATAGAGCTATTTGGGCACACTGGCGTGGTTTTAAGGATCCTGCATTTGGTATCTCAAGATATGACTGGTGCATTAGAGACCTATCACCCAATGCATCTGGATTAGAGAAGTGCGCATGGTCATTCATGGAAGTGCACCATTTAAAAACCAAAGCTAGTCGCCTTTATAACCTGACTCTTTCGCATGGAAAGAAATATTACGTGACAGTAAAGGCTAAAAACGCTAGGGGTGATACTGTAATGTCATCCTCAGATGGTGTAATTATAGACCGAACACCTCCTGTTGCAAAATCAATCCAGATCGCGCCATCATCGGGTAAAGAAACTTTGTTCTTAACATCACCGTCTGCTCCTGTAGTTACCTGGTCAATTGATGATCCCGAAAGTGGAATAAGCCACTTCGTCGTTCACGTTGGCAGCTTTCCACTTCACAGCGACCTGTTAGCCAGTGAACACCTCGACAGTCTAAGCCGTTCCCTTGATTTAGGACAGACAAACTTCACGCTTTATCAAGGCTTAATTTTCTACGTGACCGTTACTGGAATCAACCTGGTAGGTCTGGAAACCGTTGTAACATCACAACAAGTAGTAGTGGACTGGACACCCCCTGAAGCAGGAGAAATTGTGGATGGTAATCGGACAAAGCCGAGGGCGGGAGTATTTATCGACAGCAATTACCAAAAAGATAACGGAATGTTGTTTGCACACTGGAGTGGATTTAAAGATTCTGAAAGCGATGTTATAAAATATCAGTGGTGTGTTGGAATAGCTCAAGGTAACTATGACTTCTGTGTAGTGCACGTCTTTTTTAAGTCATGGTCATCCCAAAGGTATGTTCCTATCATTCATTCCATTTACAATGTACAGATGCAGCTATTTATCTTCAACTTCTTTGTTAGGAGTTAGAATTATACATATAATATTAAAAGTTTTCTTAAACGATGCGCTTTGTTATTTTTCAGGCACGTGTGAAGTAAAAAACATGACATCTGTCTACCTTCGAACGAGTGTTTATCATTGGATTAATCTTCAAGAAGGCTTACAGTATTTTTTTACAGTCGAGGCAACTAATGGTGCTGGTCTTAAAGACGTAATCTACTCTGATGGTATTACCGTCGATAACTCGCCACCTGTGATAGAAGGAGTTTACCACAGTGTGGAAAATGATGATGATTATGTGCCCCAATTAATGATTCAAAATGATGGCAGATATTTAGAATTCTATTGGAAAAAGCCCTATGACACAGAAAGTGGGATTTGGTCTCTTAAATGGTGCGCGAAAACAAAAAACAAATCCTGTGATATCGTCTCGCTGACATCGGTTGATCCTGAAGATACTTCTGTAAAGAACACAATGTCTCCACCGCTAGCCTCTGGTACTGTAGTGTATGTAATGCTCGTTGTAATAAATGGTGCTGGAATTACTTCCACTGTCGTCAGCCGACCGCTTTTAATTGACACCACCCCTCCGTCAGTTGGAAACGTGACCTTAGAAAAAACTGCAGAAACCACTTATTTTAAAAACAGACATTCAATTACAGCTAAATGGAGTGGGTTTGTGGATGACGAGAGTCATTTAAGCCATTTTGAATGGGCCATTTGTCAAACGTGCGAAACAGATAAATGTGTTAATCAATATGTGAACGTTGGCCTTGATACTACTATAAATATTGACATGTTTGGTATCAAATACGGCATATCTTATGTAGTAATTGTCCGTGCATTTAATGAGGTTGGCTTATTTAGTGAAGCTTCTTCCAACCATTTTATCCTGGATGGAGCTAACCCATCTCCGGGAACTGTGTATGATGGATTGGAGCGACAGATAGATAGAGAATTTCAAAGCTATACGACTCGACTCTCAGCTAACTGGTCCCCGTTTAAAAGTGTTAATAGCCGTATTTTTGACTACGAGATGTGCGCAGGAAAAGAACCAGGGACATGTGATGTGAGTGGATTTGTAAGTCTTGGTGTCAACTTCAAAGGGTCGATAACAGGATTAAGCTTGGAGCATAATGGAAGGTACTTTGTTACCGTACGAGCAACGAGTGAGTCCGGTTACACCACAACGGCAACCTCAAATGGTGTGAGAGTTGACAGTACACCACCTTTAGGAGGAAATGTAAGAGATGGTCAGACATTTATGGACATTGACTACCAAGTAGCTGACACATTCATTTCTGCCAACTGGGATGAGTTCCAGGATGGAGAATCAGATGTTAGTGGGTATACATGGTGTGCTGGAACAGGAAAGGGTATCTGTGATGTCATATCCGAAACCAGCGTTGGCGATCGCACCAGTGCCAGTCAACAGATTTTGCCACCACTGCCTGGAGGAATACCAATATTTGTTACCGTTAGCACCTTGAACAACGCAGGCCAATATACTAAAGTATCCTCAGACGGGTTTAAAGTTGACGACACTCCACCGATTCTCTCAAAGGTCCTGGACTTGCAGTTTGGCTTAGGTGATAGACAAATTGACTACCTGACTGCAAAAGACAGTTACTGTGTTAGTTGGGACAGCATGGATTCTGAGACTGATGAGCTCAACAGCGAGGTCTCCGTCTGCTCTGAATTGGACACTCATGAATGTGTACTTTACAATTTGGATGTAGGAAACCAAACATTTATCTGCTTGGCCGACCTTGATTTCAAAGAGGGACTAAAGTATGTGACCAAAATTCGGGTCAAAAACAACGTTGACCTGTTTGCAGAACTCTATTCAGATGGCTTCGTGCTTGACTCAACGCCCCCTTTTGTGGGTGAGATAAATTATCTTGGGAGTTCAAACCCAATCGTCAAGGAAGCTGCAGAACATTTCACACATTCCCAAATTGCGGTTCAGTGGAATGGCTTTTGGGACAAAGAGAGCGGTGTTCGTACTACCTACGTTTGTGTTGGAACACTGCCAGGAGATTGTAACATTAAGAACTTTACTGACATGAGAAACTCCTCTACTATCACTTTCCAAGATTTGCTGCTCATTCAAGGACAAACATACTTTGTTTCGGTCAAGGCGGAGAACGAAGGTGGCTTAACGAGTGAAGTGAAAACATCCGACGGGATTGTTGTCGACAAAACAGG
>Ga0099810_1567345_pt1 | contig 14565 bp, 1 predicted proteins | sample DipCnscriptome_FD_81139 | JGI IMG/M metagenome (GOLD analysis project Ga0099810, IMG submission 81139) | Metatranscriptome of coral microbial communities from Puerto Morelos, Mexico - Diploria C A metatranscriptome (Eukaryote Community... | ecosystem: Host-associated > Invertebrates > Cnidaria >... | reverse complement strand
GGGTTATTATCAAGTCAGTTAAGAAAAACAGGTCAGTTTTACCTCAGGTAGAAACATCTACCAATCATGAAATCATGTCTGACTTGGGACTAGAATGAAATCTGCACACCAGCATTTTTGAGTATATTGTGACATGATATTGACTCTCGGCTCAAGATTCAATCTTACCATACTGAACCAACACCTTACTCTATCCTACTCCATTTCGGAAGCCCCAGGTCATTTCCTCGTTGGTAGGATGCGAGGATTGCATGGAGCTTTCTTCATAAAAGGATTCTTGATCTTGGGCGCAGCCAGTGCTGAGACACAGTGCCCGTCCAGCGAGCTTGTGAAGGAGAAACGAGATTCTCTCAGCCACGTGCTGCTGCAGACCCAGCGAGTGAATGGAAAATTGAATGAATTCGTCAAGGAAAACGATCCAACAGGAAGCGCATCCAACAGTCGTCAAAAAGACGGCTTGACAATTTTGGATCAGATCGGTCAAACAGATCAAAGTGATAGGAAGAATGCAGAGCATGCAGAGCAGAATTCAAGAAACCCGTTGTGGGAAGCAGAAGTGAAATCTTTGACCTTGCTACTCTTCCCACTTGCTTTGTCCATTGTATCTACGGCTTTATCATACGTTTGGTTCTCGCTGAAGACAGAAAATGATGAAGCAACCGGTGCAGAGGAACCAGCCCAATCGGCGAGCAATATCAAGACTTTGGCCAAGGACAGCAGTTTGCTTCCACGTCAAATGCCAAAGGCCAAGCCTTTCGACTTGAAGCAACAGTCCGAAACGTCCGAAACGGCCAAGTCCGCTAGGCCGCCCATAAAGCCCATAGAGCCCATAGAGCCCGAAGAGCCAGCTTCGGTCAAACCTCCGCTGAGACTTGAACCAGGCAATCAGTATTCGGGTGGTGAGATTGTGGTGGAAACCTTGCGCTTGGTGGGAGTTGAGCGTCTCTTTGGGATCCCAGGTGTTCAAAACTTGGCTTTGTATCGAGCCATTTGCCAGCCACAAGGGAAAGAGGTGGCCATGCATCTCATTGGCAATGAAGAAGCTGCGGCTTACATGGCCTGGGGAGTTTGGCACAACCAGAAGCGATTGGGCTGTGCTTGTTTGATTGGTGGTCCAGGTGTGACTCATGCTCTTGCAGGGGTGGCTTGTGCCTTCAGAGATGGGACTCCAATGCTTGTGTTGACCTCTGGTGTTCGTGCAGGGAATGAGCGCTTCCAATTGCATGATGTTGACAACCTTGCTGTGCTCAAACCCGTTTGCAAAGCGTTGTTTCGTCCTGCATCTGTGCAAGAGATCGCTACAGCTATTTCCGAAGCCACCAAATGTTGCCTTGAGGGACGACCTGGACCAGTTGGAATTGAGATTGCTTGTGACATGTACAACAAGTGTGGTCCCTTTGCATGGGACCACGCTCTTCCTGTTCAATCAGTTCAGGAACCATCTTTGACAACCCGCCCGGTCCCTGCTGTCCAAGCCCGACATGCTTCTGACCCAGTCTTGGCATTCATCAAATTCTTGGTCTCTCAAGCCAAGAACTGCACGGTTGTGGCTGAACCTGGCTACTGTGCTGAGATTGCTGCAATGGCATGGGAGAGCGATAGATCTTGGCAGCTTCTTTGTCCTGGTTGCGGATCCCGGCCAAGTACCTTTGCAGCAGAAAGCCCAGGTGTATCAGTTCCAAGTGCCATTGGTGTGGCTCGAGGAGAAGCGACCAAAGGTGGCCAGGAATCTCCAGGTTTGGTGATCGCTTTCTGCGAGGCCAAGGCCTTGGTACCTCAAGGTTTGGAGTTGTCGCATGCTCAAGGACTACCTTTGCTGCTGGTCGTACTCCAGGATCAGTCTGTGGATGCAATGGTCATGGCTGAGAGCATGGGCATTGCTACGCATTCTGTGTCCGAGTTGGACATTGCAGAACAAGAGAGCCCATGGTCGCCATCAAATTCGCAGAGAAAAGGCTCGCTTTTGGCTCTTCAAAGCGCAGCTGCTGCACAGACGTCCCTTTTGGCAGTGCAGAAAGTGCGGAAGCCTTCAACTTGCCTTGAACCTCTACACGATGATGTCAAAGAGCACCTTCAGGGGCCTTCCAAAGTTGTCCATGCACTTGCTGCTGCAGGAGTGGAGTTTCTATTCTCAGCATGTACCAACCCAGGGCACAAAAGGCTATTGCGCATGTTTGAGGAAGCTGGAAGAGGAACATCTGTGAATGTAGTGACTTGTACCGATGCACAGAGTGTTGGTTTCATGGCAGATGGTGCTGCCCGTTGCTTTGTTGGGATGAACGCCGCCATCGGAGCTTGTTTGCTGGATTCAGTGGATGCATTTTCTTTGCCTGTCTTGTCTGGAGTTGGTGAAGCTTGGCAGGATGGTGTTCCCCTTCTTTTGCTTGTGTTGAGTCCCAGCTTGGAGGAGTCTGAACGAAGAGATGGAGGCATCGGACCCCTTGCAGAACTATCAAAACAGGTACTTGTTGGAGATCTAGATGACTTGAAGGAAACGATTTGTCAAGCAAGCCAATTGGCTGCTTCGCCACCATGTGCTCCAGTGACTGTGCTGCTTTCCCGTAGTGATTTCCTGATGAGCTCGCGGAATATTTGTGCAGACTGTCCTCGAGGGCCTTCTCTTGTTGAATGCGGTGGGCCAGCCTTTCTTCAGCCACCGGTACCAACATCCCTAAAAGCGCCTCGGTTACCACTGACAGATCCTGTCCCATTTTCACCCGAAGCGGGTGCCAAGAAAGCTGTAGAAGTATTGCTATCTGCTTACCGTCCTTGGATTCATGTTGGTATGGGTTGTGCAAACCCAGAGGTTGGGGAGAAAGGTTTGATACAAAAATTGGCGGAGTCGTTGGAAGCTCCAGTTTCGAGCACCTTCTCTGGAAAGGGAGTGATGCGTGAGGATCACCCGCTCTGGCTCTGGCCAATTGCAGGTCCAGCTATGCCAAATCAGTTGCGCGAGGTTGCAGATACATGTGATACAGTGTTGATTCTGGGAGCTCAGATGGGTGAAATCGCTTCTTGCAGACGTCAGTGGCCAACAAGACGACATCATGTGATACATGTTGATGCAGATCCATGTGTGCTGGGGGCCAACTTTGTGCCTGATGTACCAGTACTAGGGGATGTGGCTCAGGTTTTGGAGTTAATGCTTCAGGAACTTGCTCGAAAAGGTGTGGAGCCAAATCAGCGAAGCTCGACTTTGAGAGCGGATTTGAAGGCGGCTCACGAAGCATTGCTTGCACAGATGAGAGCTGAAGCAATGGAGCTGCCACTTAGAAACCAATGTTCCCCATTCGGGCTGTACTCTGCGCTGCAGAGGGCTGTGCCTCCACAAAAAGCCGTTTTCATCTCAGATTCTGGCAATGGCACTGTGCTGGCGGCCGAATTTCTTCGCCTAGCAAGGCCGAGGCAGTTTTTGGCCCCGACGGACTTTTCCTCCATGGGCTACTGTGTACCCGCAGCCATTGGGGCTGCCTTAGCTGGTCGCTCACGAGGAGAGGACATTGTATCTATTGCCACGGTTGGCGATGGTGCATTCCTGATGACTGGGCTTGAGATGGCAACTGCTGTGTCCTTGAAGCTCCCTGTGATTTGTGTCATCCTGCGGGATGGTGAGTTGGGCATGATCAGCGGTCTTCAGCGGGCGCAACAAAACGAAGTATATTGCACGCATGTGTCTGAACAGTTGGATTTTGCCTTGCTGGGCAACGCCTTGAGTTTGCCATCACGGCGTTTGACATCTGATGCAGAAGCAGAAGAGGTCGCTGCTTGGGCTTTTGAGCATTGCAGCAGTGGCAAAGGACCAGTTCTCATTGAAGCAATGGTTTGTTACGGAGCTCCATCCTTCTATGCACGTGGTGCCACTGGGCAGGTGCCAACAACTGCTGTCAACCCTGCCCCAGTTGAGCCATTGTCCCTGACCCAGTTGCCTGAGCCACCCTCGCTCCAGATGGATGAGGAGGCACGAGCCTTTGCAAGAAAGGTACTCGAAAAACATCGCCCGCGAAACTCATGGGATGTTGCAGAATGCTTGCAGATGGCTCTGGCAAAGTGCTCGCACCAATCAGGAGCTATCCAGGATGGGGACATCAGCTGGAGCTATGCCGAAATGGCTTCAAGAGTCTTGCGTCTCGTGGCAGCTCTCAAAAACGCTGGCATCAAAGCGGGGGAACGCGTTGGAATCATACTTCCTAACTCTGCAGCACACCTGGTGTCCCATTATGCCGTCACAGCTCCAGAGTTGCGGGCCGTTGTGCTGAACCTAAGTCCTCGGCTCCAACCTCCCGAGTTGTTCAGGCTGTTGGAGGATGCCGCGCCCAGTGCATTGATTTGCCATTTCGACTCTGCAACGTTGGTCTCCAAGACCTTCGAATTATGCGAGCACAACCAACTCGAGCACACCTTTGACACAGGGATCCCAATCTTTTGGTCAGGTGGTTTGCCTGATGGATTTCAAGAACCACAAAATGTTGTCCTGGAAGATGTAACAGAGTGCTCCACGGACTGTTCTAGTCCACATCAAATGGTGGAGGGACTTCAGAGAAGCAGTGGAAGCGTCAACGAAACTGGAAACATGCCCTGCGAGATGTATTTCACAAGTGGCACTTCTGGACGATCCAAAGGGGTGTTACTTACACATCGGATCGTTCACTCCCATACTCTCCATTGTATTTCTGAGCATCGGTTTTCATCAAAAGACATATGGCTTCATGTGGCACCAATGTTTCATTTGGTTGATGCATTCGCCATGTTTGCCATCACAGCTGTTGGTGGAAGGCATGTGTTGTTGCCAGGCAGTTTTGATGCTGAGAACACTTTGGAGACCATACGATCGAAAAAGGTCACTGTGACAAACATGGCCACATCCATGGTGAACTTGCTTCTAGCATCTCCTGCTAGCCATTCACTGGATGGTTGTTTTCCAAGCCTACGATTGGTCTCTTGTGGAGGTGCGCCTCTCAGTAAGGCTTCACTATTGAGAGCTCAAAGGCTTTTTGGTTGCGAATTCTTCCAGTCCTACGGGATGACAGAGTGCTGCGGGAAGATTTCCATGTCCATGCTACGTGCGGAGCAAAGATTGCAACCTCTAGGACAGCAGATGGAAATGCTTTGTTCTTCAGGAAGGCCATTCGAAGGGATTGAGGTTCGAGTGGCAGATGTGGAGACTACCATGCCAGTGCCGAAGGATGGAAAAACTGTGGGTGAAGTGCAAATTCGAGGCCCTACGGTCTTCACGGGATACATGAAACCGATGAAACTCCTTGAGGAAACTGCTTTAACGAGCTCCACTGCAGATGAGAATTTCCTCCCAGGAGGTTGGTTCCGTACTGGTGATTTGGCCTATGTCACGCCATTAGGTTTTCTGCATGTCATTGACCGTTTGAAGGATATGATCTTGGTGGGCTCTGAAAACGTCTATTGCATTGAAGTGGAGAATGCCTTGTTTGCTCACCCGGCTGTTTCCCTTTGCTCCGTCTACGGAGTCCCCGGGCCAGAGATGATTGGAGAGTTGGTCAAGGCGGTCATTGTGGTGAAGGATGGTATGACAGTACCAAGCACTCAGGAGTTGCAAGCCTTCTGTGGTAATTTGCTGGCTGATTTTAAGATTCCACGCGTCGTGGAAGTGGTGAAGTCAATGCCATTGAACAGTTCAGGAAAAGTCATCAAAAGTGAATTGAAAAGGAGGGACATGGAGAACCCTGGCCTTAGAGAGAATACACCTGGTGGTTCCCAAGAATTGAACGACATTCAAGAGCACTGCTATGAGTTGACTTGGTGCAGTAATTTAGCATTGCCAAGTGCCACAGGTTCTTTCGGACAATGGTTAGTCCTTTCGGCTGGCTCGGATCTTGCCCCAGTCTCCCCAAAGTTGCTACATGCGGTTTGTGAACGCTTTGGGGCTCTGGGAGCTGGTGGGGCTCTTGGAGAGTGTTCCTTTGGCAATGTTCCCATGGTCTCAAACTTTGCAGGGATCAATGCACCCACAGGAATTTGCTTGCTATTGCCTGCGGGCAATATGGTGGACAGCACTGATGGTGATTCCAAAGCAAGGCTGGCCGTGCAACGAGGCCTGTGTACAATGCTGGCAATTGTACGGGCAGCTGACGCCCTGAATATTGGCAACATTGTGGTGGCCACACAGCATCCCACAGACCAACCTGTGGAAGCAGAGCAAGTCCTTCCCCAAGATCCTGCTGTTGCAGCATGTTGGGGGTTTGCTCGTGCTGCTGCAGCAGAATCACATGTCGCATGGCGGCTGGTTGAGCTTTGTGGTCATGCTTCACCTAGTGATGCTGCCAGTGCTATTGTAGCTGAGGCTCAGTCCACACATCTCTCAGAACCTCAAGCTCGCTCCGAGGAGGTGGCCTGGGCTGGGGGTCGCCGATTCGTCCGGCGCCTGAAGCACTTGCAACTGTCCGAAACCATTGGCTCAGCCAACATGGCAAACTTTGGGCTGGGCTCTGGCATGGAGGGAAATAGCTCCTGCATTGTTGTCGGTGGAAATGGTAGTTTAGGACGTTTGCTGGTCTCAACCTTGCAAGAGTGTCATGGATTGAGTGACATTGTGATTGTTGGTCGGAGCACACGTTGCTCTGTTGCTGAAGCAACGCCGAAAGATGAGGCCCCGAAATGCCAAGTGCACTTCCAGCGAGCAGATGCTGCGGACATTGAGAGTTGCGAACAGTTGATGAACTATGTGTCCGTGAATGCTGCGAGGTGCTCACATATCCTGAATTTGGCAGGCTTTTTGCCAGAGAGTGGCATGGTCCCAGCTGCCAAAGAACTCCGGTGGGCAGACTGTGCAGAAGTTCTCAGGCCAAAAGTGGATGGAACCCTCAACCTTGCTACTTCTAGCGATCGAGTGTTCAAGAGGCAAGGGGAAGGTAGCAATGGTTGCAATTTAGTTTGCTTCAGCAGCATCTTCGGGATACTATCATATCCTCGCCTTGCACCATATGGTGCGGCCAATAGCTTTCAAGATGGTTTCACAGCACTCCGATCTGCTAAGGGACAAGATGCATTGGCTGTGGCCTGGGGTGCTTGGGCAGAAACTGGAATGGCACATCGTGCTGGTGCAGGTTTTCATGCCTTTTGGTCATCGGAAGGCATGGGTTTTGTACCGCCTGGTGATGGGATGGAGTTACTCTGTCGCTTGTTGTCATGCAAGAGCTCCATGCCGCGGCAAATCTGTGTTTTTCCTACATTGGATGCATCGAGGTTGTGGCCTGCTGCTTTGTCCCGCCATGTGCTTGCTCGCGATCTCGCAGAAGAAGCTTCTGACCCTGTTGGATCTTCAAGCCAGGAATGTACTCAGAACACAAATTCGGAGACACTGGAGATTGATGTCCGGGCTGTGGTTGTGAACACCTTGAGTACGCTTTTGGGGTGTGAAGCAGAGGAAGTTCCAATGGAGGAGCCCTTTGCAACTGCGGGAATCACTTCAATGATGGCTGTTGATTTGACATCACGAGTGAGCAAGGCCTTATCCATCAACTTGCCTGCAACCTTGGCCTTTGAGGTCGTCAGCGGGGAGCAGCTGTGTTCTTCACTATTGGCCCGCTTGAAGCCGGTGCAACAACGGCCGGTGCTTGAGGTTGGAGCAATGCAGGTGGAGAGGGCAGTTCAGGTACAAGTAGTAGGTGGTGCATGCACCCTTCCAGGTGGCCAGCTGGGTACGAGCACAGACCTTCGTCAGCTGTGGTCACGACTGACTGCCGGTGTCGATTGCATCAGACTTCCTCCGAAAGGGCGTCCCGTGGCCGCACCGCGAGAGACAAGCCCTGCCTACCAGACACTGGGATATTCAGAAGCAGGATACCTAGATGCAGAGTCGGTGACTTGCTTTGATCCTCAACCCTTTGGCATGGGCCAGTCAGAAGCAGACATTCTTGATCCCCAACAACGTCTCTGCGTTAGAACTTCACTGGAAGCAATGGAGGATGCAGGCCTATCAAAAGCAAAGGGTGCAGCAATTGGTGTCTACGTTGGAGTTACCACCGTAGACTTTGCAGACATTGTTATCAAAACGGCGGGCCCACCATCTGCCTACACTGGACCTGCTTTGACAACAGCTATTTGTTCCAATCGTGTCTCTTATGTCTTTGATTTGCAAGGGCCATCTGCATCAGTTGATACAGCGTGTTCTTCCTCCTTGGTATGTTGCAACATGGCAATGGCAGCACTGCGCAGCAACACTTGCACTGGAGCATTGGTCATCGGTGTGAATGTGCAGTTCAATCCATACTGGACAGAGGCCTTTGCAGAAGCTGGAATGCTTTCTCCAACTGGACGATGTCGGTTTGGAGACAACCAGGCAGATGGCTACGTCAGAGGAGAAGGGTGCTCCTGCCTCATGATTTCAGAGGTTGGCGAGTATGGAAGAGGTTCTCCTAAAGCTGTCCCCTATGCTACTTTGAAAGGCAGCTTTTCCAACCAAGATGGCCGTTCCAATGGCCTCACTGCTCCAAATCCAATGTCGCAAGCTGCTTTGCTGACTTCAGCATGGTTAGATGCAGGCTTGGGCCCGGCGGATGCAATGTATGCAGAAGCACATGGCACTGGAACACCCTTGGGTGATCCAATTGAAATAGTGGCAATGGGAAGGGCTTTGCGAGGACGTGGTGCACACAATGATCCGCAGCTGGGAAATCTGCCAGCCCTTCGGACTGCCAGCTTCAAGTCAAATATTGGCCACCTGGAATGTGGTGCCGGCGCTGCCTCGTTAGCGAAGCTTTGTCTGGTCTTGAGCCGAGCCTTGATCCCACCATCTTTGCATTTGAAAGTGCTCAATCAACACATCGACTGGGAGGATGTCCATGTGAAGGTGGTCACTGAGTGTGAGCCTCTAAGTGGCGAAAAGGGCTCAATGCCTGCAGGTTGTGTCAGTGGCTTTGGCTTTGGTGGCTCCAATGCCAATGTTGTACTATGCCGCACCGGAGACATGGAAAGCGAGAGCTCGCGGAGTTCAGGTGCCAGAGCTGTCGTGGTCCCTTTTCTGTCGCGCGATGCGGAAGGTGCACTGAAAAGCATGGAGGCCTGGGTGGCTGCGTCTGGTCAATCCCTCGAGAGCATTGCTAGAGCAGCAGCGCTAAAGGCTGCAAGACCAAGTTTGCTTCAGAATCCATCGCAGACTCTTCAGCGGCATGCTGTGGTTGCTGCAAGCTTGAAGGAGTTTGTTGCGAAGCTGCGAACTGCAACAGGTGAACGAGCTCCATTGCAAGAAAGCAGGAAAGTAGCTGTGGTGTTGAGCGGTGCAGATGGCTCCAGTGCTTTCGCAAGCCTGCGTCTATTGCAGGCAATGGCTGCAGGGGATTTGGAGTCCCCTTGGCCTGGAATGCGAAGAAAGATGCAGGAGCTGTTTGCCATTGGCCACGGTGCCTCGTCTGAGGCAGCATCTTTCATGGCCTTACACTGTGCCGCTGCATCTTTCATGGATGACTTGGGTGTTGTGCCATCTTTGATTTGTGGACATGGCCTTGCAGGGAAGCTTGCTGCCTTCACCGTGGCAGGTGTCCTTCAGCCAATTGATTGTATCAAAGTAGCGCAAGGCTGCGATGAACTGAATGCGTTTTGGCCTCCCACCATACCTTTGACCTGTCAGAAAGGATTGCTGTCAGAAAGGCCAACAAGTCAATACCTCCAGTCTCTGAAGAGGAACAACTTAGATGACCCATCTGGGTTGATGTCGGCTGTGCAATCACTGCAGTGTGATGTTGTGCTGGAGATTTGTTTGGGGGTTCCGGCTGTGGAGTCCATTTTCTCCAAATCGACCATCAAAGTCGTGGCTGCCAGCCTCGGGGCACCTTCTGACGGCCGCATTGTTTCGGCCGATGTCGTCGAGCGTGCAGTTTTGGAAGCAGCTGCAGCTTTGCATTCCAATGGTGTTGCATTAACTTTCACAGGGGCACTTGGTGCAGGACCAATTGCAAGGCTACCTCCCACCAGTCTGACTCCTAAGATCTGTTGGCCCTGTGATCCGACCAATGGCGAGTGGACACGTGATGACTTGTATGAAGACATTTACCAGGCAAGATGGTTGACAAGCATGACAAGGCCCAACATGCCCAACGAAAAGCAATCAAAAGTGCAGCAATTCTTGGTCACTGGTGGGGATGCAGCCTTGCAATTGGCCTCTGTATTATCACAACGGGGATGTGCAGCAAAGGTTGGGAGTCCCTCAGCTCTCCCACTTGAGATGTCTTTGGCACCTACCACCTTTGTATTCATCCTCGAGCTGCCGAAGGTACATCAACTTCAGCAAACTTTGGATTGTGCCCGGGCTGAACCACATGCCATGCTACAGTGGCTGCGTGGTTTACCAAGGAAAGGCCCTTGTAAAGCAGTGATTTTATGTGTAGGTGCTCATGGGTCTCAGATTGATCTTCGTTACATACCAGTTGCAGCAATGTGGGGAGCAGCACGCTCTGCAAGGCAGGAGTTGCGATCTGATCTTTTGTTGAGATGTATTGATTTTGACCCTGTGTGCCTGGAGAGCGAGTCCTTCAAAAGGTCTGAAATCTTCAAGTGCTTTGCTGACGAGATCACCTTCTATCCGGAGGAAATGCGAGATGTCCTTCTTGCTCCTTCAGTTCGCAAGGTGGAAGTTTTGGAAAGTCTACAACTTCCGCTTGAAACCTCTACAACAGACAGCATAGACCGCCTCAGCAACCTGCCTAAAACCTTTGGGATAACTGGTGGAACCGGAGCCTTGGGATTGATGCTATCAGAATGGCTAGCGTTTCATGGTGCTAAATCGTTGGTTTTGGCTTCTCGCAGTGGAAAGGTGCCAGAGGAAAACTCCAAGTTATGGTCGACGTTGTCTCAGTCCCAGGCCAGCCTGGAACTGTGTAAATGTGATGTGAGCCAAGATCCAAGTCCATTAGTTCAGCTGTTGCAATCTGCTGATGCCTTTGGGGTAGCGCATTTAGCAGGAGTCTTGCATGATGGCCTGTTCGCACATCAAAGCTTTAGCACCTTAGACATGACCATGAAGCCAAAGGTTGACGGTGCAGCATTGCTGGTTGAAATGCTACGCTCTCCAGGCACCGAGCATTGTGCTCGGCGATTGCAACAGATGTGGCTCTTTTCTTCCGTCACGAGTTGTTTGGGGAACATGGGGCAGACGGCTTATGGTGCTGCAAACTCCGCTCTGGATTCTATGAGCCGGGCCTGGTGGCCGGGTCATGAATTGGGGCCAACTGCTGGTGCCACATTGTCATTGCAATGGGGTCCATGGGCAGACTTTGGCATGGCATCGGCTTTGCCCAGTGGGAGCACTTCTATTTTCAGACCTTGGAAAGGCACTCAGGCAATGCAGGCCTTGAAGGCTACTTTGGCAGCGAAGTCTTGCCCCGTTCTTTGCCTCACACAGTTCGAGTGGCCACAAGTCCGGCAAGACTTGGGTGAAAGTCCCTACTATCAAGGCTTCTTGCAAAGCGTTTGGGGAGAGAAGTCGAAGGATGCAAAGGCGGCAAAGGCATCTCCCGTTGGCCGCCAGTCTCAGGACATTGAAGATGTGAAAAGCGCAGTAGTGCAAACTCTGCAAAAGTTCTTGCCAAATGGGAGTGATGGGCTGACTGACGATGTAGAGTTTGATGAGCTTGGGTTGGACTCCTTGTCCGGGGTTGAAGCATCTCGTTCGTTGGCGGTTGCTTTGGCTCCATTTGGTGTCAAGAGTGTCAAGCCTACTTTCCTCTTTGAGGCCAACTGCTTGAAAGCCGTCCTTGCAAAAATTGAAGTGACCAAAGTCCCACCCACAGATCCAGTGACATCAGTGACTCCTCTTCCACAAGCAGTACAGGAAGCACCACAGGCATCTTGGGAAGACATCAAGCAGATAGTGATTGACTCGCTCAGCCGATTTCTACCAAACGGCCGTGATGGCCTCACTGAAACTGTGGAATTTGATGAGTTGGGACTTGACTCCCTTTCAGGTGTTGAAGCATCAAGGGCACTGGCAGCCGCCCTCCATGCACATGGTTTTGCAGGAATCAAGCCCACCTTCCTCTTTGAAGCAAACTCCGTGGGGTCTGTTCTTTCAAAGTTGCAATCACAAAAGCGGCAAGATCCTCCTCATCTCAGTGGAGTTTCTCCAGAAGCGAACTTGCCCATAAGAAGCCCCGAACCAAGCAAGGTGTCGGTGTCCATGGTTCCGTTGATGAATGTTCATGCCATCGGCGAAGCTTCCCCGATGGTGCGGCAAGCGTTTGCACTCATCTCTGCCACCCTTTCTGTTTTCCTGAGAGTCCTAAGCTATGGTCCATTTCTTGTCTTCCTTATCATAGCTTGCCCCCGGCAAAATGCAAGCGAACCTTCTCCAGTATGGAGTTCGCTTTCACTGTTTTCTGTTTTGTTCCTGGTGTCATTTTTCCTGGTGGCGGCCGTGATGCAACTGCTCACGAGTTTCATTCTGATGTGGACTGTCAAGAACCTGCTCCTGGGCACCGTCAAAGATGGTATTTGGCCAATCTGGGGTTGGAAGATGGCATGCCTCAAAGGTTTGCGATTGTTTGAGGAGTTCATCTTTGTTCTGCCGATCATGAAAGCAATGGAACGCACAGAATTGCCAAACTTTTTTTGGCGTCTCATGGGATCTCAGGTTGGCCGAGGCGCCTTTATCTCCCTTGCCGACGATCTGCCCATAATCGCCTGGGATTTGGTCAGTATAGGAGAGAATGCCATTCTCGATGGCATGAACATATGTGGCTCCAATCACACCTTCCACATTCACCGTCCTTTGTCAATTGGAAGTGGCTCCGTGATCTGTCACAATGCGACCCTAAAACCAGGCGCTGTTGTAGGCAATGGTGCCATCGTACTTCCACATTCTACTGTCACAGGAGAAGTGGGCACTGAGAAAGTGTATGATGGAAGTGCTGGAACATCCGCTGCGATGCTTGCTGCGGATGTCGACTCTGATCGCCTTTTGACATTTCCACGGCCAACACCAATGAGCCTCCTTGCTTCCTTGACAGCCATCCCATTCTTGATTTGGTTCAGGATTCTCAGCTTTACCCCTTTCATTGTGGACTTGGCATACATCTTTGGCAAATTCATTCCCATGATTCTGGGTGGCGAGCAAACCAACGCCTTTGATTTGGGTTTGGTGTTCTTGGTGTTGCCTGCCATTTTCGTGCTATCCTTGCTCCTTCATGACCTTCTTATCGTGCTGGCTGCAATTTCAGCGAAATGGCTACTGCTGGGCCGCTTTCGTGAAGGTTCATATGCTGTGAGCAATTTATACTTGTTCTTCTTTGAAATTACCTTCATCCTGAACTCGCAAGTTGCGCTGGTGATGAAAAGCAATGCCCAGACCATCCTGAACAATGTGCTCATGAAGGCCATGGGCGGGGATGTATCTTGGACTTGGATGCCTTCTCCCCTCAATGCGGCTGCATACATGTTCGCTGACCTTATCACGATTGAAAGCGACGCTTTCTCAGCGAGCAAAGCGATGTTCAATTGCGTGACCTTGAGACCCAGCAAGGGACCTGGAAGATGGCAAATGGTATGTCGCAGGATTCATATGAAGAAACGCTCCTTCACTGGGCCTTGGACTTTACTCACTGGTGGCTCTAACCTAGGTGAGGGAGCAGCCACCATGGATCAAACCTATGTCCCAGCTGGTATGACTATTCCTGCATGGCGAACCATGATGGGCACAAGCGTTGATGGCAGGTTCATAGTTAAACGCAAGCAGGAAACTAGACTTCCATATGGAATCTTTCCCTACGCTTTCGCGCTGCTCCTCAATGCTTTCGCTGGCAGACTTTTGCGAACATGGACAGAAATGCTTCCTTTTTTATCTGCCCGGATAGTGTATGGAACTTGCTGGAGTTTTCCACTTGCTCCATCTCTGTGGAAGTTGGAGTTTGGCCGGGCGATTTCTGCGAGTGAAATTGGTGTGGATATCGGACGAATGGTATTTTTCTTTGCGCAGACCTCTCTCCTGTCCACGGTCTTGGAGATGGCCAGCCACGTGGTGATTTTCCTGCTTTGCAAGCACTGCATCTTGGGACGGGTCACTGAATCTTCCGGGGGTCAACTTCGCGGCTGGGGCAATTTGAAATGGGTCTCCACCTACGCCAACATAACGCATAGCATGAGCGCCCTGAAATCTTGCTCCTGTACACCTTTGCTCAGTTGGATGGCCAAGGCCGCCGGCGCACACGTTGGGAAAAACGTGCAGATCCACTGGCGTGGTTTTTCGGGATGCCCTGAGCTGGACCTCATCACTTTGGGGGATGACGTCTACATAGGCGGTGCGCTCTATTCGCACAAATTTGCTGCGACCAGCTTGGCATACAGTGCGGTCAAGGTTGGTCAAGGTGCGCACACTGGAGGTCGCAGCATGCTGAGCCCAGGTAGTCGCTTGCCTCCTGCAGCTGTGGCGTTAGAAGGCACATTGGTGATTCCAGGTAGCGCTGATTTGAAAACAGAGGCCAAGCAGTACTTGAGCGGCAACCCAGCTGTTTCAGAAACCAGCCCTCCAGATGGTGTGTTCGAGATGAATGGCAAGCACCTCTAGCTTCTGACGTATGGCTTGGAGATGCGTCACGAGAGCCTACA
>Ga0099810_1331767_pt1:0-10000 | contig 14686 bp, 13 predicted proteins | sample DipCnscriptome_FD_81139 | JGI IMG/M metagenome (GOLD analysis project Ga0099810, IMG submission 81139) | Metatranscriptome of coral microbial communities from Puerto Morelos, Mexico - Diploria C A metatranscriptome (Eukaryote Community... | ecosystem: Host-associated > Invertebrates >... | reverse complement strand
GTTGCTGATTAGGTACGGTACACGCCTATCGAAGATAAGCCTGAAGAAGGTGGGTTTGGGTTGGCATTTTGGCATTTAACCTTTATAAATTTGACATACCACTCCAGTAAAATCGAATTGTATTTGGGTCAATGTGTTAGTTGCTTGATCGACACAGCCTTTCTAGTCATTTTGGCATGGGCAAAATAAGACTCTTTCCAAACCATTGCTTCAAGCGTATGAGTCAAATCACACTTCAAAAACCAGATGAGCTGAAAATAAGAAATTTATCGCTTTCGTTTTTTCACCCTTATCTGGAAGTTTTGATCATGAAAGTGTTGCCCTTTGGATACTATCCAAAATCCCACTGCTACCAACACATGTCAGTCTAGTTCCTTCAACCCGTTAAGCCGCTATCGTCCATAATCTGCCACATTTCGCTTACCTTTGCTGCAGCTCCAACAGAAGGTGCAGTTTGTGGCAATTTCGGTGCCACAAGTACTGCAATACATTTACTGATCCTGATTCCTCCAATCTTTTCACAAATAGCTACAAAACTCAAAACAATGGGACTCGGACCAAAAAATGGTGGTTGAGTGAAAAATCGAGTGAAAACTGGGGATAGTCTTTTTAACTTAGCCGCTGACCAGTGAGTAATGATTTTTATTTTTGTTTTTGATTTTGATGTGAGCGATGATGTGAGCGATTAGCAATTTGTTTTTGATGTGAGCAATTTGTTTTTAATGGGAGCAATTTGTCTTTGATGTGACAGTTGTGGGCCACCGTAGTGAGGTCAAATTTGCATACATATGATACGTGCTCGAGAACATGTGCGCAGTAATTGATACGTCAAAAAACGAAAGGAAAATAAACAAGCCAAGAGATAAACACCTTCATCCATCCACCCTTTTTTGTACACTGAGACCTGCATTCAGCTGCTGGACGCCTTTAAAGATGACCTTTGGGGGAAGCTTCTCGCGATTCGCTTTTACTGCAAGTGCAATAGTAAAGTTCTGCTTGTCCGCACCGCAATTCATGATCGGCACCGTCTGGTTCCCCGTAAACTCGAGTGTTCGTGTTGCTGGTAACTCGAACCGCATTGGTGTTTCATCCATGTTGATGATATGGCTCAGCGGGTACTTATCACCACAAAGCGGTGAAATGTCACAATGCTATCCTCCATGTCAGCTGGTAGGGGCTGGGCTAGGGTGGTCTTGGTTCACATGGAAATGGAATGGTGGCGTTTCCAATTGTTGTACCATCGAAGTGATGCTTTGAACTCTGGATGAGTTCCTTCGCTTTAACATGGAGCATCATGCCGTTAACTGAAAGACCTGGATACAAAACAAAAACAGCATCAATCAGTAAATGCAATGAACAAGAGATGCATGAGTACATGGGAATAACCAAGATAAATAATAGCTGGAAGCACTTTTACTTCAGGCAAATACATAAGAAGGCATTTGCCTTTGATCACTGAACCAGTCGGCCAACAGTTGATCAAGTTCGGGGTCTTTTGGTCGGTAACGGCCCATGGAAGCGCGTTTGGCTGTCATCTTCAGTTCGCCTGAAAACAAGACGTCTTGCTGATTGCGCCACTTTCGAACCATTGATTCGAAAATTCCGTATTCCCTCGCTATCTCTCGATTGTTGTTAACAGCTTCAGCTTCGGTTATGATTTTCAACTTGATTTTCGGTGTAGCGTAGTAATTGAGTAGTTGCCATTCTGCCTGTGTGGTCTGCTATTATGAGGACAAAAGGAAAAGGAAAACAAATTGAACAGTAGATCTACATGTATCTCTAACAAAAGATTTTCAGAGCATTTCTTAATTAAGATATATCAATGTAATAATCTTGCTTACAAAGTCAATTAGAGAAATATGCAGTTTTGTTTTGAATTTCTTTTTTGTAAGCTCTCCAGGAAACTGGTAAGTCATTCCACACCAATGCACCAACCCTTGAAAAAGCTTTTTGCTGGGCTTCTGGTCCCGCAACTCGTAGAACTTCTTCTTATACTTGACAGCATAGTACCTTTCACATATTACATCCTACATGTATTGTGCAGTCGGAAGAATAGCTTCCATATGCAGCTTTTATGCCTTTCTGAATTGGGGAATGCTGCACCAGGCAAAAGTAAACATTCACTGGTTTTTAGAGAAAAGGAACCTTGGAAATAGGCAAGTGTATACTCCACAATCAGAGTGGCTGGCCTGTTGTGGAACTTCTTGTTTCCTGTTTGAGAAGAAACTACACTCACTCAGATCAACACTCTCTTGGCAAATAGCGATAGAGAAAATGGTTACTTGTTCTTGGTTCCAGTGTGCTTTCTGAACTTGATCCTGATTCTGGCATGTGTAATTTTCTGAGAGGTCAACTCGCACTACTGCTTCATCTGCTTAAAGGTGCTCAATTTTGCTGTTGAGTGTTTTATTGTGGCCTCTTGACATAAACATGCTTCAAAAAAAATTGGCAGCTCCTCTTTGGCACAGCTAATGCATCCTCTACTGTCCTTTTTTTCAAACCTTTTCCATCTTCTTGATAACTAAATTGCTCTTTTTTCCATTGGTCTTCTGCACAACTCTCTCTCACTGATATCAAGCTACCATCAAACGTAAATCTTCTTCAGGCACAGATGCCACTGTGGCATTTCCACTCTGCCCAAGCATACCAACCTCAGAATCAGGGATGCACACAAAACAATCAACAAACTTCTCTGAATGAGTTGGAAAATCAGATTTGCTTTTAGATGGGGAGTCGCACAAGAAGTGAATGTTGTCATGATATGAACACAGGCATGCTTGTTGTGGGTATTCTCTTGATAGCGAAACATTCCTATCAAGAAATTGTCTATTGTTGCAGCTCAACTTTTTCCATGAAGCTAAGAACAATAGGCCTTTTGTTCTTGATAGCCCAAGGGGACTTTCAAGGAAGTCAAGCCGAAATTTTCATAACTGAACAGAAATGTTTCGGCACAACTATTAAGCCACACTGGGGGGTGGAAGCATAAGTTTTTCTTTCCTCAATATAATTGTCATTGGTGTACCGTCAGGAAAAATTGACCTTTGCTGTGTACATCAAGGTGATCACAGCTCAAACTAACTGTCCATATCTGTCTCACTCCTAATTACTTCTTTAAAACACTAGGAACAGGTTATTTTTCCCCTTTTTTAAATTTATTGTACAAGCTAGGTATACTGCTCAAAACATTTTCGAGTTTTTGATGACCGCGTGGTAACAAGTGAAGAATTGTGATTGAAATTTTGTTCTTCCACGTATATCTTCTTTTGAAACCTGGACATTGTCATAAAAGGTATCCTGTTCAAAACCTTTCTTTTCTAGTTAACGTGGAGTGTCCGGAAAATTTGGAGCCGTTTTCAGTCGAGCATGTAGAACTTTCTAAAGGAAGTGCGACCTTTTATTTGTGAAAGAATTGGAACGTTTGTCTGTTGTTTTTAATAAAGCTTGCAGCAAACAACGAAGGTGTGATTTATTCTTAATAATAGAATTAAGGGTCCTACTTCTGAGTAAAATGACTGCCTGTGTTCTATTAAATTTATTAAATAAAATTCTTCCTTTATCGAAAAGGAAAATAAATGCATTCAAGTTTAATGGTTAAATAAAACGATAAGCATAAACAACAAACAACTATTGTATTAATGGATGTGCAAATACCACGCTGCACTTAACAAAAAAGTGCTACTTATACAAATACCATGGGTTGCCCGTTAAAAAGAGTGGGTCAATAAAAGTCAATGACCAACATTTCTTGTTTCCCTTGTTTGTCTGCTCGTAACATGGATACATATTGAGTATCACAGAAATTACAACAAATGTATTTGAAATGTCAATTACGAAAAAAATCATTTATTTATTACACTGTATATAATTTTTACGCCATTGTTCATTTATTCTTCACAAGTCCCTTGTGTTCTGCTGCGCGCTAGTGCCCCTAATGTAACATTTAACACGCTTGATTTGATCATGATATTTTACTCAAATTTTTGAGCTAATGAACGACTAACTTTTTTCCACGTTTTGTCACGAGCAAAACATTCAAGTTTGTTAAGATAAACTGCCGTGTTTTATAAGTAAATATAAGTTAACACAAAAAAAGTATAACTCATCACTCCCAATGAATTTGCTGGGGGATGCAGTGATTTGTCTGTTTGTTGCATATAGCTGAGAGGGACATGGACACTGATGCACTTTCTGAAAGTCAAGGAGGAATGGAAACACCTGACAAAGTATCCATGAAGACCGTATGTAGATGCACCTGTGGGATGAATAGCAAGGAAGTGAAAAATGTTTGCTGCAAACCAGAAGCAAGCGGTAGTGGCCAGTATGCCTCGAGTTGTCCTCGCTGTCTAAAAGTAAAGCAATCATGCAGAGGAAACTGCAAGTGTAATGGTTGCAATAACCCCTACGGAAAGAGAGTGTGTTTTAAAACTAGTATTGGGATGAGCACCAAACGGAAACAAAGCAAAGACCAATTGGGGGGAGAGAGAAAGAGAGGCCTTTAATTTATGATTGATAAAGATGAATCTGTCAGTGATGGCAAATGGACAGATGAAGAAAATTTAATCTTGCTTCAGCATGTCATGGGCCAACCCGAGGTTCTAGAGAACAACTGGTTACTAAACTAACCAATGCCGACAACAAAAGCGCTAATGAAGCAGTGAACATATTGAAACTGAACTTGGTTCGCCTCAAAGACGAAAACCAACTGAAACAAAAACTACAGCACCTTAAACAGCAGAAAGAATTAGCACTCCTGTTGATCGAAGAACAAATCAGTCTTTCCATGAAAAATATTGCTAATTTAAAGTGAAACTCGTGAAGAGACATGTCCATGTGTCTTCTTTGTTGGTTGTGAAGGAATTCTTCGTTATGACGTTTAGTTTCTGTGTATTGGCAGAGATCCATAAAAATATGTATGAAGTTATGGGCTGGTATTTTTGCAAGTAGCAGGTTGAAAAAATTGACTTTACGAGTTGGAGTGAGTTTAGGTGGCACTTCGGTTACCCGAATAGCACTTCAGTTAGTGTAAATTAACTTAGGTTGCTTCTGGTTAGCCTTTTTATTGGGGTTTATTGTACTTACACTTGACAAAAAAGACAGGCTATTTCTACATGCATAGATCATTCACTGACTCAAAACTCTAAGATGATTTTTCTCATTTACATTCTTTCAATTTTACAGAATAGATCATCAGAAATTAAAATGTATTTTATTTTTCGGATATACTCGGGCCCAGTTTATATGTTGAATTTCAGTTGCATCAAATCTAATTCAAGAGACAGAAAATGTGGGAAACGAAATTATTTGCAATCATTCCAATACAGTTTAAATTGAGAGATGAGTTTTTTTCTGAATATTGGGGTGATTTATTGCAATTTTTCAACATTTTTCTCAATGAACAACTACATTTGACTTGACTGAAATATGTAGTATAACATGATTTGGCCTAACTATGTGGATGTTCCTATTAAAATACTGATGGAAAATATTGCTCCTGTTACAAGCCTATGATACTTACTGGCTTTCAATTGCAGTTCTTTTAAATTGTTTCATTTCATTGCAAAGCAATCAAATTATCTATATCATATTAAACTAAAAACATCCAAAATGATCGTTCATGTTTTATGCTTCAAATTATTCATATAATGTTGAACTAGAAACATCCAAAATGATTGTTGGTGTTTAATGCTTTTACAGAAAAATGAAAACGAAGCTATTTTGTCAAAAAATTATCAAAATGTTTTTTATTGCATTTTTTCCCTTTTATGGTGAGTTTGAATTACTGCTTCTTATCATGTCTAAATAAAGGATATGTTATGCTGTTATGTTCACTGATATACTTACAGTGTAGTTGGAACAATATAACTAAGAACATAGGTTAGTGAGTGGATTAAAATACTAATGGGAAATAATAATGCTGCTGGTTTAAGGGCCTAAATACATACTGGCTTTCGATTGCAATTGTTTCATTGTTGTATTCAGTTGCAACATGATCAATAAATGAAAGAACAGTTTGAAGCCGTAGTCATTCCTTTCGGCAGTGTGAAAAACTATAGCTCTCATATAGGGAAGACAACAAGGACAAAATCAAGTGACCCAGAGCCCCAGAGACCCAAAGACTTAGAGACCCACAGACCCATGAACCCAGAAACCCAGCGACCCACTTGGCCCAGAGAGTCAAAGACCCAGAAGCCCAACGACCCAGTTACCCAAAGCTCCAGAGACCCAGAGACCCAAAGACTCTGAAAGCCAACAACCCACTTACCCAGAGGCAAAGAGATCCAACAACCCACTTAGGCCCAGAGACCTACCCAGAGCCCCAGGAAACCTGTGGCCTAGAAACCCTAGAGATCCAGTGTTCCAGTAGTTCAAAAGCCCTAGAGATCCAGAGTTCCAGCAGTTTTGAATCATTTAATTTGAGTGGTTGGTATACCGAGAAAGCGCCCAATAGTGGATGTTCAGAAAGCTGAAGAGATCTTATACTATATTTGTATTTACATATCTATAAAACTGATTTGGCATTTTGTGAAATGCCAAACCGGCCGAAAATGATGAGGGGCGCCTGCTGTATTCGCTGGTTAGTTTAACTTTGTCAATGAACACAGTGATGCTAGACAACATTTACATTTACACTTTCCAGATGGGGTAGTTCTCTGGTCGATTGTCAAACTTTTTAATCTTGTTAGCTAGGAGTTCTTGTCTAGCCATGTGGATAAGAGGCTTACATGTGGGTGAAACTGTGCTTTCAGTTAAAATAGGAATGAGCTCTGTAACTTTAGGATTTGACTTCTTAGAGCTGGTGAGTTTCTCTTTGAAAGTTGGCTGAACATGCTGTGTTACTTCAGGTCAGGTCAATTTCTGGTCATTGGTTTGTTCCTCCACAAGATTTACGTTGGGATAAGCTCCTAGAGAGCTTTCATCATCGTGTGCCTTGATGAAATCCTGCACACGCTGGGATGGGTCCAGGCATAAACACATGATCCGCACCTCTTCCTTGCATTTCTTTTGGACGAAGGCCATTTCCTCCTCTCTTTTTGCCCTAACAGGAGGGCCAACTGGGCCTCGATTTCTGCCATTCTCCTTTCCATTCTGCCTTCTTTTGGGCTGCCACAGCTTCGGCTCTGACTTGCACTCATATCACAGTAGATGACACGGTGGAGATGCGACTGACACCTGATGACCCAGAGTGAGCCAATTGCACTTCTTGTAATATATTCTTTCAATCTATTTCTTTCATTGATCACACCTTGAACAAGTTCTCGGCAAGTTTTCATCATCTCTTCGACGGTGTTACATTCCCTTTGACGTTCAGGAACGTTAGAGCGGCTCGTAAAATCTATCAGAGCTACCTACACAAGTTGATATTTGCCAATAATGGAACGCAACTTGCTAATTGCTGAGTGAATCTTGCCATATCAACCCACATTTTCTCCAGCCTTTCTTTATCTGAGTTCAAACTGTTTTCTAACAGCTTCAGAGTAGGAAGTGAAAAAGAAAGCTATTACAAAACTAGCGAGTGAAAATTCCTTGTGGCACTAGTACTGGCCATAATATAAGTTAAGAGCACTGTGCAATAGAAAAGCGAGGAAAAGTCACATGCATAAACAAGGCGCAAAGAGTAACGCAATAAGTCACAACTGAAAAGTACTGAAATGCTGCTGTAAATATAGGACAGCACAGTGATCATTGCCAATATGCCACCTAATTTTCAGGACAAATATCCAAACACTGTTATTATCATTGATGCAACAGAACTTAGAATACAAACTCCCTCATCCCTTCTGAGGCAGTCCCAGAGCTATTCCAGCTACAAGTCAACAAACACATTTAGGGCGCGTTCGTTTGGGAATATTCCGGAATAAGAATATATTCCGGAATTGGTAAGTTTTCGTTTGCCAAACGAACAAACATTCCTGATATTCTGATGGCGTCCATGGCTGGAATACGTGCTTTTCTGTTGTCTGTTTGCACAGAGGAGTTGGCGGAAAATGTGTTTGACTGTGAAACTGATAGTGACATGGTAGAGGAATTTTTACCATTCTTCCTTTTAGAAGATAAGTTAAAGAGCCATGAGAGGGCTGTTCGTATTCAAGGTTATGCTGAGGAAGTTGCTCCAAATTATTCTCTGTCTACTTTTCGCGAGCACTTTAGGCTTACTCCAGAAAACATTTGAAGAACTGGTGTGCGAGTTAGCTAATTGTCCGGAAATTCCTTTGGGACACTCTCATGGAGGAAGGCCGCCAATTTCAATAGACAAGCAGTTGCTTATTTTCTTGTGGTTCTTGTCGCATACGGACGAACATTAGGCCTGTAACCATAGAACTCTGCAATTTCCCTGTAAAATGGGGATTCTTTTCGGTCATTTCCCGAAATACTGTTGTGGTCGCAACACTTGCGAAAAGCGAGTGTCAGTGATTTCCACTTTCCCTCAACCTGCACAATTCCTCACAAACTAAAGTGCATTCAGTGAGGGTGATGTAATAAAGACACAGACAGTAGCCCAGCACCGAATCCATATTTAGAGAGTAATAGGAAAAGATTTCAAATATTTTCTGGTGCAATTCCAGTGACCATGTTTGGGATTATTAACCAGATATGGACAGTATGCTGCATGTTGTCAAACATGATTGAGCCTATTCTTGTCTAGTTTTAGTAAGAAATGTAGTTTGTCTGTGACAGTGTTCAATCAGAGGCTACTATGAAATAAGCAAAATTTCACAGAAATGTGTACAGAATTCTAAAAATTGTGTACAGTTCTTGTAGCAACACTTTTCTCTTGAAATATTCACTGGCAGATGTTCATCTAATATAGTGCTAAATAGTGTATTCCAGTAGTCATAACTGTCATCAACTGAGTCGAAGATTTCACTCGCATACAACGGCGCTGTCCCCAGATTTTCTCTTATACTCCCTTCATCCAACTTCTTAAAGTCTCTAAATGTAGCTGCTTGTAATTGAATCTCTAGTCAGTTTGGTTGCAAAGGTACCGAACAAAGGTTATTATCGAAATCCATTCATTAGTGGTATAGATGATACATGGGCATGCACAAAGGCATTCAGTTAATTTTTAACCACTGTGGGAAAAAATATCCGCTGTTCAGAGCCAGCTAGCAATTATTTAATAGCCTTTTTCACCAGACAGCATCCATAATGTTCTGGCTATTCCTGGTTCATCACTAGAAATTGGGGACATTTCGAGTCCATGGGTTTTAGCCAGCGGTGTATCACATTTCACTGAAATACAAGATGGCGGCCATTGCTACTTGGTCTAAGTGAGAACGTGTTCCATACGATATTCTTCATAATTTAAGTTCTTGCGATATATTATTTTTTGAGACAAAGAGGGAAAAAAGAGGTCTTGTGGCAAAAGTCTCGGGATATATGAAGCAGAGCGCTTGATAGCAAACCGGGAAGACTCGGAGGTAAGACATTCTGGTTTTTCTCTACGCGTGTTTCATATTAACGTAACCTTAAATTAAAACAGATATCTTTTGTTAGGAAACAAAATTCCTTGTAAAATGGAAAGGCTACAGTAGCTTTGAGAATACTTGGGAACCACAAGAAAACCTTTCCCCCCTTCTGCTGAGGTAATTCTTTGATTAATGAAAATTTAATATAGTTCTAATTGTATATAAATGAACTCAGTTAGTTGCAGAACTGTGTTAAAGAAGTACACGTATTGCATATTGCATTATCAATAATTCGTAAAGCTTCTTCTATCATTTGCTTTTTTATATACTAGGTACAAAAAAAAAAGTCGTGTTAATTTACACTTGCATGCTCTACAGTTTTGGTAAAAATCTATTGATGTTTATATATTTTTCCAGAATCTTTGATTCTCCAAGACCTGAAGGAGACATTGTACAGAGCTGTGTCGACAGGATGAGACTTACTCTGTTGGAAGCACTTAAACACAAGGGTCCTGAGCAGAAATTGTTTAGAGTTTCGACATTATGTTTTCAAGTATTTGTTTTGTGGAAGAGGAAGAGTGGCAGCAGAGAAA
>Ga0099810_1551638_pt1 | contig 14802 bp, 1 predicted proteins | sample DipCnscriptome_FD_81139 | JGI IMG/M metagenome (GOLD analysis project Ga0099810, IMG submission 81139) | Metatranscriptome of coral microbial communities from Puerto Morelos, Mexico - Diploria C A metatranscriptome (Eukaryote Community... | ecosystem: Host-associated > Invertebrates > Cnidaria >... | reverse complement strand
GGTGAAACATTTGCTGCGATGCTGATCAGCCACTCGACTGCGTACCAATGCTTCCAATGTGGTGACAGGAGGTGGCTCCGAAACCATGAGCTTGTTGGAAGCGCAACGACAACGTCACAAAGCTTTAAACCGACGTCATGGCTTGGGGGCTTCAGAGGTCATCCGCCAGCTTTGGAATGATTTTGTACAAGAGACAGGTGGAGCAACTGAGGCGGGAAGCGCTCCCAGAAGTGCTGCGCATCCGCATCAACTTACAGGACCAGGCTTCAGACCCCGAGAGGATGCGACAACGGTGGCATCTGCAAGGGCGGAAGAAATCCAAGGGTTGTTCAAGACCACAAAGAAAAAGACAAATGTCTTAGAAGTGGTTCGCGGTGTTGTTTCTGACATACAAGCACAAGAGCAGAAAGACGTAGATCAAGTCGACAAGAGCAGGAAGAATAAGTTCTTCAAAGCTTCCAAGAGGCGTTTGTCTGATTTACATGGGGATGACATTGCAAGCTTGAGAGTCTTTGGTTCTCTGCTTGGAGATGGCTTGTGGGAGACCTGTGCCGCTTGCATCAACGCCTGGCAAAACTGGTTTCGACGCGTGAAGTTTGAAAGGAATCGGCAAAGCATGAGAGCCGCCTTGGCCTGGGATGATCCTGCGTGTGCCACTGCAGTGATGCGTGCGAGAGAAACCTTAGCCAAAAGTGATCAGGTCACGTGGCTAAGTGTGCAGTTCTGCCGAAAGGTGAACGAGGACAAACTACAAAGCTCCGTTTACCCAGTGACGTCACCTCCCAGGTTACGACGTGAAAGTGGTGATATCTTCTCAGCGCTGGCACAGGAGTTGAGGGAGCAGCTGGCTGAGCTCTTGCGTCAGCAGATGTCCTCGGCCAATGAGGCAGAACGAGGTGTGGTTCAACGCTGGATCATCAAAGAAAAAACGAAGGATGTGAAGAAAGTTGAAGAAAGAGATGAGGCGGCTTCTTGGCAATTGGAATGTGCTAAAAGGAAGTTGCATCAGTCCCCTGCCCTTGCAGCACTCTTTCAGCAGCTTTACATTGCTAGCCTTGCCTTCAGCGTGGAGAAAACGGCCACGACGCTCACGCAAATGTTCTCAGACACGTCCTATTTGAGGATTCGGATCATGGCCGTGCCATTCGCCAATGAAGAGAATGGACAAGGCGAAGCCATGATTGTGACGAGCCCAAACCACAACGATGTACAGGCTCATTTGAATGCTTTGCTTGAAAGCGTGGTTGCCATCGCTGGGCGTGCCCCAATTGTTTGGCAACCGAGGAAGATGACCCCTAATGCAGAGAATGCTGGGGAAGAGATTGTGGCGGAGATGGCACGGCAGAAGGACAAAGATGCCTCCGATGCCTTACAACGGTCCTTGGTTCGTTCCGCCACGTACCATGCAGCAGTTCAAGGATTGGATGCTCAGTTGAGACACAGCTTCCAAGTTGTTGAGCGAAGGCTTCAAGGACTTCAACGACAATTGGATCCTATGCTTTTGGCACAGTCAGCCGTTTTAAGTCGCCTCTATTTGGATCGTCGAGGTCTTTTTGACCAAATCTTGTTGGTGGCAGACAAAGATCGGGGTCCCGAGTCGCAACGCATCCCGCCAGAGTGTGAACCAGAGTCTGCCAGCCTGGCATCACCGTTCCTGGCGGACTTTGTGATGTTTTGGCTGTCAAGGCCGCAACAGTTGGAGCGACAAGGACTTCCAGAAAAACTCTCAGTTCTACTGATGAACCTCTTCTATTCCTTGGCGCAGGTAGTGGCCAGTTCAAAAACCAGCTTGCCCATTGCACCTTTACAGTCAGACATGGCTGCCTGTTTGCCACCATATACTGGGCAGAGGGGTCGAGTGGCACAGTCTGCTGTGACAACGATCATCGCAGATGCTGTGGATGGCAAAGGTGGTGGTTGCGCTTCCTTTCACACCGCCTTGGCATCTGTAGTTGATGGCTCGGGCAGCTTTTTAGAGCTGTTGCTGCGACCCGAATTCCTGTTGCACCCAGAGCAGTTCCTCCGGATTGTGCTGGGTTCCAGCTTTGAGATGAGTGTGGTGGAAGGACTTTGTGAATGGCTGAAAGAACTCCAGCGTAGTTGCGAGCAGTGGGAGCGAGCGATACAGAACACCAGGGCTTTATCACAATGTGGACCTTTTGCATTGGACATGAGGTATTTTTCCTTCATTGCTGAGCAAACAAGTCCGGCACTGCTGAGCTTGTCAACCTATGCTTTGAATATCTATGGAGTGAATTGTGGAAAGCGACTGTGGAAGGACATCTACGAATTGGTCCTACGTTTCCGTAAGCCTGTGGTGTCCTTTGAAGACATGGTTGGTGAGCTGGAGTTGCTGAGCAACGTCTATCAGAACCTTGAAAACTTCCGCAGCGATCGGCGGCAGTTGACTCCTTTGATCGCTTGTTTGGTTTCTGTCACACGAAGTCGCTTATTCACAGAACGTTTGGCTGATGTGCGAGCAGGCCGAAGTGGCTCGGTGGAACATTTGCAGGAGAGATTCCTCTTGGATTTCCAGGATGAAGATGAAGAACTGGGTCAAGGAGCACCTCTCAGTGAAGCAGAGTCAGCTGAACGACGTGAGAAAGGTCGTGCTCATGGTGTCGGGCATCCTTATGGTGGTTTGTCCACTGGAACTTTGCAATATTTATGCCTCAAGACGGATGATGTCTTCAAACGCTTGCAGGAGAGTGTGGAAAAGGTTTTGGAGACCTTGCCAGAACGCTTCGGACCTTTCCAGGAGCTGGTACGGGAAGAGTCACTGGCAGTTGCAGAGGCAGCACGTGCCACACGTGAAGAACTCGAGGAACAGCTATCTCCATGTGGTTCCTTAGCGATTGATGCTCGCTGCAGTTTGACACGTGTAGGCGCTGCAGAGGATGCCGAGCAAGAGAACTCACGGCATGCTAAAAAAGACGCAAAAGTTGCCACACTGCAGCTGACTGCAGGTGGTCTCTCTTCTTTCTTTGACGTGCAATCAGCTCTCAGCATGTTTGAGCAGCGTTATCGTCAATTGGATGGTCGCAATCAATTGATGAATCGCTTTCAGGATTTAGCGAAGAGCGATCCATCAGTGGAACCAAGGCCGGCAAATCAGTGCATGGAAGAACTGCGCCACAAGTTGCAAGACTTGCGAGTATTTTGGAAAGCCGCACAGGAATGGGACAAGGAAGTCGAAAAGAGGTTGCGCCAATCGCCTGTTTTGGTATGCATTGCAGACTTACAGCGACAGGCTCACTTCACACTACGTGCGGTGAGCCAATGTCCCAAGGAGCATCAAAAGCTTTTGCGTCAGCGAATCAATGCTTTCCGTCAAGTTTTTCGACAGCTCTTCATGGTGCAGTCCATCATGTGCCTCAATGCCAAAGGAGATCCAAAGTCAGACGTCGAAGAATTCCGGAAGCAACTGGTGCCTTACAGTCCACCACAAGCTCATGTTTGGAGCAACCTCTTTGACACACCAGTGAACATCAAACCACGCGATTTCTCTGCGAACTGTTTTGGTTTTGAAGCAACCCATGAAAAACGAGGCGGTGATGCTGCGGGAGATGCTCCGGGCTTCGATCCCAACGACACCATGACCAGCCTGGGAAGGTTGTTACGAGCTGGTGTTTTGGACAAGCATGCAAAGGTGGCTAGGCAATACGCGCTTGCCAGTCGTGAAAGCCAAGAAATGCGATCATTGCTTTGCAATGTGATTGCTTGGTCACAGCAGAGGCTTCCGATTTCACTCAAATTTAATGGTCCAGTGCTTCCAGCTGCCTCAGTGTTGGCAGAGCAGTTAGATTCGCAATCACGTCAATTGGAGACAGCCCTGCGACGCTCTAGACCTTATCCACAGCTCTTCAACCGACAGGATGGTGAGATCGCATCAGAAGAAAATCCACCATCGGGTGAAGTCTTCTTTCTAGGTGGATTCTACAAGAATCTGGCTGAGACATGGTTGCGACGCTTTCGCCTGATGCGTCAAAATTTGGGAACCTTTATAGAATGCCAAGATCTATGGTTGAAACTTTCGCCATTGTTGAAGATCTCTGGGGCAGTACTACATATCAAGGAACTTCAACGGGCTGATGGAATTTTCCAAAGGTTGGCACAAAGTATGGCTGCTAATCCCGAAGCGCGTGCATGTTTGGAGGATGTGCTTGGCTCTGCAGATGGGTCTGCCATGGACGAGGCACGCAAATTCTTCGCGGAGGCATACACAATTGTTCGACAAGATTTGCAGGAGCTTCGCAGTCGATGTTTTCGACTTTTCTACTTGGAGGATGAGGTGCTTCTGGAGCTTTGTGGAAGCCCTGCCAATCCTGACACGCAGCAGCAGATTGTGAGCCGATGTCTTCCACAACTTTTCCCTGGATGGAGCAAAGCAATCTTTGCCCGTCAGCTGGTAAGTGCTGGTACACCATCAGGTTTGGAACAGCGGACATCATCCAAACGTATTCCATCCAAAAGAATGCCAGTGCACAGTGACTTGGTGATCACTGCAGCTCAACCAACAGGACCTGCTTTACAACTGCTGGAGGCTGTGCCCTTGCATTTACCGGTGCAGGAATGGCTTCACCGACTGGAAGAAATGGTGGCCAAGAGTTTTGCAGCGGCCTTGCGCCAGGAGTCACCACATCACTGGCGGAGCAAAGAAATCAACATGCTGAGGTGCCAAATTGAGAAGCAAAGCTTTGAACAGTCCAACAGGGATCACCTTCCTGAACATGTGGACGTCACGGCGGAACGCATTCGCTGGACCTACATTGTTGAAGCGTGGGCAAACCTTCCAGAAGCCATTGACCTCTTGATGGCCTATGTCGAACATCGGGTGAAAGAAGAGGTTGCAAGGAACAATGCCATTGCGAACAAAGAATCTTGTGCAGGTGCTGTGCTCACGTTGATGTTGGAACTTCGACAACTCTTGTCCACTGCCAAGGAGCATCAGCAGGAGGCTCAAGAACTGAAATTTCTCCGAATGGCCTGGCGTTCTGCTGAGAGCCTGGCAGTTGAGTTGGGCCCACTTATCTTGGAGTTTGGCTGGGAACTTTATGGAGGTGATGAACTCATTTGCCCAGCAACTGAACGATGCTACGTGGAGCTGTCGCAACATTTGAGTAGTTTGACATGTCCAGTGCTTCAAGGCAGCCTTGGAAGCACAGTGACACGAGCCTTTGCAGCATGCTGTGGCATTGCATGCCATCAGTGTTACATCCTTGAGCCGGGGCAATTTCGTTTCTGCACTGGGGCAGGATTGTTGGGCCACTGGGTCATTCTGCATGGTATCCATGATTTGGAGCAACAGCCACGAGAGGCTTATTTGAAGTTTCTCTCCAAGTTCTTTCAACAGTTATCACAATCCTTGGAGTTCTTTCGTGATAAGATGATTGACGATCCACTACTGCACGGTGATTTCTTGAGCATGACACGGGTAGCTTCTACCAATCCATCGAGAGGTCTCCATTTTGCAAAACTTCCACCTGGATCGATGAAGGTGCATGACGTGCCCTGTACCTTTGACTCCTCGAAGTTGCTGATCTCAAGGACGGATCGCGGTCGCGCTACGAGCTTCAGCTTTGAGGGTGGACGACACCAAGAGGTGGCGCTGGACATGGAGTTTCCGCGACGTTCGCAATCCTGTCCCGCCAAGCAGACCATAGGAGGCTCTGGACTAGAGTTTGAAGTGAAGGCACACATCTTGGGTGGCATTCCAAGGACCATGCACCCCGCAGCAGCACTATTCATAGCGCCTGGTCCGGATGGACACACGGTGCAGAGCGGAAGACCGTTGCGGAATCTGTCCTTTCCACCGGCAGACCTCACGCTCTACATCCATGCTGGTTTGATTCGGATTGGAATTTTGGACATGGATGCTGCTCGAATGCTGACTCGTGCCGTCTCAGCCTTCAATACCTTCAGTGGTGCGGAAGTCTCCAAGTCCAAACGGAAAGGCCGACATCCTCACATTAGCATCGGCGAGATCCAATCCATTTGTGCTTTTGCAGCCTCCTTGCGTCGTGCACACACCAGTCATGGCGATTTGGAGGAACGTACGAAGACTCTCGATGAACAAATCCTCTGTGAAGCATGGATGTGTGCCATTGGAACCCAACTTGATGCGGGTGCGCAACGTGAAATGCTTTGGCGTTGTACGGTAATGAGTTTCGGCCATTCTGCATGTTTCGCAACTCATCAACAAGCCTTTCGCCAGAACCTCTTCAATGACACATTGATGGCCCAGCGTGTCGCCAAGAAAGATTTGTCAACGCGCTTCTATATTCAGATTGCAGATACCCTTCGTCAGAAATTCTCCTTCGATTTCTACAATCCAATGGTGGTGCAGAAATGCATTGCTACGACTCAAGCTTTGCTGAATGACCGTGATGTTGCAGTGGTAGGTGATGCTGGTGCTGGGAAGACGGATTGTATCATGACTCTGCTGGAAGCTGCCGAAGATTTCCCAGATGATTTCGGACGGCCCTTGTTTCCGCGGGTAAAGTTGGTACGTATCAATACCTTGGCGCATAGCGCAGAAGGCGCATTGTTGGTGGTTTCCAAAGCTGCTGAAGCACAGAAGAGGAGGACAACGATAGAGACGGATGACAGGGAAGATTGTATTTGGCTAGCCCTGGATGGTCCGATGAACCCTGAACTCTTTGAGGCAGTTTCGAGTGCCTTGCCATTGACCATCAATGGCATCAACAAACCTTACCTGCCCAAAGCGAGAGCCTTCCGCATCATTGTGGAGACGGATAACCTTGCACAGCTGTCACCTGCAACTGCTTCAAGTTTAGCTGTGACCTACATCGACACGGAACGGGGTCCCACTTGGAAAGATCGAGCAATGGCATGGACTCACAGGTTTGTTCTGACCTGTCCGGAGTATGCTCACTTTATGGAGCTCACAAAAGAGTTGCTCATGCATCTGATGGACAGCATTTTGGCCTTTGTTCTTTACTACTTCCATTTCAATCCTTCGGAGATTTCAGCTGCAGCAACTGAAGGCGAAGCTTTGGACTACAGACACCAGACCACCTGTTTCTTATCTTGTTTCACCTCTTTATTGGTGGATCCTGTGGTAGAAAAACAGCTTATTGCTGCCACCAAAGAAGGTGAAGAAGCTTTGGAACGACAAGTCCGTTTGTTGATTGGAATGTCTTCCATCTCAGCCTTTGGTGCTTCACTGTTCACCTCGCAGAGGCCACGATTTGAGCGATACATCCGGGAGAATGTCTTGGATCCAATTCATGCGAACACCTTTCCTCCGCTCTATGACTTGTACTTGGATTCCAAAACGGGGCAGTTCCAAGCAGTTGGAAAGATCGTCCACTTGACTGAGCCCATCGTGGAAGCTCACAACATTTGTGTTGCTACGGAAGAGTTTGTTGCCTTCCAACTTCGCTTGCGGCGTTTGCTGGCCATCAATGCCCCGGTCTTGCTGGCTGGCACTGCAGGGAGTGGCAAATCAGCTTTGCTACGATATTTGCACGGGTGCAAATCTCCATCCACAGCTGGATTGCTTCGCAGATGTCCAGATTTGGGAGCGGTAGAGTTGCAACAAGCTTTGACTCCCAACTTGTCGGCACAGGGCACCGCTGGAGTTTTGGCACCTGGCAATGAAAAGCGCTTGGTGGTTTTCATTGATGATTTGCACCTCAGCTCCATCGCCGCAGCATCATGGCGTCTTCAAGCAGTTGGACAACAATATCAGGGTCCAGGTGCAAGTGGTCAATCCTGTCTTGGGGAATGGATTCGTTTTGCCTTGGAATCGCAAGGATTTTACCGGATGGAGGATGGCCATTTTGTGGCAATTCGGGATACCTCATTCTTGCCATCCTTGTTGGCACCCAATTCACAGAACTTGGAAGTTTGCAAACGCTTCACCCGACACTTCTTTTTGGCCTTCATGGAGATCCCTTCAGAGGCAAGCATCCAAAAGATATTCTCCACCATTCTGACCTTGAATCTGACCGTGGGTATTCCAGAAGAGGTGATGCAAAATCTCACGCGCAACTTTTGGCCAATGAAACTCCATCCCAACGTCGAGATTGATACACCTGGACAAAAACTTGCAGCGCAGCTGCTACAGGCCACCTTGGCTGTTTGGGCAGAGACAGACTTGGCATCCAAGCACCGCTTGCATGGACTCGCCCGTGTCTTTTGGGATGTAGCACATGCATTCTCCCGAGTTCCTGTGGAGGATCTACATTCACAAGTTGAAGTGGGATATCTTTGGGCTTTCGTCATGAGAACTTCAGTGCTGGATGCGTTGCTTCTACCTGAAGCTGCCAGCCATCGGCGTAGAGTCTATGGTGCGGTCGCCAGAAGTTGTGCAGGACACTTTGGTTTACTACTGGGAGGTAAAGCTGGATTAGAAGATCCAGATTTACAAGCCTTGGAGTTGGACTGTTTAGCCTTCTCGGCAATTGCAGATGGACAGGTGGAGTTGAATACCCCTGGCCTGCGCACGTTGAGACGAGTGAACTTGGTATCTGCCCGTGAGGGTGTGCTGCAACGCATTGGAAGTCAGACTTATGTGAACTTGCAGGAGCAACTGGATACCAAGCTGGATGGAGAAACGCCAAGTCAGAACTCGGAGGAGACAGAAGAGGGTTTTGGAGAGGAGGATTCAGAGGTGCATTCAGATGAGCCTCATGGCCATGAAGCTGAAGGTCATGATGCGGCGGGTGAGTTCTCCATCGACCGGAAGTTCAAGAACCAGCGACCTGAAGACACGGAACAGGCAGCACCAGATCCAGTGTCTTTGGCGATGTGTAAGGAGCTGTTGACCATCGACAATGAAGCTTCTTTGATGTGGCTTCTCGATGAACAGACCCTTTGCACCTTGCTGCGGCTGAGCCATGTATTGACGACATATCCCATCACATGCCTGGTCGGAGGGTGGACTCATTTGCCGTTATTGGGCCTTGCTGGTAAAGTCTTGGCAGGAAGTTCAGGTGGAGAGGCTCTACATTTTTGTACCAATGTGACAGCAGAATCCTTGGAAAGGGAACTGATGAAATCACCATCTGCCATCCAGCAAAGCCGAAGAAAACCACAAAAAGTCAAGGCAGCTCAAAAGAAGGTCGAGGCAGCTTTGCGTGTGCTGACCATCAGCGAAGAAGATTTCCCTGCGCAAGCGCCAGAGGCATACCTTGAGAGGGAGCAAAGTCGTTTCTTCCGACCTGGTGGTGGAGCCCTTGGTAGAGATGATGAAAAGAGTCAATCCAGTGATGATGTGGAGGAAGATGGGCAAAAACGTCTGGTTGTCATTTGTCGCTCACCAGCGTCATTGCAAGAACTCTTCACTCGATGTGGCTTCCTACGACAAACCTTGGTAGCGACCTTCAATGTCCTTCCACCTTTGTCCCTGCAGCAGGTGGCCTTGGTCTATTTGGGAAACAGATTGACCAGTAAAATCGACCTAAGTGCTTTGCCCAAACCGCAGAAGAAGCTCCTCATGCACAAGAGTTACTTCCGTGGACATCAAGGAGCTCGTGCGAGCGTGAAGAAATCAACCAAAGGTGCAATGACAGATGATGGGCAACTATGGCAGCAGCAGCTGTTCATTCCTTTGGCCAAGATTGTGGAGTCCTTGCATTTGCGTATTCGCGATGTTTTGGCCTTTCAATTGGGCAAAGATGTGGCCTTGGAATTTTGTTCTGCTAGTCGCTTCTCCATGTTCGTTCAATCCATTGCACGTTTGGCCATGCACCACCGAAGTGTGCAGAATCATCGTGGAACGCTGCATGAGTCGGTGCGAAATCGCCTAAAAGCTTTGGAGAAGTATTTGGTGGAACTTGATACCAAGCTCCGTTCAATGCATGTGTCATTAAAGCTCTTGGCCGAGGAGTCACGGAGGCTTTTGTCACGCAGTGCACGTGAGCACGAACTTCAAACATCAGCGATGGCCTCTTTAGCCAAGGTGCGTGAACGTAAAAATGTGGTTCAGTCTCACATTGCAGCAGTAGATGCGAGGCATGGCAATGATTTTGAGAAGGCTTTGAGCACTGCTTCTAGCTCGCTCCGTCAATTCAAACAGTTGGAGAGGTCGCATTTCGAGTCCCTTGCGCAATATCAGCACTTACCAGCTCCCCTTGTGAGAGCTCTGGGTGCAGCCAAAGCAGTGCTTTTGCACATCAATGGTGAAGAGGACCCAGAAGATGCTGCAGTACCCATTTTCAAACGTCGACTCGTACCGAGCGCAGCCCTGGCGGCTGCCACTGCAGCAGCTGGTGGTGCTCAGATTGGGGTGCCGAAGGTGTCTAGGACACCAACCCGTGCGGAGACCTTCGAGTGGGCTAATACCTTGGCGAATCCTTTGAGTTTGAGGATTTTCGACTCATGGGATGGAAGCCAACCCCTACCAGGTTGGTTGGCAGAGGTTCTGCAGCGCTTCCTTTTGAGCCCTGATTGTCATCCCTCCAACTTATGGTCGATGAGTCCAGCAGCTTCTCGTTTATCACAGTGGCTACGAGCACGTTTGGAATGTCATCGTGTGTTGATGCGAATGGAAGATGATCGACAAAGCATGGGTGATCTTTCTTCTCAGCTTGCCGAGGTCACGGGGGCTGTGAAGGCGGCGGAAGCAGAGTTGCAGCGTGCAGAAGAAACGTTGGAACGACTTCAGGCAGCTCATGCAGAGACGGTGCAGAAACGTCAACTTTTGCTGCGTTCTGAAGCGGTGTTGCAGCGACAGAGTGCACGAGCTACACGGGTTTTGGAAATTGCTGCACCTCGAAGACGCGAATGTGAGGTGGTCGTTCCACTACTGCGAGATGCTGAAGAATCGCCTGAACAGTGGGGTGCCATCCTGACGATTGGGGTCTTGAGTTGCTATGGTGCTTGCTTTGGACATGCACTAAGACAGCCTATCATGAAGGAATTGCAGCAGGTGCTCCAAGAGGGAGGTGTTCCAACACCATCGAACCTGTATACCAGTGCTTATTTGGGAAACTTCTTCCCGCAGACCTTTCTGCAGAAAGCCATTGACACCTGGCCTAACAGCCAGCTACTTCAAGGAACAGTTGCAGCAGAAGCGTCAGGGAGTTTATGCACTTTGATGTTTGATCCCTTTGGAAATGCCTTGGAATGGCTCAAGGAGCTGCATACACAACGCAATCCTGTAGCCTCAGGGGGTGGCGATAAAAGTGAATTTGACAAGCACTTACAGAGGCTCATGGAATCTCGAGGTATTGCCAGAGATCCAGGAGTAGCCGATGGTGATGTGGCTTTCGAGGATTCTGAGAATGAATGGGAAGATGTGCCACAAGCAAAAGCTTCAGATCAGGATTGCGTCCAGCCTATGATGTGTAGCGGGAGTGAAACCCCAGAAGCATTGACCAGCAAACTGCAGCACTGTATGTTGGAAGGGCAAATTATGATTGTGCAACTGGAAGATCTTTCGAGCTTGCGTGGTTTCGTTGGGACATTGTTGGTACTTCTTTCAGGATCCCATAGCCAAGTGCGACTTACCACAGAACGTCATTCGGTACTCTTCAACTTGAGCCAACGCTTCACTCGAGCATTGGCCATCAATGCAGGAGATGTCACTGGTGGCATAGAGGCAGAGAGTGAAGAGTTGAGAGTTCGAGTCTTCAGTATGCTGCAACGCCTGGAAGCTGCATTGCCAATGGTCCACTATCGCTTTCATTTGTATGTCATGGCCCCTCGTTGTCCATGGAGTCGATGTTTGTGGGGACCAGCCAAGACGAAACAGGCTGAGCAGCTTATGAAACTCCCACCTGCCATTTGGTCGAGCTGCACCATTATTTCAATGGATCCACTCCCAGCACAACCTGCACAAGCTTTTTTGCCATGCTTCATGTATGCCAAGGAGGCGCCGAATGCTGCAAGAAAACGACAGGAGCAGAATCTGACCTTGATGGCACAGGAGACCCGCTTGTTGGTGAGTGAAGAGTTGATTTTGCATCTGCTTGGGAAGATGGAAAATGCCGACATGCAGAGTGACAAGGTGGTTCGTCCCCTGCAGAAATTCAACGCCTGCGCTTCGCGGCTGGCTGCCAGTGTCTCAATGGGCCTTCAAGAACGACAGCAACGTCGAAAGAGTGAGAAGAAGTTTCTACCTTTCGCTTCAACAGTTGCCTTGCTTCAATGTGCATTGATTGACAGCGAACTGGCAGCAGAGGCTGTCAAAGGACTCTTTCTGCGAATGGATTCTGCGAAGGATGACACCAAAGACCTCACGAAGAATGTGAACAAAGAAGTGGATGGCTTTGCAATGCGGCCATTGGTGTTGCAGGTCTTACTGCAGCATCAGTTAAAACTGCATAGTTCAGCGAAGGATGCGGTTTCAGAGTTGATGGAGATGGTCTTTCGTGGTTTGGGTCCATCGCATTCCTCGCTGTTGCGTCTCTTTCTGCTCTTGGAGAGTCGCGAGCAAGGTTTGACATCCTTGTGGAATTCAATGGTCTCAGCCATCATCAACCCATCCACGACCCTAGAGACTTCAAGGAGTGAAAGGCGTCAGAGCATGGATGCCATGAAGACAACCGAGGTTGACAATGGAGCATCCGCTTCTGATGAAGGAAAGTCAGAGGACGAGGAAGATAAAAGCAGCGAGAGCAGCGATGACGATGATGACGATGATGAAAGTGAAGAGGAGAATCAAGGTGTTGAAGAGGAAGGTCAAGAGGATGAGAATCAAGAAGAGGAAGAGGTTGATTCCTTCACTGAAGATGACGTCTTGGAAGTTGTGCCGGCGACCAAAATCCTGAGTGTACCATTCTTGCGGCGCATGAGAGAACTTTGGAGTGCCGTAAAGGCCACGGTGCCCACAGCTCATCCAAAAAGGACGGCAAAGCAACAGTTGGCGCGTGTACCAAGCAAGACGCCCTTGTTGGTACCTTGCGATGCGCTCCCGTTGTTCAGATCCTTGGCAAAGTCGTTGGAAGTGAGAATTCAGGAGATTTCTTTGGTGGATCAGTTGCAAGGCGGCCTGGAAGGATGGCTCCTCTATGATTTGGCAGAATGCAAGGATTTTCGAGAATTGGAAGCTCTATTGGTGGCACAACTTCAAGGAGTTAGAAGAAAGAAGACTGGAAGGCGTGGCGCACAAGTGCAAACCCTGATTGCAGGGCAAGCAGTGGCAGCAGCGCTATTTCGAGAAATGCTAGAGGGACAAGAGCAGCCATATCAGGAGCCCACACGTTGGATTTTGTATTGCTCGGCAGCAACAGCTGAGATTCCCAAGAGTATTCTCAGACACTGCTTCTGCATCCAAAACGTCATGGCATTCTTTGGAGTCAATGATGCTACTGATGTTGCACGATTGCAGAGTGACCTTGTAGAAGATGGGGCCCAGATGCGAAAGATGCAGTCGACGGCTTCCTCCACTGGATCTGCTCCGCAGGTCTTCGACTTCACCTTGGTAGGACGAGATGAACGTTTTGTTTCAGTGCAGTTGAAGGAAGCTCTCAGTTACATCATCCATCGGCATCCCTTGCTGACAGTATGCAGCTCCTCTGCTGATGAAAAGCAGAGCCATCACCTGTTGTCGAGCATGATGGCGAGCATCAAGGTCACAGGCTTGCAGAATTTGAGTTTCCTCAACGGAAAGTCCCTGTCGGACTGGGTGGAGGAGAGTCTCCTCGTTACGGCTTTGCCTTGGGCACAAGAGCGCCGGGTGGGAGCAGTCTTGCAAGCCTTCTCACCCACCCTGACGCATCGTTCGGATGGTGAAACTTACCACATGTTGGGTGCGCTTTCAATGAAGATATCTGGCTTTTTGCAGCAACTCGCCTCTGCTGAAACGCTTACGTTGGATTCTCCTTTCTGGCTCTGTCTGGAGCTAAGCCGTGCCATCCGTGCATTGCAAGATGCCCGGCGTGAATGCATTGCATGTCATGCTGCTTTGGCCGGCGACGCTTCTTGGACGGCACAACTCTATGCAGTGTACAAAAGCGCCCAGCTGGGAATGTCACATCGCGCCAATCGGCCTTTAGCCTCGTGGTTGGCCTCATGGGCAGAGCATGTGAACTTCCTGTCGAATTGGGATCCCAAAAGTCCCCTGGACTCCAAGCCATTTCGACTCGCATCGGTCAGTGAGATCTCAATTGTCCTTTCTTCCTACTATCGCGAAGGGGGTCTTCATCATTTGTGGTTTGGTGAATCTGCTGTAGAGAAGCATCCGAGCCAAGATGCTCCGAAAATTTCAGTGGAAGGCCTTCGATTGGTAGGTGCCCGTTGGGCCAATGGAAGCATTTTACAAGGAGGTAGCTACGAAGATGAAGTTCCACCAGCAGTGATTCACTTATCGCCTGGCGCCCTTCCACCAGGGCCTTCGCAATCCTGGTATTTGTGTCCCTTGGTGGTCTCCTCAGCTGATGCCTTCGGCGCAGATTTGGTAGAGCGCCCTGTTGCACATGTCTACGTGAGGACATCTACAAATCCAGCTCTATGTGCTTTGCATGGTGTTCGCTTGGTATGTTCAGCTTGATGCATCAAATTGCCTGCCTATGTGTTTAAAGGCCGGCACAAAAAGAACACGAAAAGCATCCGAATTCGTGGCGCTTCTCACATGAACTCCATACGTTTTGCAAAATGGATCTATAGAAGCGCCCTTTGGGAAAGCCGTGTGCACCGTATCCCACAAAATCTTGTACAGTTTCAAAAACGTTGTGTGACCTCCAAAGTTGAGGATGCAATATGATGCAATGATATCGTGGAAAATTTGGAAATTTCTGTCGTCGGTCATATCCAAGGCAAAAATGCCTGGTTGCTATGCGTGGTGTACATGTCAGATGAATTTATATGAGCAAACATCGAAACGCTGCGCTT
>Ga0099810_1296206_pt1 | contig 14882 bp, 7 predicted proteins | sample DipCnscriptome_FD_81139 | JGI IMG/M metagenome (GOLD analysis project Ga0099810, IMG submission 81139) | Metatranscriptome of coral microbial communities from Puerto Morelos, Mexico - Diploria C A metatranscriptome (Eukaryote Community... | ecosystem: Host-associated > Invertebrates > Cnidaria >... | reverse complement strand
CCCAGTCCCAGGTTATTTTGAAAAGACTATAGTGCAGTATGATTCTGTTCCTCATTTGATCGGGAATTTGATTTTTGTAGCGCTTGTACTTCGACCGCCATCTCTTAAACGCCGCCATAATCAAATTTGGATGGAGGTTGATGCTTGAAACGGAGGTTGACATGACATGCAGTGACTGAAAAAGCTTGTCTTATATTGGTAATGTATCGTATTGTCGTTGTTGTGATATTCCACCTTAATATCGTGTGCAGTTGAAGTAAGACGCAATTAAAGACTCGCAGTTTTGCAATTTGCTGAGCAAACGTATCTAAGATAAAGAATTTAAGGCAGCTGCAGCTCCATATATGGAGAGCAAGATTAGCACTGAACCAAAGTTTGCGGGTGTAGCTTAAGATTTTCGAATACTGGGTCGGAAAATTGACGCTAATTACATTTTTTCCGACAGTTACCACGGTGCCGGAGATTTAAGGCTAGTTAGTAAAACAAAACGGCAAATAAATCTAGAAATGTTTTCCACCTTATCTATTGACACTGGAAAATAAATGAAAACCAAAACTAAAGTCTGGCGATACACATCCGGGACTATAACAACGAATACAAAAAAAGTTCTAAGTTGTTCTTCAAAGAATGATATCCAATATTTTGTTCACGATACATATTCTGTACTTTATCACAGCGACTGCTTTTTTCTTTTCTTACCCGAAACAACTTCACGGAGCCATATGCAAAGGAGTGTGGTCCCCAAAAAAACATTTATATAACTTCTTTATCTCTCGCTGTGATTGTCAGACACTGGTTCTGTTCTTTTCCTTTTGTCTTATAACTGCTTTTCATCGAAATGTCAATTTCCAAGATAATTTATACCTGCGGTTTAAACAGACGTTCTGAACTCGTCGGCAGTATCGAGGATAACAACCTGAGTTGAGTTATTAGCAACAAAGAAATATTCAAAGAAATAGTATGTATGTATACACAGTACGTGGAGCGAAAGTTGAACACGCACAAGCATTTTCTCTTAAAATATACATATGGCGAAATCTTGATTTCAGTTCCAGTACGGTAATGGTGAAAAACAAAAAACTTAATAATAATTTTTTCACCAAAACACGATGTGACCAAGTAAGAATATAAAATATCATTATTTATTATGTTCTGTTTCGGCTATTTTGATTAAACAACTCAACTTAACGTCGCTGTTTTAACCTTTACTAGTTAAGTTATTTTTCCGATTTAAATCGTTCGAGGTTTTGATTTACTTACACGAAGCTTCGTGTGTTAGCAAGCGCTTAAATTAATCATTTCTTCGTGATATTATTTACGTTCGCAGAATTAAAAACCGTAACCTCAGATGTGCACTGATATCTGAAGAAGAATTATTATTATGATTATTGGTCACTCTTTGCAATTTCAGGAGAGAGAAAAAACTTGTCAGCGAATGCTGTCCAATCATTCGAGCGTGTTGACTGTTGCGATTAAAAAATAGTTTCTAAGTAGAGGGCTTTGTCAAACGCGACAATACAAAATTATAACTCAACTGACAGTTATCAAATGCAACAAATGCAAGAGATAACGTTTGTGAAGATAAAAACAAACAAAGGTCTGAATCCTCCAACCAAAACAATTTGCGATTCCAAAACAAACGCGGGCGTAGCGGATTTGAGGCCTCGAAAGAAAATAATAAAAATAATTTTTCTTCTCTGTTATTTACAAAGATCTCTTTCCGAGCGGGTAGAGGTCTTGTTTGCACCCCTTCGGCAATAAACTTGCTGATAATAAGCTGTAAACCATTGGCCACGTTTAAATGAAAAAAATAGTATGAAACAGCGTGCGAAAACAAACCACTGTCAGCTAAACAGGTGTTGGCATCGAACTTGTTAAATTCAAGAAAGAGTCGTTGATATTCGAAGTTTTGAGGCCAAACTCTGTTTGGAATTCCAAACTGCATCAATCAAAACATTGTAAATTGTCGACATGACACAAACTGTCCGGAATTGTAAGTTCGCAGAATAAATCGGAAAAGTACACAATAGCTACACAACACAACAAACTATGAACGACTTCTGCGTTTTCTATGGAGTACTATAATATAATATCACTTCTTCTTAGACATGAACAAATTCTAATTGCAACGCCAAGATATGCTTTAATTTTGCTCTCATCTTCACACAGCACAATCGACACGAGAAACGTCGCCTCGGTTTAATGAAGTAGGCAGTGCTGTTACTACAAAAAAAAAACAAAAAAGACCGATTTTTAAGCTGAACTAGAATGGAAATTGTAACGATGAAACTGCCTGATACATAAATTATGATAAAATGCAGTAAGTTTTCATTCACCCAAACTGATCGTCTTCTAAACACTACTGTGCTGACATCAACGGATATTTAACCCAGAATAACGAAGTAATCGACACTGTTGAAAGACGTGCGCGTAATACGCCCCCAGCAAGCTACAAGAATTCGCGCCTTTACGCCGTATTGAAAAAAACATATTGAAATATATCTGTAAATAGTTTTATGGCCTCCATCTAACAAGTAAGCGCTTGTTGACATTTCGCAAACCAAAACAAGTCTCTTTGATGCTAAGTTACCTTTAGTAAGTGATTCGCTCTAACTGAGAGCCGTTCAAACCCTGGATAGCGAAGCTGCGTCAACAATTCGAAGGGAATTTATTGTTGAATAAATTGCAAAGTGACGATCGTGCGCATAATAATAACAATCGCTTTGCTTTGTTATTGGTTCCAGATCGGCTGGCTAGTAAATCTTTATATTTCTTGAACAGGTGTCTATAACTCATGCGAATTTGCATACACACGCAACGTCGTCAGATGAAAGTAACCACTGACCACGTTTGGTATCCAACAAGTTCATTGAGTTCTCCATCTCTGTGTGATTATTACACTTGGTCATGATGTCATCGTTTCAACCAAATATATTCGTTTCTGCGACACGCATTTGGTTTCAGTAAGATCGCCTAGCAACATAGTTCTCCTCTTCAGCATACGGTAGTCGCTTTTCGCAAAACCCGTACGGACAAATACATCTACAATGTCGATACAAAAGAAGTTCTTAGTCATATTTACGTCAAGTTAAGTAATTCCACTTCCACTTTTGAAGGGTTACTTGTCGTCATAAAATGATTTCTCTAGGCAAAAACGAATATATATTGACAATTTCTGTTATGGATAAAGGTTAAATCAATAAAACTGACTTGTGGAAATTTATAAGGAATCCAACATAATTTAGTCGGAAAAACTAAAACCTTACATTACTCTGCAAAAGTAATTGAAACGAACTTCGCGCCCAACGCTAGCCCAACGGTCTGCCGAGACGACCATATTTCGCCGAAATGTTTGTTTGCTACTGCTACTGCTACTGCTACTGCTGCTAAGGTTACTGATCCTTCTGCTACTACTACTACTGCTACTACTTCGGTTACTGCCACTGCTACTGCTACTGCTACTGCTACTACTTCGGTTACTGCTACTGCTACTGCTACTGCTACTGCTACTGCTACTGCTACTGCTACTGCTACTGCTACTGCTACTGCTACTGCTGCTGCGTTTGTATCGTTTTAGTTGCTGTTACTGGTACTAATGCTGTTGTCGTTGCTGTTCTCCATTCGCAGCCCAAGTTATTGGTCACGATCCTGTTAGTACACGAATAATATTTTACCGAGCCTATAGGGGGAACAGGTAGCTAGAGACCCGTGAAAAAAAATGACGTCAATGTGCGGCCATGTTCTATTTAAGTCATCAACAGTTCAGTTTAACATTCTGTCCGATTTCAGGTTTTTAACTATAGCGTCATCCTAGCTACTGCTGAAAGGGGGGCTGGGACCTGCGCACCTTTTATCCATGAGCAAACGTATATTCTTATGAAAAAAAAAATGTCCGTGATACTCTCGGCGGTCACACAACCATGCACAAAAAATATCAAGGTTAAAATTCGCCAGGAAAAACAAACAAGACATTGCTCAAAGGCAGCCCATTGTCTTAATGAGAATTAAAAGTATTTTATTTGTTTATTCCGTTGCTATACACAGTGAGTCTATCTTGGCAAACAGTATAATATAAATCAATAAAAAGACGAAGAAGAAACACATACTGAGATTTTTGGAGCCATACATTGCAGGTGTTTGGAAACAGCTGCTAAGGACAAATTTCAACCAGCATAAATATCTTTCCACCATTTTGTTTGTTTTACTTTAAACGGAAGTGTGTTTTTGTAACGTTTGTGCATTATGGACTTTTACGAGCAATTGCTATTTTAATCGTATGCGACCACCAAGTTGTTTCATCATTAACATAAAATACATTACGGTAGAGTCACTCATTTAGAGTCACTTTGTGAAGAAGCATGTGCTTTTAAAGCCTGCTATGTGTTGTCAATTAAAACAACTCGTGTAAACCTTAATATCCGACAAATGTCGCCTTGTTTGTGTGAAGCGTCACACTCAAAAAACTAGATTGAAATGAGAGTGACGCAGCTCAGAGGCGGTGTGTAGTTGTCTCTCAACCCCTGACACAGAATAGCGATTATCAGAAACACCTGTAAAACAGGACAATATCCGAATAAAATGCTATTAACAATTCTTGAATGTTATCTTGTTATTATAAAGTGAAACACGAAAGAGTAGCCAGACACCACGACAATATACGAGCAAGCACTTATGGACCACGAGGCACGAATAACTGATAATGCAGCCAATAAGTTCTAGGTATTTGAATTTTGGTATATTGTTGGACCCGTTCGAAAACGGTTTTATTATTTTTTTTTTTTTTACCTGATTTTCTTTGCAATAAAGAAGACTAACGACTCTACCGGATAAAACTCACGTTTTTTTTTCTTTGATATCTCGTACATGGAAGAAATAAGAAAGCACAAAAACGGCTGTCATTTTTAAAATACTGTTACTTCTCCTTTGTTGAGTCGAATTAGCATGGCTACAGCGCATTTCCATGACCCATTCCTATTTCTGTGCTTGTGTCAGATTCCTCTTCATGTAAAGTTATTTGGAAGAAAACATGTCGAAGCAAGCAGAAAACAGCTGAGCTTTTCTACCTCCTGACAATCGTTTAAGACATAAGTTTAAGATATAAAGACAGCGGTGATTAACATTCACATTAGCTATTTGAAGAAGGGACGCGACAACTTGGGACTAACATTGACTAAGAACTTACCAATGTGCGAGTCTGATTTAAAAACGATATCAGAACGGCGAGCTGTAAAATACGTTTAAATAAGTTCAGAACGATATAACAAAAAGTGGGGATGATCGATATAAACTTCTTGGTAAATATAGCTAAAATTAGAACATACCCGTTGCGGAAACTGGAGTATTCCTCTTTGCTCACTGTAAACCAACAGAGATTCCGACGACATGATGCTGTTTGAGGCCACGTGCAAATTTCCACTACCGAGATGTTTCAAAAATGAATTGAGCCGCTCCAATTCGTTTCGGGTTTAGCTTGTCAGGAATTTCTCCTCTGACCATACCAAGTTAGCAATTCATGAGCCAGCACATTAGGAAAGAAATATTGATAACAAAGAAACACCTAATTTACATTTTAACTTTTGGCACACCGCGGGTGATCAAAAATGACGTTCGAAAAACGCCAACCGCAACCTTGTTGTTCCATGCAATCGACAGCGACATTTCTGGGAAAACTCGGCAGTCACAGAATTGAAACACCGTCCAGCTTGAGCCATAATTTTGAACATGAGAATGTACGCAAGCTGCTGGTACCTTGGCAATAATGCGAGATACAAAGAATTTATTTCAAGGTAGAGTCCTTTGCTCACCGTCTTTCAGTCTCACGCGACGTTGAACCTTTTTGCCGCTTAATTGCGCTTTGATGCGGAGAAAAAGCTGTTCAACCATAAGATGGCACGTGGAGACGAAGACTTAATGTTGCATTTTGTTTTTAAGAACACATTTCCGTTTATATATACACCTTAACTTATTTACGAATTATATTCAAATCAAGAAGGGGTTTTGGCTTACCTGGCTATGAAAGCAAAACAGCCGCCCTATACACGGAAAACAGCGTGCCGTTAATTGTTTAATCTCTGTGTGATACTTGTTGGTTTACATTTTAAAGTCGCATCGACGACTTGTTAAATTCTGACCCACAACGAACCAGCCAGCGGGCAAAGCACAATTGACAATTAATTTTGGCATAATTTACGCCAACACGTCAAATTTCGTTTTCACTTTAACTGAATACCAGTAATTGATAACGGGAATTTGGGTCAGTTGTTCATAATAGCGTAGGACAGAAAACGAACTGAAATATAGTTCTTGTCAAAAATAACACAAACATTTTTTTTTACTATTAGATGTGTTGTAAACTGAGGGTTGAATATGATGAATTAATCATCTTGGTAGATGTTGGAAGAACCCCTGGGCTAGGGTTTCAACGCATATGGGCACTCAACCAAATGAAAATTTCCTAAGCATGGCATCCTTGCTAGTTCATCAAGTACATGTCCAATCATTTGATAATATTTGTTTAAGGTGATGAAAGTAATGAATCTTGTTTTTAAAACCAAGGTTAAGAAAAAATTGAATAACGTCACGTTCGGATCACGTTTTAACGTGGTGGTCACAACATAACACTCAATCTGGAACTGATTTTCGTATGGAGGCTACATAAATGTTCATAACCAGGTACATGTTTTTTTCCGTCGAAAACGACATTCTTAATACAGTCCCTAGGAGCTTTCCTGACGTGGTCATCCTAATATTGTGGCTGTATTAACACCGCCTGGTACTACGTTTTCAATTAAATACAGCGAACATACACAAAGTGCCGCTACTTTTCTCCAAGTATGCATTTAGTCGGAAACTGTGAGAGCTCCGCTCCTGGTTCAGCCTCGCTTGTGATGACAATGATGATATCGATGATGACGAAGGTGCGTCTACTGAGAATGTGTAGGAGATAATGCGAAAGAGATTAACAGAATGCTTCAAACCTTTGGCAGGAGAGTAAACATTGCCAGAAATCAGGGACAAGATGGCAGACGCGCTTGCACAATACGGTCAAAATGGCGGCATTTTCGTGTAAGGAAATGTATGGAGGGAGGAAAAATTTTGCAAATATAGTAGTTATTCTTCAGTGCTATGTGTGCTAGTGGTCTTCAGCGCTATGCCAGACAACGGGCTTCTCAGCAATAGGAATTCCTGTTTTGTATGGAGATGCCTTGGCCAATTATACGCTTGTAGGTTGATCTTTAAGACAGTGACCCTGTGGAATAAAGTTACGTTGATCGTCTCAGAATCCCAGCATGTAACTTTTATCCTATTTCCGTTATACGATTCATCAACAGCGCTCACCCTGCGAAGCACTTCGTAAGAAAAACGCTTCCTTTCGAACCGAGAGATAACCGCCGCTATATTGGATTTTATCGTTCTGGAGGACGTTCTGGAGTGTAAAATAGTATACCGCTGACAATTGTTAACGGGCTCGAAATGTCCGTGATTTCTGGTAATGCTTGTGATCAGAACCGTCATAGTCACGTAATAAAGGTGTTTAAAGATGACATTAAGAGAACACGCTTGTCAGATGTTCCTTGTTAGCAGGCAGCAGAGCGTATTGCACGTAGGAAGCAGTGAGAGTGTTACTTTGAATTTATGCACCAAAGTAGTCACATTAAAATCCTAAAGGATCCAACACTGAGGCGTATTTAGAATGAAGGATTCACACTATATCTGTGTCGAATTGTCTCACTTGCTTACGTTACGACTGAAGGATAACTTTCTTCACTATATTGATAAATCGAAGTACAATTATTTTGTCAATAACTTTTTGGACTTGGTCTCGCGGTTGGCAAAAACAAAATCGTTCCCAGGTAAAACTTTACTCGTTTCCGAAGACTTTTATATAATGACTTTCTTTTCCGCCAGAGAAAAATATTCAGAACATTTGCACATAAATTTTCCTTAAAGTGTTTCCAAGCTGGAAAAAAAAACTCAAAGCGATAATTTTTAATAAAAGAAATCAACGTTGCATTGCAAAACACAATGAAATGTCAAGCTCTATAAAGGGGGTGGTGCATTACAATGAAATGTCGGATTTCGTTTTCTGCATGGCATACAACTGTCGTTTGCAAATATCATGCAATAGTTTAGTGCAATCTGCAATTAGCAGTGTGGTTGAGACAGCAACCAATCAAAGTCTAGCTTCCATAAATATGTATTATAAAAGATATCGAAAACCTGATAAAGATAGGTATAGAGTTTTCAAACAAGATTGCAGGCATATAACGTAGTTCCAAATAGTTTGTTATTGTTAAGTTGCCAAATCTTACTCGTTATTGCCACGTTACAAGGTAATAACGGCTAGCATATGTGGGTCATGTAGGTTAGAAAGATGGTCAACTGAGTTAAGTTTTCTTTCTAACCGCAAACAAGTTATTACTACTGAGGTAAATCTGATCCCCAAATAACAAATAACGTTAGAATGTGGTGTATTAGTTTCTTTCCTGGATGCTACTTAATCAATTTCAATTACACAAAGTTGTTGTTTATATATTTGTAAGTCCTGTCACTGGGATCACTAGGTTATTCAAAATTAAAAGAAAAACTGGAAACACATTCCGTATTTTCCTGTTTTTTTCCCCAAACAAATATCTTATGTGAGTTAGAGAGGCTTGCAAGGTGGGAACTTTTAAATTTGAATTGTGTTCGTTTTTGCCGGCCTATTGTTACTGGCAAAATTATTCTAATTAAACCCAATACAGATTACCTACTTCTTAATGCAACACATCTCCAAAACCTGTTTTTTTTAGTTCAAAAAATGTTAAAAAAGTGTTGTTAGTGTTTTTTCCTCAAAAAGATTTTGAATGAATTGAAATTAAATTCAGCAAGCCGGATCACAGACGTTTCTCTGATGAGAACTGCACTCAATAACTACAACCGATTGTTAACAGGAATCAGCGGAGATTTCCTAGATAAAAAGAAAACAAATTGAAAGCCAATATGCCTTTGTCGATTGAAAAGGAAAAAAGAGATGGTTTTATTTCACTCGCTTTCCTTACACTCAATGAGGATCTCTTCATTTGCAACTGTTTCGTAAATCATAGGGTATGTTTGCTGATTAACACTAGCTTTGAACTGATATTCTTGACAAGAAATCTCACAAGACAAAACTAGGGACTTTTTCGACCGGAATCAATTAAAAACAAATAAAACAAACACATCACCAACCTGAAGAACATTTTCACTAAACGAGCGCTGGTAAAACCTACCCGCCATTGTCTTTTCGGAAAACATAGGAAGCCATGAGCGGAAGAACTTGAAAGCTTTTCACACGTTCACATTAATGACCGATGTTCCATGAGCTATTCAATATTCGGCACTTCTACTTACAGTTGAAAAGCGCTATAAATTATGAATTATTGACTAAGGTTTCTAATGAGGCTACTTTCGCCAATAGAAAATAACAAAAGCTCATTAGCTCGCTACTAGAGTGAATAATCATTGACAAAAGAATAGTCGAATTTAACCATTAAGAAGGAAAGATTCGCAGCGGTACAACACTTGTGTTGACACCAGATACGAATAGCGCGTCTTTTTCAAGCTGTTACCTACATATTTACAGTTAAGCTTAGCCACGCTACGCTTTTTTTGCTTAGCAAGTCTCTACTTCGGGGACTGTCTAAAGATTTCCGCCAAAATGTCACCAAATGAAGTTAACAAAACTTTACGATATTGAATAGTATTATGTATTAAGTGATCTTGCACAGCTAGGACAAGGCTATCAAGCTCTTTGACTAATTGCTTGAGTGAACACAAACCTCATTATTGATAAATACAGAAATCGCCTTCAAGGACTGGCTGAATAGAGCCAGAATTTTTAAAAGTAGCCACGGTCGATAATTTGAGAGAATGAGATAAGTAGTGTAAGATTCCAAAAACATATTAACAAAATACTCCTTTCTTTGTCATGTATGGCTTGGATCATATTTATATTTTGTGGTATTTTACAAGAAGTATTATTTGTAACTTTTAACAGTTTTTGAATATTCCGACACTCAAATTTATTTATTTGTTCAGCTTTCGTGGATGTATTAAAGAGACAGATTCCACCCACTCAAATAAATTCGTAACACTGCAACTAGTACTTCTAACCACAGCCATAAAAAACTAAAGCAGATCTATCGCTAAAATAATTAACTTTATTATCTCACCAATACTTTCGTTTGAGTTTTTTTTGTTAATTTATTTTGATTACCTTTTATTTATCTTATATGTTAACTAGTATTTCACTGTTCTGATTGCAAGAAGCTTGTATTAGCTTTAGCAATTCAAATGGGACACCAGTTGTACCGGTCGAAATTTAAATAACCACATCCGAAATTTTCAGTGAGCAGCCGGAAAAACATGCTGCGACTCCCCTGAATAGAACCCTGTAGTTAATCGCAAGCATAAACCCCACTGTTTTGTCAGTTTCTAATAGGAAGGGCTTCTTCAGATGAACAGACCTGGCGTCCAACGACAACAAGACTGAATTAAGGCACTTCCCGGGAAGGATTGGAAATTAGTCATGTTCAAATGACTATCCTAGCACAGGGCCTTTAATTCCAAGGAATGAAGAAGAACTTGCAAGAACGATATTACAAGAGACCAATGGATGTTTCTAAGGTAGAATAGAAATCAAGGCGCCGGACAAGGGTCGAGTTTAAGTACGTACCTTAATTTCTTTCATTATAGTTTTCAGGCTTGGAAGATCTTGGAAGAATCTGAGTTATACAGGTTATTACTTGTGTATGTCACCGTGAATAAAAGATAAGCTCAGAAACACTTAGGTGGACAGCCGTTCCCATGCAAGTTCCCTTCCTTCTGCCGGATACGCGTCAAGCAACTGGCAAAAAGTAAAGAGCTTCTCCTCTACATGTCTCACATTATCGTGGTTTAAAAGTTTCAGATATTCAGCCAAAAAATCCATGATATCTCCCCCTGTGGTGAATAATATCGCAGACAACCCAAAGAAATGCAAATATAAGAGCATTCCAGGGCACAAAGGAACTAGGTGGTCCTAATATAGATCGTCAATTATTTGTTATTCGTCTTCAGTAAAAGGTAATATGAGCACAGTTGCCGCACGATTGGTGTGGTCTGACACGACCATTTTAATTTCACAACGTCTTGTTAATTACTCAGCGAATAGCATAATATTGAGCAATCAATATCTTAGCGTGTTGATTCCTTTTTCTTGTCTCACATCTGTCTCTAAATTATTCATTTCTTGTGATCTCGATGCTCGCGTTCTCTTTAATGACAAGCATAAGCTCAGTTGTATTTCTTTGTTTTATTTAATTAACTATTTTATACCTTTTAGTTCATTAAATTTGACAAACCATTCACGCGATTTATCTTAACATGCCGAGATTGAGCGTGCCGCACATTGTTGCCATTTCAAGGTAAGTTTCGAATAATCAAGAAAAAAAATCTCGATTTAACAAGAACTAACACAGCAAAAACCGAAGAAGGAAATGGTTAGGAAGGCCGGTAAACATCAAAGAAGTAGACAAACTAAGATTTATGTTGGAAGGTCCTTGACCCTGCACACCTTTTTCAATACATGAATTACATAATCACGATGCTTCTGTTTAATTAGTTACATGAGCACATGAAACCACCTTTTGTATTTTGTCAGGTTTTGTGCGGGGTCAACCACCGAAATAGCAAACAAAAACATACAACAAGGAACTTTGCCAAGTTTCCTAACCATTTCCCTCATTTATCTATGATTAACAATAACAAAAACAGTCCTCGTATATTGTGTTTTAAGTGGTTTAACTAAAACTTTAAAGACTCCAAAGAATTTGCAAATTTAATTGCGTTTGACGGTTGGAGAATGCAGACTCGACCTAAGCGGGTCCCTTTGCACGAGCACAACTGACGGAATATTAAGACGGACAGGTAGGGAGGTACAGGATGCGGAATGACGTCACAGGCTAGCGGGAAGGGTGCGCCTTATCAAGGAATTGTTTACTACTCCAGCTGAAACGTACTGGAAGCTCGATATTCCAGCGTCAATAAAGACTTTTTGAGGAGTTTTAAAATGATGGGTCAAGACTTTCGAGACCCGTAAAATTCGACGAAAATTTGGCGAGGCTTATGGTTTTTAAGGATCATTCGTCGTTTTAACATACTGGGCTAAAATCGTGGACTATTTGTTGTCTACTATCGCAACTTACGAATTCAATTGGCGGTGTATAACATTGAAGACTGCAGACGTCCGCAGACTTTTGTACCACATGTAATATCAAATTTCCATTTCCAAGAAAGACTGCTCGCACGGTCTATTTCCAATATTGAGAGTTAACGATAAACATTTAAACCTGACTGCTATACCGCATTTTTTGACTGAAATTACTAAATTGAATGCGATAGTGATGTACATACCATTGTTCGTTCAAAGGCTCAGTCATTACAAACTGAGTATGCTCTTTTTCTTTATAAGAACCTTTTTATAAGACCCTTGAGGCTGAGATAAACCAACGTTTTAAGAACATGTTAAGAACATTCCTAGAGTCGATTAAGAACGTTTTTATTTTGCTAATCTGTATATTAAATGACAAGCATAAAGGTAACAAAAAATGAAAATTAACTCACTTAGGGGCAAGTTTTGTATAACATTAACATTATTGCATGACACACATCTCAGGTTGTAATAATCAGCAGTTCGAATTTATAACTATTCCAAAATAATCTTATATATAATCAGAACATCTTGAGAAAATTTTCAGCATAAAATTGCAAAAAAAATGTAAGAACGTTCAGCCTCAGCGTTCTAATAAAAAAAGAGCGTAGTAATGATAACAAATAACGGTATTTCAAAATTCAGTCAGCATTGACTGGTAAACGGATGGCGACAAGTCAATCCTGTTAAATTCCTTTTGTACAACGTAAAGGTATAATAAATTTTGTTGTAGAATAATAGCACGTTGAAGGTAAATTTAAAAAATGTTGTACCTTTCTCGCATTGTTTGCCGTTGTGTTACGCACAAAGCTAAGACATTGCGACTTCACACGACCTGTAAACTGTTCTGCCGTATTATGGGATGCGCGGAATTCAGTCGTAGCATGTCGATCATAAAATCAACAAATCTCATGTCAAATAGAAACTAACGGGTATTAGCAATGTTCATGCTGTAAATGTTGAATATTACCATTCAGTTAAGATCCCAGTTAATACTCATGTCATAATCCGTATGCAAACCTTGATTAAAATAAATCGGCCAAGCGTGAAGATTATCCTGAGTGCCCCAGTTATCTTAGGTGATAACTACACGTTTGTTCAACTAGCGGTTCGAAATAAACATTACGGAAGGCTTCGTGATTTTTGAAATAGGAATGTTCCTATTCAAAGCTCTACGTTAACAGCGTCTGCCGTCTCTTTAAGCGAAAGCAAAGGACTGGTATTGAGTCATTTCCATGTCCATATGTTGTTATTTGAGCTAGCAACTGGTTTGTCGAGAATGATCAGTCAACAAGTAGGCGACTTTGAATTACCCGCATTACAAACGCATTCCATCACACAACAACGCGAAAAAGTTGGTAAAAGCGGTCATTAATTGAACAGTAATACGTAATGCGTCTTGAAAATAGTTTCGAAGGGGACATACTAAAAAGCGTCGCTTTATAACAATCTAACATCGCAACATAATCTGCGTGACTTGCTATTCACGGGTCTTACTTACGCAAACAAATTGTCTTAAAACATGAAGGAAATGATCTACCGTTTCTCGATAGTCAGCAAGAGTATGACGACCTACAGCTGTGTATGTTATAACTATCATTACCTTCAAATCCGGTCTCCAGGTGCATTCAAGCAACTCTCTCAAAGCTTCTTTCTTCAGCGACATTTTCTGCAACACTGGTTTCGGGCAGTCCTGTTGGACGGAGAAGCAATAAACGAGTTCAGATAACGTCGAACTCAGCGTACTTACGAGAAATTTACCGAGTAATTTTACGCCTCAGTTACCAGTATCTACACTGTTTATGGCCTTACGCATCGTTTGAATAAATTATTCCGAACAAAGACGGTATGAATCACGACCTCACTCAAGCTAAGTGATCCTAATTGTTTTCTTTTTGTCAGCAGCGTTCGGTGGTGTGACGTCACAAATCTTTTGTCTTCATTCCGGTAAGCATTTGCGCAGAGGAAACATTCAGAAATGTTCTAAGTGCTGTTGATTCTCAGTCAAGGATGATTGGTTTTATGTTTTGATGTGTCCAAAAGTAATCGAATAACAACTGTTACGACGTGACATTTTAATTGTGGTACAGGAATAGTTTTATAAACAAGCTGATATATGTGATAATTTTCCTTTTTGTTTCAGTGGAATAATTATTTGCTGTTATCGCCTCTATCTTGCGATTATTTCTGTGCATTGTTTCTTTAAATATCTAATGAACTTCTGACTAGGACGACCTTCAATAAAACATCACTCGTAATAGCAGTAACTACGCTAAAAATAAAAAATTCATTCACGAAAAGATGTCAAAACAACTCCTGCCTGTAAACCTTTTTTTTTATCAAGGCCAGTTTATAAACATGCTACTGTTACATACGGAAGTACGTCTGCGTAGTTTTTCCACTTAGTTCGCTGTAAGATCTGAGTAACAAAGCCTTAACAATGACAACTAATAAATCCAACTGAAAGCACACTAGTCACACAATAACTTTACCATTGGCCATCCTAGGTTATATGACGTTAGCCACGTTACAAGAGGCTCACATTTAATTAACGTTTGCTAATCTCCCTTTTGATGCCGCATAGGCTGAGAACACTTTCAAGGAACCAAGTATATCTGTTTTAGAACTCGCACAGAAGTTTAGCAAAGAGAAATTGCATTTCATTCTCGAC
>Ga0099810_1164042_pt1 | contig 15859 bp, 11 predicted proteins | sample DipCnscriptome_FD_81139 | JGI IMG/M metagenome (GOLD analysis project Ga0099810, IMG submission 81139) | Metatranscriptome of coral microbial communities from Puerto Morelos, Mexico - Diploria C A metatranscriptome (Eukaryote Community... | ecosystem: Host-associated > Invertebrates > Cnidaria >... | reverse complement strand
TGTCAGGCCTTGACAGAACAATGATACAACCTACCGGAACAAAAATAACTAGAACAGAGTAGAAACATTTGTGTGGGCTCTACAAACTTGATACATTTGATTCAAATGAGAAGCTACAGTCGCAAGTGGAGATTAGGTGCCCAAGGGGCCCGGGGGCTGCAATCGCAATCACACCCCCAAGGCGCCAGAACACCCGACTGGCCTGCCCAAACCCGCAACCCAGCCATGAGCCCCCCGTATCGGGCCCCCAAACCCGAGCACCCGTCACACTCGAGCCCAAAAGGCTCAGTGGAAGAAAACTGAACACTAGGTCCCAGTAAATGGCCCAAACCCCGGGGAGGGAGGGAAGGGAACGCTGAGAATGCTACTACAAACTAACACAAATGCCACGCTGATCGAACTACGCACAACAAACGCAAGCACATGAAATAGCTACGCATGTACCAAAGGGAGACACCGCTGGACAAGACTCGACCCAGCACTTCAGCAACCATGTGAACACCACCAAAACGCTACTAACAAACATATGCCAAACGCTTAACGCTACAAACGCCTGACACACTAGAAACACGCTAATGACTAGGCTCTTGCTCCTAGTCGTTAACTATGTTAAATTACATTTAACTGTATTATAAATCAGTCATGAATCATAATCCTCACAATACACTTTACCATAACTATAACAAATAAGTCAAACCTAAGAGTGGATCCCTTTTGTGTAGCTAACCACTAGTCTTGGGCATTCCTCAAAATGCTTGATTATTAAATGATCAATGGCTGGTCAAAGATAAACCAGCTTCAAAATACCTTAAACAGATTTAACCTCTGGGGGCTACACAGACTTAATATATTTGATTAAATCGAGAAGCCATAAATTGGTCAATGACATCCCCACAAAACTCTTTACCATAACAATAACAATTAAAACAAATCAAACCTAAGGTGGCGGCTTATGTGTAGCTGACACTAGTCTTGGGCATTTGTCGAAATGCTTGATTATTAATTAATGATCAACAGCTAGTTAAAGAAAGACCAATTTGGATGTAATTTATAGAGATTCAGCATGAAACAACAGGCAAGGATGTGAGGCTCTAGAGAATAAACCGCATGTTAAATTCTATATTTTGTTTTCTCAGAGCCTTGGTGTTGGTGTCTTCTGTTTGAGGCTGAAACTGAAAATATCGAAATCTGTCTATTAATCACCAAGAATATACACCCTGTAAGATCATTCATTGACAATAACAAAAACTGAAGTTGTCTGCAATTCAAGTCTTACTGTCACGAAGTTTTCTGGCAAGTGAAAAATCGTCAGGTGTATAATCAAGGAGAAAAAATAACAACTAGCTGCAAATTGGGTGCAACTTAAAAAGCCTGTATCATATGATTGAACAGGGTCCAAAATTTAGCATTGGCAACCAGAATTTCAAAGCCAGTCGCCTACTGGTGACTAACTTTTAGCGTTGTGGCAATGTTTTGAACCACAGCTCAAGCTCAACTAGTTTGATTCAAAAAGAGGCTATGGGTGCCGATAACCAACAACGAACGATAGACAGACTAACATGATAGCAAGTGAAAGGGGAGCGAGGATCAGCCTAAAAAAGGCGAAATTAGCTAAACAACTAACATGGTATAGAAAAGGACCTAATGGCCAACAAACACCTAACGATCTAAAACACAAACAGACTAAAGTCCGCATAACTCTAACAGGAACAGTACTAATGTCAATAAGTTGCAAAAGGTTAGCTAAGAAGAGAAAACAAGCAAACAAGCAGCCTAAAACGATGGCAGCGAGTGAAAGGGGAGTAAGGATAAGCCTAAAGAGGCAAGATTAGCTACAGAGCTAAATAACGGTAAACAAAAAAGGACATAATGGCCAACAAACGCCCAACGATCTAAGAATGAACGGACTTAAGTCTGCGAAACTCTAACAGGAACAGTACAAATGTTAATAAGCTGCAAAAGGTTAACTAAAACAAGAAGAACAAGTGAACAAGCAGCCTAAAACAATTGATTGTTCGTACGGCAAACAAGGAGTAAAGTCAACGCCATGAAACACTCCAATGGTGCAGGTGTCCATTACCTGCACTGAGATTTGGTATTCGAGGAGCTCAATGAGGCAAAAGGCAAAGCTTGACATTTGGAATCCTCAGCAGGGCGAGTAGTTTGATTTGGGCAAGACAGAAAGCGATGATTGCCTGAACAAAGACGACTGTGTGGGGCGAAGCGACACTGTGAATATGGGGCTGTGCACCAACCCTTGTTCCACTAGATGCAAGTCACCAAGGAGTAAGTGGAACCCGCCGGTTCAGCCTTGCTTCCAGTCGCCTGAGCCAGTTGATTGCGGGAAACTTGCAGAGTGAAAGCTGAAGAGCTGTGCATTAATGTTTGACCAGTCCGTGAAATTGGTGGCCGTGGCGTGTTCACGAAAGGCCTTGTCAAAGTCGAGCCAGACCTGCCCTGAAAAGTGGTGGTAAGTCGGCAAAATCAGCAGTTTGTATTGCGTGAGGCCTCTCCACCGATGGGAGAATCTAGACACCATAACCAGCGTGTAGATCGTAAACACCTCTAACCAGCTCACCATTTCCTGGATGCGCTGTTGTTGTTTTTTGGGTTGAGCCATAAGAACTAAATGGCTGTCCAGCAGCAGTTGAGGCTTGGGCTCGGTCTGTTGCAGATTGGCGGAGAGCAAGTTGCTTAACTTGATCAATTTTTCTACCGTGATTTGGGCAACCAGCTTTGGTGGGACAAGTGAGGACCCTGGGCCGACCACCAACGGCTGATTGATAGGGGAAGGGTTGAAGGCGGTTGATGAAACAGCGCCGCCTACCAAAGCCACCAACATGTTTGCTAGCTCAAACTAGCCAGTGATATGCTGGGGGTGCAAAACATGGTAACAAACGTTGGAACAACAATACTATTACTGGTGGCCAGAGTTGGAGGATAGCCTAAAGCCATCAGATTTGCCGCTGAAGACTGTAAACTTGCGAGTATGTTCCGCACGGTCAAGTTGGGGTCGTTCCTGAAGAATGTTTTGGTAAGGATTTTTCCCCCTGTGCTGCAATGGCTGCCTGAACTGCTTGTGTAATTGCGGCAAGGATTTCTGGGTAAAGCGACAAAGTATTTGGTGTCAAAGTGCCGGCTCCAACATCACCTACGATCGAGGGGGATGAAGGAGCAATGTCGCCTGACATGGGAGTGCCATCACTCAGTCAATCATTTTCCTCAACAGAGCCAGCTTTTGGCAAAAACAACATTGTCTGGATACTGTTGTTGGTTTGGCGGTGCATCTTTTGTTGGCTGACAGGAAACACGGCGAAGAAACTCGGCAAAAAACACAAGCAGGACAGCACGAAAGCTAGCAAAGGCAAGAACGCAATTGATTGCACAATGTGTCACTGAAACCCCCTTGGTACAAAGTTCAAGCCATATCACTTACCAGGTGCCCCGCGGCAGAGGTGAGCCGCCATGGAGAATACCGCTGCCTGCATTGTCTTGATTTTAACTACACCTCAATTAAATTTAGCCACATGTTACAGGTCAAAATTATTTTAACCTAGCTAGTTTGATTCTCAATTTGCTTTGTCTTCCAACCTGAATAAATAGGGTTAAGAGACAAAGGAATTTAATTTTGACCTGAATTTAATTTAGACCTGTAACATATATACATATATTAAAGTGACCATGTCAAACACACTCCTAATCTTTAATTACTACTGTAAAGATGTTTCCCCGACTCCTTGGGTTATTCCACACAATGGTAAAACAACATGTAAACAATATTGAACACGAGGCCAACTCGAACCAAACCATCTCCCGAAGGTGGTGCATGCACGTGTGCTAAGGCCGCAGATCTAATATGTTTACATCTCCACCCTGAAAGTCCAACGACAGAGTTCTTAATGGCTCAACTGAAATGTTTTAAATGTTCTTAATGTTCTTAACCAAAATGTTCTATCAGTCTGGAATGCTTCTTCACCACACTTCTGCTTCTTGTTGTCATGGGTAGCCCATCACTATTTTCAGTGGGTTGAGCTGGTTTGAGGGGTGTCTGTGGTGACTTTGGTGGCAGAACTTGATGGGACATGACCATACATGTAGGTTTGGTAGGCTGAGGAGAGGTAGCAACTTGATTGTTCTCCAACTGTTCTCCACAGGCTAGTGCTGTTCCACCCGAGGGTTTCAGTTGCACTCTCTTACGACTCGGCTCTGAGCCACCAGCTGTTCTGCTTGGCCGGCAAAAACACTCAGTCGCTTAACTGCTCGGTGAGCTCTGGTTTTGTCGAAGCATTGTTACTACTAGAAGCTTCAATTTCATGCACACTCTTCTTTCTAAGGTTTGACAGGCATACCTTGGCTAGGTCCTGGCAGTAGTGACAGGTTCGTTTCTTTTCAGGGCACTGATCACATGCTTGGGGACCCCAATCTCAATTCCTGCACCTTTGTGTTTTGCCTAATTGATTGTTGTTGCTCTGGGGTTTCCTTCTTTCACCTGGTGCATTTAACTGATCTCTCTTGCACACATTTCTGTCTGGTCATCTGCTGATAGATTCCAGTTGTTGAATAGCTCCATTCCGTGTTCACCTGATCAGTACAGAAGGTCTTTGCACTGTACATGTATTTCATTTTCTATTTTTACCATCGGGCCAGTGAATAGCTGTTCACATCTCTGTTTTCACATTAATTTTTGAAGTGGCTGTATAGGTTGTCCTCCGTGCTCCAGTCCATGGAGGGACCCTTGTTGAAAACGAGGTGCTGGCAGCTATTTCGGTCGGTCAATTGACCATGTTATTCACTCTTCCACTTTCACCAGTGTGATAACGAGCTGAATTGTCATCAAATATGTTCACATCCAGTTTCTGACACCATATAAAGATGTTCCCTGAGTGCTTGGGTTCTATAACTTAGTTCTTATTCCACACAACAGTAACGGCAACAAAATTGATAATAAAGCCTTTTGAATGTACCAAACAACAGTGAAATCTAAAGCTAATCAGTCTTTCCAGCAATGTAAGCTCTTAAATGGTAATTTTGATGCACATCATATTTGTCAATTTTGACATGCACTCAATCTATTTTATGGTATTGGCTGGCAGGTATTTTTTCATTAAGATTTATAAAGTTTTCCAAGTATGTTCGCCTATTTTGAGTGCATAATTTATTGTTGCATTTGTGGAACCTCCATAGCTTAGTAATCAGGCATTTTCCAAAGATTAGTTTCTAGCTTGCTCTTCTAAAGTACATGTATGTTGGAATGCCTGAAGGTTAAAAATTTGTCATAAACGAAATGGTGGGTTTTTGTGTCTGTTTTAGGAACAAAAAATTTATGGCCAGCAGAAAGAGCTCTTTGGCAAGTTAGAACTACAATAAGCCCACTGGCAACAAACGTTTAGGTTGAGTCCTGGTTCTGCTTGACATTGAAAGATGGGCAAGCCTATAAAAGGCAAGAACATAACAGTGGAAGTCGTGGAGAATGTGTGTTTGTTTTTAACTGCGCATCCATGGGCCGAGCGCAGTTCTTAATCTACCCTTGGTTTATTTTTTATTTTTCTTATGTCAGTGAGCAGACCCAAACCTCTCTCGGCCAGCTTTCGAATGACACAACTTATGATGTTTATTCATCTAAAGCTGTTAAGACATGCTGAAAATTTATGAATATTCTACGCTTTATGTTGTGTAATATTAATGTTTATCAAAGCGAGTTTATTATAGCACAAAGTAATTTGTCAGTGACATCTCTGGAATATCACTTCAATTTTACAAAGAAGTGGTCAGATTTCAGGTAACGTTTTTATGAGCGCAAACAGAGGAGTTAAAAAAGTACAGTTATAAGATCTAAAAGAACTTGTTTCATTTACATAAAATAATATAAGGTGAATAATAAAAATAAAGTGGAAACAAAACTTTTATTAACACTTTAGAAGATCCCTTTGGAAAAACAAAACTGATGAATTCTTTGTCACTTCACAGAACATTCAAATTTCACCAAAAACTAATTACCCATGAGATTTCATTCTCTCTGAGAATGAAAGCAAATCTGGTAAGAGCTGATTTTGGTTAGCCTGTGTTCACAGACGGATTTTGGTGGGATATTCAAAATTATTCAGATTTATGAGTATTATGATTGCGTAAACAAAGTGCAAATTGAACAATGCTGAGTTATCCTTAAACTGTTCTATACTTAGAGCAAAAAAAGTGGAAACAAACAGGGTGTACAGGGTACAACAGCAGTCAATGTTCACCTTATGGAATATACATGTATTTTAGATAACTTCATCTGAAGAATAGACATTTTACCATAATAGAATGTATTACATTCACAGTTTCCTTTGATCTTTCAAGTTTTAGTTTCCAAACTTGATTCTCAAATGTGTCAACAGTTGTGAAATGTGCAAATTTATTTTTGTTCATTGTTCTCATGTGTTTTTGACAAAAGTTGTCTCAAAACTCAATTGAAATTTTGTGACCTACACACTGTACAGACTGTATTAAGTGATAATTTGCTAGAACGAAGAATATGTCTATGAATTTTCGATAAGCTAACAAAAAGTCGTGAGAACTAATGATAATTTCCTAGTCTATGCACAAAACTAAGTTTTGAATGGCAGTTCACTTGCATTTGCGTAATTTACTTCTTGTGACTGATCCATGTATGAAAAAACTGTCACATAACTTACACAGGATAATTTAGGATTCCTGTGTTTCTTTGTAAATTTGTGCCAGAGAACACAGTAAAGATTGCCGTTTAAAAGGGTACAGTGTTATCTATGATGTATGCTACTTGAATCTCATATGGCCAAAATTTGTGAAGGGGTTTCAAGCAACTTTGTTCTCTTGAGTTCAATTATATATGCAGAAAATTAGAATGTACTTACCGTATGATGAAGACAGCAAGTTCAGTTTGTTCCACAAACAAAATAAAAACATCTCCAGTCTGTGTACTACACGCAACTTGTGGGGAAATTTCAATCAAAACACACCTTTCTGTTACTGGATATGCAGCTGTGGATAAGCCACACATTTCAATTGATGATCCATTCCAGCCACCTCGTGGTTATTTGTTATAAAAGTATTGGGTGTTCTCTGTTCCATTCTCATTGCCTTTGTTGCATAGTTCTTTGGGACTTGTAAGGGTAAACAATTCTTAAAGATCTCCATTACTAACAGTAGTACAACCATGACTTATTTTATAATATTATTTTACTCAGAATTTTTATTGTAATATGAAGCCTAGCTGGGAGTGAGACCTTCACTTGGATGACGAACACACGGCCATCCCACGCTCGCAAGCTTCTGGAACTAGCAGCTTTTCATCTTGCCGTTCTTGCACATCTGCTGATCTCTAAATGCTTTTGCATCTCTAAGCTGTCTCTCCAGTTACTAGTGAGCAAAACTTTCCTGTGATATTTGACATCCTTTGGTGACAACCAAATGTTTGGATATCTTTGGATTACCAAACTTTCTGAAGTATGGGGATCTGCTCTTGCACCTTTTGGCGTGCAGAATCTCTGCTATTATTCACATTAAAACTGTTGTGTGCCTTGTAAGTATTGCAGTCATTATCTATTTTTAGACTACACTATCTTCATGACTGAGTTTGGAGTCTTTTTGTTTCGTGCATTGAGATTTTTTCTTTCACTGCTTGGATACTGTATTTGGCAACGTTAATGGATAATATTAGGGTAGTTCCTTATCAAATTGTTTGATGTTATAATTGTTATTATAATTATTGTTGTGTTCTTCCACAAAAGTTCACACATCACTGATCGTATTCTAAGTAGGATCTATGTAGAAGTTTAATGTGCCATGTGATCAAAAGTGGCAAAGCTACTCAAAGCAAAGTTCTTTAATTTAAAGTAATTAAGGATATGCAAAAGAGGTAACAATTGAAGACAAGATGACTATTGGAAAGTCAGTAGATAATAAATGAGTCAATTATTTAATAAAATGACATAAACATAAACATGTTAAATGAATAAATCAATCACAGAAAAGTTCAATTGATTTTTGCAATGCAAGCTATCAGGGGTTTTAAGTTGTCTCAATGTCACAGGTGCACTAGGTACATAACATGGTTTAAGATTATTCTTGTTTTTGGGTGTAGATGTTTTTTGGTTTGGTTCAAAATTGGCTTCACAGAGGTGGTGCAAGATGCACACAGTTTGGATTTACATGAGGATGAACAAGGTACAACATAGATGTTGGTGTTATTTGTGTTACCTCTTTCCCAAGGTTTAAACCAAACTTGACTAGAACATTCTTTTCTTTTCATGTGGCTTTACCCAGTTTCATTTGTTGTGCTTGGATGCCCGGCCATAAATGTACGTTATAAATTTTCAGTTTCCTTTCACACTGCTAAGAGGCTTTCAGGAATTTAGAATTTCTCTGTTGCTTGCTTGTGTCCCCACAAGTAAAGTTCAAATTTAACAGATGTTAAATTGCATGAATGTGTCCTTTTTGCTACATTTTGTATGAAACATCAGTTTGGGGAGCACAAATGGCACAGTGGTGAGAGTGCTTGTCTCCCACCAATGTGGATTGGGTTTGCATCCTGGACCTGTTGTCATAAGTGGTTTGAGTTGTTGGTTCTGGCCTTGGCCAGTAGGTATTTTTTTCTGGGTTCTCCAGTTTCCTTCCTCTACAAAAACCTACACTTACAATTGGATTTCAAAACTGTGGACGAAGAGCCTGTCTGAGAGATGTGTCACTGTTAATTGCTCATTATTAATTTTGTTGTATCAGTCCTCTTTGTTGGTTACTCTCACTTTAAACAACCTTTGCAACATGCACATGTACTTAAAGTGGCATGGTTCTTGGCTGGTAACCTTATGTTTATAAATGAGATGATATTCTCTGAAAAGGGAAGCAGTTTCTAAATCAGTACAAAATTACCTGGATACAAATTCCTGAATGCAAGATGTACATGTATTGGTGGACATTTCAGATGGTCAAGTCCTGAGAAATGCCAGACTGGCATCTACTGTTGGACTCATCTTCCAAGTCTTCCACACAAGACCACATGATAAGGGTGAATCCAAACGGGCATGGTAATAAAACATAAAATGCAACTGCTGGTTCTAAAATGATGTAGAGTAATTATAGATAGATACTTAGCAGAAGAGGAAGAAATTTCAAAAATATGAATACAATGTATACAATTTGGGAAGAAAGTAAATAAGTAACAAGTTAATGATTTACCAAGAGTAAGTAAAGGTAAAAAAAAAATAATGGATAAAGTAATCAAGAAAATATTCACATTGAGATTTCTCCAATTCAAGTTATCACTGGCTTTGAATTGTTGTCTTCAATGTCACAGGTGTACTAGGCTCATAGCATGGATCAAGATGGTTCTTTTTCTTGCAGGGTGAGGCTGAATGGTTTGAAATTGCCTTTACAACTGTTAAAGTAGTTGTTGCTAAAGGTGAAGTCATTTTTTTGATTTGGTTCAAATTCACTTTTAGCTTTAAAGGCTACCTTTCACAGGAAAACATGCAACAAGGGTTGACCGTTTAAATAAGCAAAAACTTAACAGTAAACAAACAGCAAACAAACACTATAAGAAAGCCTTGTAACGGTTTAATCTACCATTTATTTATGAGGGCCATTCCATTTTAGAGTAGCCAAAATGTCAAAATTTCAAAGATATCTTTTTATACCCAACTATGGATATTTTGAAAGGGATACTCCAAAGTGTTCGAAAATAATTTGTCAAAAGTTTGTTTTGTGGTTAATGGCAAAGAGTTTAAGTAGCTATGGTACCAAGCTGTAATATTGCATATAATTATATCAGGGTACCTTAATTTCAGAAAATTTCTTTAACTATAAAAAACTGACTAAATGCAAGTCAAAGTTAAATATTTAGGAAAGGTTTTTGGGCCATTTTGAATGTTCTTGTTATGTGGGTAAGGTTATCCAAACAAAACAAAGGTAACGCAAAAGGATCCAAGTGATATGGCGTAGGTTTAATGTCCAACAAACAAACATAACACAACAAGATTGCAGATCTCTCGAGCACATGGTCAAGTCCCTGCGGTATGTGGGGGGCTAAGTTCCAATTTTGGGCACAGTCCGCTGAGTGTAAGGGGGCAGTTGGCAACATGCTAAATTAGATTGAATTAGGTTGAAAAACATTTTCCTTTTGAACATTATATCATGTCTGTAACAAAAACGGACCTTTGTACATGAGCCTGAATCCCTTTTAGTTTGAAGAGGCACAAACTATGCTATTGTGAATTTGCAATAACAATATGAATCATTGGAGAAAAGGCAACAAGTTACTGACATTACTAATATAATAGTATTATAATAAGCTGTGCAAAATGAAACAAGGTAAATTAGCTTTGCATTCAGGATGAAGTTCCAGTTGTGTGATGGGACACAATGAAATGGAGGTAACTCGTTTGCAACATTGTTTCTCACAAGGTGGGATTTGAGGAATTACATAAGACTGTATAATTGTAGTATCATTATTAAACTGTAAATAGATAAATACATGTATTTATTTTAATTACTTTAGCAAAAGCGTTAAATATAAGGAAGATGCCTGTAGGTCTCATAGAAAAGAAAATATTAAGAATTCAGAATAGAATACAGTTTCTTCTAAACTCTTATAATAACATACACTCATAATGGCGGGCACTTGGGTGGAATGGTAACTACTAGCATCAGGGTGAGACTAGTTAGGCCACATTGAGAGCGGGAACATGGCGAATGTATGCTAGTGCATGTAAATGCACGATATGAGAGATGCATATCAACTCGAGGTAGTACGCACCTTTCGGAAAGAGCTATCAGATTGACTGAAGCAAAAACTGCCCGCATAACCCACAAGCATACATGTAAGCTGTGGGGTACAATAAAGAGGACAAGAAGTAGCATTGCAAGCATCGATTGCATTCAGAAGTACAAGGGAGATAAAATCGTAAGGCAACTGCCGGCTTGAGTTTAGTTCCATGGTTTTCATATGTTGTAACGGTAAAGATGAAGCTAATGAGGCACTGGGAAGAGGATCAGCTATAGGAGAAGTGCTTGTGCTGGTGGCATGTTCTTGGCAGTAGCCTCTGGTGCAGAAGATAGTGTGGAGATGGATGCAAAATCTCTTGCCCGTTTGTACCTTCCCTTTGCTACAAAATACCTGCAGTCAGTGTCTTTAGAGCTGCAGGTCAAATCTCATCCAAGATCTTCACATGGTTATATCCCATGGTGTTATTGGTTGAAGGAAAACCAAGTATAGCATAAGATATATCTGATACATCCACCACAACAGCCATGCTATTCTGTGACCCAAGTAAAGTGGAGAGCATCTCCTTGAAGCACTGTCCATTATAATCTTCAATTTTGTCACAAGATAATTGAAATGAGTCTTGAGGGTGGAACATCATCAAAAATCAAAACTGGAAATGGAAGCCAAATCTCTGATATTTAGCTGGCTTCCAATGTGTTGAATGTGTACTTTTGGTATCACGAACATTCACCATACATACATACATACATACATCCATCATAAACTTTATTTAAGCTCAAATTTCAGATTAGCTTGACAAGCTAATATTTCCGAGAACAAAATATTTAATAATGAAAAATTAAAACAGAAATTGCTATTTACATATTTACAATTATCTTAGATTAACTAATTATGAAATTGTCATTAACATGTTTCTTGAAATGGCTTTGCTGATGTGCTTTTTGAACTCTGAGAAGTTACATGTACATAACCTGAGTAAAATTGGGTAGAGAATTCCATTGTTTTGTTGCCAGATAAGTAAAGGTGACCAAAAGTTGTATTTTTAGGTTTGGGCATTTCCAGTATATAGTTTCCATGCAGGTTGTATGAAGTAGAACGGAACGAGAACGTGTTTCCCATATAGGCCAGATAGCTAGTGAAAAATGGACTTTTGTACAAAATAGTAAGGAATTTACAGATGCGTTGACACTGAAGTTGGGAAGCAGCACATTATAAGGTGATTCAAAGTCGCTTAAAATGAACCTCAGAATCCTTTTGTTAAGAGCTTCTATTTTATCCCTGTTGTTTGCACTGCAAAAGTGCCAAACTGTTGAGTAATAATCAAAATGAGGGAGTATGTAGGCCTTATACAGTTTCACTAAGATGTCTCTGGAAATGAGGTTTCTGAACCTAAGCACTGGAAATAAGGTTTCTGAACCTAAGCATTACATTAAACTGGTTGTTGACTTGTTTGCAAATAAGAGATAGTAATTGTGAAAATTTAAATTGTTATCAATGTTCATTCCTAAAATGTTGATTGAGTCCTTTGTAGGAAACAAGAAGGCGTGTTACGATCTTCCCAGGATCAAAGCCTGACTGGATGTTTGCTTTCATTGCCCAACATTCCATTTGGCCGATACCACCATTTTGCTGTCTCGACTGCGTTACGCATGTGCCTATCTAGCGCAACTGGATCACTGTCCGATGAATATATTTGGCTATTGTCTGCATAAGCATTAAGCTTGACATCCCTGCAAAACAAGAAAATGTCATTTATGAGAATATTAAAAAACATGGGACCGAGGACACTTCCCTGAGGCACGCCTCGTCTTGCATGTTGCCACCCTAAAAAAGTATCCTCCATCTTGACCCTCTGATTCCTTGAGGAAAGGTACTCCTTCAGCAGGGCACAATGTGCTTGGACTAATCTGTAGGCTTTGAGCTTGGCAAGAAGAAGAGAGTGTTGGATTACATCAAACGCCTTTGACAAGTCCATAGATACAACTGCCACAATGTCACCTTGATCTCTCATCCTTCTCCATTCTTCCGTCATGCTTTCTCCAAACCCCTGTTTTGTGTTTATAGAAGGATCATGGCCATGTTACAACGAAACCAAGCAATGTCTAAGAACAAAGTGAAAAACAAAGAAAAAGAATGATGCAAAGTGAAGCAATGTCAAAACGAAACCAATATGTACAGTAGAAAAGCAAGCTCAAATGAGGAAGAAGAAAATTGATATTTCCTTTGTGGCTATAACAACGGCACCACAACAACAGCTCTTTGACTTTTTAGTAGTAAGGTACCCCAAAAAAGCCAATCATATCCTTGCAGCCCATGCAACCATGTTGCGTACATCAACCAATCACAGAGAATAATGCAAGAGGTGAACTGACAAAGAAAGGTTATTGGGACGAAAATAACGATAAGATGTCTTTTTTTTAAGTTTCCTGATGGAGAGATGTGGCTAAAGAAACAGATTCATGCCATCAGAACAGATGTTGGAGAACACTTTGAAATAAAAGACACAACAAAGGTTTGTTCCAGGTATTTCAGGGACAGTGGTTTTGTTAAGACCCTCATAAGCGAAAGAAGGACTTCTGCAAAAGCATAAGGCACCAACCCAATGAGAAACTCACAGAAACAAGCTGCATTATTTTTCAAGAACCTGAACCGCAAGAGGATCTAAATTACTTGGAAAATTTAGTGGATGAAGCTGAAGAAGAATGTGTGACCCATTGTGAAAATGTGAGAATTGATGCACAGACTCAAACAGATGAGATACAGGAGGATATTGATACAGCTCTACGACAACAACTAGCAGATCTTAAAAGTGAGCTTGAAAAGGCCCATAGGCGAATTGAAGCTCTGCAAAATCAACTGTTTAGTGTAGAAAGATGTCAAAACAACAGCAGTGCCATCAACTTTTACACTGGATTTACTAGTTGCGATGTGTGCATGGCCGTTTTTAAATACCTCAACCCTGGTGACAAGGGCGAAAACATTAATTGTTGGCTTTCTTCTAAATCAAATGTGTCTTCAGATGTTAATGATGAGGACGGAACAAGTGAAAACAAAAGGGGCAGAAGTAGATCACGGAAACGAACGATGAATTTTTCCTTGTGATGTTTTCCTGAAAAGCACTTGGCCCACCTTTTTCATGTTTCAATATCAACAGTTAGCAGAATTGGTATTACTTGGATGAACTTCTTAGGGCAGATAAACATTTGGCCTTCAAAGAAGGCTATTGATGTCACCTTGCCTGAAGATTTTAAACAAAAATACAGCTCTACCAGAGTAATTATAGATTGCACTGAGTTGAGATGTCAAATGCCCAGCAGTTTGCATTTAAATGGGGAGTTGCTTAGCAACTATAAATCTCACACCATCCTAAATGAGTTAATTTGCATTTCTACTGGACGAGCAATCTCTTTTACAGGGCTCGAAATTAAAATAAATTTTAAGTTGCCCAAAATTGCTCAAAGAAAAAATGGTTGCCAAATGCAAAAATGCAGTCGCCAGATAGTACAAGAATAGAAACTCGGACTAAAGCCTCATTTAATTAGGGTTGTTGTTCGGCTTCTTGTGGATTGTGGTTACTGTTGGGGGACACACCGAAGTACTCAATCTGGAATGACTTACAACATAAAAACAGGACAAAAAAACTCCTGAAGACTTCTGCATGAAAATCTTACCTTACGCAGTAAGCGAACAAAGTAATAAGAGCATTGCTGGGTTACTTTAGCCAAGAACATGTCAGATATATACTGAATATTTGGTGTACTTAAATAACGTCTACATTGGAAAACATTTCCATAACTCAATTATTAAGGAAGTTGATCATTTTCAACAATAAAAATAGTATTTGGTCAACTAACCTCAGGGACAACAGAAACTTTTACAATTAAAAAACAAAAACAAAACGTTTGGGTATTAAATGTTCCAAAGTGATTCATGATAGCCTATCACAGTTGATGACCGATTAAGCTAGATAAAAAAATTTAGTAAACCATTATTTTGAAACATTTGCCAGTGAAAACAGGAACTTATCATTCAAACACGGAGCATAACCAACCAGAGTTTCCTTGCTTGAAATAACGTTTTGAAACGTCCTCTTTAGCTTACATGTACGACTGACATGCAATTATTGACTTTTCTAGACTTAACAATAGTAGTGGTTACACACATCTTGGGTTTGGGGCTTTCCGGAGGGTAAATGGCTTGGGTTTGGTTCAGCTCAGGTTTCATGTTACTCTTGGGGATGCGGTTACACAGTAAAAGGCACCCCTCAGGGTGAAATCTAATTAGATATGAGATAACTGACCTTGCAGATCAACATGGATGACACGAATCGAGATGTAATAAGCCTAATTTTAGTGATTCTCCTGCTTATTATTCGACAATCCCTCATAAATATAACCCTCCAGCAGTTTTTTGCGAGAAGACACAGAAGTAGGTGCCTTCAACTACGCTACCTTCAAGGTTTGTCGGCATTTTATTTACATTTACGAGCTCGACGCGAACTTGCTCGCCGGCCAAGAAGATCTTGGGTATTTCCACGACCACAGAATTGGTTTCAGCAACTTCTAAATAACAATGCACTGGATCACTGGTGGAAGGAAAACTTTAGAGTTTCTCATGATACCTTTGAATATATATGCCAGCTTGTTGGACCAGCGCTCCAGCAACAAAACACTAGGAAGCGAGATGCCATTCCAGTTCCAAAGTGCGTCAGTGCAAGTCTCTAGCGACTAGCTACTGGAGAGTGCTACCGTTGTGTGGACTGATGGTAAAGTGTTGCCATGAATTTGTACAAGAAATCTGCCGACATCAAGATGAGTTTATCAAGTTTCCATCTACTGCATCAGAGATAGCTAAAAAAATTAAAAGCTTCGACAATAAAAGTAAATTACCTAATGTAGCTTGAGCAATAAATGGAAGCCATATACCTATTGAGGCCCCGAAAATTAACCATGAAGACTACTTTAACCGGAAACATTTCTACCGTTTTTTAGTACAGGGAATAGTTGATGCCTCTGGCCTCTATTTATCCGTTGCCACTGGTTTTCCCGGAAGTCTACATGATGCTCAGATGCTACGTTTAACTGACGTTTATTGGGCTGCTGAAGATGAGAATATTCT
>Ga0099810_1012785_pt1 | contig 16737 bp, 1 predicted proteins | sample DipCnscriptome_FD_81139 | JGI IMG/M metagenome (GOLD analysis project Ga0099810, IMG submission 81139) | Metatranscriptome of coral microbial communities from Puerto Morelos, Mexico - Diploria C A metatranscriptome (Eukaryote Community... | ecosystem: Host-associated > Invertebrates > Cnidaria >... | reverse complement strand
CACCATTTTTTAGGAGAATAATTGCCACTTTTTCCAACCACCAAATCAGCAGATCGAAGGATTTTTCTGGCGAAATGGGTCCCATCTCAATGAATGATCCCCCTTTAAAGGCCATTCCAAGCAAGGTACTGTACTGCGATCTTCTTCACTCTTGCCTTGGCAAATTCCGCATAACGGTTGCTTGACGACAGAAATCCCGAAGCTGGCGAAAGTAATCGTAGAAGGGATGTTTCCAGGCCTCCAAGGCCTGCTGCGTCAATGGATCATCAATGCCGAAGAGAACAAAAGGATCTGCGTCAAGATATTCTAAGGCATCGCATCCTCATAGCCGCCGAAACCTCGGATGCAACGGACAGGATGTCGCAACGAAATTCGTCACGACCAGCTGGGAGACCCCCGGAAAGTCAAGCCCCCCGGGTGGTTATTCGTGAAACCCTGGACTTGCAGAGGTGACCTTGGACGGTGTCCCTTGCATTGTGGAGGATATCGAAGACTTGGGAACAACTCAGGTGCTGAAATGCATACCCGGCGCCACCGGCTCGCGACCAACCACTTGGCCTAAGCGCCTGGCGGTTGGAAGTTGGGCCGCTGCTTGGGACGCAGCTGAGCAACTGGGTCCTTTCCCTGGGCGCTTCTTTCCCGGCATGGTGGAGCGGAAGGTGAAGCGTGCCTTTCAAGTAAGTGACCACATGACGTATCAGGCATCGGCTCATATTTGTTCGGGCAGCCGCTGGCATTTACAATCTACCAGCAGCCTGGAGGAATGTGCGGAGAATTGCTTCTTCATCGGATGCCAATTCTTCGATTTCCGTCGTGAGAGTCGTTCGTGCCACTGGTGTCGCGACGTCGCGGAAGATGGAACGATGTCTACCTATGCGCCCAGTTGGACTTGGCATCCGCAAACCTTTGGAGGAGTCTACAAGTTAAAGGTTCAGCTGACGCAATATCTCAAAGATCATGCCAGCGTAGGACCTAATTGGAAGCTGCTCTATGGTGATGGTCGCACTCGATGTGCTGGCGACAGAACCTATTCTCAAGACAAGGTCATGGCCTATCGTATGGGAGGCTTTATTCAGCAGTGCGCTGATTGGTGCTCTTCCAGGGATGCTAACACGAATGGTGGCAACTGCACCTACTTTGGGATCCTGTCTCATCACAACAGTGGTCGTTCATCTCGTTGCGTGATTTACACACCCAACACTGGCGTGAATCAACCAGAGAACCGTTTGATGAATGGAGAAGGATGTACACCGGAGGTGGACGATTGGGAAGGCCATTATTGGACGGTCTTCGAACTCACTCGTGAAAGGCCACAATCACCACCACCCAGTGGCATCTATCCTGGAGGACGTGGTGCTCTGGTGCGAGTTTGGAACTTGTGTCCCAAGGGTAACGCCTACAATGATGACTGCAACTCCAGGCGTGCTGGTTGGGGTGCCTTACATGCCTCCCTGAATCCCGATTACAGGAATCAGAAACCCATGTTGGAGGTCATCCGAAGCGACGTCTTGCGTGGAGCGTTTGGTTTTGAGCATGCAGGAGTTTCGGATCCCGCAGATATGGTCTCATATCAACAGGAGGGCATGTACAAGAACATGATGGAAGCCAGTGGAACTCACGGCATAACGGAGGAGATCATGGCCTTTTTCGTGGCACCCTTCACGGGGTATTACTCCTTCTTGACCTGGGGTGATCAACATCAGGATGTATGGCTAAGTGAGTCCAACGACCCGGCTGATTTGGTCAAAGTGGCTACTCGATTCCAACACCAGGGCTGCAGGAGTGGTGGTCGACGCCGCTTCGTCCATACAGGATGCAGTATGTTTTACAATTACCGTTCAGACACGCGATACTGGGACAACAACTGGGAGGCGCATCAAGGATCGAATTTCTCTCAGAGCTTCGCGTTTTCGGGGGATGGTTCGTTGGGGTACCGCACTCCAACGGAACAAACCATCTACCTGAAAAAAGGTGAGCGTCGCTTCTTCATGAAGCGCGTGATGCTCTCGGAGGATTGGCGACCGGGAGCTTATCCGAACGGCAGTCGACGCAGACGTCGCGCAAGGCAGTTCACTGGCCTGCGCATCCAACAACCCGATTTGTCAGAGAAGACGGCTGAACAGCAGGAGCTCTTGAGCCAAAGGAAGAGTTGGCCTGAGATCCTGGTCTTCAAGAAGATCATTTCTAAGACCGATGGACAGTTTCGTGTGGGTTTGCGTGAAGAAGCAACAGATGAACCTACCTGGAGTAATTGGATTACCTGGAACTTCAACAATGACCACTTGACTGAAACCTTGAATGCAATGGTGATGCCCAGTGGTACACAAGTCTATACCGAAGGATGGTGGATGGATTCCTATGGAAATCCTTCCAACAGCGATGAAACGGTCACCGAATATATGATCCACATCTGGCGTCCTGGGGGCAATTTACCACCCGTATCCATTGAATACGACTTGATGCGAAGCCGTGTGGAGGTGAACGTGGTGTCCAACGGCAACCCCAATGACTTGTGGCTCTGGCCTTTATCTGCGTCCCTCTTTGAGGTGCCAGTCTTGGAATCTTCAGTGCAAGTGGCTGTCACTGGTGTGACTGCCATCCATAGTCCACGGGTGGAAGTGGAATCCAACATGAGCAACTTCACCAATTCCAATGACACGAGTGAGGCTTATTCGATCCCATTCCCATGTGTTGCGGGGCAATTCAATGCTGCGACTTGTTCAGAGGCTTTGGGATGCACTTTTACCACACCGGTGTCAGGTGTCTCGACCAGTAACATCCTGGATGCTACTCAGCTCTATGACACTTTAGAAGAGTGTCAGCAGAGATGCTGTCAAGATGAGGACTGCTTTGGCATTTCCTACGACAGTGCAACGAAGTACTGTACGAAACATCTGGAGTTCCAAGATCATCAACTCCAGACCAGTTCCACGGGTGTCTATTCCTCCGTAGAATCACGACAACCTTCGACCGATGGATTCGCATCCTTCCGTGGGCGGATCGTTTTTGAAGGGGTGCAAGTGGGTGCCTACGCTGGACATCGTTCAGTGACCTTTTGCAAAGAGAAATGTGCCGCCGAGCCGCTATGCAACTCCATCCAATACCATGAGACTATTGGATGCTTCTTGAGGAGCCTTTGCGTCACCAGCAGTACCTTGAGGGGCAATATCTGGCACTCGGATGATAGCCGCTGGACCTACTACAAGACGAAGGGAAAGTGCACGGAGGTGTGGGACTGGACCGAAGCTGAAAGGACTCAAGCCTTCTATCCCACTGATCTTTTTGGAAGTAGCCTGAGCAGCATCACCAACTCCTACCCTGGTCGTCGACGTTCGCGCAATACTCGTTACAATCTGGGTGCATTGGTGCGCACTCCTTTCTCCACGGTCCAGGCCGGGACTCGACGCTTGGAGCTCTTTGATCTCTTTGATGAGTCTGAGGAAGGATCCAGCTTGGATTTCCGACGCTTGTCGAGTTTTATCAGCTGTGAACAGAATTGCACAGTGTACTGCAACAGCACCTCGGACAGTTCGGATGATGCTGGAGGTGAGGACGCATGTCTCAGCGAATGTTTGTCCAACAACTGTGGCGTCACAGCAGAGGCCAATTCAACCATGACTCAAACTTGGACCTCTACAACCACCACGACATTGCCACCACCACCTGTACGCTTGGTACAACTTTCAGGCGACATCTTCAACGTTGGCGATCCTTTGCCCGATTCTGGAGCTGTTGCTGGACGTGTGGAGATTTTCTACAATGGAGCCTGGGGAACCGTTTGTAAGGACAACTTTGGAGACACAGAAGCCACGGTGGTCTGTAACGAGTTGGGCCTGATTGGCACTTTTGCTCGTGCTGATGAATCGAGTGCCGTTGGAAGTCCCGGATCTGAGAGTCAAGAAATTCTATTGGATGAAGTTTCTTGCACAGGTACCGAGACTCATTTGAGTATTTGTGCCTCCAATGGATGGGGCGTCCACAATTGCTTCCATACCGAAGACGTGAAGGTGGTTTGTGATACGTCTTCGACCACTAGGACTACGGTGACTGTAACACAAGCGACGACCACGACTTCTACCACCACCTCCTTCCAGACGGTCATGGTGACCCCAAGGGCCGGCATGCTGCGTCAAGATTTGACGGGACGTTGCGTGGGACCAGCCAGTTGCGAAGAGGATGCGGCGTTGACAGCTGAGGATTGCAAGCTCTACCTTCCCACTGCCAGCAATCCACAATACTGGATCGTCAACACGTTGGGTCAGATGGAAAGTGCTGGTTGCCCAAATATGTGCATCAGTCCATCGACCGACTCCATGTCATGGGATGATCGTGCGTTGGTGATCAAGTCTTGCGTCAACACAACTGACTCGAGCGTTGAGCTGGTACAACAGCGCTTCTTTTTCCATTCATCAGGAAGTGGCGGACTGGTGCAGAATCAGTTCAGTGGCAAATGCATTGATGTAGAAGGAAGCAACGGGCGGGAGAGTGCAGTCATCCAGTGGAGGGAATGTGATCATCAGGCACAGCAATGGTGCTACAAGAAGGCCATGAAATGGGAACCCTTAAACATGGCCGGCCAAGGTCGTACCAGCGTTTCACGCGTGGAGCAATGCATGAGTCGTTGCGCCAGTGTGCAGGGCTGTGCTCACTTCTCTTGGTGGACCAATGGGGGATGTCATTTACAAGATAGTACTGCCATCTCAGAAATGGATGGCAATGCCTACAGCGGTCCACCGAGCTGCGCGGAGGCCGTTTCGGATCAGCACTTTGCCTTCGTTGAGTTGAACATGTCCGCAGCGTTGACCACCGGCGTGCTCCGCAATGCCGAGAGCAAGTTGTGCTTCGATCCGCAAGGTCTGGACAATACGGTCTTGCAAGTGAATGATTGCCAAACCCAAACGCCCAACGGGGATCAATACTTCAACCTCTTGTCCGATGGAACACTGAAGAATGTGTTGAGTGGACTTTGTGTCAACATTACCGAGCCGATGGATGGCACGAACCCTTCGGTTTTCATCAGTGAATGTGTCAACGTGGCATCCTTTAAGCTTGACAATTCTTCACGCCTCGTCGTGAATGGCCGTTGTGTCAGCAGTGGCACAACGACTGGCGACGCCATCGTGACAGTGACATGCCCATCTGTAGCAAGCGCGACCAACATGTCATTGAGTTGGGAATTTGTGGAAACTACCATGGTAGCCGCCAGATGTCACGAGCTTTGTACGGCCGTTACTGGTGTGTGGGACATTTGGATTCTGCAGTCCCATGATCTGAGTACCTGCGAATGTGGGCATCTGTTCCGCGAAGATTATCGATGGAATTACATCCAGGAAGGAGTCATGGGAAGCTCCGAAATCGAATCAGACGACCGTTGGGGTTTGGTGATGCCTCCCAACGTTGCACAGATCAAGTTGCACTATCCTTCGAGTATCCTTTCCTCCGTGGCTTCTGCTTTCCAGCCGGGCATAGCGGAGCTGAATTACACCAACTCCATGGGTGTCGGCCTCTTTTCGCCCGACGTCACTTTACCTCGCGAGTTGCCAGAGTCAGGCGATGAGCCGGAGACACCCTTCGGCTTTAGCTACCTCAACGAGGCTGATACCCCTTATGTGGATCGCATCAGCGTCAATGGCACAACGGTTTGGGTGAACAACACCGTGCAGATGAAGACGGGTGACATGGTGGTCATCACTGGACGTAACTTTCATGGCTTGATGGATGCGGAGGTGAAGGTCCACCTTGGATTGGTGGTGGTCCCCTCTGTGACGGTGACGGCCACCAGCATCTCCTTCACTGCACCTTTGACGACCTTTGGACCCATTGTCATGCAGATCATGGTGGGATGGAAAGGATGGGCTGACTTTGCGCCCTTCCTGGAGTTAGAGTCGCCACTGCAGCAGGACAACATTATTATCCAGTTCGACGAGCTCAATGAGTTGACGGCCGTGATGCCTTCCATTGGATCCATGGTTGGTGGTGCACAGGTCACGATCACTGGAAGAGGTTTCCAATTGCCAGGTCTGACAAATGTAGTGGAGCTGTACCACCACGGAGGAGATTTGATGGGACAAATGGCAGGTGTGTGCAATGTGAGCAGCGGATCACTCACAAGTATCAGCTGTCAAATGCCAACCTTTGATTTATCACATTGGAGCAGCACTCAATTTGAGGAGCGTATGGAGCTTCGGGTCAATGGACAGAGGTATGTCACCGGAACCACGCCCTTGCTCTTCACGTATTCTCGACCTTCAACTCCAATCGTGTTGGAAACCATTCCAGAGTCCTTGTCCTTCGCCCTGACCAACAACATTACCGTGGTGGGCTTCAACTTTGGTTTGTTGAAACGTGAGGTGCAAGTGATGTTTGGCAATCGAACTTGCAAGATTTGGGATGTGAATCAAACACACATCAACTGCCAACTGAAGCGTTCTGCGATGGCACTTCCACCATTGTGTACAGCCAATCGGGACATTTACAATGAAGATTGTGTGGTGAAGCCACATAACTTCTTCCAAAAGCCCACCCTTTTGGTCACTAGTCGCGGCTATGGCGTCTCAAGAAACAGTTCCTTCTTGGATACGCGTTTTGAGATTCACAATGTGGAGCCCAAAGTGGGCAGTGAAGAAGGGGGTGCCCTCGTAACCGTGACTGGTGTGGGCTTTGGCAATAAGCAACTGACACCACAGTTGACCATTGCAGCTTTGGGAACTCTCGGCGATGTGGTGAGCTGGAGCGACACTCAGGTGGTCTTCACCACCCGGAAGCTCACATTGAACGTGGCCAAGGTTGACTTGATGGTAAACCTCATCAGTGCTAAGCACAAGTGTGGCAGTGGTCCAGATCCACATCCCGGGACGACGACCACCACGACGATTGGTCAAAACATCAGCCTCGATGTGGCGCCTGTAGTGGAAGTCATCACCTCCGAGGACTGTGAGCACCGCGCCTTCCGTGCCTATGTCACGCCCAACGTCACGGAGGTCTCAGCCCTGTCAGGCAACGATGGCGATACCATTACCTTCACGGTGAGCATGCCTGATGGCTACATCGCCGCCGTGAGCAATGCTTCGGTCTCCGTGCATTTGGGCCCTTACGTCTGTCCCCACACAGTGGACAGCAAGAGTGGCAATACCCTAACGATCTCTTGTACGGTACCAGCCTTCGAAGCTTCGACGGTGATGATCAAGGTCCGCATTCTTCCGTTGGGCTATGCTCGAATGGGAGATGGCTTAGAGAAGTTTACGCAAAGTTTGACGGTGGATTCGATCACTCCGAACTCGGGATCCAAAGGTGGCATGAAGGTGATGATTGCAGGCAAAGGTTTCAGTACCACGGCCAAGCGCCACTTCGTCCGTGTTGGTTCGGAATGGTTCGGCACTTGCGAACCGTTGAGCTCCACCTATTCATCCTTGTCCTGTTTCTTGAACTATAAGGATGTGAATCAGGGCTCAGTCAGTGGTGGAAGTCAACAAGTGGAAGTGATGTTGTGGGACACAGAGGTCTCAGCCGATGCCTTGAGCGCCTTCGGCAATTCACAGACGGGATGCTTGAGGGGAGAAAACGATTGGAGAAGATACAACGTGGCCTCTCAGGAAGAATGTGCACTTCACTGTTTGACCACTTCGGGATGTAAATCTTTCGACTACAGTGCAAGGTACCAACGGTGCTTCATGTCTGATACATCCTTCACTTCAAAGAGCGATGCGGAAGATCAACGTCAAAGTCATTGCCGTTACTTCGAACGTCGCAGCGAAGAGACTCCCACGGTCATGGTCTCCGTGACGAAGGACAATTTCTTCACCTTCAGCGACAGCAACACCCCATCGATCAACCTGATCTATGCCTTGCCTACATCAGATTCTCCTTTGTTGCAGGGCACTGCGACGGGTTGTAGCTCCAGTGCTGCTGACTTGACCTCGGGCAACAGTGGATGCTGTAGCACAGCAACACCCTGTGGTGTGAACGAAGGTGTATGCAGCTCCGACTCCCGTTGTGCTGGTGATTTACAGTGCATCAGCTACAGTTGCAGTTGGACCAGCACCGCCACGGACATGCAGGACGCTTGTTGTGTACTACAAGGTGAGAATGGTGCTTTCGTCACTCAGGATCCTTTGTGGGCACCAGATGATCGCATTTATGTGCGTGTGTCGTCGTTGGGTGATGCTGAATCCGCAGTTACCTCGGATCCTTCGGGTGGTGCTGTGAATGTGTCCTTCAATGGAGTACGTTGCCCTATCGACACGGTGCGCAGCTTCTCCGGTGAATCTTGGATCGACTTGGGCTGCAACTTGGGAGCAGTACCTGGAGGTTTGGCAGCCTTCCCCTCTGTGGAGACAGCGCAAGGTGTTGCACTTGATCAAAGTACTTGGATTTTTACCAGCTTAAACATCTCTGGTGCCGAGCCTGTGGACGATAGCATGTTGGCCACCAGCAGTTCATTGGGCGGTGGCTGGCTACTGAATGTCACTGGTGAAGGTTTTGCCCCTCCCAAGGGTCAAGGTGGTGATACCTATGTGGAGGTGACCGTTTGTGGTCGTCCATGCGAGGTTGTGCAAAGCACGCCAAATTCGTTGGAATGCATCGTTCCGAACGTCACGACCCCTGAAGTGCTCAATGCCGCAGCTGATGCTGCAATTGTCTTGCCTGCAGCTCGGGTGCTTACCCGAAATGCTGGAACCATTAGCGATGCACCGTTGTGCTTCCATGGTGTGGGCGAGCAGCACTATGAGGTTGGTCATTCCACTTGTGTTGCTGTCTTTGATGATGATCCCGAAGTTGTCGCAGGCACCAGTGGTTCCAATTGCCATATTGGTGTTGATTTCGGACCGTTCACGAATGCACGTGTGGAAAAGATCCGATGGCATCCTCTTTACGACTTCTTGGAGGCCGATTCGTATATCAACAGCAAGTTCCAGATTGGGAGCTTGGTGGAACCACAAAGCTGTGATGAATTGAGTTATGGCTGGCGTGGTGTGGCCTATCAGGGTTGCCAGGCTGTCTCAGAAGGAGGCAATCCCTGCAAGAGTTGGACAGATTCCGGCTACGACTTTGGGCACAGCTACTGCCGTAATCCGCTACCTGGAAGTCGTCCTCGTGGTATTTGGTGCTACTTGCAACGAGGAGGCTGGGAATATTGCAACCCCAAAGTGCCAGAAATCACCTGGACGGACGTCTACACTCTGCAGGATACGCCCAAGATGCTTTGGAATGACATTGTGCTGACTACCGCAGTGGTGGGCCGTTTCGTTCGCTTCTTATCACCCGTTGGGAATTGTCAGATGCAAGAGATGCAGGTGGTTGGACAGTTGGTGGCACCTACTGAGACCTGTGAGGTGGCAGTGCGCAATGTGCACTCCATGACGGGGCCGAACCTCCATATGAACCTCGGACGCTTGGCATGGAGAGGTGGCATACATCACTATGAAGAGTTCCCACAAGCCATGAGCGAGTGGGTCAGCAGTGTGGATGCCACTATCACCTTCTCAGTGAACAAAACGCCTACTGTCACCCACATCTCGCCTATGAATGGTACAGCGCGTGGTGGCACGAGTGTCACCTTGTACGGTACGAACTTTGGACCAGCTTGGATGGCAGATCCGGACGACCTCAATGCCACTACACCAGTGACCGTCGACTTCAATGGCTATGAGTGCAGTGTGCAACAGGTGACTGCGAGCAGTGTGGTGTGTGTCACAGTCCCACGTAGCGATGGCATCAAGCTTCCCAGCATGACGGTCACTGTGGAAGGTGCTGGCAATGCTTGGATCAAACCCGGAACTCGTTATCGCTACTTGGACCGTTGGTCGTTGCTGGATACCTGGGCCAATCAGGAACCGCCCATCGAAGATGCTTTGGTTTCTATTCCTCAAGGGCAAGCCATCCTTTTGGATGAGGATACCCCGATCCTGCTCATTCTGACTGTGGAAGGAGTCTTGGTGTTCGACAACAAGGACATTCACCTGCAAGCGACCTATATTTGGGTCAAGGGTGGCACCATGGAGATTGGTACTGAACAGAAGCCTTTCCTTCATCGGGCCTTGATCACACTGCATGGGCAGAAGTACGAGACTATCCGATTGCCTGTGATTGGCGGAAAGGTCCTGGCTGTGTCCAACACGCAATTCACGATTCGTGAGTTGGGTGACAATGCTGTTGAAGAGGGATCGATCGGTACTTTGGATATTCACGGAAGGCCACGATTGAAGGTGTGGACTCGCTTAGCACGGACAGCCAATGCGGGTGACAATGTCATTGTGCTCCAGGAAGTGGTGGACTGGCAAGTGGGTGAAGAATTGATGGTTGCTGCCACGGATATCCCGCACAAGCACTTCGATGGCAACGGTCTTCACGGCGCACCGCCCATGGACTTCCACAACGAGCGTGTCTTTGTGCAGAGCGTGGCGGCGGATATGAAGACCATCACATTGACCGCTCCTCTAAAGTTCACCCACATCAGCACCTACTTCATCCGTCCTTTGGACGACGAATACATTGACCTTTCTGCTGAGGTGGCACTGCTTTCTCGAAACGTGAAGATCCAAGGAGAAGCGTACCACTCGGAACGTGATCAATGGGGTGGACACACCATGGTTGCATTTGGAGGTATCTATCGATTGGAAAACGCAGAGTTCTTCCGCTTGGGACAAACTGGAGAAGTGTCCAGGTATCCCATTCACTTCCACATTACGCAGGACTATGGCCAAAATTGCTACGCACGATACAACTCCATCCATCACAGCTTCCAACGTGTTCTTCATCGAGACTGGTATGGAGATGCATAATGTCTTGGAAGGCAATCTTGGTGTGGGAGCCATTCCACTGTTGTCTGGTATGTTGGAGAGTGACCAGGAACCTGCTGGTTTCTGGACAGCAGCGCCTAACAATGTATGGAGAGACAATGTGGCAGTGACCGGGTCTGATGGCTGGTACTTCCAATTGCCTGGAACTCCCATCTCTCACAATATCGACATCTACAAGGATAGCATTTGCCCGGTGGGTTCACGTATTGGTGAATGGCGACGCAACCGTTGCCATCACTTGCCAGGCAGTTGTATTCGAATCTACCTCACCTGGATTCCCAGAAAGGAACCTTGCAACGCCGACAGCGCAGAAGATCCACAGATTTTATTCAACACCACCTGTTGGGGTATCGGCAAGGCATGTTACAACGCAATGAAGATGGGTTCGGTGCACAATCACCACATGACTGCTGTCGAGGGTGGAAAGCAAGATTATGAATCCATCAAGTTCATTCGTGCCGCAGCGGTCACGCATGGCAACAAATTTGAGACCGATTTTGTGAACATTCCACACATCAAGGATAGTGTCTTTGTGCGCATCTTACCGCAAAACTTGGGATTGAAGAGCTCCTCCATGGGTATGTCGGTCCAGTTGCCTCAGAATGAGCAGTTTTTGGTGGCGGACTCGATGTGGATCAATACCGGAGAGACTCCCGTCTTCAAGGGTTGCGCCAAATGTTGGTCCTTCGCTAAATGGAGACAGGGTGCACATACCTATCGCTCAACTGGGCTAAGCTTTGTGAACGTCACCCGACGCATCAACATCTTTAAGAAGGATATTTATTGGGACTTGGACGGTTCCCTTACTGGAACAGCCAATTCTTACACTTCTTGGGCTGATTCGTTCAACTATGGTCATCCAGATTGCGTTTACACACAGGTGATTTTCAACACGTCTGATGATGGCACGCAAATGGAGAGCACTTGGTACAGCAATACAGGCACGTCCACCGATTCTCCTTCGATCTTCAAGTCTTCACCTAACAACTATCAACATGAAGTTCGAAATCATACCTTCATGACCTGCACGACGCCAATCCGGAAGTTCGGCATTGCATGGCCGGAACCACAAGAGGTGCATTTGCGTCAACTGACCATCACCAACTTGGACACAGGGTACTTCTCGCAGCACGAGTTTGAGAAGTTGGAGCTCTTTGGCTGGGGCTTTCCGGTGGTGGCCAACCAACGCTTGGAAGTGCGACCAAACTTCCTTGGCATGGACCTTACGGAAGGTGGCATTCAATACGGTTTCAACGACTTGTTGGCCTCCAAAGCGAGTGAAGCTATCAGGAATTTGCAAACTGCCACACCGGAATGGTTGCAACTTCAACTGAAGTTTTGGATGAACTACAACCACGTGAAGTTGACGAATCCTTACAGCTGGTGGGTCGGCACACGCTATGGAGAGGCGCCAGAGTTGAGATCTGTGCAAGCTGAAGAGAAGAAGCCTTACTTGACGGAACCCACACCTTTGGACACACCGGAAAGCTTGCCTTCAATGACACATGGTATGAAGGATCAACAAACTTGGGCCATGAACTTCCGATATCCGAAGCCGGCAGATGCTCCTGCATGGGAAAATGTGCCTTATGGCGCGCACTTTCAGGCCCGCAAGTGCCCAGATGAAGGCTGCATCTTGAATTTGCCGGCTCGCAATCAGAACTGGACTACCTACACCTTGTGGAGTGCAAAGTTTGGTGATGTCACCGGACAAGCTGTGGAAATTGATTCCGCTGACTGGATCGTGTTTGATCTGGACTTCGTCGCCTTAAAGAATTTGACCATCAAAGGAAAGTTGTCCTTTGATGACAGTCAAGATCGTGTATTGAGAACAGGCAACATCTTGGTCTGGGGCGTCTTGGAGATTGGTAATTCCACGAGTCCTTGGGGTGAGACCACCGGCAAGACATGCCGCGTGGAACTCACTGGCAACGTGCTCGACCTTGCGGATTATATGTACATCCAGGAGCAGTCTCTTTGGGGCAAGGTGATCACTGTCATCGGACAGGTAAATACTTTTGGTGCCACAGTGAGTAGCACTTGGTTGCGCTTGAAGAGCAGTATCGGTGCATCCGAAGAGAGCGCTTGTGTGATGAGTAGCACGGATCCGAACTGGAAAACTGGACACCAAGTTGCCTTCTCTGTGACAGAATTCGACAATCCTTGGGCTCGTACCATGCAACGGACCTTGACCTCGGACGCGGTCTATGAGTCGGCCAATGATTGCTGGAGGTTTTCCTGGTCCGGCAATTTAGCTGAGACGCGCTACGCGGGTGATGTGGACGTGGGCAGCACCAACGTGTCATTGCGTGCCGTGGTGGCCCGCGTGGACCGATCTGTGGTCTTCACTTCTGAAGCGATTGACACGACGGGTGGTAGTGCTTATGGCGGCCACATTGAGATTATCGATCTGACCTTGGACGATGTAGATTCCACCAAATGGGTGGGTACTGTGGATATGAGTTACACCCACTTCGACACCTTGGGAAAGGGTGCCCTCAGCGCCGCAGTCAAGGTGACCTACAGTTCCAACTTCGAACCACCACCTGTCATCGCGTTCCATGGATGTTCTTGGACGAATTCGCAGGAATATGCCTTGCATTTGGAGTCCTCGAATGTGCCTACATTGATTACCAATAATGTGATGGTCAAATCCCTCAACGGTGGTATCTTCCTTCAGACGGGATCTTCCGTGCATATCAAGGATAATGCCATTTTAGGTGTCACATTGGCAGACACGGCACCGCGAGCGATTGCTCAAGATGATTCGCAAGTCATTGTCATGCAATATGCTGGTATTCGAGCTGATGAATTGCCAGTGAGGATGATTGGCAACGTGGTGGCTGGTTCCAATGATATTGGTTACCTACATCCTGCTGAGACCTGTCCTCCTCGTGGTATCTTCAACAACGAGGCCACCGGCACTGTCACTGGCGTCTACCTCTTGACCCAGAAGAGCGCAACTTGCCAAACCATCAATCTTTACACGATTTGGAAAGCCGCTCATGTGGCCTTGTTCCTTTCGGATGTGATGACTCCCCAGACACAGTTGGCCAATATCGTGATCGCAGATTCTCACATTGGTATGATCCCTTACATGAGTATTGGTTCAGCCTTCAGACGTCTCTTTGTGCGCAACTGCACCTTCATTGGCACCTCGCCAGCTGGCACGGACTGCTCTCGTTCGGTGCAATGCCGCACTCAAACGCTGACGGATCCTTATATGGAGACCTGCAGTTCGATGTACCAGGGGGCTGGTTTCCGTCGCGTGGGGTTTGCGACACCCATCCAGACGGTGAACAAAAAGACTTGCTGGGCCACGAAACCGGCATATGAATGTCGTTTGATGTCGCCAGCGATGCCGACCTTGAATGATTGCCATCAGCCATGGGAAAAGGACATCCACATGCAGAAGGGATTAGGTTGGACTTTCTTCGAAGATACCACTTTCGCCTACTTCAAGTCCTCGGATTGTGGCATGACGGATCGGGCCATTGCACCAAACATGTGGGGTGCAGAGGTCAACTTTCCCGCCACTTTCACACGGACGACCTGGCACGAGACCGATATGAACGCGCGGTACGAGCTGAGCACTGAATACTTAGATGATGCCTATGGTGGCCGTGCTTCGCCGTGCAAGAGTACTGGTGGTGGCTGCATGGGCTTGGATCAATTGCTTCTCCAAGACACCGATGGAACTCTCACAGGCATGGAAGCATCTCCCATGGCCGTGGTGCTGCCTTTGACGCCGCGCACGGAGATCGTGTGGGCACCATTGTGCAATACCACTGTGAACGACGTGGCGATGGGAGCGCAGGTGTGCCCCAATACGGTGGTGGATTTGTTGGAGATGAACAACTTGGACCGTGGTGCCAAAGACATCAAGTTCGGACCGTTGGTCATGACGCCGGATGTGCCAGAGGATAATGGTTTCCAGGGAGGTGTCCTTAGCAGTGTTGGACCCTTCTATGCGTCCTGCCCCTGCGGTTGGGACTTCTCCTTTTATCACATCCTCATCAAGCCGAACACGACCTACTACACAGAAGTCATGTCTCTCCCAGAGAACTTCAGGCTGCGTTACTGGTCTCCTCGTCCTGATGACAAAGTCTTGTTGGAGATCTTCTATCCCGACAGTCGTGGTGTGAACGTCTTTGTGGGTGGTGAGAAAGAACCTCAGATGCTTCTGCGCTTGGGACGCAAACCCACCTATGCAGATCCACATGGTTCTCACGTGGTGGATGCGCAAGCATTGCGTCTCTACATTGTCCTTTGGGGTTCTGTGGAGGGTTTCAATGCGCGCAAAGATCTGGTGGTTCGACGCACGCCCACGGTGAAGCTGAAGATGAATATCGAGATCAGTATCACGGAGTTCAACGCTGATCAGTTCCAAACCAACTTGGCGATCTTGTTGGGCATCCCGCCCGAGCGTATCGTGGTGGCTGCAGTCTCTGCTCGGCGGCGCTTGGCTTTGTTGGATGCCTTTGAAGAATCTGACAGTGGAGATGATATCGATATGTTGACTGGAATGCCATGCCGTCCTGGAGAGCTTTGTCAGACACCACGTCGACGTTTGACGGTGAATTCCCAGACCGCTTTGGATGTCTCCATCTCACCCTCCACCGATGCGGCAGCAGCTGCCTCAGGAGGTGATTCAGAAAGCACAGGTGCAGATGCCTTGAATGCCCAGACCAATGAGCTTACGGAGGTCTCCAATACCATTGCTGGCTTATCCACAAGTCCCGAGCTGGCAGCTGCTGTGGGTGCAGAAGTAAGTGTCTCGGATATCCAACCACCTGCCACAGTGGACGAGGGCTCCAATGAAGCAGTGCCATCTGCAAGTGAGACGGCAGAAGTTGAGGTAGTGGATATCACTGCTGTGGCGAGCACAAGTGCTAGCGCAGAGGTGTCTGCAGAGGCTCCTTGTTTGACGGCCTTCGGTGTGACAGTCACGGTGGGTACCACGACTGGCATCGTGTACTTGACGTCTGATCTCGCCAATGCTGGCACGACCACATCGGATTGCAGTGGCGTGGATAGTGGATATCAGGGCTCCATTACCTTGTCGTGTAGTGCAGGCACCTTAAAGGCGAACTCAGCCAGTTGTACGCCTAAAAGCTGCACCACTTCCGACAGCGTCAGCGTCACGATCGGAAGCACCACCTCCTCGGTCTCGCCCACCTCGGATTTGGCTTCGGGCATTGTGGCCACCAAGGCCTGTGCTGATGTTGACAGCAGCTACACTGGAAACTTTGAACTTTACTGCAATGGTGGTGTCCTTACCTATGATGTGACGTCCTGTAGTCCAGGCTGTGCCACCTCGGACAGCATAACTCTGACCGTTGCTGGCAGCACTTCTTCTTGGAGTCCTTCAGCAACCATGACATCGGGACAATCTGAAACCACGACTTGCGAACCGATCAACAGCGGCTACACGGGCACCATTTCGATTAGTTGCTTCTTCGGCGTGCTTTCGGGCAATCCCGCTGGATGTGTTGCCAAACCTTGCGCTGCGGGCAGCACTATATCGGTCACATTGGATGGAGTAACCAATACCCTCACCACAGGCAGCGAGATCAGGTCAGGTTTCACAACTTCGGCCAGTTGTACCGATGTGAACAACGCTTGGGGCAATGACTTAACCTTGCGATGTACCATGGGAGCGTTGAGCGCTGATACTTCCACATGTCAGAAAGCTTGTGCCAGCAGTGATTCCGTTGACCTGACCTTGGGCAATTCCACCACTTCGATCTCTCCAAGCAACACCATTGCTAGTGGTTCAGCAGAGTACAACAAGCCCTGCTCTGACATCAATTCTGGTTTTACAGGCACCTACACCTTGTCCTGTACCACTGGAACCTTGAGTGGTGAGTTGCTGCTGTGTGCTGAAAGTGGATGTACTGAATCGCAAACGGTTTTGGTCACGGTGGGTGGCACCAGC
>Ga0099810_1136133_pt1 | contig 17786 bp, 26 predicted proteins | sample DipCnscriptome_FD_81139 | JGI IMG/M metagenome (GOLD analysis project Ga0099810, IMG submission 81139) | Metatranscriptome of coral microbial communities from Puerto Morelos, Mexico - Diploria C A metatranscriptome (Eukaryote Community... | ecosystem: Host-associated > Invertebrates > Cnidaria >... | reverse complement strand
GGACACAGACAGTCTCTACATGGGTATCCGAGGACATTGTTAGGTCAGAGCTGAAAGAAGAATTCGAGACGGAAAAAAATCAGTGGTTGTCTTGGGATAAGTGGATAAGTCGTACCCCAGGTTGTTGGGGTAGGGGATGTCAACTGCTGTGTGATATCTTCTGATTGTTCGGTAGCCATATTTTAAAAAACAAATTTAACTCCAATTCAAAATCACTCAGCATTTGTCGGCAATTGTTCAGCAGTTGTTGAGGATGCTTGCTGAGGAATTGCTTCTGCCGCGTCATAATCGATATGTGCTGCGGTTATCAGCGCAATATTTGCAATAGCAAGAAGGTGGCCGCACTTCAAAGCAAGGTAGCCAGACAGATTGGAGAGTTCATGGTTTATGGCGTAGTCGTTTCTGAGATCCCTTTTATAAGCTTCCATGTCTTTGATTTTACGGCCATTCCTACCGCTTTGGTTGCAAGAAAAATGCTTTTGTCAATCATGCTTTCTGTTGTCTTTGAGCCAACGTGTGCCTAGTAGCGTTTGGTGTATTTCTCGACATCTTTATCGCTCAGGCGCTTCACCTGCTCGTGGGTTAAGTCTGCACCGATGGACTCTTTTGCTTTGCCTGTTGATACCAGCACGGCTAGCTGTTCACGAAGGGCTGGAATGTCAGGGCCGGCGGTTAAGGATTGAACCACGCCACCTGGTGGTCCGCTCGACGGCGCGGCTTCCAGCTCGGCTTCAAGTAATTTCATGGTTTCTGCTAACGCTGCGAGATTCTCTTCAGCCATTGCTGCAGTATAAAAGACTTTCATTTTTTAGCTTCAAATAACTTTACACCGAAGGGGTGGCGACTCGAGAACACGAGATAAGAGAACTTTCGCTCTTTCAGCTTTGAAATCAGGCCTTTGCATTCATCATGAGAGAGTTCGCCCGCCCAATCATCAAAAATCGCTTTCATGGTCTTGGCCGAGGGGGTGTAAAAGAGAGCGATCACTGCCGAGTTCTGCCGGTAGTCAGTTGTTATTGCAGTGTATTTCTGGGTCACCACCCAAACGCTGATGCCTATTGGTCGGGCAGAATACGCCAGATTCACCAGCTCACCTGTCCCCCTTTCACATCCTTAGAGGCGGCGCAGTCATCAAGGATTATGAGCGTCTTCGTCCCCTCGAAAAATAATTTAACGATCTTCAGCCATATTTCCACGTCGTGCTGCTCGCATGTTATCACAAACATTCTTAGGTCTTTCTCGCCAATTAGGAAGAAGGTCTTGTTGTGCGCGAATGTTGGGCAGATGAGAACGATGTAGTCAAACGTTCCGCGGAAAGGGCCGTAGAGCTGGTCCACCAGAAATCTCGATTTGCCTGAATTGGTCGGCCCCACAATGAGCGCGTTGAAGGGTATCAAGCTTGGTCCATGTTCATATTTAAGTCTCCACAGACTCCAACAGGCTCTTTTCTATGTTGAGCTGGTAGTCGGAGACGATGAATACATGGCAATTCAAGTCGCCTGACCCTTTAGCCTCACGCTCAATTTCCAGCTGTACACCGTGTGTGGTTTTCACAAGACCCTTACCGTTGCCGTGCATCAACTGGTCTGCCATTAAGCGCAAATCAATCACAAGCCCGAACTTATCGCCTGTGTAAAACTTTGTCATATCCATGTGCTCTGTTTTATATTCCTCTTTCACAAAGAAGCGTTGGGCCTCTTCCCACATGTCCTTTCCTCCGATACCGTTGTTGTAAATCATGTTGGGCGAGCCGTTGATCGTGACGCTGACTTTCGTTAGATCCGGGAAGACGTATTTTTCTGAATCTCTGGCTCCTTCCCCATAAGGCTCTATGAATAGTAAGAGGATGGCTTTTAGTGAGCTTTTTTGGGCGTTGACTTTGATGTTGAGTTTAGTAGCAGTTTCTTTTTTGAAAGTGTCAACTACGTCACGAGTCACGTGGTCATAAACAAACTCTTTGCCTGTGTTGTAAACACTGCGCGCCATGTCTGCAAGAGTCTTTCTGCGGATCATTTCGTACTCTAGCTGGATGTTGGTAAGGTTATATTTCAGCTCGGTTTTTTCACTGCCTTTGACCACCTGCGCAGCTGGTGCTAGAGTTACCTCGAACTTGAGGTCATTGTAAAGGGCTTGGGGGTAGAAAACACCGTGGTCAGTTAAGATCTCATGGTCGAGACGGATGCGGTATTTTTTTTCCGAATATCTCGTTCAGCTTGTTTTCAGCTTCGACTCCTGAGGTTTCTTGTCTTTCGCTCCTGAGCGGATCTTACATAGATTCTCACTCTGAATCCCTTCGAGAATCATGTTCTCTCGTTTTTCCTTCGAAAGGAAAAGGTCTTCAAAGATTTTGTAGATGTCATACCCAACCGTGTCTTGCAGGATAGAGCCTCCAAAATACACGACCAGCTTGTCAACGAGCGCCTGCGTGACGTTCCGGACAAGGAAGTTGTTGGCGTGCCCTCCAGAAAGGTCGATGTCAAAGAGAAGCGATAGCAAGCTCGGCACCAGAACCTCGTTCGCGTTCAGTTTGGGCACTGTAACATATAGTGTATCACTGGGGTTGGCTTCAGTTTTGTCAAAGGTGATTCGTTTGACCGCGCGCTCGGCCTTCATAACATTCAGTGTCTTTTTGGTTTACGTTGGGAGAAGATTCTCTGAAACTGCTATGGTATAAACACACCATATATTATTTTTCTAATTTGAAAATAACAAGATTTTAAAATATTGCTATGGATGAAGAAGGTGGGACTACCTTTGAAAACCTTGCTTATGACCCAGTCGATTGGGATGATAATGATGATGATGATGGTAGAGATGCCGACGAAACGAATCCTTTCATCCCAGAATATGCATCTACACCAGGCGCTTCCGGTGAAGGCATCCCAATGAAGACAAGGACGCAAGAAAAAGGTGGGCTGCCGTCTTATGCTGAAACCCCTTTCACCGGAGCTTAGTCTCTGAGTGAACAAGCTTGGCTTGCTGCAAAAGACCTCTTTCCGGACATGAGCTCAAGCGAGCCTGAGGTTTCATACAACTCAAAGGGGAAGCTCCTAGTCAAAATGTTTGGAGCTGGCAAAAAATCTATGATGTGTTCACCAAAGACAGGAGCACGGGAATAGATCGGATTAATCCAAACCTTTCGAAAGAAATAAAAACTGCTGTCGGGGATTCCAAATACGAGCGGGTTCAAAAAACGATATACGAAAAACGAAAAGAGCTCAAAGAGAAGCAATACCAAGAAAGACAAAAAAATAAAAAAGAAATGGATGAAATCAGAGAAGCTATAAAGAAGAAACAAAGTCAGATAGACGATCTTGAAAATGAAGAGGGTCCTCAAGAGGAAATTGACAAACTGAAAAGCGAGCTGAGAAGTCTTGAAACAGAACATCAAAAGTCTAGTGAAAAACATATTCAAAGTTTCGCAGAACAACAGGCGGATAGAGATATTCAGTTGATCGAAGATGAAGAAGATGCAGATTTAGGAAAAGATGAAGAAGAAAATGCGAGTGAAGCTCTAAAAGCAATAAGAAGACGGAAACAGGCGCTGGACTGGCGAATCAGTCTTGAAGAAACAAGGTTTTAGCCCCTGATTCCCCACCAGAACGAATAGAAGAGGCAAAAAAGAAACTTGCGGAGCTTCAAGAAACTTATGCAAAAATAAACGAAGAAGAAAAAGTTTTCCAAGCAAAACTCGGAGAGAAAAGCGCAGCCTTGGAAAAGGAAATAAAAAAGCTACAAATGGACAGAGAAGAGCTGGAAAAAGACAATGAAGAAGATACCAAGATTTTGAAAGACAAAAATTCCTCACCTGAAGAAAAAGAGGCCGCGCGGGATAGAATAGAGACGCGTGATGAAGAGATTAGGAGGATAATGGCTCGGCTTGAAGAATTGGATGGAAAGAGGCCTCTTTTGGAAAGGGTGAAAGACTTTTTCAAAAAATATGAGACGGTAACAGCGATATTTCTTGCTGCCGGCACCACAATAGGAGCTGCCATCGGAGTCCTCACCAGAGGTTTGAAAGCCACCGGAAAGGCTATGGGAAATGGGCTGAAAGAGCTTGGCAAAAAAATCGCTTCCATACTGCCTGGTCTCCTCGGCGCAATAGTGAGCTTTCTATTCAAAGCCGCCGGCCAAGTCATCGGTTTTTTGGCTGAGCACACCTGGCTGCTCATTCTTGCCGTGGTAGCGTTTTTGTTTGAAAAATATCTTAAGAAACGACGCTAGCGCCAAACCATGAACAGCAAAGCTGATAATCCTACTACACCAATAATGACAGCCGTTTTGTTTGTTTCGTGTTGTGGTGTGGGCTGTATTTTTTCAGACGTTTTGGCAGTCGTTGGAGGCGCTTGCTTTGTTTCAGCTGCTGTGGGGTTGGAAGGATGGGTTTTGGGTTGCTTAACTTTTGACGGGCCTCCTGCCATATGTTTGAGCCCAGCTTTTTCTGTCCCTGGGTTTACCTCATCGTTTACCCCCAGTTTCATCCCAGAGACCGCCTGTTTCAGCTTGTTGTTGTAGCCCACTGTGCTTTCTGTGTTGATTATCATTCGCGCGGGCATCAGCCAGGCGTTGGAGGCAACAGCCAGATTGAGCCTCACCTTCGCTTCATCCACCGCTAGCTGGTACCGTTGCACGCTCTTGGCTAGGTCTGGCTGCTTGATCGCGTCTTCCATCAGAACCAGGAATTCACTTTGAGCTTCTTTCGCTCGACCACCTTCACCAAGAATACTGCTGCGAACGTTGACCTGTGCACCCAGGATGCAATAAACGAAGGCCTCTATCGACTGATTAATTCTTGACAACCCCGCCTGTGTCAAACCTTTGGCGGTGTTTGGCGCGAACCAGTCCGCTTGCGCATAAGCCACGGAATCAGGCTCAATGAAAGAAATCAAGTTCCCTTTGCTTGCTGACCCACCTTCATCGCTGAATTTATCAAAACCGGGGTAAGACACTCCTGTTTTCGTCGTTCCATGCCCTGACACACCAACGTATATACTCCCCAGACCGTGGTTTGCCCCTCGTGTGAATCGAAAATCGCTTGACGGGTCAATACCAAACTCTGCACATAGCCTTTTGTATGAAGCGACGTCGTAATGATTGTTTTTCTGGTTGAACGCAGGGTCTTCAGGTAAAGCGTTTGGTACAGAATCCGCATGACCGTGAAATACACGTGGAAGACGTAGAATTCTCTTATCTGCGGCGGCAGATCTAACCCGCTGTCAAAGATTTCTCGTGAAACTCCACATCTTTGCGTCGCGCAGAAAACCGCAAAGTTGAGCTGCTGTGGCCAATATTTCATGTCTGGTCCTGCCAACCAATGTTTTGATTCTACTGCCGACGTGTGCCTGAGCTTGGTTTTTTGGAATATTTCTCTGAATTTTGTCGTAAAATACTCGTCAGGCGTGACGTAGATTTTGATATCTGCGTTGAATATTTTCTTTAAACTTGGCGCTTTTCCATGGAAAGGCTCCGCGGGGATGGGTAAGGAAACTTTTGTTCCAAGCGGCGACAGCTGGTAAGGAAAACCACTGTCGTCTTCCAAATCTTGCGCCTTTTCCTTTGCGTCAACTGCTTTTAGCGCCTTTTCCTTCGCGACAGCTGCTTTTAGTGCAACATCCGAGGCTTCCCACCACTTCACCATTATATTTAAACGCGCATTTTGTTTGTTAAATATAAAATGGTTGTTCTCACCATTGTCACAAAGAAGAACGGCGATACTATCTATTTTGAAGATCCTATCCCGAAAGTACATTTCATGAAACTCATTTCTTGCAGTTTGTACAACAGCTGGGACACTTTGAAAAAAATGGGTTCAGCTACCTTGGATAATAATAGCAAAACTTCTTCCGCAAAATTACTCCCAGGGCATTACAATTTAGAAAGCTTGGCAAAAGAAATAAAAGGCTTGTTCGGAAAATATAACTATCTGTTGGATACAGAAATAAATCAACCTGTTGGACAGCTTGTAATAAAAAATTTTGGTTTAAAACAGGTTGAACTTGATCGTGATTTAGCAGATTTGCTTGGTACTGTGCGAAAGTTGACAACTATAACTTTCGTAAAACAGATTAAAGCCCCAACGACATACTTCATCCATTGCTATTTGCTCGACAAAAAGCAGAATCTGTTCAATGGGAAAAGGTCAGATTTATTAGCCCGGTTTGATATAAGCGGGAAGCCTTATGAAAAGGTAAGCTACCATAGTTCTCAGCAACAGGTTTTGCGTGACTGCTCTACTGTAGAGCATATAAATAGCATCACTCTTAGTGTCAAAGATGAAAACGGCGAACTATTTGATTTCAAAGACTTTCCTTTAGAATTTGAATTAGAGTTAAATTAATTTTCTTATAATACAATGTCTTCAGTGAATGTGTTACCTCCAAGCGCACCGCCTGCTGAGATTGAAAATCAACTCTATTCAAACCTCCCAGCCGATAATTTCCCTCTGACTGAGATAAGCAGAATAGAAAAAGAAATCTCTGGTGAGGTCGAGCATTACAGGCTCGTGTTGAAAAAATATAAAAAAGCCAGAAAAGCGGTTCACTATTCCGCTGTTGGTCTTGGCGCTGTCGCTGCGGCTCTGTCTTCTGGTGCTATCGCTGCCTCTATTACTGGAGTTGGTGTAGTAGTAGGCGCTCCTGTGGCCGGTGTTGCGGCTTCAACCGGTGCTGCTTCAACAAGCCTGAAAGTTTTCAACAAGAAGCTTGACCTCAAAGTCGATTAACACTCGAGGCGCCTCTCTCTTGCGACTGCGAAGCATGATTCTATTAACAGCATTGTCTCGCAGGCGATGAACTATAACCAAATTTCTGACAAAGAGTTCAAACTGGTCAATTGCGAAATGCAGAAATATCGCCAGCTCAAGAAGACACTGCGCTCACGCTTTGTCAAGAAACCTTCCGCTTCTCCCCAGCCTGATATCGAAAAAATCAGAGCCCAGATTCATCAAGAGCTCACAAAAAAACTTGTCGATTCCAGCTAAATTTTGAGCGAAAAAATTCAACATTCTCTCTAAGCTGTGTTAAAACAGCTAATTAAATATTTCTGTTGCATTTGTATTCCACAATGTTTGGTGAACAGACTTTCGATATTGTCGACACGCCAGCTCCAGATAGACGAGATTGGCCTTCTTTCGATGATTTCCATTATCCCGAGGAAATACTCAAATGGCGCGATATTCCAACCGTCCGCTACAAAATCCTTGAATATTTTGACCAGGGCAGAAACAGATTTGGACCATCTGTTGTTTTGAAACTTGAATATGAAAACCGTTCAATCGTTTTCGTTTGGGCACCTACTTCTTAAATTTTTCACAAATTCTGCAATCCGCGAAGTGAAGAGGGATTCGTAGGTAAGGAAATTAGTCGGCGATTCAACTGTACCCACGTTTTGTCATATTGTTTGGCAACTTTCGCTAACTTAGACATATTGGCTTGAAAGACAATCTAGCTGGCGTGAACTCGAATGAGGCATTAGCGTTATGTATAATTGAGGAATGTGCAGACCAAGGAATGATATCGAAAGACAATGCGAGAAGAAAAATGTTCTCTTGAGAATTGCCAAAATAAAAATGCATTAGAATATTAAATGGAGGCACCGAATAGGATTGGCGGCAAATGCCGAATCACTTCATATTAATTAGGGTACCTGTAACACATGTAAACGCTTATTTCTATAATAAGGTGCACTATTATAATTGACAGTGATCACACGTTTGTTGTGTAATTTTAAGTTTAATAACTTATTCAAAGAGAAGTTTGAATTGAGCGCGATCAAACATTTGCGGTGTAATTTGGAGTTTAATATAGGAGAAGTTTGAATTGAGCGGTAACAATAAAGAAAAGGTTGCGATGACCGAAACGAACGAAAGAAACGAAACAATTGCAATGAAAAATCGTAGCAGCACATATTACAAAGGTGCTAAGGGCGGCTAAATCAACAAAAGAAAAGGCTGGCGTTAAATTAAATAATTCTAAGTTGGCGGTTAAATAATAAACAAAAGAAAAGGTAAGCGTGAAATAAAAATAAGCTGAGTCGGCACTAAATATCGAAAAGGGATTGCCTGCGCTGTTTGCAGAAGGAAGGCGAATTGAACGTGTTTATAGTAGATCACAAGTTGACATTGTGATGTATACTGTAAGTCGTAAGAGAAAAGCAGAAGTGCAGGTAGGCTGTCCTTTTGCTGAACGGAGTGATATTGGCGTACAGTGTTCAGAGTCAAAGGGAGCTACGGAAGAAACGATGACACCAAATTTTGACATACGATCAACTCAAGGAAAAGTACCTATGGGACAAGGATTTCACTCTTAACTGGTTGAAGGAAGAAGGATTAATAGCAAATCACCGCATTTGCGATATTTGTCGTTCGAAAATGAACTGGGTGGAATGCAGCGATCGGTCTGATGGATATGTCTGGGAATGTCGCAAACAAATTGGAAGAAAAGGGTCGTGGTTCGAGCAGTCAAACATGTCAATGGAGGAAATGATTAAGTTTACTTATTGGTGGTGTCAGGGGCTACAACAGTGGCAAATAAGGCAACAACTGGGCCTCGGATCACACACAGCTGTGGATAGGGACACGTTTTGTCGAGAATTGTGCGAAGTAACACTGTTTGGAAACAGGGAGAGACTTGGAGGATCAGGAAAAATTGTCCAAATAGATGAATCAAAAATCGGCAAGAGAAAATACCATTGCGGACATATAGTAGAGGGACAATGGGTTTTTGGAGGAATTGAAGAGGACTCGAGAAAATGTTTTATTGTGTGCGTGGAAGACAGAACTGAGGCGACATTACTTAAACATATTCAAGAGTGGATTGAACCAGGGACAATCATCGTAAGCGACTGCTGGAAAGCCTACGTGAATTTGGAAAAGCACGGCTACATTCACAAAACTGTGAACCACTCAGTAGAGTTTGTAAGTCCTGAGGGATACGACACCGATAAACAGGAAGGACATTGGAGGCAAATGAAAGTCCACCTTCACACGCATGGAAGAAAGATAGAACACTATTCCTCATATTTAGCTGAATTTATTTGGCGTTATGTCAAGCGAGGGAAAGATTTATTCAAAGTATTTCTCAAAGATGTTGGGAGGATTTACAAACTTGATTAATGTATGTTTCGAATCAATAATCGTTCTCGGTTTGATGGGATATGATTGAAAAAGTAAATTTGTAAGCGTGATACTAACGCGTAAACGTGAAGCAATGTTTCGTTAATATAATGATGGAGACGCGAGGGTTTTAATAGATCAAAGTTCTTAACAATTCTTTTAAGCAGCAAATTGTCACAATAAAAATATAGTTTGGCTATATAATCGCGTACAGTGTGGCTGTTTAGCGCGATTATTTCGGCTAACGTAAAGAACGAGGGATATTCATGTGCGGCGCGCTTTCTTCGGCTCATGGATTAAAGAACGACGTATATGTTCATGTGTAGCGCGATTGTTTCGGCTAATGCAAAGAACGAGGTATTACCCATCGCATATTCATGTTATCACGCTTTCTTCGGCTCATGGATTAATAACAACGAGGTATATTCATGTGTAGCACGCTTTCTTCGGCTCATGGATTAAACTTAATTTATCACTGCGTACCGCGTAGCCTTGAATAAAATTACAACTTGGACTTTAATTAATTAGTTTCTGCGTACCGCGTAGCCGGCTACGTCGAATATTGTTTGAGTGGCAGGGTATTCTGCAGTTAAGCCCTGGTGGAGTCCAGTAAAAGTTTCAATTTCATTTAATTTTATGGTGTTTTCATGATCCGAGACGATCCGAGTCGATCCTAGTCGATCCGAGTTGATCCGACCCGGACTGGCGGTCCGAGTCTATCCGGTCCAACTTTTGTACCTGCCTGTCTTTTAATATATATAATATAACAACTTCAAGACAAGATACAGTAATCACATTGCATCATTGCGCCACGTAAAACACAAGAATTCCACAGAACTTAGCAAACATATCTGGACTCTTAAAGACAGCAACATTGACTACCCTAGTCATGGAATATCATTTCATACAAAAACAGCTCAAGTGAAAGATGTAATCTCTGGCTTAGAGAGAAGTTTTTAATTATCTGTCGACCTGATCTGTCATCACTTAACAAACGTAACGAACTTGTATCTTCTTGCCGCCACACAAGCAAAGCGTTGCTACGTAACAACTAAACACTGAAACATTTAAATTTTTTATAGTACATAAGGATGGTTTTGAATATTTTTTTAATAAAATCCCCCGGCCTGATGAGTGAGCAATCACGAAACAGGCTTGTCGGGATGAAAGTGTAGTTTTTTTCTATTTTCAACATATAAACATATAGCTTTACAGCTCTCTTTTGATAAACTCCAAGGACTAATGGCTCTGTTTTTGCCAACCATTGGTTCATCTGTCTTAACCACGAGCCAAGTTAACTTATTTGAGCTCAGCCAGGCTTACAGTGTCATGTCATTGGACAAGACTTTTTAATATTATAGTGCCTTCATTCAGTGGAATAAATGGATATGTACCTAATATGAGGCTATAGAGTAACCTACAGTGGACTAGTATTCCACCCATGGAGCACATCAATACACCTACTTAGTTCACTCTATTGAAACTGCTGGGCACTTGTGTTATGGGCCGCTGGCCTGTCAGTGTGTCATTTTAGCTTTTAGTAAAGTACTTGATTGTCAATAAAATTTCTTTAATAATCAGAATTTGTCTGAACGCTTGAGGGTTTTTTGTTTTTGTTTTAATGACACTATCACTACTGAGATTGCATTAAATTCAAAGCTGTCAGGAACACAGGCTTTTCTTTACTCAATTTCTTCTAGAACTGGTTACCCAAAGCAAGTTTCGTATCGTTTTATCAATATTCTACTCCTAAATGTTTTACATTCAATAACTTGCTGCTGCTGGGAACTAGTCCCGAGACCCCTCTCGGTCCTCGATCCGGGATATAGATTATTGATGTAGGAAGATCGCACATGGCCGAAATACAGTTTTCTCTTGTCGCTTATATTTCGTCTGTTCCTTGCTTCTGGTGATACACAGCGCTAGACTTGGAGTCAGAAGTGGGATTAACTTTTTTTAGAACCGTCACAGCGAATACCTCGATCACGAAACCTCTTAACGCAACGTTACCCTGAATACACGAACTCATGACGACGAACCTCAAGCGCCCAGAACTCAACCTAACCGGAAACATTTCCGAAAATTTTAAGAACTTCGAAGTCAGGTTCAATGACTACTGCGTGCAAGCGGACTTCCGTAACCTGGCCAAAGACCCAGAGACAGCGCCAGCCGATTATTACAAGAAACAACAGCTCGAAATCGCCGCACTTCGGTCGGCCATGCGAAACGAAGCCCTTCAGGTAATACGATACACGATAGAACCTCAGATCGCGAATGATGACAAAGCCAAACCGTGGATTTGGATGGCGAAACTCCGACTCCACTACACAGGTTCGACCAAACACTGACCGAATCGGTACAAGCATGGGAAGTGAGAATTAGGCAAGCTGGTGATCATCCCTGCTAAACGGCGACTACCTCCCGCAGGTGCACTTCAGAAAGAACACATTCTAATGGAATATGCCGAGAACTTTGAAGGCCTCGGCTGCCTTGGACCCCCTGTGCATTTTGAAACCAAACACGATGTAACACCAGTTCAAATGCCCATCCATCGCATCCCAGTGGCAAAACGGGCTGCAGAAAAGAGTGCCCTGGACAAATACGAGAACGTTGGCATCATAACTAAGGTTGACGAACCGACTCCATGGTGCTCAAATGAAGTCATCAGAGAAACTCCCAGAAAGGTCCGAATCTGCATCGACCCCAGCCAGACGGTAAATAAAGCCATCCTTCGTCCCGTTTACCAAATGCCAACCCTCAACGAGCAGCTTCACAAACTAGCCCATGCAAAATGCTTTTCTCTTGTTGATGTACACGATGGATTTCTCCACGTACCCCTGGATGAAGAGTCCTCACGTATGACCACAATGCACACCTCTTATGGCCGCTACCGCTGGAAACGCCTTCCCTTTGGGATCTCAAGTGCTCCAGAAGAATTTCAGATGCGACATATTTCTGCTCTAGAGGGTCTAGAGAGCATAATCTGTATAGCTGACGACATTTTGGTCTTCGGAGAAGGCACAGACTTCACTACAGCTGAGAAAGATCATGATCGTCGCTTCGTGGCCCAAATGGAACGTTGCCTCCAAAAGAACATTAAACTAAACCCCACAAAACTGCAGTTCAAGGTAACAGAGGTGAAGTTTATGGGCAGCATCATCACAGCAAATGGGATTAAAGCTGACCCTGACAAAGTCACTGCGATAACCACTATGCCCACACCGAGAAACAAGGCAGCCCTCCTACGCTTCCTCGGAATGGCCAACTATCTATCGCCATACTGCTCAAATCTGAGTACCGTCATTAGACCGCTCACTGGCCTAACACAGAAAGACGTCCCATTCTCCTGGACAGAGGTTCAAGAAAGAGCGTTCAATGATGCAAAACAATTGATCGCCACTGCACCAATCCTCCAATACTATGATCTAGGGAAGCCTGTGGTACTTCAAGTAGACGCCAGCGTAGAAGGCCTGGGGGAGCGCTCCTTCAACCAAACGATGAGGGCAAACTCCAACCAGTTGCCTTACCTCAAACAGCCTGAGCAGCACAGAACAGCGCTACTCACAACTCGAAAAAGAATGCCTTGCCATCTGCAACACGTTTGGAAAATTTGATCATTGGCTCTTCGGCAAGTCAGACATTACAGTACACACAGACCACCAAACCCTAGAAACCATTTACAAGAAGCCACTTCACAAGTCGCACGCATGTCTTCAGCGAATGCTAATGAGACTTCAGAGATATCAGTTTAGCCTACAGTACAAGAAAGGAACAAGCCTTCATATAGCAGACACACTATCTCGCGCTGCTCTACCCACGGCCAGTGCATGCAAAAGTAACAGGATTTGAAGTGTTCCGCCTTGAACTTGAACACTCCGAGAATGACCACAACCCCCGTCTCACAGACGTCACAGAAGAACTCCTCAAATCTCAAATCATTCTGGACCTTTAGAGAGGAACTAAGCATACACAATGGAATCATTTACAAAGGTCAACAAGTCCTAGTTCCACAGTCCATGTACTCAACAATGCTTGGCAAAATACATGCAAACCACTTTGGAACAGAGTCGAACATTTGCATGGCCCGCGAAGTCTTATTCTGGCCAGGCATGAGGAAAGCAATTTCAGACATGTGCGACACCTGCAGTGTCTGTGCACAGTACAGTAAAACTCTTACAAAAGAACCCATGAAGTCGTTACCAATCCCAACGCAGCCATGGCAAATTGTGAGTCAAGATATCTTTAACCATCAGCAGAAGGACTACCTGGTCACTGTCTGCCATTTCTCGGACTGGATAGAAGTCGACGAACTCCAGGACACCCTCTCTGCCACAGTAATAAACAAGACCAAGGCCCACTTTGCGCGATTTGGCATACCACAAATGTGCCACACTGACAATGGCTCACAATTCGCAAATAAGGAATATGAGAACTTTGCCACACAATATGGATTCAAACACACAACATCCTCACCCTATCACCCTAAAGGCAATGGCCGAGCAGAAGCTGCCGTCAATGTGGCCAAAACAACGCTGAAGAAATCCACTGACTTCCAGTCCGCAATGCTCAATTACAGAAACACACCACCTCAGGGACACACATATTGACCTGCACAGCGCATGCTATGTCGCCGAACAAGGACAACACTGCCAACACCGAACCACCTCATAAAGCCTTCACCAGTGAACCAAGCTGTCGTCACTCAAGAACTCACCCTGAAGCGAGCTGCGAGCAAACGCTACTATGACAGCTCCCCGACAAAAGTACATCCCGAACTTGCTGTCGGCTCAAGCGTTTATGCGAAACCTCCACCTACACAGAGGGGTCAGCCATGGATACAAGGAACTATCATCTCCCAGGACACACCCAGATCATACACCATTCAGACACCAAACAGCAACATTCGTAGAAACCGGGTTCATATCACGCCAACAGTTAAACAGTCTCCTCTACCAACACAGACCACCCCCCCCCCGCCACTGATCCAGGAACCACCACCGGACAACGCCAACCTCTCCATAGGACCACAAGTAAAAGACACTGTAGCTAACGACCATCGTCCTGCGCAGGCTCTACTACGAATGATGGCGGGCGGCCACGCGAAAACAGGCTCTGTAAGCGTCGCCTTGAAACTGTACCTGCTAGCTTTATTTGTCGGTTCGCTGTACCACTTCGAGTCTAACAAAACTTGACAAAAGCCATCTCATCTGTTTGCGAGAGACAAACTTCCGATGATAACAGCACTTCTGGCAAATCAACCACTATTTTGCGACAAAGTCAAACACCGCGGAAAGCACTATCTTCTTGTATGTATTCTTCACACATCAAATGGGACGAGTTCTTTTCAAATCGAGAAACACCTCCTCGTTTGCGGTGATGTCTCGTCAAACCCTGGTCCTAGTGAGAAGCCAAAAGCGAAATATCCATGCGGCGAATGCCAAAAGAATGTTCGAAACAACCAAGACGCCATCTTGTGTGCTATATGCAAATCATGGTTCCACGCAAAATGTATCAATATGTCCAGGAATATATTTCGTTATTATTTGGCTCACCCAGACATCGGTTGGACGTGTGCCCTCTGTTCTCTACCACCACTGAGTGATTCATTCTTCTCAGAAGATTCGGTCAGGTTTGAACAAACCGAGTTTTCTGTTGACATGCATGATCTATCTGGTGAAGGAATATATGCAAATTAGGATCTTGTCACACCTCAAGAACTCGAAGCCAAGCGAACAAATTCCAGCAAAGAATTGCTTTTGTGTCATCTTAACATAAACAGCATTCAGAATAAGTTCGATGAGCTTGTCGATGTGATTCACAAACTAAAAACGCATATTATTTTTATCGGGGAAACGAAGATTGACTTAACTTACTGGAACAGTCAATTCTATATACCAGGCTACTCATTGTTTCGCAGAGATAGAAAGAAAGGTGGAGGAGGCCTTCTGGCTTTTGTATCTGCTGTAATCCCTTGTAAAAGGATGAATTTCAACAGAACATACAAATGCATCGAAGCAATCGCGCTGGAAATAACAGTCGGTAGAAAGGAGATGATTATGATTGGAATGTACCGACCACCGAGAGCGCTAACTGGAAACTACCAGCTCGCACTTGAGGACGAATTAAGCCATATTTTCAATTGGACCTATCTCCAGAGAGGCATTGTTGCTGTTATTGGTGACCTAAATCTCGATAGGTTACGACCTAATAGGAGTGAAGGAAAACTGCTCATTGATTTGGAATCGGAACAGGGTTTTGAATGCTTAATAAAGGAACCGACTCGAATTGAAAGGAAAGGTGCGACAACCACCAGCACTTTAATTGATGTTTTGCTCACTAATAGACCTAAGATGTTCACGCAATGTGGTACCTACGATACGGCTTTGAGCGATCACCTGGTAATATATGGTTTGATGAAGGAGAAAGTTAAGCGTTATCAGAATAAAATTGTCACTTTCAGGAACTATAAGAATTGTGACATGGAAGTGTATACAAATAAGTTAGCCACCGCTCCTTGGCACGTGGGAGATCTGTTTGATGACGTAGACGACCAGGAATATTACTGGAAAACTCTGATGAAGGATATAGTGGATGAATGTTTTCCCTTGAAAAAGATGGGAGTGAGATATGAGGATGTCCCTTACATGACAACATCGTGGAAAAACACTATAAGGGCAAAAAGAAGAGCCGCTGCAAAGTATTGCAAAGACAAATCAGCGCACAACTGGGAGTTGAAACAAAGGTGTCGCAATGAAGCAACGAGACAACGTAGAATTGCAATTAAACAATATTGGAAAAAGAAAGCCAATGAATTAACGACAAATTCTAAAGAATTTTTCAAAACCTTCAAACCGTTTTTGTTATCGAAGACTTGTACTAACAAACAAGCAGAAATTAACCTCAAAGTTAACGGCATTGTAGTTAGTGATCAAACAACCGTTGCCGAGACTCTAGCATGTCACTTTGCCACCATTCTCGACAGCATTGGCGGAGACAGGGCTCAGCAATCAGAAAAACAACTATGTAACCATCCAAGTCTAGCTCGGATTAGATCAAATTGCCAAAATGAACAAGCAATAACAGTTGAGCCTACCAACAGAACACAAGTACTGTGTGCACTCGAATCGCTTAAAACAAGTAAAGCAACGGGTAATGATGCTATCCCGGCTAAAGTACTGAAACTGGGAGAAAAGGAACTAGCCACACCCCTCACTAAGTTATATACTGTAACTCCTGCATCTCCAGTGGAAAGTGGTCAAGTGAATGGAAAAGGGGGGAATGGATACCCGTCTTCAAGAAAGACGATCATCTCGACAAAGAGAACTACAGACCGGTTACTGTCCTTTCTGCTGTGGACAAAGTCTTTGAGCAGCTGATCAGCAAACAGATCACTTCTCAATTCGAAAGTCGCCTATCCGATTGCATTACCGCTTACCGCAAATCTCATAGCTAAGCTGCGAGACAACACTTGTGTCCCTGGTGGAACAATGGAAACTTGCGAGGGACGGGCACCAATGTGTAGCTATATTATCTACGGATATGTCAAAAGCATTTGACTCACTTCACCCACGACTCATGCTTATCAAGTTAAGGGCCTATGGTTTTGAGGAAAACACCGTTAATCTTCTACGCTCGTATCTCTCCAATCGACAAAACAGAATCAGAATGGGATCACAAACTGGTTCTTGGCAAGTGGTAAACAGAGGATGCCCACAAGGATCTGCGTAAGGCCACTTCTTTGGAACATCTTCCAGAACGACCTGGCCTATGAAATCAAATCGAACCTGTCTATGTACGCGGACGATCATCAGATTTACGAAGCAGGAAAGGATCTCGCAAACGTAAAGTCATCACTTAACAAGAATGCTGAAAAAGCTTCCAAATGGTATGAAGGCAACATGCTTAAAGGTAACTATAGTAAATACAAAACCATGGCAATGCAGAACAAAAGAGAGATAACAAATCTGAGCATGAGCATTCAAGGCAGCGAAATAGAGTCGACAGAGAAGCTAAGCCTTTTAGGAGTGGCGATTGACAATAAGCTTAATTTTAACCATCATATCAACAACGTGTGTAAAAAAGCAAGTCAAAGGATTGGAGTCCTTATGAGACTGAAAAACCTGATACCAACTGAAGCAAAGCTGCAATTATATAAAGCTGCAATTTTACCGCACTTAACTTACTGTCACCTCACCTGGCACTTCTGCAAGGCTAGCGACAGAAGAAAGCTTGAGCGTATACAGGAAAGAGGACTCAGGGCAGTATTTAAGGATAAACATTCTTGCTACAAGAAACTACTGGCAAAGGCAGACATATCATCGTTGTACAACAGACGATTACAGGACATTGCCATCTTCATGTATAAGGTTAAGCATAACTTGTTGCCACAGGGACTTTGCAATCGTTTCCTATTAGACCACGGCTCATATAACATAAGAAAACGAGAATTTGTTATACCACGATTCTCCTCGGTAACTTACGGAAAACACTCACTTCGTTACCTAGGGCCCAAACTGTGGAATGATCTTGCTTATAGACTTAGAAATGCCCCTTCTCTAAAACAATTTAAGAACATTATACGCAATCAGGACCTCACTGCCCTAGCTGCAAATGTCAGTGACTGTCGAGGCTGCAACTTATGCCAAGAATGACTGGCCGTTTATGGATGATTTTT
>Ga0099810_1199519_pt1 | contig 18228 bp, 14 predicted proteins | sample DipCnscriptome_FD_81139 | JGI IMG/M metagenome (GOLD analysis project Ga0099810, IMG submission 81139) | Metatranscriptome of coral microbial communities from Puerto Morelos, Mexico - Diploria C A metatranscriptome (Eukaryote Community... | ecosystem: Host-associated > Invertebrates > Cnidaria >... | reverse complement strand
ACAAAAAGTAAAATAAATAATGAAAGCATCCTACAAATCTTCATACCCTTTGGTATTTGAAGAATGTACCAAGAGAGACACAGCCAAGGCCCATGTGCTTAAACATCTGAAGGACTTTGGTGGCTGATCCTCCCGTAAGGAGAATGCATAAGCAAAGAAGAAAGTTGCCTGCGGGGATGCGATAGCCTGGTATCAGCGGCTGACTATACCAAGTACTCTGTTTCATGCATTCTGGATTGTTGCAGGAGGTTTTTACAACTGCCTCTGTGCCAATCTCGCTTGTTTGGACTGCTGGGTTGTCAGCCTTGCATATCTGACAAAACCTGAACAGAAGTAATAACTGGGACAAGAACACAATGTGCTTGGGCTGTGTGCGAAGATTTTTGTCCTTTATTGACAACCTCACAGAAGATGAAAATTATAATTATAATTACTGTACCTAAATCAAAATAAATAATCAAGTTATAATACCGTTGTACTACTATTTCATAACACTAGTAAGTATTCACCATAACAAACTACTCATACGAAAGCTATGCTCTAACCCTTTGGGTTTGTCTCCATTTTCTTCTTCCGTCTCTGTTTCTGTCTCAGTTTCTGTCTGACTTTCATACAATGAGCCTGATTCAGCCTGGTCCTCCACTTCCACTTCATCTAACCCATCCACATGTTCATCCCCTTCATCAACTTCAATATCTGACTCATCAGCTTCCACATCTTCAGCAGAATCTGTGGTATGCAGGGTTTGGGCTTCAAATTGTAGCTTTTCCACTAAAAAGTAATAAATTTCAGTTTTTCTTATTTTACAATATAAAAGGTTAAAAGTCATCACAGAGTACATGGCAGGATAAACAGAAATATGCAAGGTACTATTAAAATTGTACACCCAATAATAACAATTATTCACGAAAGTGTAGGTGGATGTGGGGGTTATCTACCTTGCTGCAAATGTTTTAGCATATAACACAAGTTGAATAACTAGCGGACTAAAACATCACTTTCGGTAAACAGCGATGCGCGAAGGCAGTTGTTTCTCTTTAGCTGCTTGGAGGTGAATAGTACTTTGCTAATCACCTCTGAGTTAACCAATCAGCACGAAAAGCACAATTCACTTGTGTGGTATAACTAACCATTATTCACCTTGGTGGCGGTGAATCTGTTGGACATGTACTAAGCCACCTTAATATACACCACACAGGTTGAATAACTAGCAAACCAAAAGATTACTTTCGGTAGGCACTGTTCACTTGTGTGGTATATACTACTAAACTAGGATAGTTACAACAGTGTCTACTGCAATCTATTTTGGCTGCACAATTTAATATGTTGATGTTGTTGTTTACATGATTACTTATTAAAATAATGACAATAATAAAAATGATAATTTTCTCAAACAGAAATTTTACATAAACCCTGGATCACAAAGCAAAAAATAAAAAATAAAACTCAGAGAAATCAATCCCTTTGTAAGCCTTGTAATCCAACTGTATGTATTCAATTGATTGAATTATACCTTTTTTTCGCAAATTCTTCTGTTCCTTCCTCCGGCTCTTTAAATTCTCCTTCATTGATCTCAATGTATTTTTCAGCCGCCTTATTTCTTCCTTCGAAGTATGTAATAGATTCTTCAGCTGACAATTTTCGTCTTTCCACACTGAACAACTGGGGCATTCGCTCGGGCATTCTTCCTCTCTGCTCGAGTTGTCGGCTTGGGTATATGGGAATCTTCGGTGCTGTGGTCTTCAACACCAGCCGGTTCGTCTGCACCACTCGCACTAGCATTCAGCTTTTGCACTTTCGGATTGGGTTCATCTGTCTCCACTGTCGAAGATTCCCTATGGCTTGCCATCGCTGCTTTAAGAGCCTAGAAAATAATATATGTACATGATTTTTAAGGCTTGACTAAGCAAGGGATTATAAACATTTCATTCTTAAAACGACAAGACAGAAACGTAGTACTTGTGAAACATCTCACCATTCTTTTGTCTCGATCACTCAAGGATTGTTCGTCTTCTAGTAGTTCCCCTGCATGAACAGTCGGGTAAGCGGTAATCCCGAAACTGTCTCACAGTAAATAAGGAACTGATTGGGCACGTTTCTGTTTTACAAAATCCACCCATCTTTTCCGTCTTTTCTTTGCCTCTGGATGCTCATCGCCGTAAAATGGTATCATATGAAGCGCTACTCCATTCTCTAAGCTTCTCACATTGCTACAACCTCCAACGACACATCTGTGTGGCATATTTCCTGCTATTTTCGGCAAATATCGATCTAACATAGACAAGGAAATTGTGCGAAATGGAGGGACGTCACAGTAGTCACCAGGCCCTTGATCCTGAAAACATGGTCGTGAGCCAAAATGGCGGCGATTTTAGTACTATTTTCCGTACTTCAACGAGGCATAAAAAATCGAGGATTTGACCAAATCAAAAAATTTTTTCTATGAAATGCATTTTGGTGCATTTTGGGAGATGATTGTGCCATGATGATCCATCTTCTCATACAAACACATACAAAGAAGGAATTTCAGAAATGAAATACAGTAGATTCGACATCAAAGTTCATTTTTTGGTAAAACTGCAAAAACAGTTTGAAAATAATGTGTTAAAATGGCTCGTCTTCAATTTTTTGTATGTTTTAAAATATTCTGTGTTGGGCAGTTCGTGCGACGTGTTTAAAGTACAAAACCTAATTATGTGTACTTTCAATTCGGTTATAAATAGAAATTAAATTGGCATTGGGAAAATCAACTTACCTTGTTCTGTGCCTTCTTTGGGCCTTTTATTCTGGGCGTTGAAGAGTAACTTGTTTTGTTTGCTTCATTTCGGCTCTCGGGCTCTGATGGCTGTATGTTGCAATAACGATTCTGTTCTGATGAAGAAATTTTTCCATGCTGCCATCACGGGTCGGTGCTCACAGCAAAAATGTCTCGTCAACAAGTGGCAAGAAGTTGTATCAAATTTCAATTATTGCCGATTTTCTTCTCAAATCGCTTGTGTATTTGCCCTACTCGGAAGCCTGTTCGCAGGCTTAAACTTTGCTTTTGATTTCAGTTTTATTTCAGTATGAAAATTGTTATGCACCTGCATTTTCTTTTTTACTGCGCTGGAAGTAAAAAGGTGACACAGCGAAATTGGCCAACTTCCAAAATATTTGGATCTGATTAGCCGGTGTGCCAAGGACGACTAGCCGGTGATTTGCGCCGGTCACCGGGGCTTATGGACATCTCTGATGGGGGACTTCCCAGAGAACAATAGAGCTTCTCTGACCACCTCATTGGCACCAAGAATGAGATTTTTTACTATGCCCAGCAGCCATTTCCACCTGTTCTTTCTTCTGTTTGGACTATAACTACGTCACCAATGGCAGGTGTCTATCCCCGAGCAGTTGCTTGGGCTCGGTGTTTCTTGCAAAGGCTGAGCAAGTACTCCTTTGACCAATGTCGCGACACTGCCTCCTTGTACTTAAGCAAGTGCTTAGCTTGTGTATGAAGGCCAGCTGTTTCAATATACTGAGGCTGCAGCTCTGGCAGTACTTTGCTATTCACAAACAGCATAGAGCTCAGTGTCAGAACAGGTAACTGAGGATCATCTTCTAGATAGCTCAAGGGTTGGTCATTAAGGGTGATTTCCATGTCTAACAACTTCCCTTGTAGAATAAAGGCCTTTCCTTCTCATTGCCTTGATATGTGATATCGCAGTGGACCATCATAGTCAAGCCCTCAGTTTGGGTGGTTGGAAGGCTTCAGGTGTTTTGCAGAGTTTACCATTGCCTGTAAACTCTTGCAGTCATGGCAATTTTGGTAAATGTTCTTCACCAGCTTTCTCAGCTTAGGGATGCAGTATCTGCTTCAGACCTTGGTCATTGTTAGCCCCACTCCCCCATGTAAAGTTTGAAGTTGCGCTTCTTCCATGATTCACTGGGAATATAGACTGGTTTCTGGTAAATACTCTGGGTAGTTTCTTACAATCGGTCCATAAGCACCAGTCAGGGTGTCAAATTGTGCCTAATAAAGGCACCAACTTACCACCACCAAATTATTCTAATATAAGATCAGTTCATTTTTACTTTTTGTCTCGATTGATTACACACTACAACACTACAAGATTCATAGCGATCTGAAATCGTGGACCCCTGCAGATGTTCCACAGGTTAACCATAGAACATTGTAGCTTAACAGTGGGAATGAAATTCCTTGACATCTCTTCACAAGAAATGTGTTAAGAAATCAATTTAATCAGACCATGATCTGTCATAAAAACACAGTCCAACCTCTACGCAGCCACACTGGGGACTTTGAAAAGTGGCTGCTTAATAGAGGTTGGCCGCATAATAGAGGTACAATACTAATTGGATAGGAATGGCAGTAAACATGAATTTCTTGACTCTCTATAGCAAAATGCTTTTAAAAAGTGAACATACATGAAGATAAATTCAAAATTCATTGTAACAAAACATCAAGTGCATTTCCAGCCCCTGCATAGTTCTAGCTCTAACACAGAGGGCACGTAGTTGAAATGTGCAGTATTCGAGTTGATAATGTACAGAAAAATGCAAAGCATCATTGACAAGTTTCTCAGGCCTTTTGCATCAACAGTTAGTATGTGCAAAAATTTAGCTCAAGATATTTCACGGACAATTTAAAATAATCCATCAATGCTTTGGGGCATGGAGTTGTAATGACGAGACCATGACATTTGCCTTCCTACAGCTAGGGCGAGGTCTTGGTACCCATTAAACTGGGCAAAGTCCCGGAATTTGTCAGTTATTTGCAAGGTTTCTGCAAGGCTCTTGATTGATGGCTCTTCTAATTCCTTGTTGTAGTCATCATCAATTGAGGTGTCTTTTGAAAAGAATTGAACGTCCAGATTATTATCTAGCAACTCACTTCTGACCTCCTCCCTCCGGTTTGGGTTAGATGGATCGATCAGGCCAGCGCAGATTGTGGTATTGTCATCACAGGAAACATACCCCTCATATGTCCTATCCATTATAGTTTTCAGGTTGGCTGGTTCCTCTCCTTCAAAGGGGTCGTCCTCAATCGGATAATCATGTGGATACAAACCAGTCTTTTGAAAGCACTTTGTGACTTCGGAAATCTCTAATTTTTTCTGCAATTAATGTTGCCTCTTCTTGGACCATAGAACTGGAAACCGGGATGTTAAAGTTTCTGCAGTTGTACACCAGTCCCACACAGCCTGATTCACATCTGATTACTGAGACGAACGTTGATTTGGAGTCTAATTGCTGCCGTAGGCATCCATGATCCCCTCCTTGTTTTTCAGTATTGCTTGAATCTGCATCTTGCCTATTCCAAAATGGTCCTGAAGCTAATTTCCTTGATCAAAGGTTAGGGTTTTGCTTTGCAAACTCAAGGACTTTAACTTTCTCTGAAATGTCAAGACATTTGCGCTTCTTTTGGGAATTTTCAGAGCACCTTTGTTTCGCCTTTGCCTTGTAGTATTGCTTCCCTTTTTTGTAGCTGAGTGTTCCTTGATGCAAGGTTTAAGCTTTGAATTTGTACACAGAGTGCATATTGACACAGTGTGCCCTGGCTTCCACCCAGGTTCTTCCTCAGAGGCAGCAATGTAACAACTTTTTGATCTGCTGCAGACTGGCTTGGAACAATGCAAACATCTAGAACTTGTTTCTTGGCCGCAAATTTGACAAACTTCTTTAGAACGAGAGCTACAATCAGTAGCCATCATAGTGAGCTATTGCTAACCAATGACAGGGGAAATCAATGGCAATTCAATAAAGGAAACAATTGCCCACTCGTTTATCGATTACTTTGCATGATTGGAGCGGCATGGGAAAAGTTCACACTTTTTATGACAGTTGCTTTGAATAGAAGTGCATTATCTGATGTATGCGGCTTAAATTTACAGTACCATTGTAAAACAGTAAGCAGACAGTCCAAAGTTTATTCTGGCCTGAGGAGAACATTATGGCAGAAAAAGAATCAACAAGCAAATCCATATTACAGGTGAATTCTTTCATTAGAGGGTACCATGAATATCACAGATTTTGGTTGTAACAAAACAGTGGGTCAGCTCTACCTATTGTTAGCTATTGTTATGTTTGTAAATGCTGAATGTGAAAAGTTTGCACATGTACGTGGCTTGTGCCTTCTTATGGTGGAGATTAAATTGGAGTTCTTGTTTTCTAGTTGTAATCAGTTATCACCTTATATCATCTGTCACCATTTCGCTTGGAAAGATAATTTGCTGGCTGCTTAATGGCGGTAAAGCCATATAAATAATACACTTGTGACAGCAAAAAGGTGGCCGCAGCCGCTTAATAGAGGTGGGCATTCAGTAGAGGTATCAATACAGCAGTCTACTGACAAATGAATCAGGACTTTGGAAAGTGGCCACTTAATGGAGGGTGGCCGCTTAATAGGTGGCCGCTTAATGAGGTCAGAGTGTACAAGCCCATCAAGTTGAGCGAAAGAATACAGGCTTGGAAGACAAGGGCACAAACAGACATTTCTGAAGTAACCTGATGTCAACATTACAAAGACAATTACTTAAACAGAGATTCAGCGGATTATTGAAAAACCTGGTGCATGCACTTCATAACAGTGGACGCTTAGCATGATGCTTTCTCACTTATGAATGAAGCATCTCTCGCTAAAAAGGGTTTTCCCTAGGCATTGCATGAACTAAATCCTAATTCAGACAGACTGAAAAAAAGATATCAATTCATACATTTCTGCAACATTTACTTTTGTTATCAAATTCTACATAATACAAACTTCAACTCTTCACACCCCAAATTTATTTTGGAATTTAATTAAATTCTCAAGTGCTACTAAAAGTCTGTAGAATAATCAGATTAAAAGATATGAAAACCAAGCTTTTACAAAAACTTCATTAATAACTTCAATTTATGTTGTAGTGTTCAGAAAATGTCTGATGTTGACTGACACCTGCCATCATGTGTCAAAGTTAATGAACAGTGTCGCACAAATATTAAACTAAGCATCTTATGTGGCTTTACTGCCCTCTACTTTGTTAGGAAATTATGAATTGTGGCTTAAAACTTAGCAATGTGTCAACTGAAAAATTTAGAACTAAATAAGGTAAATTTAAAAATTTTAAATCTTTGGAAATTAGCACTTTGTCACGCAAGGTGATATGTCACCTAATCCAAAAAGTACCAGAAAGTTCAAATGACATAGAAATGGGATCAATTTTAAATGTAAAATACTTATTTAATACACAACAGAAACACTTTTTATATTGTTTTTTCAACATTTTCTACAGTCAATGGCTGATGGTACAGCCCGAATCGAGGAGCAGCACAAAGGCCAACATCATAATCAGGGCAAAAGTAACTTGTCTTCTTGATTTTGCCTGCATCATAACAAACTTTACACCTCCTTTCTTTTTCTTTTCCCTTCTCATTAGCTGGGAGAAAGTCGGGGAAATGTCTTTCAACATGTGTAGCAAGTAAGTGCTCAACAGAGGGCCTCCCATGGTTCCTCTGTGAACAAAAAGTGTTCCTTTTCCCATGGTGTGATTCTTGCTCAAGCACAAGATTGATCTATCAATGAGATCAAAGAAAACCCTGCTCCAGCATTTCTTTTCAGCCACTGGGATGGGGTAATAGGATTTCATCTGATCATTTTTAACCACTCCACCCATTACTTACAAACATTTCCGATCTTGCCTTGCTCCCTGTCCACCATATTAAATTTGAGCACGCTCCTATGCACTACCCCCTCGTGCTGTCCAATGCTCATTTACATATGGCTCATGAATTATTCAATTCTGAGTATTTTCTCTGTTCAAGAAAATTTTCAGTTTATAATGTTGACTTGAAGCAAGAAGAGTTTTGGAAACTTTAAATTTAAGCCTATCAAACATTATTCGAGTGACAAGAAGAAAACTCGGCTGAAAAAAACAATTTTGACTTAGCAATGAGCGATTTTTATTCCCCAGAAGGGCACTCATGTACCAACCTCTTAGCTGTAGCTGTCCAAGGCCAAGGCCAAGGTGATGATAGGAAAAAATATTTCTTTGTTCATGGAGGAGCAACAAGTATTTACAATTAAGTAGCAAGTCATACCTCATTTGAAAGGTTATAGAACAGGCTTTCAGGGAAAAAAATCATCCAAAATAAGGCATTTTCAAATGTGATACCTTAATGTGTATAAATTAGCATTAATGCAATTGAGCCAGAGCTATTATTCAAATGCAAACAACTTGTGATGGCGTTAATGGGGGAACACTGCCTTGCGTTTGGTTAGTCCATGCAACATCCAGGGATAGCGTGACAAAACAACCTCAATTATCTCCCCAGCACTACGAGCTAAATGACAGACAGCACATGCTGGATCGGACAAGAGTATTGGTTAGCAAGCAATGTTCAAAGGCGATGAAAAAACAACAAGCTTGGGGGAAGTCGCTTCACAGACTTAACCGCCACTGATGCATGCAAGGCAATGCATCCCCCCAAGCCATGGAAAATGGTGAATAGCTAGTTGGTGAGAAATGTTCAATGATGTTAGCCATCCTGGGAGCTACTGACTCTAATGTAGATTGAGGGGTTCTTATATAAAGCTGGTGACAGTCCGAGGACCAGCGACCCATGACTTTAATAAGCCAAGCCGGCAGCAGCGGCAACTGACGCAGCACCTATGCGGAAGCTATGGCCCATGAGTAAGGAAGACCTGCGACCCTTGAGCTGTCCCGTAGAAGGTGCAAAACCGCTCCTCGGGTAAGCAAACTACCTGACTGGAAGTTGAATAAGGGATCATGTTGTGGCAGTGCTAAGAGAAAGTACTCTTGCATGACCGACACTACGCAAATGGTGGACGAAGTGTGTGCGATAGTGAGAGATTTCCCGTGCCTGTAAACATCTGTTTTTGAAGATTTTAGCTGCAACGTCATGCGCTGCGGGCATGCCAGATTTGGATGAAAGGCTATACAATCTGCAGAAAGATCAAAAGGCGGTCTAAATTTGCGAACACTGTTGTAGGTTAATTCACTGCATTGCAGGAAGGTGAGAAAGGCTAAATTGAAGGCGGCCCAGATCATGGAGAAATCCCGGGGACTAAGCCATGATTGCAGAACAGGACAGATTGCGGAGAGAACCTGAGGGGTAACCGGCTGACGACAAATACGGTGTTCGCCTTGGTAGCGATAAATGTCAATAGGTGAGGATACTAGTGGCTTCTGATGACGCCTTTGCTGCTCCACTTTACTTCTTGCTTCGCTCATTAAGTCTGGGGACTCCTGTGTTCTGGGCTGGGCCACTGGATTGTTGCTGAGGGCAGTCTTGGACAATGTGGCTGTTTGAGTGGCAGCGGCGGCACACGTGTGGATAGCTGCAGTTTCGGCGTCGGCACCCGGAGGACTTGTCAAAGCACACCATCTGGGAACGATGCTGTTTTCTGTAGGGGTCAGCGGAAGGACAGACATCTTCAGCGTGATAGGGACTCGAGCGATACCGCAATGGGGCTTAGCTAGGCCTGAGAAGGTCACCGTCCATAACTCCAGGTCTACTTTGTCCCACTGAAGAGACAAATTGGAAGAGGCACAGCGACGAAATTGCTGGTCGTATGAAAGTCAAGCAAGACCTTTGAATTTAGTTACCACGCGACTAATTATCTGCTGGTACTTAATCAGCTCAAGGGCCCGTCTTGGATAGGCAGTTACAATGACCAACATGTACACCATGTAAGCCTCCAGCCACTTCTGAAACGAGTCAATAACGGGTTTTCTTTTCCTAACCATGGTAACGGGGGAACCCAGGGGACCTGAGGACGAGTCGTCCAAGCAGAGCTGATTTTCAGGGTCCTGGGACTGATACAAGTTGTCGGGTAAGAGTAAGGCAAGATCAACATACTCACCCCAGAGTATTTTGTCCTCCATATTACGGTCCACTGGCCTCAACAGACCCAAAGGAGATGCCATACCCGAAGCTGTGAGAGTTTGGCTGGAGGACGTTGGGCTGAAGGCGCTGTTTGTACGGACGGCATCCAGAGCACTGTGTACGGACCTGGATACGATGTCCTTGATGGCAGAATGCTGCGCTGGACTGAGGGTGTCTCTGTGATCAGTAGGGAAGAGATCTTCCTCTGTATAGGACTGCAGTATGTCCTCAACAGAAGAGTGCAAGGCGTGGCCGGAGAGGGCGCTGTCCACTGGAATGCTGAGACGCCGGCTGTGTGTGGCGTCGATTTCACCGGCTGCAGTGGACGGCTATTGCTATTGTCCTAAGTGAACAAACGGAGTCATGTTTGTATATGCTTGACAATTTAATCGTAATGACAATATTTTGGTTTGATCCTGTTGGATTGTTTCAGTTATATTTGCTTCCAAACTTCTCCAGTTCTAAGTTGAACACAGAGGACATTTGTCCAAAGACTCCACACATCTCAAGCAGGATTTACAGATTGACAAGATTGCCTTTCGACATCGAAATCTTTTTAGTAAGGCCATCATGGCTCAGTAAATTGTAGGTACTTCCCGTGCGTACAAATTTATCCCACAACAGAGAAAGGACAAGTCCTTTTCATCTTTTACCTGAACTCTTCTTATTCCAGTTTTTACTGAGGCGAACAGGAACCAAGGGAAGGATGAAAAACTTTCGACTTTTTCTCTGGCGTCCCACATGGAGACATATTTTGCCCTTTGTTTACACGTCATTTTTGCGCTGTCTTTAAAATGAAAACTGATTCGGCCTGGGTTCTAAACCGTATCTTAGCAATGCCCTGCGCATGCTCAACAAGAACTTGAGAAGATTCGTGCAGAGCCTTTTCTCGGTACAAAGCATATGTACCGTAACAAAAGGTTCTGCTTGCAGGGTGTGCATTTCAAAGCATTTCAACAAAAGTAGCAGTAAATTAAGTTTCCTATATATTTCTAAACTGTATCAAACTTGTACATTGTGTAAAATGGTCTGTGCTCTAAACCTCTCACTAACATCAAGAACTGGTGAATAAAAAGTGTAACTACATATTTCTAAAAGGGATCAAGTATATTGTGTAACATGGTCTGTGCTCAAAAAACTCTCATTAACATTAACAATAATAGTAACAAATACATATTTTAAGAGGAGGCCTCCAAGAGGTGGTTTTCAGGAGGGCCTCTAACAAATAATTAAAGACATCATACATTAAATGACTAAAATACATTGGGTACTGGTTGTACAAGTTCTCTTGTTGTGACCAACTTGAAAACACAAAGAGCACCTCTGTTAGGTGAGAACAACACTTGCCAGCTGCTGTAAAGAAGGGCTGGTGTAAAGCCAACGTAACCAAAGTACATCCCTAAGTGAACGATAGGAGTCCCCTCTTCTAGTAAGATGCTTTCTGAAATGGTGAAAAATCTTGTTCCCACCCTCATTCCCCTCTCTACTCAGTCCAGCTACAGTTCCTGGCCCATCCTCATGCTGCATTATCTCTTGCACATGTTCAGTTACCCTGTGAAGATAATTAGGCCATGGCCAATATCCAAAATTGTCAATTAACATTTAACCCATTTCAACTGCAACTTTTTTGTTATCTGCTACATCTTGTGCAAATTCTTGCATAGGTTGCACTACTCGATAGACCCTTTGCAGTACCCTTAATTTATCCAAAACTTAAGCAAGAGGAACTTTTCTATCTTCTGATGGTATTACAGAGTAAGAGAAAATTTTTTTTATTCACTTGTCCTTCAGACAAGCACTATATTAAATTGGGTTGTCAGAAACCCAAGAGTTCTTGTCCAAAAAGGTTTTGATCGAAACATAGGTATCAACGAACGCTTTTCATTCTACTAATTTATTCATGTTTTTCTTGTCACTATGTTCCCACCAATAGCGTAGCTCCACTTTCTTCATATAAACCCACACACAACCCACAATTACTCCATTTGCTCTGACGAAGGGCTAATGCTCGAAACGTCAGCTTTATAACTTGTTACGGTGGCCAATTTACATTATCAACTCAGTTGATGTAACCAAATTACCTTGTTACCCCCACCGACGCAGCACCACAGTTTTTTTAGAAACTTTCACCCTTTACTCATGCAAACATGTCTATCTCACAGTGTTATTACTCTCATCAACAGGGTGTGGCAGTAGGGGGAGCATTCTGTCATCCTCCTGTTCTTGTTCCCCCTCTCCTTCATCAATGGTGTCATTCTGATTGTGAATAACAGGAGATGACGTCACAGTGGCTTTAGACAAATTGTGACGCTTTGTTTTAGCTTTTAAGAGCCACTGATGAATTGTGAAATCTGGGTCAAACTCTTTCAACTCTAGACCTGTGTCTTTAACTTGCAAGAGGTTGCTCAATGTTCCCTGCTGCATTCTTGTCTTTAGCACTGTTTACAACCGATTCATGTCTGAGAATGACCTCACATGTTGCAGTTGTTAGTGAGATGGTGATCATGAGCCTCACTAACACAAGGATGTTTTGTAAGTCATCTGGGTTGCGTGCCAATAAGGATGCATACACCTCAGTGGGTCTCGATGCTCTCTGAGTAGCCAAGAAACTCTTCAATTCTTGCCACTCTTTTCTGCTCTGTCTCTTTCTTCTTGGGAAAGAAGTGGGCAAATGATCGACTAGCCTTTTCACTTCTGCATTACCATAAGCAGCTCTTTCTACTCTTTGGACAGGCAAATTTCTGTGATCAAAAACAGTGAAATCAGAGAGAGTCGAACTTCTGAGGCTGGAAAACCTCTTTTCAAGATAGTTAACAGTATTAGTCCAAAATTTTGAAAAAGGCTCAAGGAGATCTGAACTGTGGCCAGCATCTTTCAGTGAAACTTCCTGGCTGTTGGAACCCAGTTGAGTTTCATCTGTATCTAAGAGACGCTATCTATGATAGGTCATATCGTAGAAGAAACACTCGTTGCTTGTTTAATTGTTTTTAATCACAGGCTGATCAATAAACCCATCTACAAAGTTATTTAAAGCTGGACAACGATAATTGGTAACAAGGTGTAAATGTCAATCAAACGTTCAAAATCAATGCTCTGGAATGTTAATGTCTTTCGCACATGTGTAATTACATAAATATTGATTGCAACTCAATTACAACTCCCTTAACAAATACCGGTAATCTCTCCTCTTCAATCTGGATTAAACACACACAGCTCAGCTGCACAATGTATCTTACAGAACCTGGCATGTAAGCTAATTCTCTTTCAGTTAATGCTAGTGGTGGCTGTAGAACATTATTTGCAAGTTTTTGTTTGAGAAAATCATACTGAGACTTGTACTGACCCATTGTCTGTAGGTTATAAGAAAGGCCACTCCAAAGACCATCAATACTTTTAGCCTGTTGATCCTGTTTATCTCGAAGGTGCTGATGTAAAAGGAAAAACGGAACATCACCCTTGTGTTCCAACTCATCCTCACAAAATGAATTTAGAAAAGTTATGCTAATTATGCCTTTTACCCTTTTCTGCCTGCCTAGCTCTAACAGTGATCAATGGCTACTTCTAAGCACTTTTTTGCATGGAATGCCCTTACCAAGTCTAGTTGGACACAAGAGCTCATGACGTTCTATAGACCGTATTGTTAAAACCTCAGGGCAGCCAACACACGACAATACACATTTGACTTTTATAAGGCTATAAACTTTAAAAAGTGGCCCTTTTAAGGACTCTATGTCAGCACTGTCCAAAACGGATCTACAGCAGGGACAAGCTCCTGCATTTTTAGCCACGCCTTAATGCAGCTATCACAAAAAATATGATCACACTCTCTGAGAACTGGATGCCTAGAACACCCACTCACACTGAACCATATACTATTGTGTAAGCCACTGACACGTTCAAAAAACAAGACACATCGATTACTAGAAACAGTAGAATATGAATATCGAAAGTATTCAGAATGAACATGTTACGAGATGAATAAATCATAAATAAGCTATATGCAGAATCTAACGAAATTATGCACTAGAGTAAGATTGGGTATTTAAAAGATGTAGTTTATAGTGCTTTGTAAAAGGAAGTGTAAGGCTTTTTTTTTAAAATCTGTTGGAATAGTTTCCCAAAGTTTTGAAACAGAAGAGAAAGTGGAGGTCCCATAGTTATTATTTGCTCTTAGTCTATGAAAGTTCACCTTGGCAGCAAATCTGGTATTGTGGGTGTTAACTTCAGAGGCCTGAGTAAGGGTTCTATAGAATATTATAGGAATGTTTCTTGAGTCATTTAAAAAAGACAGTGCTGGTAAATGCTGGCTTAAAGAGGACCAGCAGTATTTCTACCGAACACAGCAGCATCATTTTACTGTGGAAAGGAAGTACTGTGACTTTCTGTGTGTTGGTGTGGCGGTTGGTGTGGTGCCACAACATTTTTCACCAGAGAATTATGGCCGAGTAGCAACTCTGGAATTCTGTTTTGCTCAAGCTTGCCAAGTTTTGGTGAACTTGCATCTGCCTTAAGTGGTTGGTAAATGGTACTTTAGAAGCACTTCATGGATCAAGTCCAAACTGATAACCTGAAATAGGTGGCATTTGCTGTTCCGGGTGGACAGAAGTGATGTTGTTTGGCTCAGCATGTCTTAACACTATGATGAAATTTAGTAACCTGCAACTCTCACCTCTCTCGTTGGGTTTAACTTTTTGATTGGGTTTTGGCAAATTGCAAGACAATTGTACTTCTGAAGCTCCTTTATTTTCCCATAAATGCTAAATGCTAACTATGACAGTGCTTGGTTATGTGATTGTATTGGAGGTCTTCTAGACAACTCATACCCCATACGCTGATAATTTACCAGAGATATGCAAAATTGACCAAAATGCACGTAATGCACTAGTGTTACTCTAAAGTGTAAAGAGTAATTAAACATACAAAACAGAAGTACAACACCTATCTGTTAAGTAACAAAGTTGTAATATAAATATCATTGTTCTTTCAACCGTCTACTGTAATTCATCTTCCTGGCTATTATGAATGTTTACACAATTTCTTTATCAGTGAAAAATTATTTTACAATGCAGTCATTCATTTTTACCACAGTCTTTGTTCTTCTCTGAGAGACTATTTTCTCCATCATTGCATTGAATGTATTTGCATTTTCAGAAGCACACATGCTTCGGTGACAAGTCTTTTACTTGATTGTCTCCAACATTGTTCATGATATAGCAATTTTGGAAGACTGTTTTGCTTGCTTTTGACATCCTTCATTCAACTCATTTATGGCGACTTGACTGACAATTTGAATAGTAGATTTTGAAAGAACAGAAGAACAGCTGGAATAAAAAAGCAAAAGAATACTAGAAACTCAGTCAAAATATATGTCAGAGGTGTCATCCTTCTTAAGCTATTTCCTTAAACTTGTGCCATCTTTCTTTGAAAAATATAGTGGTGGTCTTTATAAATCTAACTGTTGTCTACAGATGTGAAAGATCAACCCTTATAAATCTGCAATCGCTGCATAGACTGTCTCAAGCTTCATCCGTAGAAATCTAACTATTCTGTTTTATCAATCACCTGTTCCTTATAAAAGAAGTGCGCCTGTTTGGCGGAAATAAAGCTCATCCCTTGAAGCAAACCTTTTTTTGTGCATTCTTTTTCATGTACTGCCAAAGGGAGACTTTAGAACAGTAGTCACGCCAAGATCTGATCACTTGAGTTAGGTTTTTCAGGTGTGCCCCCTTTGCTTCGTGCTTTTTTTTGTCTAAGTCATCTTCACGGTCCCAGTCTAAACATTCATAGACCAAATTTTCAATCAAAATGTCTGTAACATGTAGTATCAAGTGAAGTTCATCTACTACTATATGATCCAGTGGAATGTTCAACAAAGGTTGCTTATCACAGCAGTAATTATCTTTAGATATTGTTGACATTTTGCGGATCTCTTCGAGAGTTCTTACCATGGGTGGAGTGTTATAAGGTAGTTGTCACTTGTGTTCCAACTATCAACCTTGTGTACTTCAGTAAAATACATTTGTAATCACCTCCATGGTAAAATTCAGTGTTTAGGTCTTGACCATCTACAGTTAATTTGCTAAGTCAATCAAGCTGTTTATTTCCTTGAATAAAGTTCCAAATGACACCCTTGTCTGATTGATTATACCAATAGTTCTGTTTCCTTTTGCAGACATGACAGATTCCCCAGTTTGAAGAACAGAAAATGAAAATAAAATGAAAGTTGAATTTCTTGTCATTCTAGCACCATCACCATTGATTTATATTTTTATTTTGTCATTGATAGTATCAAAGTCAGGGTTTTGCTTGAGAAAATCAAAAATCTGTTCTTTGAAAACGGTATGAACTGAACTCACTTTGCCTCCTTCAAAATTTCCATCCAATGCCTCAATGTGGCACATTTTGTTCAAGTATTTGCGCCACTGCTTCACTAAGTAAGACCTGGGTAGGCTGTCTGTAATCATGGAGATTTCATGATAGAATGAATCTCCCACACAAAACTTGTCTAACATAAAAAGGATTTGCTTAACTTTCCTTTTTTGATCTTCTGACAAGGAGCTGTACCTGTCTTCCCCCTCTTCAGATTGAGATATAGAATTGCTGGAATTAGGCAAGCAACTAACCTTGTGCATCACAACAGTGTCTGATTCTTTGACACTTAAAGTTTCCAATTCCATACCGAAAGAATTCGCGAACCATAGAGCAGTCTGTGCTCTAGAGAGAAAGGTTTTCAATGTCCTGGACTTGTTTTTAACTTGTGAAAGAGGGTTTCTTTTGAATGATGAAATGTCCAAAGATTTTTTTAATGATTTAATGTAATCTTCCAGTTCTTTGTTTTCTTCCTGTAAACTTTGGGTTTTTCTTTCACTTTGTTCTGCCTCTGACACCATTTCCTCATAGCTCCTTTCCTTCTCTTCCTCTAAATTCTTACACCTTGATTTCCATTCTTGTAGCTCCTCATGTAGGATTCCTATTTCATCATGCAGGCTTTCCATTTTGTTGTAAAACTCTTAAATTGTTTTTGCCTGCCCTTCCATTACGTGAAATTTCTGGACTCGCTCATGTAACTCTTCTCTTGCCCTACCTTTGGTTTTTTGTATTGCAGAGAAATGTATTCAATTTTCATCAAAGCTGAATTAATTTCTCTTCTAATATTTGGGTCATCGCTGAAGGCAAAACATTCCCCAAATGTGCACTTTTTGACCAAATCTATGTACTTGAATTGTTTGGTGACAATGAAGACGATGCCTTGTCTTCTTTTAAGCTTGTTGCCGAAGAACTGGCTTTTTACAGTTACTTTTGGTTAAATAATTTTCATCAGAATTGTCCGTAGCGCGCACGATTCCTTCTTGGACGATTTTGTGTGCATCCTTGAAAAAGGGGTAAGGAATTTCTAAAGTAAAAATGATTCTTCTTTGTTCTTCTCTCCTATCAAATCTTATATCTGGTCCAGTGACCCTGATTGCCTCCTTGAAACGAGCGCAACATTGAACTAAATTTGTCCAACATGCTTCCAAATTATTCTATTATGTAATGCTTCAGCGTTGTTTATTTTGCAATAAGGAAAGACCACTAAGATTTTTCAAACCACTATGGGAATCAAAATGGAGGACGTCTCGTGAGAGAAATGTCTCTCCAGCGCTTCTAAGGCGTGGCAATTTTGCACTGTTTTTTGCTTGAAACTGAGCCAACTTTCAATTTAATCTGGCTTAAAGTTTAACTAAATCCAAGATGGCGTTTGTTAGGTAGTTGTTGGTTGCTTGCACATGCCATTAGGACAGTGCATTGCCCAACCCCAAAATGCATCAGGAATGAATGAATATCAAGATCGAATTGTATTGTGGGCCAAAATATAATCAGACAATGGGAGACTAGTCTTAAGCACTTTGAACGTCAAGTTTTATTTCAGCTTTAAAATGCAGATGTTGACCACCAGCCCACATTTAACCAAAATATTTCTGAAAGGAAACATGAACTATCTCTCGAACATCTCAGTCACAGAAACTTTTGCTCATCAGATCAGTTTTACACCATGGCATTGATTATCTTGCAATTCATTCACCTTTTTTTCACTAGTAAATGAACCTTAGCTTGTGTTCTCAATGTAGAAATTACCGGTATATGTAGTTTCTTTAATTTGCTTAACAATAATCATAACGGCTTGTAGAGGGAGAAGACAGTTACAGTAAATATCAACATACGCGATCATATCAACTAAATGAATTGAGGCAGGGTAGGACTTTGTTCCATTTTTTGTAATGTTTATCAAGTTTCTCATTATTAGACGCAATTTTTTGCTCTATCTGGAAAGTTGCCCTTATTTTCGCTATGAAGACATTTAGCGAT
>Ga0099810_1025017_pt1 | contig 18293 bp, 1 predicted proteins | sample DipCnscriptome_FD_81139 | JGI IMG/M metagenome (GOLD analysis project Ga0099810, IMG submission 81139) | Metatranscriptome of coral microbial communities from Puerto Morelos, Mexico - Diploria C A metatranscriptome (Eukaryote Community... | ecosystem: Host-associated > Invertebrates > Cnidaria >... | reverse complement strand
AATCTTTCCAGAACGAGTTGAATCATGGCGGACTTACCTTCCATGGAGGACTTGTCTTCCTTGTCAGAGTCGGAGCTGTCAGCACATGTGGAGGCCCTCCGTTTGGCCTTCGAACAGAAAGGACTGGAGTGGCCGGCCAGTGAGGCACCAAAGACCACTGTGCGACAGCGGAGCAGAGATGATGATGACGACGATGAGGAAGGTGAAGATGAGGAGGATGAGGATGAAGATGGTGCAGATGATGGTGATGCTATCAGCTCATTGGAAAGAAATGCTGACAAGGTCTGTTTCGATTTTCGCTTGGGCGAGCTGCCCCGTGGCGTGGAACATGAAGGGCAGCCAGCGCGGCTGATGCGCACCACGGATTCAGGAGATGCAACTGTCCTGTCGGTTCCAGCTGGAGGATACATGAGGCTTCCCTTGGATTTCTTGGAGAAGCATGGTGCAAACGTAACGCAATATACGCTGGTGGTGGAGCTTCGTTGTGCTCATCCTCGTCCCTTGTCGCTCTTCCAAGCGACGTATCCGGAGGTGTCGGCAAATCATGCAACAATCTCTGAATGCATTGTGGACGATGGTCGAGTTCTTGTTGGTGGTGCTGAAAGCGACATGATCAAGTCATTAGCCACGGCCAGACAACAGAACCGCTTTATTCGACTCTTTTTTGTATGCGATGCCAAAGAGGGGCAGGTCCAAGTCTATGTGAATGCAGATCTCGCACTACAAGTGAGCAACATCCAGCAGATTCGTTTTCAGCTGGATCGCAAAGGCCTACTCCTGCTGGCCAGCAACAGTGCTTCCTACATGCCTGGCAACGTGGAACTGAAACGGGTGGAGCTACACCGACGTTTGATGAACTCCCAGGACATCAAGGCCCATGCCTCACAACGTTGGTCCTTCCGTGGTGCTGCGCTGTCTTCTGCGTTGCGACAGTTGCGGGGGAAATTGTCCCTATGTGCGTTGGATAAGAAACCGCAACCCATTTGGTGCGATCTATCGTTCTTGGCCCATTTCTGTGACGTTTTCATGAACATCAACAACGGTAGCATCTATCGATCATTACAGGTGGTGCATTTGGGAATGCAAAAATTGATGGCCGAGAAGAATCCCTTGATGTCGGCAGATGATCAGGCAGCAACGAAGAAAGCCTTTGACATTTTTGAAGCAGGGTTAGACCTCTTCAGGAAATACGCCAGAACTAAGGGAGAGGTAGATCCATATGATGACTATGCAGAAATGCCTGGACTTCTTCCTTTCCTGAAAAGGTTACGCCGTGCCCTGACGGGGCTGGAAGTGGGTGGAATGTGTTTGCTCCCTGGTGGCTGGGGCTGTGGTGACTTCATGGCACGACAATACATCAGCTTTGTCTTGGAACGAGTAGGTGAAGACAACTATCGCATTGCCGTCTTTGGTTTCGGCGACAGCCGTGAATATCATCCGAAGACTGCCCAAATGACACCGAAGGTGAAATTTCGACCCATTATCCTGGAGAATCTCTCCCGAAAAAAGGCCCTGGATGACGCGTGGTGGGCTTTGCTCATTGCAACCAATTTGCCAGATGTGAACGAGCAGAAGACGAACGCACAGCTGACCTACGATTTCTTCCTTCCCTACATGGCTGGTCAAACCTTGGAACAGCTTCGAGAGGCCAGTGAGAAGAAGCCCATGGATGATGAAGATCCTGCATTGGATTGGAGAACACCAGTCTATGGAAGATCTCGGAACAATTTCCATCGATGTTTGTTGGATGCTCTTCATTACATTCTCCGCAGGTTGGGCCTTAGCAAAGCTCGTACGAAGGTGGTGAAGTTCTGCTTGAGGACCTGCCTCTTGAAAATGGCCTCCAATGACGTCAAGGCTGTCTTGGAACTGAGCGGATCGGATCGGACCTTGGTAAGGATGCTTTGCAAACAGTTGGCCTTCACTGCAGCCAAACTATCGAAGGCGGGTTATTTGGGGCTTGATGGACTACGCCAGATCAAGCAGACAGTCGATGAGGTGGAAATCAAGTTGCTGCAGAAAACCAGTAGCGAAGGTACTGCTGAAAAACCGCCCTTGTTGGATCTTAGCACTGGTGAGGGCCAGTCTCATGTGGCAATGGGCAAGGCAGCTTCTTTGAAGGCTCCAGATGCTGCAACGGGAATCTTCCCCCTCTTTGAACGCTTGCTTCGCGAAGAGCTAGAAGGGAAAGAAGGAAGCGCCTTGGATACATCGCAGCTGCCGCCAGTGAATTTTGATCTCTTGGGCCACAAAGTTCGCAGTATGAGCGATGCAGTGGCGGCTTTAAAAACCACGGATTTCCTCTTGGCGCAGTTGGATAATCTCAGTTCCAGTCTCCGCTTCGCTCACTTCTTGAAGATTGCCTTGGTGCAGCATGTCTTCACACGTCTGCTGCCAGTTCCATTGGGACCTCTTAGCCGTTTGCGTGGTGGCGACCCTGTTTGGGGTGGCACTGCTACAGCTGAGCAACAGGTGGACACTGCATTGGTGGTGAAACGAATTGCGCAGCACTTCGCCATGAGTTGCGGTGCCACCTCATCGCACCGTGGCTTTGATGGGACGCGGGTCATTGTGCTGGGTGCCATGGTGACATTGATGGATCGATTGTTGCGACAAGAATTGACAACGACCACCAGTCGCGCAGTGGCCGGTCGCATGGATGATGAACGAGACAACGAGGAGACGCGCTTCTTGGTGTCCTGGGAGGTCTTCGCCAAGCAATCCGAGACCTTCCTGCTATTTTCTCCGGACTTGAACGTGGCAAGGGCTCGGACTTTGGCCTACTTCCAAGAGGTGGAGCAGGAAGCTCGAGAGCAAGGTGCCAAGATCAAGCACATCTTTCAGTGGGAGCGAGATGGTTGGGTCATGGAATATCCAGACCAAGGGGCAGAGGCCTTGTGTGGAAAGATGGCAAAAAGCCTCTACAAGAGGAGAACCAGTCTCATCGATAGTTATGTGGACAGCTACTTCCCAGAGTTTGCTGCTTTCAGAGATGTCTGCATGTGGTGGAAGTTTTATTTGTGCACGGATCCTATCGTTTTTCGATTCCAGCCCTTGGAATTCTCCGATGGTCACTTGCAGTGGGCCATCGACGTTCATCCACGCTGGCAGAAACGATGCTACATTGTCAAGTCCTTTGGTCAAGGGAACAATGCTAGAATGTTGTTCCAGAAGCTGGAAAAACCTGCCATGAAGGAACATCGTTTTCAGAGTGAAGCACTTCCCAGTAACCTCGCGGGCCAGAGTATTTGGTCCGAGGACGATGTGCTTCATGTTCACACCATGCCTTCCTTCGGAGACCGCCTTGGACAAGCCGACAGCGAATTGCTCCTCTCATATCTGACCGTACCTTATCTGCGGCTTCCGTTATGCCTGGGCTACTTCTCAACAGAGGATCGGGTGCATGCTCTATCACAGGGCCAGTTGCGGGATGTTCTCCAGGCAGTGGTCTTTGAACCTGGGCGTTTTCTACCAAGCAGACTCTATGGGCAGGTGCCACAGTTGGTGCCTGCAGAGGATCCAGAGCTCTTAGGCACAGCCTTTGGGCTTTTGACCAATGAGTTGGCCCGATCGCCAGAAGCCACCATCGATGCAGTCTTGCAGCTTTTGGAGCAGGCTCTTCGACTCGACACTCAGGATCCACATGCTTCGACTACAGCCATCATTTTCTCAGTTTTGCGGTTGTGCTGTCGTGTGCAAAACACCATGGCCTTCCTACTATCTGTGAGTCGAGCAGAGCATCCCTCTTGTCACACGGAAGGGCTCAACGAGGGTGGGCGCCCTGTGCTTTCGGAGCACACCTTGCGGCAGTTGCAGGCTGCTTGGCCTCGCATGCGCCAAGCCCTGCAAATGGTAGAAGTTGGTGGGCGAAGTGCCTTGATGATGCTTCAACGTTGGCTAGGTTTGGTGAGGACAGACTTTGGCGAAAAGGTGGCAGAAGAGCAGGCACAACAGGCTTTGAAGAAGGGGCAAGAGCAGGAAAAGCCCGTGGAGTTTATCATATCCGGGGCTGGTGAGGAGAGGGCCAATGGCGAGTATGTCTGTGAGTTTCGTCACCCAGAGGGAGCCTTCTTCTTGAAGAAAGGCGATGATGGTGTCTTCATTGATGCCTTCTGTGGCCAGTGGATCGTATACGCACGCTACGTAGGAGTGCTTTATGAAGGCTCAGGCTCCCCTACAAGCCCTCCAACGGTGTGGAAGGCTCGTTCTGGCAAAGAGCCAGGGCCACTTCTGGAGTCCGCAGTGGACCGCGAGACTCAATTGGCTTGTCAGATCCATGGGCATCGTGTGCTCTTGTTGCGCAACTTAAGGGCAGAGGAACTGACGACGGAACTGGTGGAGCAATTGCTGTGTTCCTTTGTTTTCCTCACCTCCCGGCATACCTGGAACGAGGACACCTTGGGTATGCCCGAGCCGGAGCTTTTTGAAGTAATCTTTGAGAAACGCTTGGAGCTCATCGCTTGGTTGGAGCAGGCACCTTATGAAGATGCCTGTCATGTGCTGAATGCGGTGCTGCGGACTGCTACGGGCATCGAAGCCGGACCACCTGCCTGGGCAATTTGGCCAGAGGTTTCCAATCGAGGACGCTATGTGGCCATGGGCCACAAGCTCACATCGGTGGATGGACGTTTGCCCATGGCAGGAACCTTCGGAGATACGATGCCAGCTGCTGAGGTGAACCTTCAAAGTTTGGTCTTCCGAGTGGAGGGACAACAGATGCAAGCTTTGGATGAAAAGGCTGCACAGGATCCAGATGTATTGCATATCTTCGGAGCATCTGCCAAAACCTTACAATGCGTGTCCTTGGGAGATTTTGAACATCGACAAGATCGGAAGGTTGTTGGCACTGACTATGTCATCAGCATGTGGGACAAAGAAAACGGTGGTCTTCCAGAGATCGGTCTTTGCGACCGTATCTACGATCCGGATGATTTAGCTGCTGAGGAGCAATGGATTGCTGATTTCTTTGAGCCGATTCGAAAGAAGTATTACACCAAGTTAGGTATGCCTCCAGCAGACGTGCAGTTCTACCTGCCAGAGCAAACAGTACCTGAAGATGCGCACATTGTCATGCTGGCAGGAGGCCATCCCAAAAAGACCTCCACCATTTGGAAGGAAGTGGTCATCTACAAGGACTTTGGATGTTGCCATGTCTATGGGATTGAAGCTTGTGGTCGTCGGAAGTATCGCGTCTTGGAAATGTCAACTGATGCTCGCTTTTGCCCCTTCGAGATGCAACCAGATTCGTCCATGTTACCCTACAACTTCATGCAGGTCGACACACGACCTCGAGATCCTTGGCCTGCCTGGGGACGACATTTGGCTTGTTGCGTTGGACGAGTGAACCACATCAGTGAGGATGATTACCGTGACATCTTGCGAGATTTACAACCACCACCCTTCGGTCCAAGCGTGGTGATTCAGAGGCCTGTCCAGTCAACAAGGGGCAAAAAGGTGCTGAGTGCTGAGGAGACTGAAGCACGTGTGAAAGCTGCCGCGGAAGGGAAGATGACTGATGGGCGGAAAGCACCAGTGAAGAAGGGCGCTTGGGATCGGCCGGAATGCACCGAGATGGAGGAGTTTATTCCGACATACCTGCTCCGGGGCCTCATACCTGCTGCCTTATTGCGCTCGCATGACTTCTGGCAAGATACTGGAGAGAGTTGCAGACTCACTGGCTACGGCGCCACAGAGATCTCAGTCGAGCTGCTTCCGCGGGTCACCATCCTTGGCGTGGGGATGGAAGGTCCCTTCGATCGAACTGATGAACCAGCTGCATGCGCGCGCATTACCATGGACCTGGCTGGTGCTAATGGAGATCTTGAACCACACTTGCTGCTGAATTTGTTCTCGGCCCCAAAAGGAACTCCTTTGCATAGCATGGCACGTTGGGCCTCGCGCCTGGATGATTTGTCACATGTCTTGGCTTGGGGACGATGTGCAGATGCTGATACGTCCAAACCGACTTGGGGATGTGCTCCTTTGCGAATCCTACAATTTCCACGCTTGGGTCTAACCTTCTTCGTGAAGGAGGAGGGTGGCCTGAAACGCTTGGTCTCCGCAGATTTTGGAAATCTCAGTGTGCCATTGTCTCCAGTGCCCGAGCAGGTGGCAAAGCTCTTGACTGGTATTCCCCATGCGGGGATTCTTTGTGATGAGATGCAATCCTTACACGTGCTGGTGCCACAGTACATGCCCTTGAGGCCGAATATCAAAGGTCGTCCCTTTACTACCGAGATTGTGTTTGAGCGCCTGGGAAAGTGGGGATTGAATTGGCATCAGAAGGCCAAGGTGACCTACTTCAAATACGAGGTCCATGTCTCGAAGGGCTTCCTGATTGCTCCATCCTTCTCTTCTGCCATGTATCTCTTGCTCTTGCGATTCCTGGCACGGGACTACGAAGGTGTAAGCTCATTGGTGCATGCTGTGGGTACTGATGCCGAGCTTAACGAAGAGGAAGAGCAGATTCTCAAGGTCTTAGGACTGGTGGAGGATGCACATCCTGATGCCTTGGCTTCTCGTTGCCTGGTGACCTTGGCGATCCTTCGTAGTGGTTGTCCACTACCATGGGATCATCGTCAAGAGTTTGCTTGGTATGTGTCCAAGATTTCTCACATCTCAGCACGAAGTCGTTTGAGTTTAGATCAGGAAGCCGAGCTCTTGGAGGAATGCGATCGACTTAGCTCGAAATTTCGAGTCACTGAGGCTCAAACAAAGAAGTTGAAGGGCCGTGAGCGCAACGTCATTTTGGAACTCTTGCTTGATCCAGAGAGGGCCAAAGCGGCAGCTGCAAGTGAAATGCAAAAGCTGCAGGACCTGAAGAATGACATCTTCAGTGCAATGCGTGCCGAAGGCCTGAGTTGCAATGAGGCTGAGATAAGACGCCTTGTGGATAGTATCAACCAGCGATTGCATCAGTTGCCTGATTGGATGAGCCACTCCTTATCCAATCGACAGGAGCTGTTGAAAGCCCGTGGCTACAATCTGAAGGACAGTAAGGATGGCAAAGACAAGAAAGACAAGAAGGAGAAGGACAAGAAGAAGGACAAAGAGAAGGATGGAAAGGAAGAAAAGGAGGAAGTGACTTTGAAATTGCCAAAACCCAAAGATGATGCGCGAGCCAAATGGATTCTTCACTGCAATCGCAATGTCTTGAAGGATTCCATGGTGAGTTCCGCCAGCTTTGAGGAGTGCAGCATCAAGACCTATGCCATGCGCCCAGCGCTGGAATGGGCACTCATCATGTTGCACGGCGAGTCTTCCTTGGAAGATATGTTTATGCTCCTCTACAGACTTTTCACAGGTCATACGAAACTGAAGTTGGGACCCCCTGGAACACCAGAGGAGGATACCCGACAATGGGCTCATACCTTTGCTACCTTGGTGGCATATTTGAAGCCTGAAACCATGGAGCATGGCTTCTTGGCCAGTTTTATCAATGTCTTTGCTCACAACTATGATGAGCTATGGACCGATGGACAATCTGCTTTGCCAAAGCCACCAGGGAATGAGGTTGGCAGGAGCCAATCACGTGAATTGGTGCACGAACGGTTTCTCACCGAGTTGCGAAGTTGGATCTTGGAGCACAAGGAACGCTTGGTTTGGCCGTCTGGTGGAGGCGACGATGAGGATGATGAAGGGGGTGGCAATGAAGATGAAGAAGAGGAAGAAGAAGAGGAAGAAAACGAAGATGCGGAGGCGGAAGAGGATGAAAACGAGGAGAAAGAAGGCCAAGATGGCGAAGGTGATGAGGAAGAAAACACTGAGACATTCAAGACCAAGGTCACAGTTTCTTCCAAGATGGACATTCAGGAGTTGGTCTTGCGCCTTTCAGATGTTTCGTCCGTTAAGACGAAACATCTTTCGTTGCAAGCTCCCACATTGGGGCTACCTGCCAAGTCGAAGTTACAGCTGCGTTCGGGTGCCTTGCGTTTGGCCTTTTCTCAGAGGCCAAGTATGCAGAAGGTGTTGCCTTCAGAGGCCTTGGAAGAAATCAACAAATTCGAGAGCTTTCCAGTGACGTTGGTCTTCAAGGTTCCCAAGGTGGCCCTGGTGAACCTTCCAAGTGCTGCGGATGCAACACTCTTGCTGTCCAAATTGAAGGAGAAGGAGTTGATTCTCTTGCAGCCCATGTCTTTGGGAGGAGTGGCACTGCGACGTGGAGCCACACTTCAAATGAAAAAGGCATTGAAGATGGAAGGAGATGTGAAGGACGGCATTGCAGAAGCACGAAGCAGGCTTGCGAACTTCTCAGATTTTCCGGTGGAACTGGTCTTTGAACTTCCAGAGGAGGAAACGGCAGAGGAAAAGCCCAACATGGGATTGGTGAAGCTGAAAGACATGCCTGCCATAGATGGTTACGCCAGTCATGGCATGTTCGCACGTGAAGGGCGAACGGCTGAGCCCAGTAATTTTTCCTGTGAAAGGCGTTCAGCGAAAGCACGAGCTGTGCCCAACAACTTGGTTGGTGTTTGGGCAGATGTGGGACGGCTCATCAACAAGTTCAGTGAAGATCTCAGCGAACTCTTGGGTCAGTTGCTGCCCAGCGAGATTGTCTCGAAAATCCTCGAGAAGAAGCCACCATTGACTGGAGCGGCCCTTCCACCAGGAGAATTGCCCTTTGACATTTCCAAACATCCTGCCTGTCGTCACGCAGAGAAGTCATTAAGTCGTTGGTCTGAGGACATGGCCTTCTTCCGTGAACGAGCTGCAGGAACTACACAATACATGCTTAAGCTCAAGGCAGGTGGACAATGGCCTTCCATGGATTTATTGCTGGGACTCCACGAGCAGATCAACAAGCTCAAGGAGTCCGATGAAGCAGCGGTGGCAGAAGCTTTGACGGTGCTATTGAAGGCTGCTGGCTATGTGGATGAGTCCTCTGGCAACGAGGACAGCCTTCGTTTCTCTTTGTTACGTTATTGTGGACAGGAACCACAGGTGTGGTTCGAATTTCTCTTCGGCAGCTTACTTTCAGGGCGTCATCAAGAGGATTGGCGTACTGTGAATCCTTTCTTGAAGGAACAGGACTTGCAGCTTTTGTCAGATCTTGCATCGTTGGTGATGCTTCGTGCCAGTCGTTTGGGTGTCTTAAGCCGATCCTTGGAAGAACTGAATCGAGTGCGACTTCAGGTGCAAGCGCTTGAGGAGGGTGCGTCACTGGAGCAACGTCGCCTAGTATTAGCGCAGGCATCCTCTACTTTGTCCACCACCTTGCGTTCGAAACGTGCATATGCTCCCAGCGACTTGGAAGGAAGCTACGATCCGCGCTTCTTGGCATTTGAGTTCACCAGGAACCTGCTGCTCCGCGACAATCAGGTCTCTCTGGTGCAAGATTTCATCACGACACTCACAACGGAGGGTGGCAGCAATGCCATGGTCAAGCAGATGATCATGGGGCAGGGCAAGACAACGGTGGTTTGTCCAATGCTGGTTCTCATGCTGGCCAACGGCCAACAACTCGTCGTACTGGTTGTTCCTTCTGCATTGTTGGACATGTCAAGACGCGTTTTACGCTCCACCTTTGCTTCGGTCTTGACCAAGAAGGTGGGCACCTTTGAATGCGAACGTTCATCGACGTTTGATCCACATTTATTGAGCAAGTTGGAGAAGGCCAAAGGTTCTGGTGCTGCAGTCGTTACTGTTCCAACCTCCGTGAAGTCATTGATGCTACGGATGGTGGAATTGATGTTTAAACTCCAAGCCAAGGGAAAGGACACAGACACCAGTGTCACGGAGACACGGTCGCAAGTGCGACAGCTCTCAGAGGCCTTGACGCTCTTCCGTAACGGAGCAGTGCTGATGGATGAGGTGGATGTGGTTTTACATCCCCTGAAGTCCGAATTGAACTTCCCCTATGGGCCAAAGGAGCCCTTGGACGGTTCCTCTCCACGAGCTTTCCGCTGGACTTTACCAATGCATCTCTTTGAAGCACTCTTCTTGGCACAGGCAGTGCTGAAGAACAAGGGTAAGTTGCCATCGCAAGCAGAGGCTCAGTTGTCTGGTGCGCAAGGCACTCGTTACAAGGAAATTGCCATTGGTCTCAGCAAGCGGATTGCCAAGGGCTATGCCATCAAGGCATTACAAGCTTCGCCTCATTTGGTCTTGTTGGAAGATGCTTTCTTCGAAGAGGAACTCAAGCCCTTGCTTACAGAGTGGTTGATTTTGTGGCTTCGTTCGCAGGGTGTCATGGATGCTGGAGGGCAGACGGCCAAGAAACTGCGCACCGGCACTGTGAGCAGCTATCTCATGCGCTCTTCGGATGAAGCTGCAACTGCAGAACAGGAAGCAGCTTTCAAGGATCTTCCACCAGCAGATATGAAGATGCTGAATCTGGCCCATTCCTGGCTTTCTTTGTTGCTACAACACTGCTTGGCAAAGATTGATCGCGTTTCTTTCGGAATTATGACGGCGGAGGATTTGAATCGAGCTTTAGAGACAGATCCCAACATGCCGTTATCTCGAGGCAAACTGGCCATTCCCTTTATTGGAAAAGACGTGCCATCGCCAACCAATGAGTTTGCTCATCCGGACATCGTCATTGGTTTGACCATCTTGGGCTATCGCTATGAACAACTTCGCCTCCCAGACATTGATGAGGTCATGGTGCGACTGTTGAATGATGTGCGAAAGGAACCAGGGCGACCACAGGACAGGCCTTCGGCTGTGCTTTATCGCAGCTGGGTTACCGATGCAGGTGGATTTCTATGCGATCCGTCTGTTCCGGATGATGAGAAAGAGCAGAAGCCGAAGAAAGGAGGTGTTCCCCCCTTGGCACTGGTGCAACGATCCAACGACCAGCAGATGAAGGACGTTTTCAAGTTGCTTCGAGCATCTACTGCAGTCATCCAGTGGTACCTGGAACAATTGGTGTTTCCCAAATACATGAGGTTCCAAAACAAGAAGCTCTCGGCCAGCGGACAAGAACTTGGTGCGGAGATCTTGTTCGCACGCAGGGTGGGCTTTAGTGGAACTCCCACGGAACTACTCCCGAAGGGCTTGGGCCGATGCCACTTTGCGCCTGGAGATGATGCTGCAATGTTCACCACCTTGACGGATCCGGTGGTTATGGCTTTGAAACAGATGGATGGTGCTTGGACGGTGAACAGCTTGCTTGAAAATGTGGTGGCCGAGGATGTGGAAGCGCTCATTGACACTGGAGCCTTGATTACTGGTATGTCCAATGTAGAGGTGGCACAATTCTTGGCATCTCACAAGGACTTCAAGAAGCAAGCGGTGGTTTACCTCAACGAAGCTGATGCGAAGATGGTCTATGTACGTAAGACGAAATCCAGCATGAAACTGGAGGATTGTGGTATCCCACTGTCCGAGCGTTTTGCCTTCTATGACCAGGTTCACACCACAGGTATGGACATTCAACACAAACCTGATGCCCGAGCAGTCCTGACATTGGGGAAGGACATGGTTTGGCGTGACTATTGCCAGGGTGCATATCGTATGCGTGGTATCAACAAGGGGCAACGTTTGGTGGTCTATGCCATCCCAGAGGTCTCCAAACTCATTGAAAAGTCCTTGGTAGATGTGCCAATCGCCAATGACAACAGGGTGGGCTTGGTCCGTGTGGTGGCATGGCTGGTGATCAATGGCCTGCGCAGTGAACGAGTTCAAGCTGGAATGTTAAGGTCACAAGATTCCAACACTTTATGGAGAAGGCCTGCATTTAATTGGCTACAAGAACATTCGGAAGAAGCACAAACTGAAGAGGCCAAGAAGCATCTCAACATTTTCGAGGAGCCCTTGGATTTGGATTTGGCTTCCACTATCCCCAAGCCAAAGAGTTTGGCGGAGGCCATTGAAGAAAGAGCCAAGGATAAGGAATGGCTTCTTGGAAAAGATGAGTTAGCAGAGTTGAAACGGCTCATGGGTGTTTCAGCTGAAGCAGAACAGGTGACAGTGAGTACTGCTGACCAAGAGCAACAACAAGAACAGGAGCAGGAGCAAGAACAGGAGCAGGAGATCGAAATCGAGAAGTTTGCAGACCTAGGCTTCCAACGTGACAACGAACGACCCTATCCTTGGAGTTTTGACTTATTGGCTCAGGGTCAAGAGGCGGCCGTGGGTTTGGATCGTGAACGTCCATTCTACCAGGCAAAACATTTCCAACTCTACAAGAAGCAGCCAATGAACTTCCCAGAGGATTTGCTGTTGACGAGGAACTACTTCAATCGGTACTGGTCAGGTCATCGCAGGTTGAAGAATGCTGTCATGATGTTGGAATGGATTCCACGATTCGCAGACTTACGGGAAAGTCGCCATGCCCAGGCTTGGAGCGACGAGGAAGAAGCACAACTCCTGGAGATATGGCAGATTCTTACCAAGGATGCTGCAAAGACGGATTCTCAGTTGCAACGCGCCAATGGCCAAATCGATGGTGGCATGCTGAAGGATCTACAGAGTGCCTTACATGGACTACCTGAGCCTTCAAGTCAAGCTGCATTCCTGGCAGACTTGGCCAACCATGGTGCTGAGTTGAAAGGTTCTGAGGCCGATGCTCTTCGTGAAAGTAAGGTCAGCTTCAGCTGTTTCCGCTCGCTGCTTGGAGCACATCGTTGGCCTACTGTGGAGGCCGGTCGTCTCTACATTCTTCTGAGTTTGGCAGAGGCTGAAACCTTGCGGAAGGTCATGCACGCCCGAGCGTCTGAGAAGCCTGAAGGCTATGCCTTGTCTTTGCGCTGCGTGGGGCAGGGCACCGGGCGAACGTTGGACACCACCGCGCCGCCATATCCGGAGCCTATGGATCATCAGTTGCTTATGGCTATGCAGGCTGCACGATTCTTGGATTGCCAGACCTACTTCGAGGACTATTGCATTCCCCTCATCCTTCGGGGCTTGATGAAAGACGCCGCCTTCCGTCGGCGGAAGTGGTTTGAGGCAGCGCAGAGCTGTCGCCGGCGCTTTGGGCGATGGCAGGAACAGCCTGTGGCAGAGGTTTTGACTTTAGATTCAGACCTGAGCTTCTTGGAAGAAGCCAGCCTCAGTGTGACCTTGCGGGAAGCCTTGAGTGGCAAGAACCTCAGCATTAGAGCGGCTTTCGATATCTTTGATGCCGACAAGAACGGCTCTTTGGATATGGTGGAAACCTGGGCTGCTTTGTATCATTTAGGACTTCGTGGCATTTCGGCAGATCAGGTGGTGCGTTTCTTCGACATCATGGACGAAGCCAAAGTGGGTCGTGTTGGTTTTACGGAGTTCCACAACTTTGTGGAAGCAGCTGTGCAGGAGAAGTCGCACCACATTCGTTTGGAAGAAACACGACCTTCGCAGGAGACTAGCACATTGTCCTTGCCTTCAGCACCCATTGCTTTGCGCCGCATTATTTCCAGCGAGAGCCCAACTACCACACATGGCATTCCACCGTTGTTCAGACAAACCTCGCCAACTGTGCCAGAGGAGGGAGCGCTTCACCTGCCACTCCAACCACCAGATTTGGCACGACTCACTTCAGCTGTACCTGGCCCTGCATCACCCATGCTGGCACGAGGTGGCACTGTGCCACCCCAATTGGGCCGCCACTCTTCTTTCCAGGCAACATCGACACTCTTCTCAGAGCCACGATTCAAAGAGGAGTTGGAGCTTGCAAAGTCGACCTTCGCGGAACGTCAACGAGAGAAGGAGGCTGCACATGAGCAACTCTACTCCCAAGAGTTGAAAGTTATTGAGGAGAAGCATGATGAAGAAGAAGAGCGGATCATGGGAACTAACCCATCACTCTCCGAGGCAGGCGATGCTGCTGAGTGGTCTTTCCAACGTGCACGTTTGCCCAAGGGCACCCATACTGTGCCACAGCATCGTTGTGACTTTGAGATTGATCCTGATTCCTTGATTCCGGACCGGAAACGTTGTATCCTTCAGGCCGGTGCCTCCTTGGAGTTATCCTTACCACGTGGCCTCGCCACCTCTAATGCTCATAGACCGGCTTTGGAGGCATACACCTTGACGGTCTTTTTCCAACTCCCTAAGGACTGGGCTCCAACATCAGGGCAGATGACTCCACTCTTCGATTTCCCACGAGCTGAAGAGGCCATGTGGGGTGAGACAAGTGCTCAACTGGTGATCCTGCACGATGGTAGCATTGCCCTACGCTCCACTGGAGATGACGAGTTCAAGAAAACAGCGAAGAAGGATGAGGAAGAGATTGCAAAGAAGAAACAGGCACAGAAGGATCTGGAAAAAAAGGGAAAAGATGCAATCAAAGCGGCGAAGAAGGCAAAGTTGAAGAAAGAACCATCAGAGACAAAGGAGACCAAGAAGGAGGAGAAGGAAGAAAAACAGGAAGAGGAAACCAAAGAGGAGACGGAAGAGAAGAAGGAAGAAAAGAAGGAAGACGGTGATTTCCGACTCAGCCCTTCGGTTGGGACTTGGTTCACAGGACTTCATGGAGATGAAAATGACACCAAAGGTGACGAGGAGTCCAAGAAAAATGAAGACGAAAAAGAGAAGGACGACAAGGAACCATCTCCTTATGAATCGTGGTGGCCACCTCATGGCTGCAAAGTCGCCAAGGAGGCGAATGCCAATGCACCCAGTGGACCTATGGCCTGTGAAGCTAAGGTGGTGAAGGCGGGTCAGTGGAATTTGTTGACGATGGTTGTGCAGTGTGCTTCGGCTTGCCTCCCGGAAGAACGCTTCGTTACGGCCTACCTGAATGGCGAGGCTGCCTTCCATCTAACCAGTCATCCAGCCTTGGAAGAAGCCCTGGCAATGGATTTGCATGGTGGCATTCGCTTGTTACCTCCGTCCAGCAGCTCAATAGCTATGCCTGGTGGGCAACTGCGCACCTTGGAAGTGCGTTGTCGTGCCCTGCCATTGGAAGAAGTACTTGAAGCACAGGTGCCTCGTGGAGTTTGGAAATGCAACAAATGCAAGCGCTACAATCCTCCTGCCAAGCGCCTGGAGAAACCCTTGTGCTACTGTGGAGTGGTGCGACCCAATAGCGCTGCCAGACCCAAGGATGACAAGGATGATGATCATCCAGGTTTGACGGTCGTGGTGGCAGATAGCTTTCAGGAGTTGGTCATTGATAGTGATCGACATGTCTTCTTGGACGTCTATGCCGACTGGTGTGGCCCTTGCGTTCAGGCAAAACCACACTTTCACAAACTGGCATCTTTGCTCCGTGCATGTGATGACATTGGCATTTGCAGTTATGATGCGGATGCCAATGAGAAGCCAACCAAATACATACCTGAGTCCCACATTCCGGTTTTCAAGCTGTTTGTTCGTGGAGACAAGCAGAATCCGATCGGTTTCAAGGGAGAGCGTACGCTTCGAGGATTTTTGGCCTTCTTGAAGCAACACACAAAATTGGATATCCAGGATGCCTTGCGGCTGCTCTATGCTGACTATTGCTTCCAGAATGACATTGAAGACCTCTACAGGTACTTCTTGGCATCTTTGGCTGCCCAGTTGGACAAGAACAACCATCAGCTTCCATCTCATCTTCTTCGATGGGCGGAACAATACTTCATGGATCCTGAGAGGTTTTATCCTGTCAAGGATTCGGATGATGCCTGGCAACTTGCCACGAAGGACGTGCCTTCCAGCCTTCTTCCAGAGGCCCTGCGACCATTGCAACCAGGAACCAAGGTTCGGGTCACTAGAGACGAAGCCACACTGGAGAGGACACAACGCCAAGTCATGGGTTTCATCCACAATCGTTGCGCGCGGAAGGAGTTGTTGGGACAAGTGGGCACTGTACTTGTGGCCGAATCTCATCTCACTGAAGTTCAGGTGCAGTTTTCACCAGAGCTTGTGGTGCCAATGCAGTCCCAACGCCGGTATGGCTGGCAGGCACGGCGTATGCAAGAATTGGAGAAGCAGGGCATCGTGATGTTACATCGGCAAGCCTTGGAGATTGAGGTGGAAGTCGTTTCAGCTGTTCCGCGCAAGAAGAGCAAGTGGATCGAGGTCTGGGAGAAAGTGCCAGCGGTGGAGAAAGATCGTTTGCATGAAGTTGTTGTGCGGTTGGATCATCAACTGATGAATGCTCAACCCAGTGATGCGAGGCGTTTTTTGATTCAAGCCATCACCGATGGCAACCCCTTGACAATCTCGACAGTCTACCCACGATTCTTGAGTGACCCACGGCCTGAGAAAGTAGCTGTGAAAGCGCCCAAACCTTTGGGAAAGCAAGAGGCGAATGAAGCCTGGACTGACTTGGAAAAGACCCTCTTCTTGCCCGATATATTTGGACAGCTGGGTTCAGGAGGAGATGAATCGCGGCTGCAACTGGTGAAACAGTTGCTGATCAGGGGTCTTCCACCTGACTTCAGCTTCCGTGGGCGGCCGTTGCTGCATCGCGCCTGTGAGTCTGGTGATTTGGCCTTGGCCGAGTTGTTGTTTGCTTGTGGTGCGGATTTGCATGCTCGAGGTGGCGATGAGAACAGTTTGCCCATCGAGGTTGCTGCGTGGTGTGGTCAAATGCAACTCTTGCGGCTATTGGTGATCAATGGTTCTTGCTTTGGGCAAGCTCTTCACATGGCAGCCTTATCAGGATACCTTGAGGCGGCTCAGCTACTTTTGAATTATGGCTGCCCTCCTCATGTGCGAATTGCTGGTGTCACTGCATTGGACTTGGCCATTGCTGCTTGTCAGGCGCCCATTGTTACAGTGCTGTTACAACATCCTGTGCTGATGGAAGCGGCTGGAGCAGAAGAGAAGCTACATCCGCAGGCCATAAGCCGCTTTGGCTTAGCTCCACGCTCACGACGTTTGCATTTGGTCACCAAAATGGGTGGACCTAGAGGTGCGATTCTGAAGTCCTTGGTGTCACAAGGGGGCTTGGGAAAGGAAAATAAGGAGTGGTGGGCAATTCTGGAAGCTGAGGATGGCATGACACCTCTGACAGTGGCACAGTTGCCAACAAAGTTGCTATTGCGACCTGACTGTTTGGAGGTTTGGTCAACCTTGTTAGAACATTTTGGTCAGAAGGATGACGTGGCACTTGTCCGTCACGTCTTGGAAAACAAGGGTGATGCCAATAGCAGCAATGCTGCGGGCTGGACGCCCTTGATCCTTGCTGCCATGGCAGATAGGGGAGATATGTGTGAGTTGCTGCTCCAGTTTGGTGCTGACCCTTTCCAGGCAGGTCCCAGAGGTAGAAGTGCCTTGTTGTGGGCTGACTGGTACCAAGCAAGTCGCTCCTTGGCCGTCTTGAAAGCTGATCGTCGTGAGAAGCGCGACGACCGTGAAGGTTTGAAACGGCTACAACAAGCCTTGAAGGACGAGTTTGCATCACCTATTGTGACACCCATGGCAGCCACTGAGCTAGCTACGGCCATGAATTTCCCAGGTCGTACCTTCTCAGAGTTGGTCGAGGTGCAGTTACAACGACAGGCAGAAGTTTGGGAACCTTCAGCACCAGGTGTGGTCATTGGTTCCAGCAAATTTTGGTCCTTGACAGAGGAAGACACCGACACTGAAGCTCCAATGCCATTGCAAGAGCTCTTGAGCCAGGTAGACCTTCCAGGGCCCATTGGAGATTTTGACAACATGAAATCCCTGGTGGCAGCTGCGAGGTTGCTGGTTCAAGCAAAGATTGCGGGAGGAGCTCCTGCTGACTCTGCCGGTGGTGCTTTAGCCTTCTACATCATGACCTTGTTGGACGATAAATCAAGGGAGAAGGTCAACAAGAACTTGACCGAGGTGTGGGCTCAGGCGTTGCTCCGTTCCAGTGCCTCAACTTGGCATCAATTGCCTGCAGAAAGATCTGTTGTATTCCGTGCTGTGAGATTGAAAGGTGATCTTTCAAGCTATAGGCGGCAGTTGGAGCTTTTTGCTCCACGTCGACCTGTGACTTGGCCATGCCCTACTTATGGCACCCTGGATCGACGAGTCGCCATGGCCTACTTGGAAGATTGGAAGGAAGCTGTCTTGGTCTTCAAGATCTTTTGCCTGACGGCACGGAGGATCAACGAATTCTCTTGGCTGGCTGGTGAAGATAAGAGCTCTGTCTTGCAAGAATCGATGATAGCTCCAGGTACTCAATTCGAGTCTTGTGGTGTCTTTGAGCTGTCTGATGTCACGTTGCGTCGAGATGTTCCCATGGATGCATCTCTTCGCGGCGAAGAGTTTGCCATTCAGGAAGAGGTGCAGCTGCTTCCTCTCAATGCAGGAGAGATGCCACAACGGCAAGCGCTGGTGATCTTGCAGGAGGTGGTCCCGGCCGAGGATCTACGAAAGGCCTCTGAAAGTGCGGCGGCCACGGTACGCAGTAAGAAAGCAGCCACCTACCTCTAAAACGGAGGGGGATGCTGCTGCAAAGAGAAGCTGAG
>Ga0099810_1148772_pt1 | contig 19140 bp, 10 predicted proteins | sample DipCnscriptome_FD_81139 | JGI IMG/M metagenome (GOLD analysis project Ga0099810, IMG submission 81139) | Metatranscriptome of coral microbial communities from Puerto Morelos, Mexico - Diploria C A metatranscriptome (Eukaryote Community... | ecosystem: Host-associated > Invertebrates > Cnidaria >... | reverse complement strand
CATTTTGCCAATCGATGCGACTGTCAAAGTGGTCTTCGACGAGAAAGGCAACAACCTTGTTATTGAACCAAAATCTTTTACCCTAAGAAATGAAAACAACAGCTTGTTTTAAAAATGACCTGCTGGCGACGAGTTAAGCATTGGCGACTGCGGTTTGCAGTGATATTTCGTTCAGTAAAGTTAAACATGATCTCGCACCCTGAATACGTAAACAATTGATATTGTAAAAGCAGGAAATGCGAGAAAAAACTCTTTACGAAGTAATGAACAGTATTTTTTCCGGAGGTGCCAACATAAAACAAAACGGCAAATGTTGAATCAAAACTCCATGCACGCACAAGTCAAGCTGTAGAGATCGATTTTGTCTAAGCGGAATAAATTCCTTGTTAAAAAGACCTCACTAAAACAAAACGGTATCCTTAATTTTTAAATTTATCAGAAGACAGAATAGTTTAACAGCTATCTGATCTATTAATTATATTCTTTTTGCCCATTAATTTGTCTTCTACGCTCTTAAAGTAAAATAGTTGACACCCGTTTCTTTTATCTTACTTCTCATTAAAATTGTAGTTGTCAGCTCTATGAGAAATATTCCAGACGTAAAATGACTTTAAACAATTCCTTTAACAAATTGTGCCAGAAACTCTTGCGTCGTTTAATCGTTTTGTTACACCGTAAAGAACGTTTTTCTTTTCTCTTTTCAAAGAGACAAGACGCTTGTTGTACATTTCAACACAATTCTCATAATTAAAAGCTTTATTTTAATCTTATATGATTTCTATCAGTAGAAATTCAAGCGAAAAGCCTGCAAATGCTAACATTACCCTCCAAAACGCTTGCCTTTTTCTTTCAAAAGATCTTGAAGTTTGACTGAGATAAAATAAAAACCCACAACAACAACGGGAATTGACTTGAGGCTAATCGCTCGTGGGCAGACTTTAAGGTGTCAAAATATATTTTACAAAAATAGGAGACCGGAGAACCGAAGAATGCATCTTTTAATGTAGCTATGTATACCATGATGTGTCTATGGGAATTGAGCACATGTTGTACAAAATACTTTATTCGTTGGCAAAAAAATCCCCCAAAACAATGCAACTGTTTGAATTGAGCTTAACAAATCTTACTTGATCTCATATAGCCATATTATTTGCATTATAATTCGCTCGTTTCAAGTGGTCAATTTTATAAAACGACTACTGAAAGTTTCCTTAATAGCTGGTTCAAATGGACTAGTCAGTTTAGAAAACGCCTGAAATTTATTTCAAAAACACGCCCTAAGGAAGTAATTACTGAGAAGGTTGGTTACTGTCTTAAAGCTGTTGCGAAATCCTTTTAGACAAAAAATTGCTACAATGGCACTTCCTCTTTGTGAGGCACTAGCATTGACTCAAGGGCAGTTAAACGGTGCTAACCATTTTTACACACCCTTATTTAGGCTAGTTCGATGTCAAATCTGTTTATGTATCCACCAATGCGATCTTCATACGCCTTCAATAACTATACGAAATCGTCGAATTTCACGATAGCATAAAACACTAATTTTTATACCTAACGCTGTTTTTTTTTTAATCATTTGGTCGAGTTTACTCTTCATCAATTCTGGTATTTTCAAGGGACAAACTGACTTGACCACAAAATTCTTTACTGCTTAATTTACCTTTACAATATTCTGCCACTCGATTTCGAGGACAGCTCCGTAAATATAGCACCACTGTGTATTCTGTGGACATGCTCATAAATTATTTTTCAAAGTACTTCCTATATTGAAGGACGCTAACTCATTCGGAGCAGTTTGATTCAACCATTAACAAAAGTACAACATAGAAATTTATTCATATGACTTGATAGAAATTTACTCGCTGTAATTTGCGTATGATTTAAGTCAAAACCTAGACATTTAAAAAGCAGCTGTCCTTCACCAATAGCTTAATTAAGCAAGGTGTATAAAAGGCGGCCTTTTTTCAATTATTGCGAATTAAAACACTCTGATAGAAGTATAAAACACTTTGTTTTTTCTCATTTGTCTTTTTTTTGCGTGGCACGCGCATGAAAAATAATATTATTTAAGTCAGCTGTTAAAGTTTCGTGGTAATTGCTTGCACAATGAAAAACACATGAAATCAGAAAATTACTCGACGGTAGCTTGACAAGCGCCTTTGAAAATGAGTTGAAAAGATTTTAAAAGACAAAATTAATCCGTGAAGGTTAATTTAACCTTCGGAGCAAAAACCGTTGGTATCACAAGGAACGCAATGATTTTGGAAAATTAATTTCTAAGCAAAAACACTGAGCCCCTTAAAATCTCAGCGCGACATTATCAATTGCAAACCGAACCGCAATAAAGCGGTGTGATTAACAAGCTCTTAGAATCAGACGCCTTGCTATTCCGGCACTGTCTAGAAATGAAGTTCTCTAAAATTATAAATCGCAGAGGATGTCAGAAGCTGTTGTATTTTGGTTGTTTCACTCGCCGTACGAACTAAAACCTTGTTTCGTGAATTTTCTTCAAATACGCCCTGAAACGAATACGGGGAGAACGTGGAAAGACAGTGGTTAACTGTTCAATTTTCGCAATAATTTTCTAGCCGCGATTAACCATTCATCCTAATAACAATTCATACTGTGCAAAATTGAAACAGGTTTCACCGCGCCCAAATTACTTAGAAATTTCCTGACAAAAGCTTTGACAAGTACGACGAACGCTTAAATATATTGGCTATTTCTGAGTTTGTAAGGTACACTGTTTTGTACCCTCATAATGTGTTATTTAATGGCACACACTGATCTGGTGCAAGAAAGATGAAAAAGGTTTTAGGTTTTCAAATATCCCTGTCTGAAAGTATGAACTCTTTAACTTTTACGGGAGCGAAGGGAATCTTTGAATTTCACTCGTAATCACACATGGCAAATGTTATGAATGACGAAATGCGTTCTTGATGCGCTACTAAATTCTCAAAGCCAACCTTAAAGCTAATGTGAGGCGATACCTCGAGAAAATAAACCTTTCAAGGTGGACGTAGATTAGTTAAAGATTGGTCATATTCTTTATCAACACTAACCATGCACTGTAGATGTCGAGGTATGTTGGTGCAGATTAGCTGAACTGTAATGTCTAAGAATATCGAGTTCATAAAAGCTAAATTAAGAAAGGTCTGAAGTATTTTTGTCTTAAGCTACAGCTTTAAAGATCGACTGAATTTGATCGCTTTACACAAGGATTGTTATTCCAGGCAAGAAACCTCCAAATCTAAAATGACCTTTTAATGATACAGGGTGGCTTGTTTTCTTTGCTAATTTTAGGCTGTCAGTGAGATTTGTTTAGTTTCACTATTCTGCCTGCTTGTGGAGTTACTTCACCGAAGTTTCTCGGAATACAAGAAATCGCAAAAACAAAATACAAAAAAAAAAACATTCTGATATCGCAGAAAATTTATCGGACCGTAAACCTGAACAAACAGGTAGGAATTAACTAACAAAAGTCATTGTAAGCCGAAGATATAAGCTATTCAACCCAATGTTTTGATAAGATCAAATAGATTTTGTTTGAATTCCGACCAGGTTATTGTCAAAACCGAACGATCTCACCGATATAGTTGGGGCAAGGGTAGAATTGCCTTCTAAAAATATTGCTTTAAAAAGTAGCACGTCTCCCAAAAAAAGTAAACAAAAACACAGGAAAAACGCACAGAAGGCCATGAAGTTAGGAAAATATTACATCAATCTGTCAATTTTGTAACAGGACTTAGATGGAATTCATCGAATGCCGCTTTTTAAGATATTTTAAAAGTCCATTTGGTTTTCTTTGTTGTTATAAAGCGGTAACCACGCAAATACCAAACATACTCGTGTTATAGCCGGACAAGGAAAGTATATTGTTAAGCGTTTTAAAATGCTTTTAAAAGGTCATTCAACTCCTGCAAAACGTCCTTGACATTTCAAAGATTTCTTATCGACATGATACAGAAGAAACTAGATGAATCAGTGTACATTTGAAGTCTCTTTCGGGTAGCGAATGCAAATGCTGTCGTTACACTTTTTCCCGCTCGTATATGGTTTTGACATGTAGTTTGAAATTAACTGTTTTACAAGTATTAAGGTAACAGTGGAAGTGAATTGACAAAACTGAATATTATAGTGTGAGTTCACGAATAGTTTTTTTAGAACCTAAAAATCCATTTTCTATCGGAAACTAAACAAACTGGTATTTAAAAGAGCTCAAAGGTATGCGGAGGCCTTGAGAGAAGAGAAAAAAATCAAGTGTCCTTCGCAGTTTTCCAGGTTAATCTTTTCCTGTTTCCTACGAGAAAATGCTAAAATATCTAAAGGTTAAAATAAAGCATGCTTTAGAGTATTAACTGTTTGCGAATCCTTCATCGGAAACGGTTGTTTTCACAGCATCTCCCGAGTCATACCAAGGCAGTTTCAAAACATGTTACTCATTGATTACATCAAAAAAAATGTGACGCTAAATACCTACAATCTGCTTAGAGACTGACATTTGAAAAACAAATTCATAGACAACCTCTACGTTTCTAATTCCTGGCATTTTTGCTTCGCAAATGTTGCATTGGTGTATGGGTCTATGTTTTTCTAAGCTCGAGTGTAATAATTCATCGTATAACTCTTTAAGAAAATCCAGCGACTGAATGGTTTTCCTGTTCCATTAAATGCACTATACGGAATAGATGCAGATATCAAAGGGGAAAAATTACTAAGCTTTAAAAATATTTTCCCAAAGAGATAGTGATTGACGAGACATTCTAGTGCCATATTGTATTCCGGACCGTTTCATGGAATCCATTCTGTATGACACGACCTTTTATCGCACCAAAAATCATTGTAATCATCACGCACTACAAAAACAGGATTTTATAATCAGTTTTGGACGTTATATTAATACCCTGGAACATATTTCGGTAGCGGTGCAATCCAAAAATATACGCGAAATCTTTCCCAAGACAACAACTTGTAATTGTTGTACGATTTTACGCTTAATCCCGACGAATCTTGTTTTCGCGTCGCAAAACTGTTTTTTATTCACAAAGGTTTTTATTAAAGCAAAAACAGATGTCTTTGCGCTTTTTATGTTGTCAATAAACGTCCTTTTGACATTCTACAACAAGATTGAAACAACAAGAAAGCACACGTACTTTATAAAACCTTTCGAAAATATCAAACTTTGTTCTTAAATATACCAAACATTATTACTTCTTCCATGACATAAATCAATACCTCGCAGTTTTTTGTTGTTCGAATGCTTGAATGTCATTGCTTAAAACCTCGATTCAATGGAGTGCGTTATGAAATAAACTGACACAGTCCCAATTGTTTGGAAAAACCTTTTACAAAGAACAGAACAACTTGTTTATGGTATCAATACAAATTGCCTTGTTTTGACAAAAACGATACTCTATACAGACCAAAATCAATGCGCTCTGTTTGGTTTTTAAACAACACCGCCTCGGTGCCAATCTTCACGTAATTTTCTTCGTCTGAATTGAGATTTATTTCTCAAGTAGGCACGGTTTTAAACTGGAACATTTGATATTCTTTACGTGGTAAAAGCTGATATTTTGAGATTTAACGCTACAGCCACCTATAAGGTAACTATCGTGACTTCTCGTTTGTGGTTTTAAGGTTGCTGAAAACTGTTAAACACGGCACAATTAACAATGCTCACGATAACGGCCTCCTTCCGAGACATTTTGGATTTTTGCCTTAATATTCACCAAATTGAAATTTCTTGTTATCACACCGATCACGCAATGTCATTTTTATCCAGTACACTAATTTAACATTGAAATTTACCTTTGTTGGGCTCTCCAAAAGAGAAGAATTCCTTCCTTCAAGGGCGCAGTTTCGAAATGAGATCGATAAAGTGAAACAAAGTTACACAACTCTAAAGCCACGACAGTAATATTCCAAGAGTTTTAATTAAAAAACCTATCATAAATTCACATACAGTTTCATTTCTATTTGAAAGCTAATTACTGTATTTTCCCCTGTATCTCTGAATATCATTTCCTTCCCATGTAGCGAAGGAGTCTTTTGTGTTTTTGTGTTAATAGTTGCCCATATGGAAGTAAAAGGGACTTTCTATTAAACCGAGAGCTCAATCGCTCACTTTTATTACTTTTGCCCCGTGGACTACTTAAAGAGAGATAGCACTTCTAGTAAAAACACACAGATCACTCTAGTTAACCGAAATTGTGTTGAAACGACAGCTGATGTAAATACTAAAGCATTTACGACTTGCTTAAGCGCGTATCCACCATTTGACCGAAATTTGACTTTCAAATTTCTAATCTTGCCTCCGGGGCAAAAGCGATAAAATTCTTAATGGGAACTTTAAGAAAACTGAAAACAATGTCTTCGGGTCGTTTTTGTTACATTAGAAGAAGGTGATGTAACCGAGCAACGAGTTATCTTCGAGAAAAATGGTTTTTAACTCTAAAGAGTACAAGAGTGTTCAATGCCCACTGAAACTGATCCTATTTCGCGTACTCTAAGGTTCTCACGTACATGGATATTTTAGCAGATTAAACCTGACTACTATATCTTGTACTTAACAAAGTGTCTGACAACTAATCGACTAAGTAAATGTTTACACTTCTCGGCAGTGCTTGTTTATTTTTCTTGGGCATTCTCGAGTAACACGCTATGAGCTAAAGAAAGAACAGTGAAAGTACAGCGGCCCAAAGATCCGGTATTAACATGTCGGGCTTACGGCCAACACCCCCTTAATCTTAAGGTTTGACCTGCGACGTCCTAAAGTTTATCGAATGCTCACGTACTGCGTTGTATGGACGGCTAATGTTATTCTTTCTCGCGCGCAAGGAAACTGTTCCGTTATGCAACCGTTCGCTAGTTGTTTCAACGAAAATGTTGCGAACGTGATATCTTGACAGTGTAGTTGAATGGTATCCAGCAGGGTGGTTTTGAATGGGCTTCCCACGCGCGCGAGTGCATTAAACCGTTTCTTCCCCGTGTAATAAAAACTCCGCGCCAGCTGTGTACAGTATCCTGCGAACAAAACAAGACCTGCGTCTTTGAACTTGATACGGAGTATGCCAGTGTGTCGCACCACTTTGAGATCCCTGTTTAATCGTGATGAAACACAAATTTCTGAGCGCGTGCGGCCAGTCCGATGACACCGTGCCATCGATTGGTTTCAAACAAGTGGTCACGTTTGACTGAGCATAGGTTTCAGACCACGCGATGTAACTTTGTACACACACGCGATGGTAAAAAAAGCCACGCATTTTGCGGACTTTGCTCAAGTCTTTGGCAAATGATAACTCGTAGTGACTTACTTCGATTAAACGCGCTCTTTCTTAATTTCGCAAAACAATAACAATGTCAGGCAATACACACTTGATCGTTTAGCCGCACTAATACAGATTTCTTCCTCTGTGCTAAACCCAAAATAGTTCTTCTAATTTTATTGCTCAAAGAGCATTATTCAATACGTAGACAAATTCAGCCTGATAAGACGCCATATTGCAACAGTGTGTTAATCACTGGGCGAAGAAAAATGCATATGAATTAATGGTCGTATTGGTTCGAGTAACAGTACTGTACAATTTAGTCGGAAGTTAGCTTATCGAGTTAACAGGGCCATCTTCGATTACATGTTATTTCTTGGGAGTTACAAAAATAGCAACTGAAGTTTTTCTCGTTGGAACAACGAAAAAATAGATAATTCGATCTGTAAATAATTTATTCTCAAGTAACGGATACCTCTTTAACAACATATCGAGTTAACCAAGCTGTGAAAAGCTGCCCAAGACTTTCGCGTGAACATAATTTCATGCTACAGACAGCTAAAAATAGCGCGCTGTTTTAAGTGTACATATTCCACGATCCGAGACCCAGAATATTCGATTACTTTTAACCGTAACATTATACAAAACAGTACACTTCGAGGTTAAACAGATAGATCAGGGCGCTCCAAAAAGTCACGAAAATAAATATTTCTTTGTCAAATTATTTTGCAAAGCTCCTCCAAAGCGGAATATATTCAAAGGATGTAAATATATGGAATTTTTTTCGCCGCTTATTTTGTACTGAAGCGCACACCTTGCGAATTCACTAGCTTACGTTTTAAAGGTAAATTAAACTGAAACAACAAAGACAGGCTCGCTCGAATTGGTGTTTTTTGCTTCGATTTCTACGACAAGTTTGCTGGTCGAGTACTTTATACAAATGGTCACAAGACATAAAACCAAGTGAAAAAGGGACAAATTTAAATGGAGGTTTACTACGATTCTTCGCGCCGAATTGTCTTTCCAATGCAAGGCAAACTCGGTCAGTAACAACATTGCAAGCTTACATATTCATAGTTAGAGCTCTGAATAAAATCATTACACAGAATTGCCCCGAAAACAATTTCCACTCCCAAATAAAAAATTACATCTCACCTTAAAATTTGCAGTGGAGTTAGATAGTGTTAGCAATGCAATTCTACTGTTTAGAGCGTTCGTTTTGACTCCTATAAAAACCAACCAACCGCCACCTAAGGTGTTGTAAGTGGAAACACGTTTTCTTACTACCTGGGTAACTAAAATACCATACAAAGGACAGACAATGCAACTGTCAATTACATTATGTTAAAAGGGTCTCATTGTGTTTGTTTTCGACCACTCACAGCGTTGCTTTGTGCGTGACCAATCAGAGCGCAAGGTGCGTATCAGCACGTAAGCCGTTGTACAATTATAGGGCGCCGTCTCTACTGATCTACCTTTGATAAAATCCAATACTACGAGGTAAAACACGAATTGGCTTTCTAGCTAACAGTTTCCATATCGAAAACACTTCTAATTGTAATCTGCTCATGGGAATATTTCGACAGATTTCTGTTGTAAAAATCAAGTTTATTTGAAACGTGCCTGTGGCTTAAAAAGACTTGCATAAGCGTTACATAATTTTTTAACCCACTGAAAGAAAAATACAGCTATTACGTATGAACATCCTTTTCCGTAAGTATCGGGTTTGCCAAAGCCAAGCTGATATCAGACACAGATTTCTTATACGCGTGGGCGTGTAAGTGATCTATATGTGAACAAGTCCTAATATGACACGATATAATTTTCTGAGCCGGTTATTTCCGTTAGGTAAAATAAGTTTGCTACTTTCATTTTGCTCCGGTAGGAAGGGAGTTTGAAAGTGTCATATATGCCTTAGCTCATGTCAGTTTTGAATGGGACAACTGTTGATATATTTCGTACCTCTGGCATCTTACAGAAGTTATTCGAAGGTTTTCAATTACACCGTGTCTCTGGGGCAACAGTTCTATCAAAACTATGGCCTTTTTGGAGTATCAGCGAGTATAAAGTTCAGTCAACACATGTGAAAAACCTAAGACCTTTTAAACAGGTTGTAATCAGTTCGTAGACTGCGTCCGATTTTTTCGCCGGCGGTCACGAATCACAGGTGGTTGCTTGACGTGAAAAGGGCATCCACCTCATATAACTTTGTTGTACTCTCTAACGCTAAGGAAACAAACCTATTATCTTTTTCTGTTTATTCGAAGTATTAAAAACGAAAAACGAAAATTCCGTTTTTGTGTTTTGTTTTATCTTCCCGGTCATTAATAAACTAGAGAAATAATTTGACAAAAAATATTCGGATAAAGAAAGGGGTATTTGGAAAGTACAGGAGGTATTCCAAATCACTTAGATCTTGATCAGTTTCCATAATGCTTTGAAATGATGATCGCTTACCTTCTCTTATAGGCCAGGACTAATTAAAGTAATTTTGAAGCCTTTAAAGGTATCAAGAATTCGCCCATGGTCTACACTACGTGAAAGGCGCCATTAGATGAGAACTTCGCCGCAATTATATACGATAGTAATTTTCTAAGGCATTTTTGACGTCGGTAGAAATTTCGGTTTTGTTTTGTAATTTCTTCTCGAACAAAGGAATCGTGGATGGAAAATAATCTTTATACCCTAGCCGTTTTTTCAAGAGACAAAGGTTTACTAACAACGGAGTCTTTGACTTCCGGACAGCTCACCAACTCTGATCGAGCTTCCGAAAATTTGTACTCAATTTCATGATCCAGTCTGTTGCATTTGCTATGCAGATAGACACAAGTCATTGCAATATAATTAAAGATTTCCCTTTTAAAACAGGACTCGCAAATGAGGCGGGGATCTCGTTGTAAACAAGCAGATTGATTTCAAATATCATGAAATTTTAGCTTCGCCATAATACAGCGACTTTTTATTACAAAGTTCAAGATGGAAAAAAAAGAGAATTTGCAAACTATCAACGGATTAACCATGTCTCGCAGTGCTAACACCGCCCACAACTTGGTTTAATAACTGAGAAAGCACATGAGCAAAACAAATGCTCAACGCTGAAACTGAAAGATTGTATTTAATGACGGTTGTATTTTATGAAAAACATGAAACGCTCAAAAAGAAAATAGTGTTGTACTCTGAAGTTTCTAGCATATGTGTTAAAGATTTGAATTGGTGAAAATAAGGGCGCTTTCGTCTAATATCCCGACAATTTGGCGAAGGGGAATCGAAAAAAAGCTGGCTGAATCGACGATTTCATACGTTGTCGATTTCGGACTGATTTTGGATTCCTATAATCGATTTCTTTTGTTTATGTTCTCAACTCAGATGTCGCCGAAACAGTTGGACCTACATGATATTTCACAATGAGATACCCATGCAATAAGCGTTTTGTCAACCGATTCCCAAATCAGGTTGAACAGTTGCAGCCGGCTCGGAAGATTAACGACTTCGCATCAATCAATGCACATCGGTCAAATATTGGAGATATATGCCAGCAAGTTAAGAGCTTATTTGCGCGTTTTGTACGTTTTGTCAAGTTATCACAACTAACACACTGAGAAAACAGTAAATACATGACCTCATACAACGGCACCTGGCTTTATGAGAAAAAGGATTAAAAAAATAAACAAACAACTATATTTCGCAGTCGAAAAAACTAATGGTTTAACTGATATGGTGTTTTTATAGCCGGGTTAACATTTACCTTAAGTAAACGCTATTTTCGTTTTTTGCTTAGCTGAAGGCAAAGGAACAGGTGACATTTCATTGAAAAAGTAGATCGACTCTTTTTGATCTATAACGTTCTTCCAATTGTGTTGTTAAATCTAGCGTATGAATTAATGATCACACAGACAAGCTCGACTGGGATTAAATTATTTCCGGTATTGAAATAGCTAATAAAAGTTTCTTTAATATCTCAGTTGAGTGGGGAGCTGACACATCAATATTAAGACATCTAGCTGTATGGGCCGGGACGTTTGGCAGTGGCTATGATTGGAAAGAAACGACGTCACAATCACTTGAGTAATTAACACAAACTGGCCGACAAACTCCACGGGTGTCTCAGATAATAAAAACTTGTTTAGATATCTCAGGTGCTGGAGTGTTTTAAACACTTCGCTTCTCTATGTATTAAGTGAAATGAGAGTGAAAATTACAAAGCTGTTTGTATCGGGACGACTGCCGTCAAAGTTGATTAAAAAGAGAAGGTCGGGCTGATCTTCATTACAAAGGCTATGAGTGTCCGCGCCTTGGAGAATCCAGGATCGGTTTTTTTTGTTTCAGGTGTTGAAATAGTTAACTATCTTATTAGTTAAACGAAGACAAAATAAAAATAAGAAAGCGCTTAGAGATTGTTCGTGATCTTAGCCTGGAAAGAAAACTATTTCTCAGTCAGTCCAACTACATAAAGAAATTGGAATTCACGTTAATAACCGGGCTTACCAAATATATTATTTTAAACTGTGTTATGATGTGGTAAACAGCTTGAAACAGGTGCTACAATAGCGGGAAAGATCGAGAAAAATTCGAAATTCATGTTATTCAGAATTAAACCAAAATATGTGTTTTTTTTTTGTAAAACGGACCCCATGCGGGTTTCTTTTGTACGTTCTATTTGAAAAGACGCTTACTGAGATAACGATAATCTTCAGACAGACGATTTTTCTTACTACCAGCTACTTTAAATATGAAAAGAACAAACGATCAAGGCAAACGCTGGGTTCAATTTTTTTAAGTTGTTCGCTGGCAGTGCAAATGAGCTTGAAATTGAAAATTGCAAAGCCATTGATTATGATTCAGAAGTTAATGAAAAGTTCATCAATCACGAGTTTTAATACCCAGGGCTGAGAATTTAATATCTATATTTACCCATTCGCCGTCTATAAACAATTAATCATTGCAAAATGTGTTCTCACGTTATCACTTTTCCGATCTCTTTGTTCAGGTTTTCAGCTATTTACGAGCAGGCTTGAAACCTCGTGGTAGTAGCTATGTAACGCTACGTGGTGTCATTCTTGATAACATATCAGTACTCTCTTTTCCCTCGAGTTGAATTGAAATCGTTAAGATTTTTTATTCTACCTATTGAATCTGTAGATCAAAACAACCTCGAAAGTAGTAGACCCATTCAACCGTAGTCACATATTATTCAACATTGCTAAGAACAAAGTGCTTGGAACGTTGGTGAAATATTTGTACGCAACCTTTGTTATAAAGGACAGAGTACTAATTTTAAGGATTAATCGTTTGCAATATAGATATACATTTTTAATTTTTTGATTCTTTTTCAGTAATGTGGGGATTAAAACATTTGGGAGCTGAACGTTTAAGTGTAAATGGTACCATGAAGGTTCCCCCCCTCCTTGTTCGGTCTATTAGAACTGTTATTAAAGAATAATAAGTTATTATTAATTAGGCAATGTTTAGGAGGGGGAAAAAAAACTCCGAGCCTGTGAAAACGGGTGGGAAATGGAAACCAAAGCTGATATTATAGGTTCTTTTCTCCGCAGTTGGATTTTGAGTGCTTGATTTAGCATAAGACATGAACAATATTTCAACAACTGCAGCCTAGCTTTGCGTATTACTTGTGGCTGTGTCATATACGGGAGCGAATCTGGCTCGACGAGGAATAGGGGATTGGGTTGGGTTAGGCATCTAAGCTACCTGAACAATTCTGCGCCATTTGCCTGTCTATAGGCAGTAGTGTATACCAATTTCCTTGAAAAGTAAAACACATTCTACCCAAAATTTCCCCTCAAAATCATCCGAAATACCAAAATTTGGAAAAACTAAGTGTACTTAATATTCGTAAAAGGACCAATTTTGGCGTCAAAATACTGTCCACTCGATTTTAAGTCCCTCTCTATACCGTAATTGCAGAAACCTTGACGACCATGTCAGTTTAGTTAATAACGAAAAAGGCCGTTTGAAAACAAAAATCAGACCCTGCAGGTTGTAGATCCTAATTACCAGTGTCCGCGCAAATTTTAATCGATCAACACTGCGACATGCTGAGATGCTGAAAACAGAAAGGATCAATTGATTTACTCAACGGACCACAAAACTCCAAAACTCCTTTACTCACCAAATCATAGATGTATAGCGGCATCGTATATGTAGAATCAGTAGTTGGTTGATATGAGTAACATGTGAATATGTCGGCCCGATTTCGAAGTCTTCATGGGATGCACCTGCTTAATTAATCACTTCGTGGATAAGTCCGCTGGAATTTCAATATTGCCCCTGTTTAAGAAGTTAAGTCTCTTTGTTTACCTTTTTTTGTTAGAAAGCGCCAATTTAATTGAACAGTCTGTGAATACACAAAGAACGATGCTATTCAGTTTTCAATCGATATGGCGAGAGATCAAAAAAATGATTGCATGATCGACCCTCTGAAAGGGCGTTGACTGAGTTAGCACCACTTAATTTAATAATCTTACTCCTAAGGAATAGACCTCGAGTAAATTAAAGCGGCGAAATCATCTGATGTTACCAAAGGGAACCACCTATTGTGCAGTATTTGAATGCGGAGTTGTTTGTTTTATAGTGCTCAGATATTGAAAGCTGCGATTTTTCAATTTTGACCTTGGATATGGGCACTCAATATCAAATGGAACTGAAACGGTCAATGAACTGTATGGCATTAAATTTATGCTGATAGGGTGTTACACATTATTCGCTTTGCGTAAAACACAAATTAAAGTCAAATATTAGCAACTGCAGACTCAGAGTTCAAATAAGAAACATTCGCTGAGTAGAGTTGTTGGAGAAGGAAAGTTAGAAAATTCCCTGGTTATTTCCATCAAACATGGCGGCAAACAGGTAAACTAGGAATTTGATGATTTTTTTCTCTGGTTGTTTAAAAAAGCAGATTTTTATTTGCGCTTCAAAAATAGGAAATTAGAAAAGTTGAAAATTCCTCCGTAATAACCGGATGAGCCAGTATGCGAATAGATTGTGCCGTTAGGCCACTTGCTTCTAAGATCATTGTTCTTTTAATCATTATTTTTTTGTTATGTTTGATTAATCACGAATTCGGTCTAAAGAAAATGAGATAGTTAAACAATTTACCTGCACGGAACTTTAATTTTTTTGTTTATAGCGGCGGTGTCTAAACCATAAATCAAACAAAATTGCGTTTAAATAAATCTCCATCAGTAAAACAAATAAATTAAAGTCAGGGTAGATCCCAAGCGAGAAACCACATTGTAAAGCTATATAAAAGCTTATAAGCTGGGATTTAAGCTAAACCTTGGTACGAAAGAAACATTTAAATGACTAAACCCCAGAGATCATAAGCAACTGAATGAAACTTTTCATCAACAATAAAATCTAGTTCGAGAAGTTAATAGAGACTTTTGAAAATGATCTTGCTTACATATGTTTTGGTTTTCCGTTCTCAGCTACAATATTTTATTGAGAGCATAATAGATATTGTATTGTTTTCGGTCCATCCAGAGACAGAACCGGTAAAACCAGTTTTGATTTGCATTAGTCTTCTTTTCAAAATGTCTCGCTTACAGCAAGAAGAAGAGTCCTTTTCAAGAAACACGCATGTCCATCAAAGATTACTTCTTCTTTTTTCCCTACTGACTTAAAAAAACAACAAGAGTTATGATGCACAAAGATTGAAACCCCCGAAACACACGAGGTCTTTCTTTGAACCAAATTCAACCTTTTATAATGGCTTCTCCTTTGGAAGTTAATACTTGGTAGATAAGTAATAAGAATATGGAAAATGATCATATCTATAGCTCCTGAGAGATAGGGATACTGTCTCAATGTTAAGCCAAATTCTCTTAAATAACGATAACCAGTAAGACGAGGATCTGGATGGATGTGTTGTAGTCTGAGTTATCAGGTAAAAATATTCGCTAATTTCTCGGTTATCAATTAAAATTTCTCTCCTTCTCTTAGCTCTCAGTTAATTTTGCAGACCTCGAATCTCGACGATTAGTTAAAAAGACGCGTCATTTCTGAGCTCTCGGTTAAATTTTTTACCAGTTCGTATATATGAGTTGAGCCCCATCTGGAGATGTCGCACTGATTTGAATCTTTCGAAGGTCGCAAGGTTTTCGTTTGCCAGTTCAGTCGCGAACACTGTGTCTTTTTTGTTTGTATCGCCCTGTACTATGGACTTTGCTCGTTGCTAAACTTTCTTAGCGGATATTGGCTTGAAGTACAAGTCATTGTGCTATAGACTTAATCCATGAGAAAAACCAAGGGACGTAAGAATTTACCACAAACTTAAGAACTTTCTCATAAAAACAATACGTTGACAATACCCAAAACTCGGGCTGTTTTTCAAGGCTAGCACAATGGGTTCTTACAATTCTTTGAAAATAGAATAGAATAAAAATAAAAAACCTAGGATCGCTATAGAATCTTCTATACCTAGTAAGCAAGCCAACGAATTTGTAACTTTTCGCAATATTTTTTTGTGCACATGTTTACTTCAATAGAACTTCACGAGTGCTTTAATAATGACAGCTGTTAACAGTTATTCAGAATAACGTCCGATATTTACCGGGCTACAAACGTAATATCACTGATCCCACATAATGCACTAAGAGTATTTAAATGAGACAAAAACCCTTTCAGTGAAGAGCAGTTTATACCCAAGAATATATTGCGTTTCCATGCCAATTTAACATCTGTAGAGTTTAGCCAATAGGAATGCGAGATAATTACCCAATTATTAGCGATAACAAACCACTACCCCGTGAAGTTATGGGTTTCATACTCTGTTCACTATCCAGTGTTCTGTACGGCTTTTAAAAGTGCTATAATTTGTAATATTTACTCAAAAGATTAATCATAAATAACGAGTTGTTTTTAACAACAATGGTTGTCCAATGTGCTTTGTTGAAATCACATGATGTCAAGACAACGAATTGTTTTCTAAGAGAAGGGTTACTAGGCAACCAGTGAAAACTATGCTCATGAGAATTCAGCAATCGATAGTTAAGTCAAAATTGTTTCCATCAAAGAAGAAAAGCTTTAACTTACATTGATGCAAACTGCAAATTAAAGGAATTTTAACTTAAATACGTCGCTTATTTAGGACTCGTATTTACTCTTTAACCCTTTGAAAATATTACGAGATATGATGGACTTTTTCATATTTGTCATTATTACAAAAGGCTGTTATGACGATTTGTTATCCCACTTATCTCCCGGTCAACGAGTCTCGCATTATGATGGTTTATGTCTCGCTGAAGTATTTAATGCGCAGCCCAACTCAGACAGCGCCGACTTGGTCTTTTTCGACCTCGACATTGCGGCGCCGATAAAAACAGTGGAGGCCAGTCCATTAACAGGTTGATTTGCGTTTGAACAGCCGGTTTGCTAATTATTTCGCTCCAGAGAGCCCTAATGAACTCTCTTTTATGTAGTGAAATGTGTTCAACAGGTAACAATAACGTAACGGCTTATGATTGGGTCGTGAGACTACGCAAACATGTCGTATTGTTCAGGGCAACTGTAAAAAGATATTGAACACGAAGAAAAAGCACGCTTAAGAAAAATACAATTGACTTTTGGTGTTTTCAACTTAAAGTAGCGCAGTTATAGTAAACCGGGTTTAATAATGAATTGGACTAGTTGAGTTGACGTTATCTTAAATTGATTTTCAGCAAAAATGTCTGTAATAGCCTGCAGAAAGATAAAACTGCATTTCATGAAAAGGTTTCTATTAAAGTATTTGGATCCAGCGAAAGATGTTTTACCCAGCTTTACACAGCTGTTTTGTTTAAGTTAAATTTCGTGATGTTAGCCGTGTAGCGTATTTTTAAGATAGTGTGTCGGGTTGATTTTCTCACCCCTACACACTAAACACAGTACAAGCACGCTTATAACAGTGGTTATCACGTAAAGGCTGTAATCACGCGCGTAAATTGTTTAATTAACACGCGAAATTCGCCTAAACATTCACTGCTTAAATTAACGTCTGTGCATTACATGCAAAGTTGAATGAATTTACTCAGTATTTTTCAGGGCGCAATTGCAAACATTAAGTCTAGGTCCAGTTTCCACTGACTAGAAATTTAAACCCGACAGTTAAGTCAGAACTTCGCAGCTACTTCACACTAGGAAATGATTTCATCACAACTGACAAGACGATGGAAGTTTCTTAAATAACGCTGACGGAACTGAAAAAGCCTTTTAATTTCTCTAATTCAATAAAACGATACCAAAATGAAAAGAGAAATTGTAGCTTATTTCTCTTTGGTTTCTTTCCACCGTTAACCAGGTTTTAAAGAAAATGGATGTATTGACAATGCCACTACAGAAAGTAGAACACGAATAAATTATCATCACGAACAATAGCTTTATTTAGGGTTTCTCTCTCACTACGTTACTCACGGTAGACCGCTTGACTTCGTCTGAAACTGTTTCAGCTTTCGATCCTATGAAAAATATCCGGCGCGAATATCACTATTAAACCATGGTTTTTGGTAATCATATCCAAGCTGCTGAATTTTCGTCCCGGGTTGTTGTTAACACGTTAATATATTGGCCCTCGTAAATGAAGCATTTCACGGGAGGTCACGCAACTGCGGACCTCGTTGAAAATTGTTTAACTTAACTGTTTTTCTTCTGAAGAATCAAAACGACCTCGGTTATGAACTAAACCATTCACTACCAAATGTTCAAGATGGCGACATACAAGAGAACCGACTGTCGGAGTTTCTCTTTCTCCGAATCAATTTGCGCGTATTTATTTTTGTAAGCAAAGCTTTTCATTTTTGCGACACAGATGAAAAGTTGAAATTGTTTCGCAACCCCACAAATTGGCTATCACTATAAATCCCAGAAAAAAACCCTTAACCCCGTTTGCCACCCGTGAGTTTTTCATGAATCGCATGTGTGCTTAACTGTCGCTTCAAAAACAATTTTCTTTGTTTGAGCTTTAGATTCCCCAGTTTTTTCTTGAAAGGAATATAAAAAAAAACTTAGATATCTGGGGTCGCTATACGCTTAATCCTTATCACGATTTTATAATGACTGCCTGTTCCAGATCGCGTTTAGTTGTAAACGAACTTTTTCGCCCGGCAGGTGGATTTCGTACCAAGACAATTTTGTTACGCAAGCTTGAGCAGGCATGAGTAAAGCTTTACTTTTCCACTGCACTCCACGATTTCGGTGGAAATGACCACTTAAGTCTACTAACAAGAGACTATAATTTTACGATCAATCCGTCGGTTAAAAATATTTGTTAATTCAAGGAAAGCTAGATGTAAACCGTTGTTAATGCCCCCGTAAGGAAAATTACCGACTGTTGACTTGTCGCCACTTGTTCACGAGCATGTAAACTGAATTACATTTCGCTGAAATGAAATTTTAAATCAGAATTTTTTGAAGAATAGTCGAAAATGAAACGTACTTGATACCTTGGAAGCGTATAGACACAAATAACTGTTTCGAGAAGAGATATAAGACAAAACTGGGGTAAACTTTGTAAATATGTACTCTATATTTGAATACGTAATGTTTGATTACAAGATAAACAAGCTTGAGGAGAAAGAAATGTCACTTACGAGAAAATCCTTGCTCTCGGAAAACCTTGAAACATTTCGGGGAAATTATCTCGAATAGTTATCGAAAAAGGTGTTAAAGGATGTTAATAGGCGCAGATGAGAAATCGGGATGGCAAAATTATGTCTCCTAATAAATCATATCTCATAAGTAAACCGCTAGCAAACTTACCTGAAATCTCTGAGTAGTGAATTGTGCGTTCACTTTACTGTCGTTCAGATCAAAGTTTAGCCTCCAAATGAAGAAGCGAAGTCTCGCTGTTTCGAACTTGTCAATGTTTCAAGCCGTTTTC
>Ga0099810_1111635_pt1 | contig 20627 bp, 12 predicted proteins | sample DipCnscriptome_FD_81139 | JGI IMG/M metagenome (GOLD analysis project Ga0099810, IMG submission 81139) | Metatranscriptome of coral microbial communities from Puerto Morelos, Mexico - Diploria C A metatranscriptome (Eukaryote Community... | ecosystem: Host-associated > Invertebrates > Cnidaria >... | reverse complement strand
CCGACGCAAATCACTCATTTTCTCTGCTCCAAAACGCTATCGCGTTTTGGCCATGGAAGGAAAAACAGTAGAGAAGTCGGGCAGGGGAAATCTGGGTTGAAACTTACATTGCGAGCTTGCGGATTTAAGCACGTTAAAAATCCCTCGCATAATACGTATGGATTGGGAATCAGGCGCGATAAAAACTCACTGCTACATACTACTTGAATATCTGGTAGCATACAGAACAAGCGGTTTAGTCGTTGTTTTAGCGTTAACTTCCCGGCGATTCTGCTACAGAACGAGATGTCGACCTCACGCAAGCCAGTTTGTGTGGTGAGTAAATTAGTCAAAGCAGCAACTAAAGCTGTCTTTAGTTGGATTCGTATTAAAATGTTAGCGGAATACCGTATTTTGTTCATTTAATAGTTCATTTTAAATAGAAAGGACGTCTTTACAACGCGTACGCTGGTCCCAGTTTAGGTAAGACGGGTAAAACGTGTACATGATATTTTAATCAAGCAAGAGCGAAAATAGAATGTTGTAAATTTCCTCAAAAGGCATAGGCCTTTGTCGATTTGATGGCTAAAGCTGGTTAAGACCACAGAATTTGAAAAACAATTCATCGCTGATAGAAAGAAATAACTGCTTTGCAACAAACGCGATTTCAGTCGCACTACAGTTTTTTTTTTCAAATTTAATTCCATTGAGGTAAACCGACATTTATTTACAGTTTTTCTTTTAATGTGATAGCAGCAGTTCAGAACACTGCGCCCATTTCGTTATCACATCAACCTCTCGCTGGAAGTAACCAGATTTGTACCACGGCATTACAGGTTTTTAAAACTAGTACCAGCTTTTAAATAGAAATGAAGTATTTACAATGCGTACGCTGGTCCCAGGTTAGGTAAGACGGGTAAATCGCGTACACGATATTTTAATTAAGCAACAAGATTGAGCATAAAATGTTCCTTGTAAATTTTCTCACCTTACAAACTTTATTCCCTTCACTTAAGTTAAACGACAAAACCAGGTCACTGCTGGTGGTCTATTGGTACACATCCAGTACATTTTGTGAAAATTCTTGCATTAAACAGCAAATTAAGAATAGAAATACGCATGAATAAGTGGTCGAGATAATAAGTTTTACATTTAGACACAATCAAAAAAAGAAAATAACCACGAGGTGTATGCCTGGCGGAATCAGAACGATGGCACGGTTAACTCCTCAATATTGAAGTAAAAATAACATGATGTCTCTTTTGATGTTACAACAAGCCACACCGAATTTAAAGTGGTCAAAGAGTTCAACAAAAAACAAAGGCGGAATTGGAGCGCTCTACAGAAGAGCGCTGAATGTCATTTTCGAGCAATCTATCAAGTTGCCCGGGTAATTCCGGCTATATTGTTCATCGACTCTGTACCTTTTGAATTCGTTGATTGAGCGATACAACAGAAATCTCACGTTCAAAGTGGTTTATGAATAGTGGAACAATTTTCGAATTACCGTATTGCGTTTAGTGCATAGGGCATTTCTTACCATCGTGCGTGTTATTTTTCAAGGCTAGTTTTTGATCCTTCGGCCAGAAAGGCAATCCAAAGCATGCTCCGCTATTTCTTGAATTTTTATCTCGATTACCTTAACGGTTAAATCATGGAAAGACCTCAGAAAAACCTTTTTTTTTAGGTCAAAATTAGTACATTTAAAATTCCACTGTCTGTAAACAAGTCGAGCATTTGTCCTGGCTTTTTTATTTAGCGATATGTGAAGAAGAATCTAAAGAAAGACTTCCATAAAGGGCAGATGTGAAGCTTTAACTTTTCTTTTTTCACATAAATATTGGCAACTAATTTGGCGACAGAACAAGCACGTACAGTTTTCACTGTGTTAAATGAGATTCTGAGCGCTCATTGGTGTTTTTTAAGGATTATTTTAAGGATAAATTTCTCCCTATCCAACCACGACATGTAATGAAGAATTTTTACCCTTTCCATGTTGCTATTACTTTATAAGGAAAGTATACTTCTTTTTATTACTGCTATTAAGTTTATGAGTTCCAGTGAATATTTGGAGAGCTGAAATGCATGTTTAAAGAACAAAATATTGGGGCAGGTGTCAACTTTTATAACACTCCAGTTCTCGCTTGACTTTTCTGTAATACTCTTTTCTTGTTAGCTGTGGAAGAAACCTAGACAGCTATTCATCTGTCACTTTACTTAGTTTAGTAATCTAGCTTTTTAGGGTGCAAAAGCGAAGAACTTCGTTGACTGCTTGCCTTTTCTCAAGTCCAACAGCCAGTTTAAATATTAAATGTTCAATTTTCTGCTAGGGTGGGTATTTAAGACATTTTATATCCTGGAAGAATATAACTTAAAAATGTTAAAGCAGTCGATGGGAAAAATCGACTTGTCCGGAAATCCAAATCTAAAAATGTTTTTATACATCATTTGTTAATACCTGCCAACTGTTAGTTCATGTTTCTAATTTGCTTTATACACATCTGACAAGGATTTAACGAGATTAGGCTCTTATTGAGGGTAAAGAAGTGCTTCCATAACATAACGAAATTTCGGCATTATAAATTGAATGCAGTTTATTTTACTCTGGTACTTCGGGTTTTTATTTTTACGTTTCTTTCCAAGGTACTAGATAAGAGAATGCCTTGCTTTATCTAGGTGTTTCGTCGAAGTTCCTCTCCGAGATGGCCTTCTTTGATCCAATGAAACCATCCAACCAACACAAACACAGGCTTTTTTAAAATTAAAGTAAAAATTTTATTCCCTCACAACTCTAATTTGATTTGAATTTTTGACCGAACGCTGCATTAATTTAAACAATCAGCCTTGATTTATTTTTTTTTTTGTATTTTATTTTAACAAATTTGCTTTTGCTCGTGCTTTAAATCTGAGGCACTCTCACGTACGAACCTCTAATTAGGATGAAAGATAAGAAGCCAAGGAAACGCAATTAATGAAAAAGAAAATTACTTTTGGATATACAAGTGGCATCTCCGAGACCACAGGAGTGATAGAAATTCCGATTATATTAGAATACCTGAAGGTATAGAATAACTAAGTGTCGTAAAACACAGCAGTCGGTTTACTTAACAAAGCTTCGAAAGACAACCGAAAGAGAGATTGATTTCTGTTAATTAAAGTTATGCTCGCAGCTGCCTCGAGGGGGAAGAATAAAAAAGCTATCGATAAATTAGAATATGAAAGGTAGAAGACTGATAAGGGGTAGTTAAACAGTCGGTGTGCCGTTTAATGTCCGAGAAGAATTGAATTGAACAGCAATAAAACATTCATTAATACTGAGATGTTTTGAAACCGCTGTCGTTAACATTTTCACTAACTGCCATTTTATGGAGCTGTAATTCATCGGTTTTTAAAAGTAGACCCATAAATCATCGAACACTTCGCGAAACCATCTTAGTTTAATTTACGACCAAAGAGAAAAAGCGCAGTCATTAACATTAAAAATTGCTTCGTTCAAATTGCCAGAAAATTGTCTTGATCTCTGATGCTATTTACAAAAACAAAATTGAGCAACAGGCTTCAACAAAGGTCCTAGAATATAAAGAACAGTGAGAACTTTTAGCCTTTAGTGATGTATTTTGATTTCAACATGTTCTTATATATTAAATACCCGTGAATATCAAACGCAGTGAATAAAACCCACACAACAAAGATTGTTGTGTTTTTTTCTTGTAACTGTAGGAGACCAATTTATTTTCCAAAATTGCAATATTATAACGGATGAAAAATACTTGTAGAGTATAGAGAGTTTTATAATTATAAATTGAAAGAAGTTTATGTTTGAAAATGCAATAAAATACCTGTTTCTTTGAGTCTTGTTCATGCCTTTTCATTTTCACTAAAGAACAATCTGTGTCACTTGTGGTGGTTTGATCTCAAAGTCAGCACCTGCGACATGATATTATGGCTGCTGTGTCTCTGTTTCGCGTTATAATTTCGGGAGGAAACTGAAATCTATTGTATGTCGTTGCCAGTTTATAGCAGATTACGTGTGTTGGTAAAATTGCTTTGGCAATTTAGTGACGAGATAAGAACGACAACTGCGGAGTATTTCATATATTTAGGACATTGAAAGTGAAGATTAGAAGTTGCGGGGCTACTTAACTATAACTTAAGTTCAAAATGGAACAAAAAATGTAACAAGCGACATATGAACGTACTATTCAATAGCTTTTAATTAAACATCCACACACTAGGGTTTCGTACACGGTCTTAAAACTAAGGATCACCTTGTACAGAATAACAAACAATACCACATCAAAACACTGCGTAATAGCTTTCAGTTGAATTGTCACTTACTGGGATTTGATCAGAAGTTCGCACCAATTTTATCCTCTCGAGCTTTGACCGCGCACAGCGAGGGAAAGATAAACGCAACAATACGGGGCGAAACCAAAGTTTAACACAACTTCGTTGTTTCTTTCTTATTTAAACAACTTCGTCGGTGGCTCTGTAGACTTAAAAAAGCATTTGTTGGCTGTAAAATGACCAAATCTGAGCCTATGTTAATGGTGAGTCTGTTTTACTTTTTAAATTAGTGTGGAAAGTACACTTTTCATAAACTTGTAATTATATTATTTTAGTTTTAAACTTAAAACATTGATTGTTGCTCTTTTTACAAACTGTTACTCTAAGGAATATTATGGGCTTAACAATGAAATAAAATCCTTGGCTAAAAGGACGCCGCATTCAATATGACCCTCAAAACAAATTTGCGACAATTTACCAGCAGGCGGCAAACTTTCCATCTTTATGAGATTTAATTGCATGAACGAGAGAGGTCAATTTGACGAACTGTTAATTTCAAATACGTCTCGGCATATATTTTGTAGGGTAAATCATTCCCGTTTAAATTTTGCTAGTCTTTTTGGAGTATAGAGTTGTAGGGTAATCACCTCTATATCCATAAATTGTAGTATAGCAAATAGCACCAGCTTGCAGTATTGGAGTATTCAATAACGAGGTACAACTATTTGTTTTCACGACTAAAGGGTTATGCAAGTGGGACACTTTTAATACCCCTTATACCGGCTATCTTTTTCTTGATGATAATTTTTTTTAGAATAGCCAATAAAGCAGACTAAAGTACGTATGAAAAACTAATTTCAGTTATTCCGAAAACTTCGCATAGGCACGATAAAATTAAGACACTAAGTTACACTTCGATCTTTAATGTCTGTCTCTAGGATAAATAAGCTTACACCATTCTAGATAATGTCGAAAAAAAGCACTGAAGAAGCTTTTATTTTGCCGGTTGAAACCTTCAGTGGAATTTACTTTATTGTTCAGTTTTTAGACAAGAATTATTTGAAAACTGTCGTTTATATATCAAAAATACAGAAATGGATTATGTGTTTCATAACACTTGTGGAATGGTAACGGGAAAACAAATTCTTTTTTTTTTAGTTTTCCCATTTATTTTTCTACAGCAGTTGTGAAAATTGACCTACATAAAAGATATATTATAATTGTTACGGATAAGATGTTTTTTCTGCCTCGGGGTGCTGTTCTTTTCAGTTCAGTGACTATAGTATGCTGGTTAACCTAACTCACAATATGGGAGATACCCATGCACACGAAAGCAAGTTACCAACAAAAGGAATACTATAAACTGAACAGCGAGAGATTTTTCCTATAACAAGTTGATACTACTACCCAAAATTTTGCAAAAATAAAGCTAACTTTTTACTGCTCCACTTAATTTAAAAATTTTCTGACACTTTTTCTTGCTTTGCTTTCTCGCAGTGATAAAGAGTTTTATTTTAAGAACGCTTTGATGTATATGCATAACAAAAACAAATTCAACATGACCCATACTGGGCAACCCATTAGGCTTTTGGTCGCCAGATTGCCAAGAAACTTTTAAGGAAACAGATTACTTAGCAAGTAAATTCTTCGCTTGAAAGTAAGGTTTTAAGTCACTCGCGTAATATTTATCGTTCTGTTAGTTTGAAAAGCTCAGCTAAGATATTTTTTAAAGCTCAAACGCTTAGAAATTAATTTGCTTAACAAATATGCGATATTTGCAAAGTGTATTGTTTGTACAATTGGGGGGAGGAGATGTTGAAAGGGTTAGTGCGGCAACAGAGCAGCTTATATTGAAATCGTGCACAAACGTCTCTTTAATATGCCAGAGCATTTCCGGCACTGTTTAAGACGAAAAGAACTTTAGCATAAAAGCGAAACGCTGTTCTTTTTCTTTTCCACAAAGAGCTACATTCTTTTGTCTGAAACATTTTAACACGAGGACAGCACACTTTCAACCAGTTTTCGTTTGAGAGCCGTATAGCCGAGACATGGCGCGTCAAAATATCTCGTTGTGAAATGGCTGACTGCAAAGAAGCCGGCTTTCTTATAGTACTATATTAATATCAGATAAAATCGAGATAATATTTTAAAATCGGCAAATTTTATGTTTTATTTTTACGCCATGCACTTTTCTTTTAAAAGCCTTGTTAGTGACAGTAGTCGTGTAATCTTATAACGATAAATTACAAATGTGAAAATTGCTTCTCAGAGTTTGCAATAAATAAAATGACTGTTTTCTAGAACACCTGCGTGGTTGTTATTTTACTAAAAGGACGTCCGTCAAATTACTTAGTGGCTCAGCAAAATTTAATCCCTACACCATCTCTGGTAAATGTGCGAGAAAGTAAACTGACACTTGTTTTTTTTGGCTAGAGCAAATAAAACTTTACACCAGGAATGTCAATGTTAACAAGAAATTTAAAGAGATTTATAGTTTTATTATCCAAACTGTGTTATAAATTAAGGACATGACACATAATTTTGTAAACCTTTTCAACTGTTTAGTTTCCGGATGTCAGGTATGAGTAAAATAAAGAATGGTTGAAATACAGTGTTGGGTGTTTTGATTTAAATGTTTTTGAGGTGGCTAGAAGAGTACCATCGCCATTTTATATAATCAATTAAGACTTGGTGTTGATGTAAAACCAGGATGACTCATTTGGTAGCTCGCCAAAGAGCTAAATGGATGTATTCAGTGTTAAATCATGAACCGAATGGAGTTTACTGTCAAAGTTACTTTTCCATCTTGTTTTCTCTTTTCATTCAGCAAAGGATTTTCATTAGTCTAATATAGGCTTCATTGTTAGGCGCTTTTATTCTTATATGGAATTTGAGGCCTTTGTTAACACCTCCAAACAAATCACAACAAAATTATGTCGAATTCGACAAGTGAACGTTGATTAAAGCACGGGCAAAACTCGATTTTACGAGTTTACTTTTATCACCAAACCCTGTTTACCATTAACCCACAGCTGTTAGCGCTCCGAGTTTTAATTTCTTATCTCGAACAATTTATCGACTACCAAATTCACAAGCAATCTTAGATCAAAATTCAAGTCCCTTTAGAAAAGGCATTAAAACATTTTAACACCGGTTATCTTCGCTGAAACAGTTTATGAAAAGCTTTCACTGTTCACGTCCGCAATCGACTTAACTCAGTGGAAATTGTACGTTTCGTTTGATAACAAAGCGTGTTCGGCTTCCGGAAAGCCCGCAAGCTAAGATATAAAACGTTCCGAGTTTTATCAATGTTTGTGCCAGGCAGATGTTAAACGCAGGAAGTATTCGTCCGCGAACAAAACGCCGCACCAGTCGCTAAACAATTTAAAATCTCAGCAAGATTCTATTAATAAGGGATTGTTTATTCAGCATTTGTAAGACTACACCGAAATATACCGATTTTTCGAAGGAAGCGTCAGCATTCAGTCAAGCCTAAATTGATAAAATGCTGTCTGTTTGCATTTTACACTCTTGTTATTCACTTACAGGGCAAACGATACGAACTCTATTCAACTAAAACTTGACCACAGGTTGATGTATTGCTATCGTAAACGCGACAAAAATAAAAACCCCCGGAATATTCCTTTTTTGTTTACCGCGTTCTTTGGCCTGACAAAAGATTCGCAAAAAACGATCGTGCAAATGTCATCGCATCAGGTGCAAAAAATATACCGACGCGATTTTTATTTTAATTCTAGGCGAGCTTTCTATATTTTTATACTTCCTAGAATCTGGCACTCAAATTTCCTAAAACCGCCCATTCTCACACAAGGTACAGTATTGAGGCTTTTACGTTAATTAAGGCCTTTTCAATACTTAATAATGCGTTTACAAGACGTTTCAGCCCAGGTGACATACGTCACGCTTGTCTGGCGTTCTACATTATTTATAATACAAAAAACAAATTTATAAATACCCTCCGCGCACTCAAGCTAGAGGCTTATCTTTTCATACGCACAACGATGACAACCGGAGCGATGCAGTCGCAAAATTATTCGTACTTTGGCAGCAACCTGCAAGGAAAAGACACGAGCTCTCACGCTCAACAGTTAGATTTTCCCTACACTCCTTGCCGAATGCAGTCACCAAATTATTATAATCAATCGCCGCTGCCGAATTTTATGTCACCCATGCCTCAGGGAAGCCTCGGTCAAGTGAATGGATATACCGCCGAGCCATCCTCGTACGCGAACGCACCGATTTCAGGGCAGAATTCAAGCACGATTCCTATTGATCATCAGGGTTACTACTCGCCTCAAGACGCCAGCCAAAACTGCTCGTTCCATCAGTACGCTTGGCTGAAAAGCACCTCTTCAGCGGAGAACTGGTGGCATAACTCGGCTGCGGCAGGTTAGTACTTCAAGACTTCCTCTTTCGAGGTACACACGCTCGCCGTTGGCGCAAACTAAGTTTATCGCTCTATGCTGTAGCTCATGTCTGTTGAGTTCTGACTCTGTGAAATGTTTATCACATAACAAACAACTTATGCGGTTTACAAGCATTAATTTGGCATTAGTTTGACTAATTGTTGAAAATTTGTCCTCGAACGACGTACTGTGACCGCACGGACGATATTTACAGGCTCCTAGCGCCGCGATATTTAACTGCTGACGATACTTGACGCGCCATAAAACTGTACTTAATAAGCGATCGCCATTAGTCAGCATTTAACTGTGATTTAACTTGAAGATTGCTCCTATTTTCGAAAAAGTTTGCTTCAATGTTTGCTGTGTGTTGCTTCTCTCAGGAAACGCAGCTTGGAATAGCAGAGGAGCTTCCGAGGGTAAGCGGAAAAGGACAGCCTACACTCGCAAGCAGTTACTGGAACTAGAGAAAGAATTCCATTTTAATCATTTTCTTACGAAGGAGAGAAGGGCTGAAATGGCCTCTCAGTTAAATCTCACCGAAAGGCAAGTCAAAATCTGGTTTCAAAACCGGCGCATGAAATGGAAAAAAAATTCTCAAGCGATGACCAAAAGCACAAAGCCTTCCACAGGTTCGCAAAATTCAAACGCAGCTCCGGTTCAAGATCTTCACATTCCTAACCCGGTATCACAGCCCTTGAGTACAACATCTATAAACTCGCAAACATCCTTGGACAACGCCACAGTTCCTAGCTGTTTGGCGGGCTATCGAAATCACCAAAGTTAAGAACGTTTCCACGTACACTCAGTAATTCTTTTACAGTTTATGACTGAAATCGTATTCCAAACGTCGAACACTTTCTGTTCCGACATTTGAAGAATATTTCTAAAGTAGGGGACAAAGAAAAAATTTCCTTGGTCATAAGGGAGAGAGAGATTTTATTTAGAGATGCGATTATATCAAGTTGATTTTCAATAATGTATTTAGCGAGAAAGGAATGAATATTCAGTGTAGAAGGTAGACTACAGTCTCTCATTAGCAACTTAGTTTGGCAGCGAATCGTTGCTCTCTTTGAAGACGACGGCGATACGAGGTCACGAAACAAAGCGCTAAATCGTCCGCGTTCCACTGTACATAGAAACAAAAATTATAAAAAGAAATGAGATGTAAATATCATTTCCGTTTAACCGTATTTCGAGCTCGAACTCATAATTTGGACATTTCGTTTTCAAAACTTAAGAGACTTCTATTTATGCAAGAAATATTCTTACAGACAACAACCCTCGGAAAGGGAACGCTGTTATTTACATCAGATAAGTTTCAAATCGCTTTAAAAGATCAACACATGTATTTAATTTCTAAACGTTACAATTTTTTGGTCAGTTTATGTCCTTCGAAACAATCCCTCTATTTGTGTATGTTGTGTAAAGACTCAATAAAATTTACTGTGTCAATATTTGTCGAGCAATTAGAGTTGAGACAACAAGAATTGTAGTAATATTTATATCAATGAGATCCCGGGCAAGATCGTAAAACCATTGATACGAGCTCACTGTTCCGCTTCCCCCCGAAGCAAAAAATTAACATTCCGTGGGTGACAAAACGACAGTGAAAATTATATATGTGCAATTGAACTCCACCTCCAATCACTGTCCCTCTTAGCAATTTCGCGAATTATGCCAAATCAGTGCGATGGTTTATGAGTTGAATATCTAGCTCAGGGAATTTACAATTCGATATTGTGCTAGAAACAGAGCGCTTCTTAAAACTCGCATGAGTTTCTGCTAATCATTGCCGTTGGATTGAACCAGAGTCGACATCAAACAAAAGTGCAAATTTGGACTACTTAGGTCCTTTTGAAAAGCTCGTAAAAGGGAGGCGTTAAATTGGACCAAACGTGAAAGGTTCTAACAATAGGTGAGAAAATAACAGATAATAAAACAAAAGAAGGGGCAACGGCTCAAACCAATGCTAAAAGCTCTGGAGGCCAAGTAGCGCGTTAACAATCAAACCCATTGAAATCTCTCTAGTATCGTGGGATTAAGACTTTGGCGAACCTTTCGCGCCCTTCTCACTCAATGCATCAAGCACCGGAAAGGAGCAGTCAGGTTGAGCTTGAAAGACGCAAAAACTTCCAGAAGATTTCTCCTCTGTTTCTATTCTACTGTACTATGTAATTAAGCGCCGTTACGCGCTGAGATTCCCGCCTTCTTATTCAGTATTTAACACCTGATCAAAAGCCGAGGAGGGGTTTTTCTTCCTGTATTAAATTCTGGGTTCGTTAAAATCGTGCAGCACTTGGACGAAGCACATTGTCCGGTAAAAGCACAAAAGACGCGAGAAATTTGCCACCGGAACCTATCATCTATACATAAAACGAGGTAATGTTTTTCCTCATGAATAACACTGCAAGCTGCTTTTGTGTAAATCCCTGTGTTTCAATCTTAAAAGCTTGAATTTAGTACAAGGCATTCAAAGGCCCAGCCTTCCCTTTTTTTTTAGAGAGTGTAGTTAGCATCCCTATATGTGCTCTAAACTGAGCGCTTCTTAAGACTCTCTGACTCTAATTGAGCTGTACCGTTAATTCGCATATAAACAGAGGGTGTAAAGAAATACAAGCTCTAAAGAAACATTTGCGGTCTGCTGTCAATTATATCTACATACAAAAATAAGACTGAATGAATTAAAATGGACCGAGAATGAGGTTGGTGGAGTGGTTACGTGCCACCGAGATCCCCAGCAAATGCTGTTATAAGTCTAAGCCAGTTCTAACTACTTTCAAAGAGCTGAACTGCTTATAGAAAATATCTCACCGCAGTTTCGGTCTGACATTTGAAGAACATATGCTGCCAATTATTCGTACTGAACAAACGAAGTGTATTTTTCCACGTTATTAGATTACTATAGAAGATATTATAAAGGGAATGTAACTTTTCTATAACTCGCACGTGTGTTTTTGTCGCCGATATTATTATTATTTATTTTCCCAGGTCGTTGCATTTAAAAATGGATGTTTGGACCAGGGCAGGTGGTACAACACACTAGCAATTTAAATTCGGGTTGCGAAATTTTCCTTTTTTGGATAAGTAGCGACCCAATCCAAAATTAACATTTTACAATTAATTTGCTTAAAGCAAACACTTTGGGCGAGTTCTAAACTCGATGGAAAATTACACGCCAGTGAATTTGTTTCGAAATACTTTTTTTAAATAAGCTATAGAATAAATCATTTGCAAACTCCCCAAAGAGAAGAGAACGTCTCTATGATGTTTGAAAAAAATCGAAAGCAACAACATTCCTTAAAATTGCGATTTCGAAAAATGTAATACAGTGGAACTAACACTTAGATAACTTTTATATTTCAAAGTTTACCTGGCTTATGTTGCCATGTTTCTGCTAAGTTTACAATAAACAATTATCCGTGCGTCAATATTAGTGTAAGAGAGCAGAGAACACGAGATCAGTATTGAGATTGTCAATTGTCATCTATAGACAATAGTTTGAATTCACAATATTCACCTTAGGTAAGACAAAAGGTCTTACTCACTGCAGCAATTAAAGGCTTCATCCATGCCAAGCATCATTGCCAACCAACTATCATTCAGTTACTCTTTGCTATATGTTAAACACAAGTTGATATTGAAAGCATTGCGAACGGCTGGTACAAGTGGAAAAAAAATCCTCAAGCGTCGCAATGTCGTTAAGTTGAGCACAAATACAGCCCTATCAGGATATAACAGTGCAAAAGTCCAGCGCCAAACAATATTAGTCCTGTCTCGTAGAAAACGTGGCGTTTTTCCAAAACATAATCTCTCCCTAAATGAAAAAGCTATCTGTTTTTGGCTGACCCTCCGAGAGGCAAACCACTTTCGTTAACTGATGATATGTTTACCGTGTTAAAACCGTTAGCCATTGTTCACTAATGGCTCCCAAACAAAACTTGCTGGCCAAGCAATTGACAACAAACAAAACTTCGGCTCCTCCTCCAACTTACTTAGACAAAATAACTCCTCATACGCAAGCACTACTAAGCAGACAAATAAAGAGAGAGAGAGGAGGGGGATTCATTTGTTTTTCTACCTGCACCCTGCACGTGTTTCATTTTATCGCTCTTTATTCTAACACCAGGAGCACACTCATGCAAATGGCGTAGGGGAAAAGGCCAATGAACTGCGTGTTCTTGGAGACACAAAGCGCCAATGAAAATACGCAGCCTGAGTCGTACCTGCCGGCTCTTGTCTGCGATTAACAGAGGTCGGTAATTTTTCCTCAGCCTCAAGACGTCACACACCAGAGCAGGAGAATTGAAAATTGAAACATGAATAAACAAAAATAATAAAGCTTGTCAGCAAAAATGATCAAAATGCAGGAGGGTGTCCCTTTGATTTCATCCCGGATATTTATAGCAGGAAGTCAAAAGCACTGTTTTAAACGCACGACAAAAAAAAAACTTGCCCCTGGCTATCCACGTGCACTCAGCTTATTTGCATGTAAAACTGCTTCGGGTACTCGAGCGCACATCCGTTTGTAATCAAACTTTTACACTTAAGTTAAAAGAACTTGAAAATCCGGCCCTTAACGTCAAGGAACACATTAAATATAACAGCACCGTTGTGGAAGAAAGTGATCTCCACTGTTAAACACACTGACGTCTTTTTGCTATTTTGGGGGATGATAAACGCATAGCGTGATTAGCGCCGGTGTTGGGTTTGCAAATTTAGGCAAGGGGCGATATTTTGACAGTTTTGCCATCGAGACAAGGTTGCACAGATGAATAAGGGCTTCAAGGATGTGCGTCATCGCAGCTAACTACCTCTCACGCAAACGTTTTGAACTCGTCTCTATTTGTCATCAGTTCTCGCCGATTGTGTATTTTTCATCGCAACAAACACTTGGTACTTTAATTTCGTTACAGCGTTAGTTTTCTTAGGGTAACAGATGATTTTCGTTGCTCTGCAACCCGTGTGGTGATTTTGACCAAGTGATATTTTTAGATCCTTGGTTTCAATCGCCTGAAGGCGTCCTTATCGAGGTTAGGAACAAGTGCAGAATAACGTTGGGCAGTCACGGAAGCATCCTACACTGAGCAGATACACGGAGATTCGAATAAGACACATTTACATCAATAAGCCTGTCTTTGCTCTGAAAGTTTTTATTTTGGCTGTGGTTGTAATAGCTAAGCAGATAACTTGTATGCTAGTCAACCCGCATACGACGGCAAAATCTCAATATTTCAATCGATATTGTGCTTAGACTCTTAAGTCTCTTGAACTAATGGAACCAGTACCGATTCTCGATTCTCAAGTGATGTGGATCGAGGTTCATTAGGCAATCGATATCGAAGAAATATGCAGCATCACGGTAGCATACAAAGCCAACAATCAAAAGAGATATGCATGCGGTTTGGATCTCTTTAGTAGAAACATTTTTGCTTGTCCACCTTGTTCAGCGTTGTTCGACTAAATGAGGTAGCAGAACACTTTCTACTGCAATAAAAATTCTGAATTAAAAAATGTTAAATGCCTACTGAAGCATGACTAGGGTCTTGATGTTAGTTTGGGTTTCTGTTTATTTTGCTCGTAACTAAAAAGTGTCCTCACTTCCAAAGCGTCTCAGTTCAAAGCATGAAAGAAGAGGTGTCTCCAGTTCCAGACTGTGCGACTACAACTTGCCACTTCATGTAACCGAACTTTCCAGTAATATCTATGTCTACACATAGATATATCGATAATACGGTGTCTCTACAACTGACAACGCCTGCTAATATATAACCATTGCAACTTACATATGTTCAGTATTTCAGCTGAAATAGTAAAGTTTTATTTTATGGCAGGTACTATAACCTAACGATTTACCTCACTGCACTTACCTAACTCTAACAAGACAAATATCAGATTTATTTTTAGACAACCATCTAAGCGTGTGTCCTAAACTATACATTCACCGTTGCATGAAAACAAAAGCAAAGTCTGTTCTGAGAAGTCAACAATTCTTTCATACTTTGCTATACAGACTACTTGTCGGCTAATTGGCTTATCAGATTTATGGCTCAGCTTCGATATGAAGTCATCAGTGTGGCTCTTGTGCAATTGATCGCGACTTTTGACCGAGGCTTGTCAAGAAGTTTGTCAGGCACGAAAACCAATAAGTGCAATATTGCAAGGGCACTTTGCGTGCAGGTAAGATTGAAATGTGTCCAGCCTGAACGTCCCGCAGTATCACGCCACTGGCACGTTCTCTTAAACAATCAGGACAAAAAATGCAAACGTCGGCTTTCTTTCGCGCTCTGAGTAAAGAGCTAATGCGTGTTTATTTTTATTAATAGCAGGATTAACTTCAATTTTGAAACTGTTTTTTTTTAATTAAAAATGGTTGTCCTTACAATACTTCGGTGACTATGAATATTCCTGCGAGGAGAGAGGATGTGTAAAAGTATAATGTCTTGGTCAAATACATAATACAGTGACCCCGGCCAGGCCTCGCTTCTCGACAATCCGATCTGGAGTTCAAAGTGCTAACCATTACAATAGTACTTCCCCTCGCCCTTTCCTGTTCCAAATAAAAAAGGACCGAGGTAGAAAGGGAACTAGGAATTCCCATTTTGCAGCATTCAAGATATTTTTTTCATTTCTATTACTGCCGCAATGTTTTTAACAAAAACAAACTCTGTGAGTAGTAGGCTCTTCATCTTCAATGTTAGATACACCGAGTGGGTTCAATTCTTCCGTCTCTTCTCCGGGAAGGTAAAACCGGTGAACACCTCAACAAGGGGTGACACTGGTGAAGCCAGGATGTTTTAAGAAATGTCTTTCATTGTAAGTCTAATTCCTGGACAACAAATGTTTGATTCCAGGCTATTTCTTGCGTAGGCCTTGGGCAGGGGTTTCTTAGAGAGATGACGTATTTTAAGGACGGTGCCTACTAAATACAGAGAGATTTTAGATTTTAGTTTGCTAGATTTTAGCAAGGGCTATCAGAATTCAAAAAGGAAACTGGGGGTAGCTACGCATTTTCCTGAGATAGTTAGCCTTGAATCTCGAATAAAATGCTGCTGTCAGCATTTTTCTGAAAAAGAAGGGAAAGATATTTCTCCAAAGATTTCTTTAGAATTCGCTTTTACCTACAGAAAAGCAAACACATTTATAATATGTCTGAAAGATCTGAAACTACCACCAGTGTATTTGCGTTACCTTTAGGCGGTCGACGCACAATTAATGGAAGGGTGTAGCAAGATAATCCGTCATCTGAAAAACTAATGCTACCCAAACAGGTAAAACAGGTATGTAAGGCCTGGTTCACATAAGTGACATAAGAAGGAGGTTATGTCGTTATGTTTTCAGTGTCACATCCTGACAAAATGACATAATAGCAACATAACAGCATGAACATAAGAAAATAAGCCAAATACTGTTACTTTCCTCATGATCATTACCTGGTCCGCATTACCGACATAAGCGATTATGTCGGTATGACAATATATCCGTTATGCCATTATGCCGCTAGTGTGAACCAGGAGTAATCACAAGCCTATGACAAACACAGCTGCGGTGACAAAACGCGTAAGGTCGTGATGCATTCAAGTTATTGCTATTTCCCCTTTTTGTAACCCCAAAAAATCTTAGCATAATGAAATAACATTTCCTTAAAATTCTTGGTATCAGAGTTGAAATAACGCCGTTGAGTCAAGTACTTCAAAGCATCCGCTCTTTCAAGTTAACTGCAATGAAAACCCTTTGCTAACAACATATTCGAGATATCTGGCTCTGGAATGACAGGTTTTCATGACTCGTTATCCGCGAGTGTTAAACTGCGGCCCGTGAAAAATGTGACAGAATACTCAAAGATCGTGAATATATTATCAAGCATAAGGGTTTTCATAGCAGTTGAAAAGTGGATGGTTGGAAGTACTCGACTTGACGGCGTTGTCACTCCTTAGGAAGGGAACCTACAGAACTGAAAACAGGTAGAGGTTTCCATACATGCTTTAATTCACTATAGTAAGAATTTTTGGTGAAGTTAAGGGACAAGTAAGTCGGATAAATATAGATTACTTTATTTCATCTTGGATGTAGCCTGCTCCAGGTTCTCGGTCAGTGGCGACGATCACCGGCGACACTCCAGATCCCGCTCGTCGCCCGCTGGCTTTTTCGATCGTCCTTGCTGATCGACAGCCAGGAGCAAGCGGTATAAAAGTTTGCGGTTCCATAGCACCGATTCGCTGTGGTTTTCTGATCACGATTTTTTTTGACTAAAGCTGGGCGGCTGCTGATCAGACTTTCTGATGGCCGATACTCTGGTTGCACCCGTCCGCTTTTTTATGTCCGTAAATACAAAAACATTAGCATATTATTCTCAGAGTAAATTTAGCCAATATTTTGTGCAGGGACCTGCATGGTCACATTTAACTTGTAATTTGAAAATGTGATTGAGGTCTGAGGCTTACTTTATGAAGAAGGGAGGAGATCTTAACCCTAAGTAAGGTGAGGTGGCGGTTGCTTAATGGTTAGTATGTTGAACTTCAGACCAAGGGACCTGGTTCTGACCCCGGCTGCGGTCGTTGTGTTTTCTTGTTGATTTTATTCTTGGTGCCTTTCTTCGCCCAGGTGTATAAATGGACACCTGAGACTGAATTTAAATTAAATACTGGGGTTAGCTCTGCTTCATGTTAATGAAGGTAGCATTAAGTACCAGCTTGATGGGCGACGTCTCCATGCGACAAACCGTCGATTCAGTTTCGAAAGTAAACTTATAAGTTCAGTGGGTGGTAAGGAGAAAGTTTAAAAAAGCCAGGGATGAATGTTTTCACTGATGTAGATTGAAGTAAATACTATAGGAATTAGGGATACGCTTGTCGTTTATCAAAGCTAAGCTCCCTGTAGCCTGTTCTAGTCGATGTGAGACTTTCTTCCCTAATAAACTATTTGGTACTACATTACACCTTCGCTCCTAAAAGGGAGCATAGGGCGTCAACCATGGATCTCCACCTAACTCTATTACTGGCAGTTCGCTTTGCCTCTATCCACGTGATCTTATTCCTGGCGAGCTCAGCTATCACACTTCGCCTCCATGATTGCTTTGGGCGACCTGTTCTTCTAGACCCCTGAGGGTTCCACTCAAAAGCGCAACGGGTGATATTATTCTCAGGCTTCCGTAGCGTATGCCCGATCCATTTCCATTTTCTTCTCATAATGCTTTCTTCTATACGTATTTGTTGTGTCCTTTCTCATAGTTCTACATTTGAAATGACCTCTGGCAGTGTATGTTCAGGATCTTCCTTAAACATTTGTTGATAAAGGTTTGCAATTTCTTGGTCAGTAGAGGAGTTCGTCGATCTCCATCTTTCGGAACCATACAGAAGGGCAGACGTCACGTTTGTATTGAAAATCCTGAGCTTCGTTTGCAATCTGATAAATTTTTCTTTCCACACAGGCTTGAGCATTGAGAAAGTCGATTGCGCTTTCCTGATCCTGGCTGTTATATCCTCGTCAGTTCTGCCAGTTTCACTAATGATGCTTCCCAGATACGTGAACTCAGACAGTCTTTCAACAGCTTCCCCATGAAGTTCCAACCAATACTTAGACTATTCAATGCACAAAAATCCACCTACTCTTTGCCATTTTCATTCACATCTCCAAGTCCTTCCTTTCCCGTAATCCTCTCAATGCTGGTATTATTCCGTCCAACCTTTGCATTAAAGTGGCCCATTATGATGAGGATATCTCTATTCGGAGCCTTATCGACCACAGCCTACAGTTTGTTGTAAAATTCCTCTTTCTCATATGGCTGAGCGTTGTTCGTGGGAGCATAGCACTGTATGATTGCGATCTTTTGGATTTTAGCGTTAATTCTGGCTGTTATAATGCTATCATCAATCGGTTCCCATTCCATCAAGCACTTTTTCGCATGCCCTGATAACACGATACCGACCCCTCTCTCATGGACATCATCCTTGTTCCCTTTCCCTGAGTATATGAAAAGCTCTCCTGTTGCCAGCTCAGTTTCCCCGAATTGGTTCCACCTAGCTTCGCTGACTCCCAAAATTTCCAGTCTATAACGTCTCATCTCTACGCCCAGTTGAGCTACCTTTCCAGACTAGTATAGAGTTCGCACATTCCATTGTCCTATCCAGGTTCTGAATTTCGGAGAGAACAGCTTAATCCGCGGGCTTCGCTCCATTCTCGTTCTCACCTTATGGTGGTACTACGAGAGTGAAAATGGTCTTACTGGTGTTGAATGGTCTTAATGGTTTACTGGTGACAAAGTGGCATGTATTTTATGGGTCTATCTATTTAACGGGTAACAAAACCCCGAAAGGCATGTTCGTTTGATTTAATAAACTCACACTATACACACTCATAAAGACACCTATCGAAATAGACTTTGTACATGAAATCTCACCGAAGTGAAAGATACCAAACGCGAGTACTGTACATGTTCCTAACGAAGGAATTTACGCGACACATTTGTACATATTTAATTTTTCTGCTGAAAGGAATGATCGTTGAGGGGAAGCTCGAGACTTCTCCAATCCTTGCCGAGCACTGCTGCTTAATACTACTGAATTAACCACCGTACTACCCGTCTTTTTTTCTGGCTTTTTGGGTCCTTAATTCCCAAACATCGTGTTTAGACAGAATTGTTGCTGTTGGTCTACGCAGATAACGGTCTCTGTAGTCTTCAGTCAGCGACTGGTATGCGAATTGCTTTGACAGAACTTTGAACTGTGGAAGGGTTTTCGTTTATTCTTTTTTGAAGTAAGGATTCGTCAACTTGTATTTTACTTGTGTTCCACTGCTTTGAGTTTTTCCTCGTAATGAAAGTGTACGCGCCCTTGTTCTAATCTTTACCCTCGGTAATGCATCCTTAATTGGCTGTAGCTCGGCCGGGGCACTTGTTCGGCGTGGTTTAGCTCGATCTTCGTACCAGTCTGGCCTTGGACCATTCTCAATACTGACCTGTACCGTATTTTTTTTGCTCGTTTCTTTCTTGATCAGCACACATTACAAATCCAGCCCTTCTTAGGAATGATTGTTTTCCAGTTACACGGCTAGACGTTTTGTTATCTATTTACCACAGAGCCCGGGCTTAAAAATTAAACTACCTCAGCATAAAAGTCACTTAACAGTCACAAGCAATGTTGATTTTATGCCCCTTTGCGGGGGACAGTCATGGAAGTTTAAACTGACCTCTTTGCTTGTTGATTGTCTTTCGTTCAGATGAATAGCAGTCATCTAAAGGATTGTTTGTTTAGGAGCCGCAAAAATGCCTCAGTCATTGAAGTGTACTTAAAGATATCAACTTTAATACACAAAGAATAAAGCGTTTTACAGTTAAATTTACTTAACTTTTCGTCTTCCACAAATATTTCGATTTGCCAAAATAATCAGGATTTGCAGACGAATTCGCAGTTTTCACACCTTGACTGACAAAGAAGATGTTTTCTTTTCGTCATATTTTCAGCTCTTTTAAAACTATTTTGCATTGCTTGTTATTGTGTTCTATACAGGTTTTGGACAAACATCAACACCAACTTTCATTTATATCTTTTTAGAAGAATTGATTTCTCTTGCCTAGACAGTGTTTAAACTCGGAGTTTACGTCACAAGCATATGATAATTAATGGATGCCAGTATGTGACACCAAATTGTCCGACAAGTGGTTGCTTTGAATGATCCTATGTTAATAATAGCCTTCAGAAAACAAACAACCATGAAAATTGCAAAACTTGTTGAAAAACACTTAAACTTCATAAACTAGTGTGGATATGCCTGAATGTTCCCTATTTAATTGTGGTTCATGAGATTTTATCTCGAAATCAGCCAGTAGAAAACGAAACACCAGTATTTCCTGTTTTGGGGCTTTTCAACAATTGAATCTGATTGTTTTGGAGTTCTGTTATAGTTAAACAATGAAAATAATATATATATGTTATTTAC
>Ga0099810_1578161_pt1 | contig 21667 bp, 1 predicted proteins | sample DipCnscriptome_FD_81139 | JGI IMG/M metagenome (GOLD analysis project Ga0099810, IMG submission 81139) | Metatranscriptome of coral microbial communities from Puerto Morelos, Mexico - Diploria C A metatranscriptome (Eukaryote Community... | ecosystem: Host-associated > Invertebrates > Cnidaria >... | reverse complement strand
GTGTATACATGATGCATTGATCTATATAGTATACGTATCATATATTGATGAGTGCATGACCTGTATTGTATTGTGTACAAGCTCATATAAGCTTCCGTTGCTCCATTGTGTGGCATGTGCAGGTCCCCATGGCAGCGCTTGCTTTGCACAATATGTACATTGCTTGCGCTTCCCAAAGCTGCGGAGGTCTCTTGGGTGCACCCGTCATCTGGCAGTACAGCTGGAGGAAGCTTCGTGGTGCTGTTGGGCAGTGGCTTCCGACATCCCGCTGGCCCGGAGCCCTTTGGTCATCAGACCGTGCACTTCGGACAGAGTCCCTGCACGATCATTGAGGCCTCCGGGCAGCGTTTGGTCTGTGAGACTTCCGCCTCAGCGGCTACCAAGCCCTTGTTGCCGTGCCTCAGGCTTTCGGCTCTCGGGACATGTGAGCCAATCTGCCAAACGTGCACTTTCGAGTACTCGGAGGAAAAGACGCCCTTCATAACCTGGATCTCCACCCGCGGTCTGCGCGCCGGCGACCAAGTCGCCTTTGGCGCCGCCCAGGCAGGTGCCTTGCAAGGCGTCACTGCACTGGATCGTGCCGTAGTCGAAATCGGTGGATACATTTGCGATGCAAGTGCACGTCAAGTGCAGAATTCAGAGACAGAACTTGTACAGAGTCGAACCTTGAACTGTGCTTTGCCGGAAGTGTCTGGCCCACGTCTTGCAAATCTGCAAATCCGGTCACTACCTGTGGGCTTTGATGATCCAATGTGTGCTCATTATCCATGTCTCGACTACAGCTCGTCGAGCGGCTATGGCAATGCAGTTTTCCGTACATGGCAGGGTACTGCCCAGCGTGCGCCCGCCTTCATGCAACCGAACTTCAAAGTATACGATCTTTCAGTTTTTCCAGACATTACCAGCATCACCCCAGGCGTTTCTGGTGTGCTTGGTGGTTCACTTTTACATATCACTGGGCAAACCTTTGACGTAAACCTCTCGAAAACACTGGTCACTGTCGGAGATGAACCTTGCAAGGTGAGAAGTGGAAATAGAACCAGCATCACTTGCGAACTGGACCAGCTACAGAGCAATCTGAGCTGCGTGGAATTTGAGGTCTTTGTTGGTGCCAGTCCAGCGTCAGATGCAAAGCTGGTGCAGCACGATGGCAACGAGTTGGAGGTTGCTTCATGTCGTGGGCGAGGAAAAGACGGCAGAAGCTTCACGGTGAATGTGAACGCCTCCTACAAGCAGGGACGGTACTGGGTCGAAGACTCTTGTCAAGCTGATGGTCGGCAGATCAAAGGACATCTAGCCGAAAAAAGTGAAGAGCGACTCACATTTTGCTGTACAATGAATGGCACCATGTGTGTTGGGCCCCGTTATGGCCAGGTGACTACGACACAGCCAACTTTTTGGACCGGATGGGGTCCTTGGGTTCAGCTGGAAACAACAACAGCTGATCCTTTGTTTGGCACATGTTTGCAGCCGCAAAGCCACAAAGATGCCGAGCTCACCTGTCAGCTCACTGGGATGAGGCTTTGTACAAGGCGAGAACTCAATTCAGGGCTGTGCTGTGCAGCAGATTGCGGTGCTAGTGGGAGTGCAGAAGTTGGCAGTTGGTCCAGTGAAACAGGATACTTGCAGGAATTGGCCATTTCTTCTGATGATGGATTACCATGGACAGAGGAGCTATGGATCCGTTGCGAGGAAAATTGTCGATTCCCCTTCAACGTGACCTATCCCGATATGAATGGAACAACCACAACCACTACGAAATACAGCCCGGAACAGCTTGCCTTGTGGGAGTTCGCGCCCTGGTTGCGACCATCAGACTTTGAACTAACAATGGCAGTTGTGGAGGAGATTCTGCCATTGGGCCCACCCGTGCCAGACCCTCTTCTGCCAGACGCTCCGCTGACCCCAGCGCCTTTTCCTGGCGGAAGAGGACTCATCTATCGCGTCTATTTCAACCCAATGAACCTTCCACTACATCGTGCTCTAGGGTACGAGAATCCCGGTTATCCGCAGAGTCCCATGGAGACCGGGGTGCTGTCTGACATGCTACGAGGTGCCCTGCATCATGTGAAGTTTGTACCGGTGCCCGAAACATCCCTCGCAGCAAAGCGCCACTATGTCGCATCAACGCCGAGTTCAGATGATACTGGCCGCGACTTGTATGCTGAGGAGATTGTTGGCTTCTTTGTAGCGCCGTTCACGGGGAAGTACTATTTTTATTTGGCAGCTGATGACGAGGCTGACTTGTCGCTCTCCAGCAGTGAAGACATGTCCGGAATGAAGGTGGTTGTACGCGCTTCTTCCACAGAGAGCCAAGCTATGCCAAGATTCACCCCTTTGGCATGGTTTGGGAAGCCATGTTCACAGGGCCTTCCAGACCTTCCTGATGATGCCAATGCGCCATGCTCGGTTTCACCATCCTACAACTTCCAAGCAGGAGAACGACGATTCATTCGAGTTCGACACCGAGAGAACGTGGGTTCTGACTGGTTGCGCGTGGGTCTCCGGATCCATAATGCCAGAGCAGCAGATGGGTCACCTCCACCGGAAGAGATCGTCAGGAGTAAATCCTTTCTGGAAGTGCAACGCTTGACTATGACAGCATCCGTTGTGCGGGAAATGCATCAGATCAACTTGGACAGGGTGCTTCGAGGTAGCTTCTATGTCCGTGTGAGACGCTTTGCAGGGAACTTTCTTCGAGAGGGCACATCAGGTTCGGTGCCCTACGGTGCCACTTCGGAGAAGCTTGCCACAGTACTTTGGGAGACGCAGGATATTTATGGCCGTGTTTTGGAGTGCAAACCCACTGCAACAAGAGCAGAAAGTCCTGACAGGCTTAGTTATTTCGTGACCTTCCCATGTCCAAAACCTGATGATGGCAATGAACATGCAGCTAAACTTCACATTCTTCCTGGTCTCGATGTCATTGGAACATCTGTGGTGGTTTGGGTAATGAACTCTTTCATTGTGCAGCGGTCATCAGACGTTGTGACTGGCAGCTTTCGCCTCTCTTTTGCTGGCCGATGGACACAGGAGATTCCTTATCATGGTTGGAATCTGATCCAAGAAGAGTTGATGAAACTTCCTGGACTCAGTGGCAAAGATTCCGTGAATCTTTGGCCCTTTGAGCAAGTGCTCCAAGAGGGTCGTGAAGGATGGAGTGTTGGACTTCTTTTGCCTGGCGCAGGAGGTGGTGGAGAAGACATGCCACAGATCCTAGCCGATGTCGCCAAACTGTCTGGACCAGGTGTACGTTTAACAACGGAAACCTTGGCCAATGGCTCCACAGATCTCTTCATCGAGGAGATCCCTGCTGACTGGTTTCGAACAGCACATTCGGAGCCACAGGTGGTGGTGGAGAGCAATGGTGTGGTGGCCATGGCTTTGGATGCATCCTTCCGTCGTTCCGAGGATTTCACTCCGCGACTCATGGACTTACAACCCCTGACGGTGCAGGTTGGCACACAACTCTATCTCCGCTTTGATCGAGTTGATGGCAACCACCTTCGTGGCGATGTGATCCCATCACAACGAGCACCTTTCGAAATCTCAGTTGGGCCATCACCATGCAACCTCACGTCCTATGCCTGTGAGAATGGTGAGGAACGAAATTGTGGCGCTTTTCCAGAAGTCTGGAATGTTTATTGCACGATTCTTGATGGTCGTGCTGGAGCTCAAAATCTGAAGGTTGTGATTACTGGACAGGGCCATCCACAGTTTACCAATGTGACTCTTGCTTTGCCTTTGCCTGACATCAATTTTGTACCGCAGCTCCATGACGTCCAGCCCACTCGAGGCAGCTGGGCTGGTGGAACGGTAGTCGTTTTATCTGGCTATGGCTTGCAAGGGGATGAGGCATGTCATTTGGTGAATTTCGGTACGCTGCCTTTGATGGAAGTACCAAGCAGCATGGATTTCTATGAGGAGGAAATCGTGCAGCCTATGGGGCGGGCCATTCGCTGCATGGTGCCTGCAGCTCCTATGATCCCAAAGGTCTGCGAGATACATCCATCGCTTGGTGATTGCGAGCTGGTTGATGACCTTGCCGTCCCCGTGAGCATCGCAGGATATGCAACCAACTTCTCGTTCAACTATTCCAATGATGTGACATCCATCGTCACTGGCATATCACCAGAACGTTCTGCAGCCATGAGCGGTATGGTCCACTTGACGGGTTTTGGATTCCCAAGTGTGTCACGTATGGCTCCCTTTGCGCCACCTCCAGCTGTAAAGCATTTGGTGCTCCATATCGGCAGGCAAGCTTGTCGCATTGAGGAATCCACTCCAACGTCTCTGAGTTGTTTTCTGATTCGGCATCCACCTACACCGTCGGGGAAAAGCCATGTGCAGCTTTGGATGTTGGGAGGCTTTGCTGTGGTCACACCGAACACCTTCTACTCTCATCCCTTTGCAGTGACCCAGGTTTCTCCAAGCAGCGGCAGTTGGCATGGTGGAGCTGTGCTTGATATCGGAGGACGAGGCTTTGATCCAGACATCTTTCAACAAGAAGTCGTCATCCGTGTAATGCACAATGGCACCATAGAGGACTTACCTTGCCCTCTCTTGGCTACTTCATCTTTGCAAAGTCGACGTTTGCAGTGCCAGGCACCCGCACTCTCTGAACGTTTGCTGGAGTACATCAGAACCTCGCCGGATGCAGTGGAGGAGATCTTGGGCTTCGTCATCGTGCGGCTGAATAGCATTGAGTCATCCTGTGGTCTTGAAGGTGAAGATGTACCGGGATGCACTTATCGCTTCTCCCAGAGCAGCACGCCGGGAGTGGTGGATGTCTCCCCACTTCATGGTTCGACCTTGGATGCGGAGGCACCAGTGATTCGCATCGTGGTAGCTGGCTGGGATGGATCGAAGTCGGACTCGGAGGTCTACTTCGGAGCTCATCAATGCGATGTGAATTTCACCAAGCGCTTGGTGCTGCCATGCCCGGAGTGTGGAAAAGGTCACTGTATCTCCAATGTGCTCAAAGCCGACATGGCCGAGTTGGCTGGTGGACCGGAAGAATCTGCAGTGGCATGTCATTGTGATTCTGGTTGGTACGGTCGGAACTGTGATAAGAATTGTACTTGTGTCTACCCTGGCTCCATCTCTTGTAACGATGGTGCTAAAGGTGATGGTACATGCACCTGTGAGAATCTGCACAATGGCACCAATTGCGAGTTGTGCGACACCAGTTACTATCCATCGGTTTTGGGTGGTCTTTGTGATACATTTTGTGATCGCAATGACACATGTTCCAACAACGGAGAATGCAATGAGCGTGGACGTTGCCAATGTGACTTGTGGTACTTCGGTGTCAGTTGTGACTGCTCCTGCAACGGCAGAGGGATTTGCGAGTCGGATGGTTCCTGTACTTGCGATGCCCGCTTCACGGGTGATCGATGTGAAATGGCTGTGCTGAACCAGTCGGCAGTGGAAGATTGTGGCAATTGCAGTGCCAGGGGCATTTGCGTGCCGGGTCAAGGCGACTTTGGATGCCGCTGTTTGGATGGTTTCTTCGGAGAGGTTTGTGAGCGTTCCTGCGCAGACTGCAATGCTGAGAACACCTTGTCATGTAGCCAGGGGTTTTGTTATTGCAAGCAAGGGTTTTGGGGCCCTCTTTGTGAGAAGACTTGTGCATGTTCAACTCTGGGTACAGAATCTTGCGATACGATGGATGGAACCTGCCGTTGCCGTCAAGGTTGGCAAGGTCTAATGTGCGATCAATGTGCCACCAACTATTACCCAGAGGGCGAGTGCAACATTTTTTGTAATGGAGATTCAACCTGCAATGGATATGGAACGTGCAGCCCCGCAGGGCAATGTGTTTGCACCGGCGCACGTTCCGTGGAATCCTTCTGCAGCCAATGTTTGCCACATTACTTCCCTGCCCAGGACGTGGTGAGAGTCCTTGGAATGACAGACCCTCCCCTGATTTTTGCTGAGGAGATAAGGGAGATTGAGATTGACTGTCCAGGCCCCCTCTACTTTGGGTCTAGTGAAGACACTGCGTACAATGAAGACAATGAGAGCGAGGAAAATCTCAGCAGTCTCAGCAATGCGACTCAAACCAACGACACCAACGAAACCAACTATTCCAACGGTACCATAGTAGCCTCAGATGGCCGGTGTCGCATCAACATCACCGTGAATGTGACATTGAATACCACAGATTTGGTGGAGCCTATCACGAGCTTGATCACAGCTTGTTCCCGATATTGCAATCCGACGATCAGTTGCTCGGGTTTTGGCACCTGTGACCCAGTGAGTGCTGAATGCATTTGCGACAAGGATCACTTCGGTCCTGACTGTAGTGGTGTTTGCTCAGATCATTGCTTCGCTGAAGGAACCGAATTTTGTTCACAATCCGCTGGTGCTTCAACACCAACTTGCACATGCAAGCCCAGCTATTGGGATACAGACTGTCGATGGAGTTGCACTTGTACACAAGCTGGCACTTTATCATGCAACGACGGCTCCTCTGGAGATGGCTCCTGCCTTTGTAAGCCTGGTTTCATTGGTTTTGCCTGCGACAGTTGCGCCGCTTATATGTACCCTCCGGGCGAATGCTTCCGTCGTTGTGAAGAGGGTGTGGATTGTTTGCAAGGGTCCTGTACACCCTTCACCGGAGTTTGTGAGTGCGAGACTGGCTGGGAAGGTTCCAATTGCGGTTGCAACGTCGACATGAGTCCGGGTGATAGCTGTGGAGGTCAAGGCTTTTGTGATGACAATGGTGCCTGCGTTTGTGATATCAGGGTACAGGGAGCTGCATGTGCTGAGAGCACATCTTATCAACTTGCAGAGACAGGGTGTCCATACTGCAACAATGTTGGCATTTGTGTCGAGGCTGAAGGGCAGTTCTCCTGCAGCTGCGCAAAGAAGTTGGGCTATTACGGCAACAATTGCGAGGTGTTCTGCAACAGCTGCAATCCTGACAACACCAGGACCTGTGCCATTCTCAACCAGGTGGAGACATGCTATTGTGAAGATTGGTGGTGGGGCACAGACTGTAGCAGACCATGTCCATGCATTCGTGCTGGTTCAAAGCAATGTCTTGCATCAACTGGCCAGTGTGAATGCAAAGAGGGCTGGGCGGGCACCTACTGCGAGCAATGTGCTCCAGGTTACTACCCAGAAGGTGCTTGCGATGTACAATGCGATTTTGGTACCACCTGCCACCTGAATGGCATTTGCGGGCCATCAGGCACCTGCATTTGCAACGACTTGTGGGAAGGTGAAGGTTGTACCTACTGCACCTTCGATGGTCTTCCAGAGGTTGGGGACAACACAACGGTCTACCAATATCCGCCGTGCTCTACTCGTTGTTCGGATGCTGCAACCTGCAATGGCCACGGTAGATGCACCGACGTTGGCCTTTGTGAATGTGACCCTGGCTATTATGGTGGGCCAGTGGTGTGTTGGGATCAAGTTATGGCCAGCGCCAATGGATGGTACCGAACTACAGAGATTCCAGATTGCAACATCCAAATGCCCTTGGGCCCGGCAGTTCGGAGCGAGTGCAGTTTGAAGTGTACTTGCACCTCTCCTGGCACTCACTTTTGCCGTGAAGGGCGAACAGGTGATGGTCTTTGTGTATGCCATCCTGGTTGGGGTGGCAGTGACTGTGAGCGCTGTGCTGAAGGTTACTTCCCAGCGCCTGAAACAGCTTCGCCAAGCTGCACGACTTTTTGTTTGTCTGCCATCACCTGCAGTGGCCATGGTCAGTGTAACAGTTCTGGAGCATGTGAGTGTGACAGTGGCTGGGCTGGTGAGAACTGCAACTACTGCGCCCAGAATTGGTTTCCACTAGGCACTTGTGATGTTTACTGCACTCCGGAAGAGACGTGCTCCTATCACGGCAGGTGCAGTCCTCAAGGACTTTGTCTTTGTGACAATGGATGGATGACGGGCACAAGGTCCCTTTACCGATACCGCATGGAAGCACTAAGCCTTGAAGACTTCTTCCCAGGAGGCAATGCCAGCTTCGGTGACGACCGACTTTGGCAGTGCTTGATCTCCTGCGCGACAAGGTATGGCCTGGACTCGCCAGAAACAGATCTTTGCACCCAGCAGTGCGTCGATGGAGATGAAGATGAAGATGCAACGAGGACAACTGTGGCGGCCACCACCTCCTCCACCACCACAGGAACTACTACCAACACTCACACGCTTGAGGACTCAGCAGAGGAGAGAGATCCTATGAATCACAGTAACTTCACAGAGAACTTCCTGGAGCAAAATGCTCACCTCAATGCTTCTGAGAGGGAGGTGAATGAGTCCGCCGACTCAGATTGGACGGCAAGTGTCAATGATTCAGACGACTCTGATATGGCCAACCAGACCATGGCAACTACCAGTACTTTTACCAGCACTACTAGTGCTACTATTACTAGCACAAGCATTAGCGCGAGCAGCACGAGTACAACATCAGTGAGCAGCACTTCCACGAGCACCAGCATTACATCAAGTTCCACTCTCTCCAGTTCCACCACCACTTCGTCCTCCAGCAGTACATCAAGTAGCAGCAGTAGCACGACTTCCAGCAGCAGCTCCACTAGCTCAAGCAGCACGACGGTTTCCATATCAACGACCACATCCACCTTCTTCGACCCAAATATGTCGGATGCCGTGAACATTAGCGACTTTGAACTCTGCGTGGCTGCATGCAAGGAAGCCTTGGCAGCTGCCTACAACACGTCCTGGGCAACTTTGAGTACAAACATCACAATTCAGTTGGCAGCGGAATGTTTGCGGCAATGCACTGTCAACGGTACAATCCCTATGGCACCAGACCAAAGGTTTTGCAATGTCTTGGACGTGACACTGATGCGGATGTCGCAATGTCCACTTGATGCCGGTGTGCACAGTGTCATGGTGAAACCCACATCGCTGGGCTTCGCCGATCGTGCCAGCAGGACCAAAGCTGACTTTAATATCACGCAAGAGCTACGGACTTTGGGTATGGAGCCGTATGGAGGTATGGCCGCAGGTGGTAAGGTGGTGACGATCAATGGTGTGGGTTTTGCCACAGATCCGAAGAAGGTTCATGTTGGCTTCGAAGATGTCGGACCTTGCGAGGTGCTTGAGTGCGTCAATTCGCGTCAACTGAAGTGCATCACGCCGCATTTGAGTGGATGGCGATTTCAACAGCTTTGGAATGCTTCAACAAAGAGTTTCTCCCACAGCGACGGCACTTTGGTGATATCTACAGCTGTCCATGTTGTGGTGGGTTCGTTGGTTCCATTTTTGCACCGATCCCACATGAGATGCGTGGGAAATGAGGGCATGGAGGAGCGTTTCGATCAAATGTCTTTTGAAGATTGCGCTCAACGATGCATCTCTCATTTTGCCAGCAAGCGATGTACGGCATTCTCGTATGGCTTTCGTGGACGTTCTGTGAATGTTTGCTTGACAATTGCTGATGCTTTCGGATGCTGGTCTGTGGCTTCTGACCCGGAATTTCATGCATACTCCATCCGTGATGCTGAGAGCAATAGCTCTGGCCCTGCGGTGTGGCCGTTGCTCGAGCCTACGACAACCACCGTTACGGTCACAACCATGACAGTCACCACTGCAACGAGTACCAGTACCGACGGCAACACAAGTTCCACCACCAGGTCAAGCACATCGGTTACCAGCTCATCCACAACCAGCAAGACGATGACCACAAAAACGGAGACGACATTGCTAATCAGCAGCACATCAACGACTGCCACAGCTACAATGACTGTGACTTCCATCACAACTTCCAGTACAACTGCCAGTGTAACTGTGACTATGACATCTATAACAAGCTCCACCCGGTCAACAGTGACCAAAACAACAACGAGCACCACCAGCGCCACAGCAAGCACCACCAGCTCTGCCACCTCCTCTACGGCCACCTCCTCTACGGCCACTTCAAGCACAGGGACATTCACCAGCACTGGATCTACTTCTGCCACTTCGAGCACTTCCACAGTCGTGACTACGACATCAACAATTTCAAGTACAATCTCCAGCACGAGTTCAACAGTCACAAGCATCACAACGACAGCAACCTCTGCCACCACCAGCTCCACATCCAGCACATCCATCACCAGCACCACCAGCACAACTTCGAGCACCACAACATCGGTGGATCCAAATGCACTCGTCTTCCTGTTGGAAGATTGGGGACCCAAGGCGGTAAGCATTTCACCAAATCAAGGATCTTCAGGAACTCGAATTGTGATTCGTGGAGAAGACTTTTCTACCCAGGGTGATGTGCTTTTGATGGAGCCAGGAAGTGCTCCCTCCAATGGTGGCGCACGCTGTGATGTGATGCAGTGGACCACGAGTGAAGTCACATGTCAAATTCCTATGCTCACGGCTGGTGTCTACGAGGTCCGAGTACGAGTTCCATTTCTGGGCGATGCCGTCGTTCCAGTGCCCTTTGTCGTTCCTTTGAACATTGAGACCCAGGAGGTCCAGGAAGTCAACATGGCTGGTGGCGAGGAGCTGAACTTTTCTGGCATGGGATGGGGTGATCCCAAGGCCTTTGTGACTTTGTGTGGTGCTCCCTGCGAGTTGCTGAACATGTCGAGTACGTCCACGACAGAACTTCGTTGTCGAACAACGAAGATGTTGAACTCTGACTTGCTGAGAGAGCTTCCATCAGAGGACCTGCGGCCTTACATCCATGTGGCTGCCTCCCCTCACAGGCATGAAGAGGCACTGAGGGCAATCGATGGAGCAGTGGACACCGATGTGAAGTTGAGCAACGACGGTGCATGTCACATTGACTTCGATGCAGGTCCCGGTAGGCAATTTCACCTCACAGAACTGGCTTACTTCGCACCTGCAGAGGCAAAACTGCGAGAAGATCTTATTGGTGCAAGCTTTCAAGCAGGAGATTATCCTGTACGGGGTGAGAATTATACTGCCGACTACATTCAGGAGATCTTCCCATCCAACTGCAATGACAGCAACGACACCGACATCGACATGGACACAGAGAGTAACGACAGCAATGGAAGCAACAGAAGCAACTGCTTCCCAGCTTCATCGACACTAGAGCCTGTCATTCCAATGAAATTCCAGTCGTTTTGGACGCTGGGAAGGCCCTCATTGGGTTGGAACCCCCATCGCTTGGAGCCACCTCTTCGCAGCCGACGGGTGCGATTTCACTCAACAGGCACGTGCCAGATTCGAGAAGTAGAACTTCGTGGCCAAGTCTTCTCACAGCAATGTCCCATGCAGGTCTCCTTCAGTGGTTCTGTGGCAGCCTTGGGCGTCATCAGTGGTGGGTCAGTACTACAATTGGCTACGAAGCAGATGGGCGTCACGCCGGTGGAGGAACAGATGTTGATGATGCCTGGAGGCTCCTTTCTGGTTTGGATGCGCGTGGACACCACTGAGCAGATTGAGCTGCAGTTGCAGGCCACGGTATTGGAGAATTTCGAGCCCAAGACATTCCCAATGCCAATCATGGCCAAGAGAATCCAAGAAGGTGAACTTCTCTCCACAGACTTCTCAGCTACATTCCACATCTTCAGTGACACGCCGAGAATGACCTGGAGCAGCATTAGCTTGGATTTACCTCCTGGCCTTTGGGCTTTGGAATTTTGGAACTCTGGAACTTCATATATGCAGCTGGGTGAGCTTCAAACATTCACAGCAGGTGTTGACTTCTTGGTGCAAACGCTGACGATTCCAGACGTTGTGCAGCCATCCACCAACAGAACTCCCATCATTATGTCCATTGATCCTCCAAAAGGACCATTTTCGGGCAACACCGATGTGCTCTTGCGAGGCGATGGCTTTCTGTGCAACGGCACATCAACCGTGGAGGAGCTCTCAGTGAACCTCTCGGACACACCCTGCGTGGTGGTCTACGCCAGTGACACGGAGTTGCTGTGTCGCAGTGGACCAAAAACGACGTTGGGTGGTGACCACGTGACCTTGAGGGCCGGTTGTGGCACGGGCTTGGTCGCGCCTGGCGTCTCTTTCGTCTACGTTTCGCGTTGGTCCATTCCTGCTGATTGGCCAAGAAGTGAACCTCCGATTCCCACAGACGAAACATTCATACCAAAAGGCAGTCATATCTTCCTGGATTTGCCGACAGAGAAACTGAGCTTGCTGCGAATAGAAGGTCATTTGGAGCTTGATTTGACCGCCGAGGAACTGTTTGTACAAACAGAACGGCTTTGGTTGCGTGGTGGTCATCTTACGGCAGCAAGAACAGATGATAGGTCTTTGATAGACTCGCTGCTGGATCCAAACATGTCCACCATGGATACCAACACCAACTTCTCCTTCATCATGGGAGATGCCAACCTCAATCAGGTTTTCTCTCGTCGAGTGGAAGCACAAGGGGTCCTTCCCTATGGTCTATTGGTGACCGACCGCTTCGAGCAAGAGTCCGCATGGGCCGAAGCACATGGAAGTTTGAATCTTCGAAGTCCGATGCGTCGCTCCTCCTTACTTGTCAACTCAGCAATGGCTGGTAGCAAGGTGCTGTCCCTACGGAATCCAATCGACGTCCAGATCGGCGAAGTCGTCCTAGTCATGGGTGGAAGTGGAGCAGCACCAGAGCGGCACGTTGTGTCATCCATCAAGGAAAACGGCCAGCTGTTGATGTTGCAAGAACCCTTGCTTCATCATCGAGAAGGAGGCATCAGACAACTGGAAGCCATGCAAGAACAGGTTATGTACAACTTCGGGCAGGTGGACTTGAGTGCTACAGTGGCATCACTTAATGGCATGGCATATTTCTATGGAGACAATGGACAATCTGGTGCTTTCATCGATTGTCTTCATTCCACCGGAAGTTGCGGCATCGAAGGATTGGTTTTCAGCTCCTGTGGTCAAGTGGCACCAGGAACGGCTGGCATTCCTTGTGTCAATCTAAAAGCCTTGCGACAGCCCAGCTATGCCTTCGTGAAAGATTCCGTGTTTTTGGATGCTCAAGGACCCGCCGTGATCTTGCAGGCACAACGAGATGGCCATCTGGATTTCAGCAACAATGTGGTGACTTCACCACGGGGATCCGGCATCACAGTGACGGTGAGGCACGATCTGCCTGACTCTTCATCCGTCATGGTCCGGAACAATCAAGTCGTTTCTCCGCAAAAGTCGGACGTGGGACTGCCATGGTTCCAACACCAAGTCGCCTTCCGCATGGCCACCGGCGCCGCCTCGTACCTGGAGAATTTCGCATCACAAGCTGAGGCCTGTTTTTACTTCGAGCCACGCATTGATGTAGATGACCTTTCTCCAGGTGAGATGAGCTGGTTCTTGGCAGCCTTTCGCGGTAACGCCGTGCATGGTTGCTCTACGGCCCTGCTTATGCCCACCCTGCGGAATGGTGACAGCAAGGTCTTCGAAGAATTCACCGTTTTTGCCAGTGACTACGTGGCCTTCATTCATGCTTGCGATCGGTGTCGGTTTTTGAATTGGAAGTGGGTGGAATGCACCTACGGCATCATGGACCAGGACTCTGCACCATTGCTAGAGGATCCACCTTGGATTGAGAATATCACTGCAGTTGGCACTCGAGACATGTGGGGTGCTTCTACTGTTTCTCTGCAGCCACAGATCACCCTCAGTTCACGAGAAGGTCGACACATTCGCAACATTACCTTCTTCTTGTTTGGAAGCAGTCCCTGCTTGTACGGTGGACTACGACCTGTAACAATCAGAACGGAAAAGATGCATTTCTTCCAAAGTGATGTACACATTTGGACCCTCTCTCCAGCTGGCTATGCTATTTTTGCAGACCTGGATGGCTCATTGTCTGGGACTCCTGGAGGTTTCGTCACCGGAGACAAGTTGTACAATCGCCATGCTCAATGTCAGAGCGTTGGAGTGGAGGCTTCACAGCGGCTCTTGTGTTCCGCTGATATTTTGGTCAGGGCCATCAAGATCACAGGTGTGGAACCCGCAGAGCTCCAAGGGACTGACTTGACAGTATGGTCGATCTATGGTCATGGCACTGTCCCATATTCAGATGGTTGGTTCTTTGCTGTGGTGGGTGCTAAGAGTCGTGCAGACTTTCTTTGGCCCAGTTCTCGTTGGGCTGAAGAAGGCCCAAGGCCTGTAGAATATCGACGTTTGCCTTTCTGGTATACGTTGAGGGCCAATAGCGACCTCGATTGGCAACAAATGCGTGTATCCTATGGAGCTCCTGGTTCAATGCTTGAGCAAGAATGGATTGGTTTACACTTTCCGTATTCATACACTCCTGTGCGAGAGTTCCAGGCGGTTGGTATCAGCGGATCCTGTTTTGAGCCTTACTATGATTGGTTGGATCGAGGTGGCTACGAGCTGTGGGTGCCAAAGGTAATTACCACGATCACCAGAACCAGCACCACAACGTACACGATGACGTCAACCACCAGCAGTACAGCAACCAGTACCAGTACCACCAGCATGACACGTACCACGACCTCTTCAAGCATCACAACAACAATGACTGACGAAAATCAAACCTTCAACGAGACCAATGAAACAAATGAAACTCCAACCACTTTCACGACGACCTTCACAACGAAGACGATCAGCACAGTCACAACGTCAATCAGCACGACCACCAGAACCACAGTAACCACGAAGACACTAACCACCACCATCACTACCAGTAGTACCTCACGAACGTCGACGTCACGCACATCCAGCACCACCACAACTTCATATTTAGGCACTCGGACGAGTACATCCACAGATACCACCATCACTATGACGACCACCACCAGCTCGACAGTGACCACTGTGCCACAAGCCGCCCCGCTTCGAACCTTGAGCGAATTCCCACAACCTATTTATGGCTGTGCGGCTTCGAGTTTTCAATTCGAGATGTGCGAGAGGCCTGCAGGTTGGGCATATGGCCCATGCTTACCCGATGGACCTGTGGTGGGATGGACCAACTTTACAGAAATGGTGAATTCCAGTTTGTTCGCCAACGGAACCTTTGCAGTAGTGTTTGGAAATCAAAAGCTCGGTGAATACAAAGATGCGATGGTTGCAGATTTGGTGAATACTGGCTGTGGCCCTGGTGGTTGTGCCTTCATTGAGGAGGTCCGCGCGTCGATGGGACCACCTGGGAATTGGACTCGACCTGACTCCTGGCCAGGTCGAGAGCTGCCAAGGGCGACTGAACTTGAAGTAGTGATTCCACCATTCTACCACATCGTTTACAACAACTTCACAGCCATTGGACCAGTCGGTGACGTGAAGATCTTTGGCAAATTTACCATGGCTGAGGACGACGGCTTGAAACTTATGGTGAAGTCCATTCAGGTCTTTCAAGGAGGTGTGATGGAGGTAGGCACCACTTTTGCTCCCCACCGAGCAACGGCCATCATCTCGTTTTGGGGAGTTGCCTTCGACTCCCAGCCAGCTTATATCTCAACTGATACGGAGTGGGGTCGTAAAGTCTTCGGTGTCTATGAGGGCAATGTGAGCCTCCATGGCAAGTCCTACTCCAAGAGATGGGGAAGACTCTATCAGGCAACTCAACCAGGAGAACAGCTGATTCGGGTGCTGGGTGATGTGGGCGATTGGCCCATCGGAAGTGAAATTGCTATTACCACACAGGAATATTCCAACATGACGAGCAACGTGACTGGAAGTGAACGGCGCTTTATTGAAGATATTGTGTTCTATGCGCCATCCACGGAAATCCTATTGGATCGGCCTTTAGATCTTCCACACTTTGTTGGGCAGGCCTTCACAGAACCTGGAAGTCCAGCGTTAGTTGTGGATGCACGAGTTGTCCTGCTAAGCCGCAGCATTATCGTGATGACCGAAGAGGTGCAATTCCCAGATCCCGAACGTGGAGTACCTGACCCTGGGCACGGAGGAAACTGGTTTGGCCATCACATGGTCATCAGTGGCTCATCTTTCGTGTCGATGTCCTGGGTGCAAATTGCTCATGCTGGTCAAGATGGTCAAGGGCCGACGGGTCTTTTAGCACGATTTCCAGCACTACGTGTTGTACAACCCACCAGCTACAATCGATTTCTGCCAAGACCCTATTTTGATTCGCTGGTGTTCACCAATAGTTGGGTTGGAGCCGTTGAAGTTGTGGGCACATGGGGTTTGGACCTTTTGAATTGCGTATTCTGTGAGACCAGGGGCCGTGTGCTCCACGCTGGTGATGATATGGGAGCTTTCTTCATTGTGGACAACTTGGCCATGGACTCGCGACCGGAGCCTCCACCGTTGGATCCCGTCATACCGACATACGAACCAGTTGCAGTCTTCCAGCTTCAGGCACGCCCCGTGGTCTTCTCTGGCAACGTGGTGGCTGGCTGCCCTGACATCGGTGTGCTGATGCGTCCCGAGACCTGTGATGATGTTGAAAAGGATGTCTCCAATCAGCAGATCAATGAAGTACATAGTTGCGTTGTGGGTTTTTTCGTGCTGAGATCTTGTAGCATAGAGGGCGGTGGGCCACAAGCTTGTTCTGGCCATTTGGATTGTGTACATTTGCGCAAATTGAAGGCTTGGAAGAATTCTCATGTTGGCATTCTCTTCGTGGATACGCCCAGCAGCATGATAGTCTCTGATGTGTTGGTCTTTGACAACCACATCGGTTTGACGGGAAACTTTCATCGCCAGATCGGTGACATGCTGCACTCATTCGAGTTCCGAGACAGCCAGGTCTATGGATCGACGACATTGTCGAATTGTCGTGCTTCATTGCAATGTATGGCGGTGGGTCCAGGAGATGTCACGGCAACCACTTGTCGTTCTTTACCGGGCCCAGAATTCCGACGCGTTGGGATTCTACTGCCCATCATCACGAACCGTGGAAAGACTTGTGAGGATGGTCCAGTGCAGAGGACTTGTCCAGTGGCGAATCTCCCAGAGAGAGACTGCGCTTTGCCCTGGGAGCAACGCTACGGCAACCGTGCCTCCAGGATGTCTTCCCAGAAGATCATGAATGTGGACTTTGCTGGCTTCCGCACAGAGGATTGTGGTATGCGATCTGTAGCGATTGCCTACAATCCAACATCTCGTGATTGGAATCCTCTCTTGGAAGTGTCTGGACTTCGCTTTGCAGAGACAGATTTCTTCCAGCAGACCGTGAGTAAGACCTCCTTGGTCAATGGAGCTCCAGTAAGGGATGATCCAACTTACCTCAACACTCGCATCCTTTTGGAGCCTTGGTCTGGGTTCATGGGTGAAGGCAGTTGTCGTGCAGCTCCGACGCTTTCAGAGATTGGACGACAAAAGCTTGGCATTGAAGGGGATGTGCCTTTGTGCCCTGGACTTCAACAAACATGGGTCAAAGATCTTGATGGTTCTTTGGTGGCTTTCGGTGTAGTGTTGCTGCCACCTGGCATGCTACCACTCAAATGCAACATCGCTTCCAGTTCTTTCGAACTTGCTACCATGGTGCCTAGTGCGCTGCCACCTACCTGTCTGAATTGTACAAGTGGATACAATCACACTTTGGACAATGGTCTCACTGCTTGTAGCGACAGAATGCGCTTGCTGAATTGGGAAAGTTTGGATCCAGATTGTTGTGGTTTCTATCGTCGAGAACTGGGTGTGTTGAGAGCGACACGTCTCATTGACAATGCGACTGAGGAGACTCGGCCAATGTTTGATGAGACTTGTCCTCGTGGATTGGAGTATGGTCGCAGCACCTATGTGATCCGGATGGAAGCAGGCTATAGTCATATGCTGCGCTTCATGGGGAGCACGCAATTGCCAAGGTTGAATCGCATCCACCTCTTCTCTGAGAGTGTCACTGATGAAGTGTTGCTGAAGATTCCGTTGGGTCGTTTGAGGAGGCCACGTTTGTATATCTTTGGCATCAATTTCGACATCATGCGACGCACCTCCATCCCCAACACGGGTGACAGCCATGGAGCAATGTTCTTGGATCGGGACAATTTGATGCTCTACATGATGACGCGAGGAATGCCAGGTGGTCAAACAGGTCGGGGAGTTGTGATCTTGATGTTGTTGGAGGTGATCATTGTAGAGGTGGTAATCTTTATTCCGCTCGAGCAGTTCAATGAGTTTGAGTTCCTTGCAGATGTCTCAAGGTCCTTGAACGTCACAGAGGATCGGATCACCCTGGTGGACATCCGCTACGACGGGAAGAAGTGGTTGGAAGGTCCCAATGGTCGACGCCTTGCTATGGTGGATACATTGGCGATCAAATTCGAGGTGGCTGAGGATGCTGTTCTCAATCCAACCGTGCTTGCAGATGTTCCTACTGACTCTTTGGGATCTTACAATCCCTTCTTTGAAGATGCAGTCCAAAATGATCCAGCTGAGGCAGATGCGGTGAATACCATGCGGAACTTGGCGACCACCTTAGAGGTACGAGGTGTAGAGGGATTGAACTTGAGTTCTCCTGTGGCAGATTTCCGGGTCATTGCCGTCCCGGATATCCCAACGACTCAGATTACCCGTCTGAGCTGTGGAGTCAATTTGCAAGGAGAGCAGGTGTGCACATGTGAAGACGGCTGGTATGGGTCAGAGTGTGATCAGTTGTGCAACTGCACTGGGCCTGGTATTGCAAGCTGCAACGAAGGTCCTCAAGGCAATGGCACTTGCAACTGCAAAGATGGATACACGGGAGAAAAGTGCGACGAATGCAAGCAGTACTTCTACAATTTGGAGAATGGATGTGCTATCTATTGTCATCCAGACGATCACTGCAGTGGCCATGGAGTGTGCACCACAGATCCAGTGACTCATCAGATCAACGGATGTGCTTGTGAGATGGAATGGGCTGGCAATGACTGCAGCCAGTGTGCTGCTGGATGGTATCCCACTCGCGTTTGCAATGTGTATTGCAACGCCAACACCACTTGCTATAGCAAGGGTTTGTGCTCGGATTCGGGAAGTTGCGTTTGCGAAGCAAGCCGTGTGGGACAGCGCTGTGAAGCCTGCGCCCAGGAATACTACCCTCCTGGCGAGTGTTCGAGAAGATGTGGCAGAAGTAATTGTATTCGTGGAAGATGTGACCAAGAGGGCTTTTGCCAGTGCAATTTGGGCTGGTTTGGGCCAACTTGCTCGGTGTCATGTCCAGGATGCTCTCAGGAGGGTTCCACTGGTTGTGATGATGGCAGAGAAGGAAACGGAACATGTATTTGTCAAACGGGCTATGATGGTGAAACCTGTTCACAAGCAACCGAGTTTCACACAACAGAGTGGAGTATTTGTGATGGGCCTTGCGGTGGTACCAAGAGTTTCAGGACTCGACTCGTCCGTTGCCACAATACGGTGTCTGGAGCAGTCCTGGCGGATGGCGCCTGTGCAGGTGATAAGCCACTTGAAAGTGAGGCCTGTGTCACTGCTCTCTGCAGTTGCATGGAGCCACCGCAGATCAACAACAGCAATTATGAACTCACATTGCAGAGATGCCCATACCTTCAGAACGGCAAAGAGTGCAACGCAGTTTGTGCCGCTGGTTACTCTCGAACAGGAAGCTACAAATGTGAGTCTTCCAGGTATGTTCAGTGGCCAATTTGCTTGCTGATTGGAGAAATTGCACAGGAAATGGAGGTGCTCCACAGCTACGTAGTTATGGCTGGTATTGATTTGTCGCTGGTGGTGAACATATCCAGCTGGTATGCGTCCGTGGAAGCTTCTTTGAAAGAAGTCTTGGCAAGTGCAGTGGTGGCTCCCGGCGTAGGTGAATCAGTGACACCACAACAGATCACATTCTTTCCTTGGTACGAAGTTGAAGCTCCCGCACGACGCCTTGAAGGAGAAGTTTTCTCAAGGGTCAGCCGAGAGAACTCTTCCCGCTTCTTGCAAAGCAAAATGGTGGCCATAGAGATTCCCTTCTATATGGAAATTGCAGACGAGTACACTTTGCAAAAGGCTGAACAAATGCTGAATTTCTTTGCTGCAAGCGCTGCTGCGGTGGAGTCTAGCATTCTGAAGGAAATGGAGTTGAAGTTGGAAGAGTTGTGCTTCACCGTTCTGCCAGATTTGCGGCCGATGAAATGCACACCTCCAAAAACGATTCTCATTGGCCGAGCCACTCGCACAATCCTCTACCTTCCGCCTGCTGCGCCTACAACTGCGCCACCTACCACGACTACTGGTCTGAGGATTATTATTGAGGTGAACTTGCAAGAAGGACTTCCAGCTTGGGCTGTCGCAGTGCTGATCATTTGCATTGTTCTTGTGGGCTTCTGTGCATCCTACATCTACCGCTTGCGCCAGCAAAAGAAGAAACTGCTCAGGAGACAAGAATCCCTCCAGCGAATTCAGAAAAAGCTTGCCGACGATGCTCGCTCTGATGAACAGAAGGAGTATGACGCGTGGATGGAGGCGTTGACGGATCAGAAGGGCCAATTCATCACTGGCTACAAGGACGATCTCCAACTTCCCGATGGATCAATCTACAGCGGCGAGCTGTTAAATGGAGATCCTCATGGTGTTGGGAAGATGATATGGTGCGATGGCAGGACCTATCGTGGAAAGTGGCACTTCAGCCAACCACATGGACATGGAGTCATGAGTTCGGTAGCTCCCAAAGAACTTGAGTTCGACACCTGGATCTACAGTGGTCAATTTCATGAAGGGCTCAGGCACGGCACTGGGCGCTGTGAATGGCCAGCAGTTGGGTCTTGGTACGAGGGCGATTGGCTTATGGACGGTGAGCATGGAATGGGTGAATTGGGTGCTGGTGCTACTGAAAGCCAAGATGGTGATCCTCAGGTGTGGTGCATGTACAATGGCTACAAGCAGGAAAATGTCGCACAGAGCAGGGTGAGACCAGGACCGGAAGATCGGCTCATGGTGGTAGTCCTGCAGGCCAAGAATAAGCAAGAGTCTGAGCTTGACGACGTCGAGCTCCGGTTGCTGAAATACGGCATGTCTGTTGGAAATCCTCATGTTTGGATTCCGCGCCACGAACATGCATTTTTGGTGACATCGATTGAAGAGGACGGCCCATTGGATCAATGGAACAAAGCACAGATTCGACAAAGTGGACCAGGTGCCAGCATTGTTTTGCCAAATAGCACCATCTGGGCTGTCAATGGAGTACGTGGCGACATCAGACGCATGACAGAGCTGTTGGTGTCACCTCCAACGGCAGACTTGGAATTGGAAGTCTGGGGACCGGCTCACCTCCGATTCGATTCCATGCGAGATGATGTCGGCAAACGTCTTGGTTGGTTTAAGTCTCCCGCGATGGAGACAGAGTACACTGGGATGATGTACCAACCAAAGTCAAAGCAAGCTCAGGAGCAAGAACAAACAAGGCCATGGTTGAAGCCAACGCTCGCTGTGCGAGATGACCAATCGGAGACGCAAAGCTTTTTGGGAAGAGCTCCAGCGAGGATGACCAACAGGCCTGGGCTTCCAGCGCTTCTTCGGATGCCTGAGGTTCCAGCTCCACCTTCACATTTGGTTGCAAGCGTGACAGCACCAAAAACCGTGTCGAAGATGGAGTCACCGTCGAAGAGCATTCCTTCGAAGAGCATTCCTTCTAAGACGCTTCCTTCAAAGAGAGCTTCCGTTGCCGGGAGTGTCGCTTCTCGTGCTCGCGTTCAAAGTGAGCCTCCCGAACCATTGCGGTGGCCTCAAGCGCCAGCACCACCCACGCCACCAGAGCAGGAGCGGGACGAGCGTTTGAGGCGAGTTGCTGAGGCAACAACACCGCCAATGTCTCCACACTGATAGGGCTAGATGTAGCAGGATGCGCAAGCCATTTGAGGAGACAACCAAG